>Ga0315271_10000903_pt1 | contig 17325 bp, 16 predicted proteins | sample C3_top_MG_FD_204664 | JGI IMG/M metagenome (GOLD analysis project Ga0315271, IMG submission 204664) | Sediment microbial communities from Yellowstone Lake, YNP, Wyoming, USA - C3_top | ecosystem: Environmental > Aquatic > Freshwater > Lake > Sediment | place: USA: Wyoming | collected 2017-08-01
TCTACCGACTCAGCGACAGGGCTGCTTACTGATATCAGATTAACCGCTTTCACTGTGGTCAGGTTCAATTGCAAGGTTGCAGTGGTTTGTCCCGGTACTGTTTCTCCAACCCATATTTTGGAGACAATTGGATCATAGGGGCCAGCCCAAGAAGTGTTGCTGAAAAAAGCGAACATCATAACAAGCATCACTTTATTACACATTGAGATTCTTCCTAAAATTTAGATGATGGCTTTGAGTCACAAGAAATTTGTGAGCAAGTATTAATGGTGATGTTGCGCTTGATCGGCAGTGAGCGCTTTTACCTGGGCATTTACATTGATCTTCTCGGTGCTTTTGTCGGCAAATTGAACTGTGAGAGTAAGTGTTACCGTATCGTCAGCCTTGAGTGCACGCTTGAGTCCGATTAACATCAGATGGTTGCCGCCTGGACCAAGCGTTGCTGGCTGCCTGGCGATTAATGGCAGGCTTTCCAATTGACGCATTTTCATCACGCCGTTGTCCATGGTCATCGTATGAATCTCGGAAGTTGTCGCTGCCGGACTGGTCACGGCAATGATACTCGCATCTTTTTGACTGGTTATGACCAGGCTTACCATCCCGATTTCTTGTCCAGGTGCGGTTGCTCTGGACCAAGCATCGGTTACAGTTACTTCACCTGCCTGTGCTTGTGTGACAAACAGCAGTGCAGCAAAGGCGAAACAACACTTTGTATTTGTCAACAATTGTATGCTCCAAAATTTATCCGGCTGCAGTAATCTGAGTTACTGTTGAACATTCCCTGATCTGCGACAAGAATACCTCAAGCAGGGTTTTACAGTCCAGGCATTTTCAATTAGCGCTGCCGAATTGATGACTTGAATTCAACTTAAATCATCAATTCAGGGCGTGCTGGGATACCAACTATGGGTTTCTCCTTGTAACTCTCTGCACCATGAATAAAGTGCATCGTAAATGATCATGCCTTGCTTCAGCATTTCCTGGTCGTTTAAAAAATTGCGGGACAGTCCCAGAGAGATCGCAAGTAAGCCGGCAGCTTGCGGCGCAAGGTCGAGGCGGTCTGTATCTGCACCGCGCACAATGGTGGCCAGTTGTTGCAGGGCGGAATCACCCAGTCTGTACTTGCGCAGGAAAGTATCAAAGCTGCACAGATCCCCATCGTGCCCCATTTCAACCCCGGGAATATCATAGGGCGTGGCGCCGGTTTCCTTTGCGGCCTTGAGCACATCGGCCGCGGGCACATAAAGAAACTCAGCGTCCTTGTCGATAAATCTTGCTATCAGCCAAGGACATGCTATGCGGTCAATTTTAGGACGTTCACGGGTGATCCATTTCATGGCTTTCTCCCTAAATATAAATAGATTTTAATAGTGCTATTTTTTTATCACACTGCCGCCCGCATCTTTCCATGCGGCAATACCGCCTTCGATAAAGCGTGCCTTAAAACCTTTTGCTTGCAGCGTGTCGACCACTGAATTACTTACTCCGCCACCACGCACGCAATACAGCACGACCTCTTTGCTTTCGGGTAAGGTTGTGCACCAGTCGTCAATATTGGCGGGATCAAACCAGGTTGAACCCGGGATGACGCTGTTGTCGGCTGTGTAGTCTTCTTTGCGGCGTACATCAATCACAGTTACGTCTTTGTTGCCTAGTAGCGATTTAAACTCCTGCGGATTTATTGTTCTGCTCATATGATTTCTCCTTAACCCACTAATGGTTTGATAAATGAATAAGCCAGCCCAAGCGCTGCGCATACACCGATGACTTTCATGATGTCGGTCTTGTATTTCCACAGCGCGATAAATGCGGCAATGGCAATCACCACCGACAGCCAGTCGAATGTGCCGGCAAACGGAGCGCCCTTGGCCGCTTGCGGCCAGAAAGTGTGCCAGGAAAAAAATACCGCCAGATTGATAATCACACCGACTACGGCTGCGGTGATGCCGGTGAGTGGTGCGGTGAATTTGATTTCGCCGCGTGAAGATTCTACCAGGGGACCACCCGCGATGATGAAGTAGAACGAGGGCAAGAAGGTAAAGAACGTTGCCACCGCTGCACCCGCCAAACCGGCGGCAATTGAGTTGCCAAACACAGTTTTAGCCACACCGCCTATATAGCCCACCCAGGTCACAATCATGATCAGCGGCCCCGGTGTGGTTTCGCCCAGCGCCAGCCCGTCCATCATCTGCGGGCCGGTCAGCCAGGCAAAGTCCTCAACGCCACCCTGATATACATAAGGCAGCACTGCGTATGCACCGCCGATGGTGAGGAAGGCCGCTTTGGTGAAAAATAAGCCCATGTCGGTGAGAACTTGCTGGCCGTGGATTGCAAACATCGCGGCAAGCCAGATTGCGATAAATATTGCAGTAGTTGCAATGAGCTTGCCCCAGGAAAATTTTGCATGCGCAGGCGTGGGTGTGTCGTCATCGATCAGTGCCGGGCCATATTCTTTTTTGGAAGCGCCATGTCCGCCGCCACTCTTGAACTTTGCCGGGAAGAATTTGCCGCCCAGTGCACCCAGAATTGCCGCCACCAGCACGATCCACGGAAAACCGATTTCAAAGAAAAAGATGCCGATAAACGCCAGCGCCGCCATGCCCCACAGCACTTCATTCTTTAACGCCCTGCTGCCAATGCGCCATGCGGCAAACAGCACCACTGCCACCACCGCAGGCCTGATGCCGTAGAAAATACCCTGCACCAGTGGCACATCTCCCCAGGCAAGATAGACCCCGGCCAACAGCGACAGCAGCAAAAACGCGGGCAGAAAAAACATCACGCCTGCCACCACCGCGCCCTTGATGCCATGCATTAACCAGCTAATGTATATCGCCAGTTGAATGGCCTCGGGCCCGGGCAGCAGCATGCAGAAATTAAGCCCGTGCAGATAACGGTGCTCGGATATCCAGCGGCGCTTCTCCACCAGTTCCTGGTGCATGATGGCAATTTGCCCGGCTGGGCCACCAAAACTTATAAATCCCAATTTAAACCAATACTTAAATGCCTCCCAGAGTGATACGGGTGCGGGTGCTTCGGTGGGTATGTTCTCATTGCTCATTTTTGCTCTCCTCGTTAAAGTAAAATTTGCGCAGCTATTCGATTGCTCCCTCTCCCACTGGGGGAGGGTTGGGGAGGGGGAACGTGCTTGGCGGTTTTGTCATCATGGGCTTAGTTGACATGCTCGTTTGTATACGTCAGATATAGATCATCAAAAATTTTAGCTGCCTCGTCGAGTAATTCATCATCATCGGCACAGCGCTCGAGCATACCTTTGAGTATCATTTCCAGGCCTGCTGCTTCCGCCACCGGAATGCCGCCCACATCGAGAAAATGCACCGCTGCTGCCATGCGCCCCAACGCGGGGTCAGTTTCAAGGTTAAAGCTGGCAAGCAGCACTTCAAATGTGACCAGGGAGCCGATGTGGGTAAATGTCGCGCCGTCGAAATCAAAGCCCAGTGCATTTTTCGGACAATCTTGCGGTTTGTTCAGCCACTTGAATTTTGCGCCGGGATCAATAAAACGCCTGATCAGCCAGGCACTTGACATGCGGTCTACCCATAACCGTTTGCGGGTAGCCCAGGTGCGCTTCTGGAAATTTTCCGGCTTCAATTTTTTAATCCTGTTTTGTGTGGGACGTGGTTCATCCGGATTGGACAAGATTGTGATTTCCGCGCAAAGCTTGGCGAGCAATGTGCCGATCTGGTTTTTGGCCGGTCCGGGGAAAAAATCTATATCGGAAACGGCCGATAAATCGTGAGTAAGACGCTTTAATACCCGACGGCTTGCAGATATATTTTGGGTTGCCAGCTTGCCGAGCAAGTCATCCATTTCAAGCTTGAGGGCAATATAGTCGGGCGTGCGGTCAAACAGGGTGAAAAAAAAAGCGTGTTGCTCTGAATCGGTAGCGCTGAGCTGGACGACATAGGCAATTCCGCCTGCCTCTGTGACATCAGCGGCCCGTTGCTGCAGATTAAGGCTGGTACTGTCGCTGTTCGGCAGGAGATAAACCCCGTCGCGCAATACGCCGCAACCGGCGGCTTTCAGGGCGCGCCAGATGCGCATGCGGGCGGTTGCATTAGCAGTGGGGAGGCTGATAATAAGCGCCAGCCATTGGATTTTAGGTGTCATGTAGATAATCCTACATCTATGTTATACATATAACAAATAAATATTTTAGGCCGGGTTCATGCAGGGCAAGATAATCATATAACCTTACTGAAGTGTGCACTTTTTAGGCAATGACGGGTAATATGGTGGGATAGGTATTGCCCTTGAAATTTTGTGTGTTTACATCCGATTTGGGTAATTTATTTTTTTGAATTTATTAAATGCCCGGGCCGTGCTAGTGAATTTAGGGGCTCTAGTTACACAATATCAACTTATTTACTTTATGTTTTATCAAGAGGACTTGTCATGGAGCACAGCGCAGATTCATCAATAATATGGGGTTCTTTTGAACAAAGAGAGCAGCGACGACGTTCACTTTTTTCACAGGCTTGGTCGCATTGTGTTCCCAAGGTCTTTGAAGATGTTCCCAAGTACTATCGTATGGGAAATATAGTTGCAAGTCTGGGCCTGTGGGAATTGTGGGTGTGGCAATTCGTCAGGACAATATCACTGCGTCCGCAATACAAGGTTCTTGATGTTTGTGCGGGAACAAATTCCATAGGTATCAGGCTGCTGAAAAAACAGCGTGACATATCCGTAACCGCTATTGATCGCAGCAAGGAAATGCAGGTGCAGGGAACAATCGATGCGGAAAAAGCAGGTCTGCATATCGACAGTGTTATTCAAGACGTACATGAACTTCCATTCCCGGACAATTCCTTCGATGTCATAACCCTTCAAGCTGCATCACGCCACCTTAAACTGGATAAGGTGTTGCCGGAAATTTACCGTGTGCTCAAACCGGGCGGCAGTTTCTATCATTGCGACATGCTCAAACCCAGCAACAGCATAGTCGAATGGTTGTATCTGCGTTATTTGCGCCTCTCGCTACCCTTCACGGCACGCCTCTTCGGGTCAACCCCTGCTTCGCGAAGTTGTGAAGGTTATTTTGTGGATGCAATCCGTCATTTCTATACACCGGAAGAGTTGTCCGATGTACTGAACCTGATCGGATTCAATCAGGTAAAGGTCAAAAAGAGCATTTGGGGCGGTATGGTTGGATTTCACAGCGCACAAAAGCCGGAATAAGGCGGGGAAAATAGATGTGGAATTTCTGAATGCGATATTGCAGCAATGAGCGCCATTACTCCCAAAAAGAAACTTTTTGAAAACTTTGCCCGTGTAGCAAAAGCACTGGCCAGCGCCAACCGGCTTGAGTTGCTGGAGGCGCTTGCGCAGGCTGAGCGCAGTGTGGATGGCCTGGCGCAGGCTAGCGGCATGTCAGTCGCCAATACCTCCAATCACCTGCGTATCATGCGCGAAGGCGGCCTGGTTAAGTCACGCAAAGAAGGCACGCAGGTAATCTACAGTCTGACAGACGAACAGGTGCCGGCTCTACTGGAGAGCGTCCGTCATGTAGCTGAGCGGCATCTGGCCGAAGTGGATCGCATCGTGCGTGAAAATTTTGATAGCCGCGACAAGCTGACCCCTGTCCGTCGCGATGAACTTCTGGGCATGGTGAGATCCGGCGAGGCGATGGTGATCGATGTGCGGCCGTCTGCCGAGTATGAGGCAGGCCATATTGAAGGCGCAGTCAATATTCCGCTCGAAACGTTAGCGGAGCGGCTCAGCAAATTGCCCAAGGAGCAGGAGATCGTCGCCTATTGCCGCGGCCCTTATTGCATGATGTCCTTCGATGCGGTCGACCAATTGCGCCAGCTTGGCTATCGCGCGCGCCGCCTGGAAGACGGTTACCCGGAATGGAAAACGGAGCAGCTTCCGGTCAATAAATAAGTCAGAAAGCAACGCTGGCTTAAACTATCTTCTGCAATAAAACACATATTTTTCAGCTGGTTGTATCCAATCTATAAAATTTTCTTGACAGTCTCAGCTTAATCTTTATACTTATATTCAAGTATTCATTTGAATTATATATTATATAAACCCTCAAAGGAGAGATGAGATGTTTTTCAGACAACGTTTTGCCAAGGAAGCAACACTTTCCTATTTTCTCGGATGCGGTACCTGCGAAGTGGGGGTTGCGATGGACCCGGTTGCAGGAGATGAAGACTGGTTTATCAAGGAAGCGGCCAAACAGAACGTGAAAATAACCCATGTCTTCGATACCCATGTGCATGCCGATCATTATTCGGGTGGTCGTGCGCTGGCAGAGAAGACCGGTGCGAAATATTGTTTGCACGAGTCAAATCAGGGGCGCGTGAAATTTCCTTTCCATGCACTTAAAGATGGTGAAATTATCGATGTGGGCAACGTGGCGGTACAGGTAATGCACACACCTGGACATACACCCGACAGTCTGTGTCTGACCGTGACCGACAAGCGACGCAGCTCGGAGCCATGGTTTGTGCTGACCGGTGACACGCTGTTTGTAGGCAGCATCGGTCGTCCTGACTTGGCGGGCAAGGGAAAAGAGTGGGCAGAGCAGTTGTTTGACAGTTTGCATGGCAAGTTGATGTCGCTGCCGGATTCAGTTGAGGTTTTTCCCGGCCACACTTCGGGTAGCGCGTGTGGTGCGGGCATTTCCGGTAAGCCCTCTTCAACAATTGGTTTTGAGAGGCGTTTTAATACTGGGCTCCAGATGACTGACAAGGCTGAATTTGTTAAATATATTTTGTCCGATATTCCGCCACGTCCGGTTGAAATGGAGCAAATCGTTGCTTCCAATATGGGGGTTGCATGAGCCATGTAATGCAGGATACCTATCAGGAATACCGTCATGGTATACGCGAAAATTTTGCGCAATTTTCGCACCAGTTGTTTCAGGTTTTAATGGTGGGGATGACTATAGGCATGATGCGCACCGTCGTGCCGGCTTTAGGTGAAACAGAGTTCGGCGTACCCAAGGGTTCCTTCATGCTGCTCACCACCTTCGTGGTAGCTTTTGGCTTCGTCAAGGGTACGCTTAATTTTGTGGCCGGTCGTTTGTCCGAACGCATCGGCCGGCAAAAAGTGTTGCTGATAGGCTGGGCTGCGGCTATGCCTATACCTTTCATGATTCTTTATGCAACCAACTGGAACTGGATCGTTGCCGCAACCGTGCTTCTTGGTGTGAATCAAGGTCTGACCTGGTCGATGACGCAGACTGCAAAGCTGGACATCACCCGTCCCGATCAACGCGGTTTTGTGATCGGCCTGAATGAGTTTTCCGGTTATGTCGGACTGGCGATTGCAGGTATCGTCACCGGCTATATGGCGACAGCCTATGGCCCGCGTCATGGCTTGCTGATATTTGGCATCGTAGTCATCGCGCTTGCTGCACTGCTCACCTTGCTGTGGGTCAAAGATACCCTGTTCTGGGCCAAGGCAGAGGGGGCGAAACACGCCACCGGCAAATCAACCGGGCCCATACCGCGTTATCCCACCAACATCTCTGATAAGCCTACAACATGGGAGGTGTTCTCGCTGATGTCATGGCGCGACAAGCGCATGGCGGCTATCAGTCAAGCCGGGCTGGTGGAAAAGTTCGTCGATGCGCTGGTGTGGGTGTTTTATCCGGTGTTTCTGTATCAACATGGCTTGCCTTTAACAAGTATCGGCTGGGTCATCGGCGTGTACGGTTTCGTGTGGGGCGGCTCGCAGTTCTTCACCGGTAAATTGTCCGACCATATCGGCAGGCAAGCGCCTATCGTGTGGGGCATGTGGATCTGCGGTGCGGGTGTGGCGATGATGTTGCTAGGCGCAGGCGTGGCCTGGTGGTCGCTGTCGGCAGCAGTTTCAGGCTTCGGCATGGCGCTGCTGTATCCCACCCTGTCGGCAGCTGTGTCTGACATTGCGCACCCGAACTGGCGCGGTTCGGCTATCGGTATTTACCGTTTTTGGCGTGACCTCGGTTATGGCATCGGCGCATTGGCGCTCGGCATCGTGGCAAGTTTTAACGGCGTCATCGAGCAGGCGTTCTGGTTTGTCGCGATCGCCATGCTGCTTTCCGGTCTGGTGGTGCAGGTATGGGGAGAAGAGACACATCCGCGCATCAACCCGGCACGCGCCAATTCGTGATGTAAATATATCATTTATGACAGGCTAAACACAGGGGTACGCATCCTGAAACCGCTATTTGTTCTCAACAATTCAAACGTATGGTAAGGAGCGCAGTTTCAACGAAGTAAGTGTTACAGCCGGGAGACGCACTGTGCTGCAAAGTGGGGCAGAAAGCACGGCAGGGCTATTACAACATTGAGTTCTTAGCAAATAGCGCACTTGAATTACTGGCCGAGTGGACGGCGTTGGAGTACAAGGTACTGCTTTGTTAAATTGTGTAGTTGTTCGTAATATTTTCACTTCTGTTAAGAGGTGAGTCTTTCTGGAAGCGCTAATGATTATTTTCCAACATCCACACGTCGGGTGCAGGAATTGATTTGAGTGTGGCTCCGGATTTGGCAGCGAGGATGGAAGCGACTCAGGCACGTTTCCTTAAATGGATGAAGGAATTAATTTGTATGATAAATTTATTCAATCAAACGGCGTATCCGCCGTAGCTGTATTACACTTCGTTGTATGCGAGTGAATGACGCAAGCCGCGGGTTGAGGGGAATGAAAATGTTGATCGATTTAGAAAAGCGCAATGTGCTGATACTCGCGGGCACTCAGGCCTTGTTTCAAACCGTTTCAGTGATGGTGATCACCATTTCCGGTGTGGTTGGCTGGACGCTTGCGGCGGACAAGAGCCTGGCAACACTGCCGATAGCCATGATGATGGTGGCAGTGGCAGTGACCATGATCCCCGCATCGCAATTCATGCAGCGCTTTGGCCGCAAAGCGGGATTTATCCTGGGTGCCACGTTGGGCGTGGCAGCGGGCTTGCTGGCAGCTGGCGCAATCTGGTTGGAGAGCTTTTCCCTGTTCGTGGCGGCCAATATGCTGGTGGGTTGTTATCAGGCTTTTGCTCAATACTACCGCTTCGCGGCGGCTGATGCGGCCAGTGCAAACTTCAAAAGCCGCGCGATTTCCTGGGTGATTGCGGGAGGTGTAATTGCCGCTGTGGCGGGACCGAATCTGGTGCGCTTTACCCAAAACATTGGGACAGTTCCTTCTGCGTTGACCTTTCTCACTCTGGCGGTATTGGCAGTGCTGGCCATCGTGCTGTCATCGCAACTGGCCTTGCCAGCCGTGAGTACAGCAGAGTCTCATGAACCGGCACGCAGCTTGCCGCTCATCATGCGGCAACCCATCTTTCTGACGGCGCTGGCAGGCTCTTCGGTGGGAGCTGCCGTGATGCTGCTGGTGATGACGGCAACCCCGTTAGCCATGCAAATATGCGGGCAACCCATAGGGGCTGCAGCTACCGTGATTCAGTGGCATGTACTCGGAATGTTTGCGCCCTCATTTTTTACCGGAAATTTAATACGCCGTTTTGGCGTGTTAACGATTATGGCATCGGGCGTGGTATTACTGGCGGGCAATGTTGCCATCGCTTTGTCGGGTATTGAGTTTCTGCATTTCCTGTCCGGCCTGATTTTGCTGGGAGTGGGGTGGAATTTCCTGTTCGTCGGCGGCACCACCCTGCTGACCGAAGCATACCGGCCCAGCGAGCGCGCCAAAGTGCAGGCCACGCATGATTTTCTGATGTATGGCGCAGTGACGATAGCCACATTTTCGTCGGGCAGTCTGCTCAATCACTTAGGTTGGCAAGCGGTCAATCTGGCTGTGCTGCCATTCCTGGCAGTGGCGCTGTTGATGATAATTGTCCTGGGGGTGCAGCGGAAACGCGCACGGCTGAACGCCAAAGCAGTATTAAGTGTCACAGCGACTTGAATGCTGGCCGGTTAACATACAATGTGTTAGCGCCAATAAGCCCTGAGTAAAAACCTTTAGTCCTGGGCACATCAGGACTAAAGGGCTCATGCAGCGTTGCCCTGCTTATTTCGGTTAAAATTCTCCTCTGTATCAGACGCACATCACTTTCTGAAAAAAAACATTATGACCAATCAGCCCAGTATCATCGCCCTGCGCAAGCATCTGGAAAACACCATCGTCGGCCAGGCCGACCTGCTCGACAAGCTGGTGGTGAGCCTGTTAACCGGCGGACATATTCTGGTGGAAGGCTTGCCGGGATTGGCCAAGACTACGGCGGTGAAAGCGCTGGCAGCGGGAGTGCACGGCAGTTTCCGGCGCATACAATTTACCCCGGATTTGCTGCCTGGCGATTTGACCGGCACGGAAATTTTTAACCCGCAGTCCAGCAGTTTCAGCTTTGCCGAGGGGCCACTGTTTCATGAAATTATTCTCGCCGACGAGATCAACCGCGCGCCCGCCAAGGTGCAGGCCGCGTTGCTGGAGGCAATGCAGGAGAAGCAGATTACGGTGGGCGGGGTGACGCGGCCGTTGCCGGAATTGTTTATGGTGATGGCCACACAAAATCCGCTCGACCAGGCGGGCACCTATCCGTTGCCCGAGGCGCAGATGGACAGATTCCTGTTGCATGTGATGCTGGATTACCCGAGTGCTGCAGATGAGTTGCTGATTCTGCAGCGTGACCGTGAACGCTTGACCGGCACAGCGCCTGCCCCGCAGGGAGCGGTGCTCGATGTGCTGACCGTGCTGGCCGCAAGAGAAGAGGTAAAGCGCATTCATATCGCGCCGGCACTTGAGCAATATGTGGTCGCGCTGGTGGGTGCGACACGCCAGATCGACAAGTGGTTGCCGCAGTTTGCCGGTTTTATCGAGGTCGGAGCCAGCCCGCGCGGTTCGCTGGCGATAGTACACGCCGCGGCGGCAACGGCCTATATGCAGGGGCGTGAGCATGTTATCCCCGACGATATTATTGCAGTGGCCCCGGATTGCCTGCGCCACCGTATTATTCCCAGCTTCACCGCGCGCATGGAAAAAGTCTCGCGCGATGACATGGTCAGGACTTTGCTCGAAGTTGTGCCGGTGCCTTAACAGCATTGTCTATAAATACATTGTAGGAGCCCGATTGATCGGGCGATTGCCGTTCAAAGAATCGCCCGATCAATCGGGCTCCTACGAAAAACAAATTGAAATGTTCAGATGAAGCTTAGTCACCTCACCAGCATGGCCTCGCGGCTTTTTCCCGCACAAACGGTTACCGTGGCCGAGCAGGTGCATGCGCCTCTGCTAAGCGATGCAGACCTCGCCAACATCATCCAGCATGTGCAGGCGATGGATCTTGCACATCAGCAGCCCAAAGACGTGCACTACCGGCAAGCCGGGGATTTTCGCTCGGTCTATCTCGGCCGCGGTCTGGATTTTGAAGAGGTGCGCCTGTACCAGCGCGGCGACGAGATACGCGATATGGATTGGCGCACGACCGCGCGTACCGGCAAGCCCTATCTCAAGGTATATCGCGAGGAGCATCAGCCTGCCTTGCACATCGTGGTTGATCGCGGCGCCAGCATGCGTTTCGGCACGCGTACCCAGCTCAAAGTCACCCTCGCCGCACGCATTGCTGCGGTGTTTTCTTTCGCTGCAATGCCCGCCAATACCTGCATCGGCGGCACCCTGTGGCAACCCGGCGGCTTTACCTTGCCGTGCCGCAATGGCGAGGAGGGGGCAACACAACTGGTGCGCGCCGCCATCGCGGCCTGCCCGCCGCTACAACAGGATACCCATGACGAAGCGCGCACCTTCGCCGCCATGCTGCGCGAGCTGGATGCGCTATTGCAGCGCGGCTCAAAGCTGGTGCTGATCAGCGACTTTGCACAATTGCACGAGCAGGATTTGCCCATCCTCATGCGTCTTGCCTCGCACCATAACCTGCTGGCCCTGCAGGTGGTGGATAGTGCGGAAGAGACGTTGCCCAATGTTGGTATGATGCATTTCCTCGATGTGGCGACAGGAAAATTGCGCTGGCTGGATACCGGCAGCCAGCGTGTACGCAGTGCTTTCCACAAAGAAGCCGCAGCTTTACACCTGCAGCAGCGCTTGTTGTTTGAACGTATAGGCGTGCGCTTGCACCGTTGCGCTACCGATGATGATGTGTATGGTTTATTTGCAAGGATTAATGGTTATGAATGAGCAAGCGAACGGCTTGATCGATATTGTAGAACCTGCAGCACCGCTGGCTACAGCGGGAGGCGGATGGCTGTGGATAGCCGTGTCGTTTGCTGTGTTTGTGTTGTTTGTTGCGGGGCTGTTCATGCTGTGGAAATTGAAATGGCCGGCTTATCTGGCGCTAAAGCGCTTGCGCAAATTGCAGCGGCAAACAAATGCGGGAGAGCTGACCCCGCACGAGAGTGTTTTCATGCTTGCGCTGGAATTACGCCACGGGCTCAACGTCAAGCGTCTGCGTGCTGATCAGGTCCCCGCCAGATTTAAGATGCAAGACCGAGCGCTGTGGCCGGATTTCATGCATGGTCTTGATGCGATGCTGTACCAGCATAAAGCCGAACTGAGTGCAGAAAAACTGGCAGAGCTATTTTCTCAGACAGAATACTGGTTGCGGCGCTATGGCCGCAGATCACAATTTAAAAATATTTAGAAATAATATGCTGCCGGATTTTAATCTTTACCAAATCATCGCCATTGCCCTGCTTTTTGTCTGGACCGGCTTTGTGCGCACCGGCCTCGGTTTTGGCGGAGCCGCATTGGGCCTGCCCCTGTTCCTGTTTATCAGCAACCAGCCGCTGTTCTGGCTGCCCATCATCAGTGTGCATTTGCTGTTTTTCTCCGGCCTCACCCTGTTCACACGGCTGAATAATGTGGACTGGGCATATCTGCGCTACGCGATGGTATTTATTGTGCCGCCAGCGATTGTAGGTGTATTTGGCCTGGTCAATCTGCCGGCCTCCTGGCTGAACATATTTATCTACTCGGTCACGCTGTTTTACGGTGTGATCTGGTTTCTGAATTACGTCATCGAGAGCCATCACAACTGGGTAGATAAACTCCTCCTGATACTGGGCGGTTATATCGCCGGCACCTCACTGACGGGCGCACCACTTATGGTTGCGGTATTTATGCGCAGGGTGCGCAAAGAGCAATTGCGCGACACCCTGTTTGTCTTATGGTTTGCGCTGGTCAGCATCAAAATGACAACCTTTGTGATGCTGAAGGTAGAGCTGCATTTTCTGGCTGCGCTGAGCCTGATACCCGTTGCTGCCATAGGACACTATTCCGGCCTTAAGGCGCATAACGCAATCAGCAGGAATGATGTTGCATTCAAGCGCTGGATGGGTGGAGGTGTGGTAATCGTCAGCGCGCTGGGGTTATGGAATCAAATTTCTGCAATGCTTCCGGGTACATGACTCTATTCCCCCCGCTCTAATATGATCGTCCTCGCCCAACCATTATGGCTGCTTTTAACGCCGCTGCTGCTTGCCGCAGTGTGGCGTGCAATGGGCAAAAGTACTGGCGAAAGCGATCTCGGCAGTACTTCTATGGTGCTGCTGCACCCCGATCTCAACCCTTTGTCTGATGACAAACATTTGCCTGAAGATGGATCGCTGGGCTCGTCACGAAGCTATATGTTATTGAACAGCAGCGCGCTGCTGTTGCTGCTGCTGGCCCTGGCACAACCGCAGCGCATAGGCGAGTTGATTCCGGAAAATCCTGAAGGGCGCGAAATCGTCATGCTGATCGACACTTCCAAAACCATGAGCATTGACGACTTTGAGCTGGACGGCCAGCGGGTGGAGCGCCTTGCCGTGCTGAAGGGCGTGGTGAGCCGTTTTGTGGAGGCGCGGCGCGGCGATCGCTTCGGCGTGATTGTGTTTGGCACGACCGCGGCAACGATGGTGCCGCCCAGCTTTGACCGCGATCTGGTCACTGGCATGGTGCAACAGGTGCAGGTCGGCATTGCCGGGGACAACACCGCCATCGGTGATGCGATCGGCCTCGCGTTAAAACAATTGCGCGAGCGCCAGGCTTTAGATCATTCTTTGCGTCCGGCCCTGATTTTATTCAGTGACAACACCGACAACACGGCGGGTGATCTCACACCGATAGAAGCGGTAGAGCTGGCCAAGCGTATGGGGGTGGCGATCTATACCGTACAAATCGGCAGCGATCTGTTTGCCGAGGGACGTGTAGCCAATAAAATTAGGCTCCCCCACCCTAACCCTCCCCCAAAGGGAGAGGGGACAAACGAATCGCTGCGCGAAATTCAGGTTAACGAACCGGACATGCAGCAGATCGCCGCCCTCACGGGTGGACGCTATTACCGCGCCGATAGCACTGGCGCACTGCAGGCGGTGGTGGCGGACATCGGCAAGCTGGAACAAACCATCATGCGCCCCTCCACGCGCCGCGTGGTGGAAGAGTGGTATTGGGCTGCGCTGTTGCTGGCAGCCGCATTGTTTACTGTTGCGCGGGTGTTGCAGATACGCAGGATGGCGTCATGATGAACTGGGCTGAAATGATGCGGCTGGAGTGGGCGCATCCGGCGTGGGTCTTGCTGGCATTGCAGCCTGTGGTGATGGCACTGCTGCTCAAGCTGCGCCGCAAGCAGGTGCTGCACTATGCAGACGCCCATTTGCTGGCGTGGGTTGTGCGCGGCAGCCTGGGTGTGCAGCAGCACTTCTGGAGCAGACTGGTAAATTTTGCCGCCTGGATCTTGCTGGGCTGCGCCCTGGCGGGGCCACGTCTCCCGCTAATCAGTGACAATGCCCAGCAGGCCGTGCAGCGCCATGACATGGATATCATGGTATTGCTGGATGTGTCGCCTTCGATGATGGCTCAGGATATTTCGCCGCAGCGTCTGCAGCGCGCCAAGCTGGAGTTGCTGGATCTGCTGCCGCGGTTGCAGGGTGAGAGACTGGGTTTGATTGCCTTTTCCGGTAGTGCGGCGCAGATTATGCCGCTGAGCCGCGATTACGCCGCCTTGCGTTATTACCTGCAGATTGCCGACCCCGCCCTGTTCGATGCGCCAGGCACCGCGATCGCCAGTGCGCTTGGGCTGGCAATGAAAAAATTTGCAGAAAAAAAATATGGGGATAACAGCGGTGATCAATCCGCCAGCCGTGCAATCCTGCTGTTGACCGATGCCGAGACCAGCGCCTTGTCAGGTCCGGTGGGTGCTGCCATGTGGGAGGCTGCGGACAAGCTTAAAGACGCCGGCGTGAAGTTGTATATTCTGGGCGTGGGCACTGAGGCGGGCTCAACTATTCCGCAGGCAAACGGCTACTCGCTGGTCGACGAGGGTGTGGATGTCGTGAGCCGTCTGGATCAGCCCGGTTTTACCGAGCTGGCGCAAAAGACCGGAGGGAAATTTGTAATCGTTGCAGATGGCGAGGGTGATTGGCGCTCGCTTTACGACAGTGGTTTGTCAACGCTGCCTGGCGCCAAGCAAGCAGCGGAAAATGTGCAGGCCTGGCGTGAGTTGTACTCAATATTTTTGCTGCCTGCCGTGCTGTTATTTTTTCTTGTTTACTTCCCGTTCAAGCTGAAAAAAATCCAGCCAGTTGCCGTCGCGCTGCTTATTATCTTTATCTCTGCTTTGGCGGATACCGGCGTGCCTGAGGCCTATGCGGCAGAAACCGAGGCCTATGCTGCCTACCGTAATCACAACCCTGCACTGGCACAAACTTTATATGCCGATGTGCAGGGTTATGCGGGGCGCATGGGGGAGGGCGCGGCGGCATACAGACGCAAAGATTATCAATATGCCATCAAGCAGTTCAGCGCCGCACTGCTGGAAGCGCGCGCAGAAATACAGCGTGAGCAGGCCCTGTTCAATCTCGGCAACAGTTATTTCATGGCGGGCGGTTTTCGCGCTGCAGCCGATGCATTTCTGGGCGTGCTGCGTTATGAAGCTGGCAATCAGGATGCCAGGGCCAACCTGGCCCTGGCTGCCGGCAAGCTGGCCGAGATGGCCAAGACAGGCAAAAAAACACAGGGAATTTTAGGCCGGCGCGGACGCAATACTGGCGGTGATCTGGGTGAGGATGCCAGCGATAAACCCGTTTCCTTGGAACCCGAAGACGAGAAGAAAAATAAATCACCGGGCTTGGGCAGCGAGCTTGCACAGGGTGAAAAAGCCCGGCTGAGCCCAAATCAAAAACAAGCTTCAAGCGACAATTTAATCGCCACCACCGACAACGATATTGCCTACCGCGCCGCCCTGAAAAAACTGGAGCTGGCTACGGATAATCCCGTCGCGCTACACAAGGCACTGGTCAAGCTGGAAGAGGCACGCGAATATGTTCCGCAAGCGGAGATGTCGCCATGGTAAATAATTTCCGCTTGCTTGCATTGCTGCTTTGTCTGATTCTGCCAGGCATAGTATTGGCCGAAGTGCGTTTGACGCTCAGGGTGGATAAAAAAATTACGGTGCTCGGTGAGCCGCTACTGGTGAAACTCATGGCTGAAGACGCGCGCGAACCGTTAAGCTCGATCAGTCTGGACAAGTTGAAACAGAATTTCAATGTATACGGCATCTCCAGCAGCGTACAAACGCAAAACAAAAAAAGCCGCAGTGTCAGCAGCGAAACGCTGACGCTTACCCTGTACCCCTTGCGCAGCGGAAAATTTCAGCTACCCGCATTTATATACCGGGGAAAAAGTACGCCACCCTTGCTGGTGACTGTGCTTGAGTCCGACAAGCAGACGTCGCGCGTCTTGATTAAAACCGCATTGGATAACGCAAACCCGCAGGTTAGACAGGCCGACACTTTAACGCTGGATATCTATGACGATGGCAGCCTTCAATGGTCTGCACCGCGCGAGATTGTTGCTGCCGCCGCTCACCAGCGCCCGCTGGCCGCAAGCCAGCGCGAGGAGACGGTGGAAGGCATTCGATACACTGTTCACCATTATGCATGGGCACTGATGCCGCTGCGAGAGGGGGGCATGACGGTGGAGTTTCCTATGCTGGATGCGATGAAATTCGGCACCCGTCTGCGCTATGCGGTTGCACCTTTATGGATCAATGCAACTGCAGTGCCTGCCTATCTGCCGGTGCATGTTCCGATAGGTAAAATACAGCTGACGATGGAACCGCTGCCCGCGGAGAATGCGCTGTATAGGCCCGTCAACTGGACCTTTGAGGTGCAGGGCTCGGGCATCAGCATAGAAGGAATGAGCAAGCTGCTGGCGGGTATACGCGGCAATGAGGCCATGCGTTTTTATCCGCCTGTGATAAGCATTGCAGGTAAGGAACGCCCAACCTCGGCCAGGCAGACCTTGCGGGTTACCCTGCCCTTTGTGCCGCTGCAGACGGGTGTGCAGCAATTGCCTGAAATCAGTCTGCCTTACTACGACCCGGCCAGCGCGCGGCTTGAATCTGTTCTTGCCCCGCCT
>Ga0315271_10000904_pt1 | contig 17320 bp, 17 predicted proteins | sample C3_top_MG_FD_204664 | JGI IMG/M metagenome (GOLD analysis project Ga0315271, IMG submission 204664) | Sediment microbial communities from Yellowstone Lake, YNP, Wyoming, USA - C3_top | ecosystem: Environmental > Aquatic > Freshwater > Lake > Sediment | place: USA: Wyoming | collected 2017-08-01
CACTTCAAAGTTGAGCCGCATAAGATGCGGCTATGAGCCATCTACTTCCTCTTTCGCGCGTCGCCAAACTGACAGGAATGACGCGTCATGCGTTGCAGGAAATGATCCGCAGCGGCGCGCTGAATACATTCGACGGCATGATCGAGTTGAACGAGTTGTTGCGAGCCTTTCCCGAAACCATGTGGGAGGATGATGCGGAGTACCGTCGCGTCACCGAGATCAAGGAGCGGGCCTTTGGCAAGCGCGTGTTCGAACGTGCCTTGCCGGACCAAGAAGTGCTGGCGGCGCGCCTGTTCGAACTGGGCAACGAGTATGCCGCCACCAAGGCGTTGTTAATGCATTACCGTCAGGTGTTGTCGTGGCTGGATGAGAAGATCGATGAGATCGAGGAAGACCAGAGTACGGAAACGCGCCATGCGCTGCATACAGTGCGCGCATTTTTAGTGCGCCATTTGGCCGAGATTCCATCCGATGCAGCAAAAATTCAGGCAGTGATCGCACAAGAAAGGATACTCAAAATAATGTCAGCCCATGTCACCATCCAGCCCAGCGGGCACGAATTTTTCGTCGAAGGCAACGACACACTGCTCGAGGCCGCTTTGCGGGCCGGGGTGTCGCTTAATTATGGCTGCAGCAACGGAAACTGCGGGGAGTGCCGAGCGCGTTTGATCTCAGGCGAGGTCAAGAAAGTCCATGCGCATGATTTTGTATTGAGTCAGGCCGAAAAAGATAGCGGGGTAATATTGTTATGTTCCTGCGCTGCGGTGAACGACGTGGTGATCGAAGCAAGTGTGGCCGGGACCAGCGATATTCAAGTCCAGAAACTGGATGCCAAGGTCAAATCAGTAGAAGTGTTCAGTCCGCAGGCGGCCGCGTTGCATTTGCTGGCGCCGCGCAGCCAGCGTCTGCGCTTTCTCGCCGGGCAGACGATCCGGTTGTCGGCACAAGGCGTGAGCGGACAATATGCCATCGCCAGCTGTCCCTGCGAAGAAAGACACATCGAGATTCAGTTATTGCGCAAGCCGGGCGATACATTTTCGGAATTGTTGTTCAGCGGCCTGAAAGCGCTTGACAGTGTCGAAGTGGAAGGACCCTACGGCGAATTCGTGCTTGAAGATGCGTCGGAGCGACCCGTTATCTTCCTTGCATTTGGCGTGGGCTTCGCGCCGATCAAGAGCCTGATCCAGCATGCGATGTCGCTGGATCTTGCCGAGTCTATCGTTTTGCACTGGATCGCGGATGAGGCGGGGCACTATCAGGATAATCTTTGCCGCGCCTGGGCCGACGCACTAGACAATTTCAATTACCTTCCCCATGAGCAACCCAGCGCCGTGGAACAGATTGTGGCCGATATCGTTGCGGGCTATTCCGGGGTACACCGGTTTGATGTCTACGCAGCCGGCTCGATGGAGCAGCTGCAAGTCGCGAAGCGTATGTTTCTGGAACAGGGCTTGCCGGAACAGCAATGGCGGGCGGGCACGATAGATGCGTGAACCGATATGAGGCAGAACAATGATCGCCGGGGATTGCGTGCTAGCTTTTGCGAGCCATTTTTTCCAGCGCGAGTTTGAGGGGCGAGTCGCTCAGACCAGAACTGAGTTCATTCAATGCTAGCTGTGCTGTTTTACCAAGTTTGCGCGGGGCGGGTTTGGGCCGGTTGCTATCGTAGGAAACTTGCACCTTGACGCGTATTCCGCTAACCTGACATCCCCCGTTTTGTAATAGGGTTACCAATTCCGGCGCAAATTGCCGTAGTTTTGCGGCGATAGTCGAATTGGCAACGGAGACACTGAGCGTGCCAAATTGCAGTCCCAATACTTGGCTGGATTGCGCAAGATGAGGGGGGGCGACGCTGGCAAATTGGCATTGCAAGGCAGTCAGGGTTTTTACATTGTCCAGCAATGGCCGCAGTTCCTGGTTTCCGCTCAGCAGTATTTTTAGATGTTGCGCCACAAATATTTACTCGAGTAATAAGGAGTCATCATGAATATTATTCTAGTTTCAGGCCACATGGCAAAAACTCGCAATATCACGCTGGGTGTCTGGCAGATCGTGGCGCTGTTTCTGTTGCTTTCCGTGTTGATGATGGGCGCTGCATTTGCATTGCAATATGCGCTGGTGCGTTTTGCTCCGGAAGGATTGAACGACGAGATACGTGCTCTGTTGTCCCAAGTTCAGACCGATGAACAGCAAAAACAGCAGGTATACCTGCACAGCAGCCTGGATGCCATGGCGGTCAGGGTCGGGCAGATGCAGGCGCAGGTGCAGCGCTTGGATGCGCTTGGTGCGCGTCTGGCCAAGCTGACAGGCATGAAGCCGGAAGAATTCCAGTTTGCACAGCCTCCCGCACAGGGCGGGCCGCTGGTGGTTTTCCCCGATCAGAAAATGTCGGAGAACGGTTTGACTCAGCAACTGGACAGGTTGAGCCATGTGGTCAATGATCGAAGCGACAAGCTGTTGGCTCTGGAAACCATGCTGCTGCAAAATCAGTTGAGCAGCAAGTTGCTGCCCTCTATTCCGCCCGTCCATGGGGGTTTTTACTCTTCGAATTTCGGTTGGCGGATCGATCCGTTTACAGGCACGAACGCCATGCATGAGGGAGTTGATTTTGTGGCTGATGCCGGAACGTCGATATATGCTTCTGCAGGAGGCGTGGTGGCTTATGCGAGGATGCATCCCCAATATGGTAATATGGTGGAGATTGATCACGGTAACGGTATCGTCACTCGCTACGGGCATGCGTCGAAACTGTTTGTAAAGGTTGGTCAGGTGGTGCGGCGCGGCGATAAGATCGCCGAAGTGGGAAATACGGGACGCTCTACCGGGAACCACTTGCATTTTGAAGTTCGCTATCAAGGTATTGCCCAGAATCCCGTGCGCTTTTTGAAAAAAGCCTCCAGTTAACAGTGCTGGCTATTGGTAAGGGTGAGGGTGAGGCGAAGGTTGCCTCACCCTCTGTATTTTTGCAGTTAGGAAAATAATAAAACATGATTTCAAATGTGCTGAAAAGTATCTTCGGTAGTCGCAATGATCGCTTGCTCAAGCAATATCGCACTACCGTACTATCCATAAATAAGCTGGAAGCCGATATCGCCAAGTTAAGCGATGATGAGCTGCGCCAGAAGACCGAGAGTTTTAAGCAGCGTTACCAGCAAGGTGAGTCACTTGATGCGCTTCTACCGGAGGCGTTTGCTGTGGTACGCGAGGCAGGCACCCGCGCGCTGGGGATGCGTCATTACGACGAACAGCTGATCGGCGGAATGGTCCTGCATTATGGCAAGATCGCCGAAATGCGCACTGGTGAAGGTAAAACTCTGATGGCTACCCTGCCAGTTTACCTGAACGCGATTTCCGGCAAAGGCGTGCATGTCGTTACAGTGAACGATTACCTGGCTGCACGCGATGCCGAGTGGATGGGCAAGTTGTATCGTTTTCTGGGGTTGTCAGTGGGCGTGATCCTGTCGCAGATGCCATCCGGAGATAAGCAGGCTGCATATGCCGCAGATGTCACTTACGGCACCAACAATGAATTTGGTTTCGATTATCTGCGCGACAACATGGCTACCCATGTGGTTGAGCGGTTCCAGAGACCACTCAACTACGCTATCGTGGATGAGGTGGATTCGATCCTGATCGACGAAGCGCGTACCCCGTTGATCATTTCCGGCCAGGCCGAAGACAATGTGGATATCTATGTGCGCGTCGATAAATTGGTGCCGCAGTTGGTGCGCCAGGCAGACGCAAAGCCTACGTCCGGGCAACCGGAAGAAGAAGGCCCGGGCGATTTCAGTGTGGATGAAAAGAATCATCAGATCCTGCTGACTGAATCCGGCCACGAGCACGCCGAAGAGATACTCACCAAAGCCGGATTATTGCCGGTAAACGGCAGCCTGTATGACCCCGCCAATATCACCCTGATCCATCATTTGTATGCGGCGCTGCGCGCTCATCATTTGTATCACCGCGATCAACAATATGTGGTGCAAGACGGCGATGTGGTGATCGTGGATGAATTTACTGGCCGATTGATGGCTGGGCGCCGTTGGTCGGACGGACTTCATCAGGCAGTGGAAGCCAAAGAAGGTGTGCCCATACAGAAAGAAAATCAGACGCTGGCATCGATCACTTTCCAGAATTATTTCCGCCTCTATAACAAGCTGGCCGGCATGACCGGTACGGCAGATACCGAGGCGTATGAATTCCAGCAGATATACAACCTGGAAACCGTGATCATCCCGCCGCATCGCCCGACTATCCGCAACGATCAGATGGACAAGGTGTATCTCACAGCCAGGGAAAAATATCAGGCGGTTATCGAAGATATCAAGAGCTGTTATGAGCGAGGCCAGCCAGTGCTGGTCGGCACGACTTCGATCGAGAATTCGGAACTGCTGTCGGGATTTTTGGAGCGGGACAAGCTGCCACATCAGGTGCTGAATGCCAAGCAGCATGCGCGTGAGGCAGAAATCATCGCGCAGGCAGGGCGCCCGAAGATGGTCACCATTGCTACCAACATGGCGGGGCGCGGTACGGACATCGTGCTGGGCGGAAATGTCGAGAAACAGACCGAGCTGGTGAACGCAGATGACAGTCTGGACGGGACCACAAAAGAGCAACACATCGCAAAGTTAAAAGCCGAATGGCGACAGCTGCACCAACAGGTTCTGGATAGCGGTGGTTTGCATATCATCGGCACTGAACGCCATGAGTCTCGCCGGGTGGATAATCAGTTGCGCGGCCGTTCCGGTCGCCAGGGCGATCCGGGCTCGAGCCGCTTCTACCTTTCGCTGGAAGACCCGCTGCTGCGCATCTTTGCTTCGGACCGGGTCACGGCGATCATGAACAGATTCAAAATGCCGGAAGGCGAGGCGATCGAGCATAGCTGGGTGACCCGCGCCATCGAGAATGCGCAGCGCAAAGTGGAAGCGCGCAACTTCGACATGCGCAAACAAATCCTGGAATATGACGATGTCGCCAATGATCAGCGCAAGGTGATCTACCAGCAGCGCAGTGAATTGCTGGAGAGCAGCGACATCTCTGAAACCATACGAGCAATGCGAGAGAGTGTGCTGGAAGATACTGTCAGTCAGCACATCGTACCCCACAGCATGGAAGAGCAATGGGATGTGCACGGGCTGGAAAAGGTGCTTGCTGCCGAGTTCCATCTGGAATTGCCGTTGGTGCGCTGGCTTGAAGAGGAAAAACAGCTCAATGAGGTGGCGTTACGCTTGCGCATTGTTGAGCATGCTGAGCATCAATATCAGGAAAAGGTTAATGCGGTGGGTGCGGAGGTCATGCATCACTACGAACGCGCGATGATGTTGCAAAGCTTGGATACACATTGGCGTGAGCACTTGTCGGCTTTGGATCATTTGCGCCAGGGCATTCATTTGCGTGGTTATGCGCAAAAGAATCCGAAACAGGAATATAAGCGTGAGGCATTCGAACTTTTTTCCATGATGCTGGATGCTATCAAGCGCGTGGTGACACAAGTATTGATGACGGTGCAAGTGCGCAGCGAATCGGATATCGAGGCGGTTGAAGCACCCCACATGCCGGAAAATGTGCAGTATCATCATGCCGATTATGACGAAGCGCTGGCTGCGTCCGCCGAGAATCCGTCAACTGAAGAAGAGCATAAACCGTTTGTGCGCGATGGGCAAAAGGTAGGCCGCAATGATCCGTGCCCCTGCGGGTCAGGCAAGAAATACAAGCAGTGCCATGGCAAGTTGAGCTAATACGCGAAGGAGAATGAGATGTCACTAGTGATGGATACGCTGCGCACCTCTACGATCACAGAAGAATTGAGTGATGCAGAAGTGGAGATCCTGGCGAAATTGTTCGAGGTTCAGGATTATAAATCTGGTGATATCATCGTTCAGCCGGGAGACAAGCAGCACGATAACCTCTACATTCTGGCACATGGCGATATCGAGGTGAAAATTGACAGTGGTGGTGAGAAATCCACCATTCACGTGCTTAAACCCGGTGATCTGGCAGGCATCATCACCTTCGTCGGTGGCGCAGCCTCCGATATAAGTGCAACGCTATGCGCTGTTGGCAAAACTAAAGTGCTGAGCATGGCAAGGGCAGAATTCGAAAAACTGGTGAACTCCCATCCGATGATGGTCTACAAAGTGATGCGCGGCGTGGTGCGTAATGTGCACGGCATCGTGCGGCGCGTGAATAGCCAATCGGCTGAACTGAGCAATTATATTTACCGTACTCACGGACGTTATTGATGAAACAACTAGCCATTCCATTAAGTTGCCAAAATGCTTTGCATAGCCATCTGACTATGTTGGCTAACTATGTCATCAAGTCATTGGTTAACAGGAACTTAGTGGCTAGTTATAGGGAATAATCCATGCCAGTCAATTTAACTTCGCCCGTCGCGGCACAACTGGTGCCCGTTGCGGGCGTTTCTTTGGGCATCACTGAAGCGAATATCAAGCGTCCCAATCGCAAGGATCTGCTGGTGATGCAACTGTGCGATGGCGCGCGCGTCGCCGGGGTGTTCACCCAGAATCGCTTCTGTGCCGCGCCAGTGATCGTCGCGCGCGAGCACCTTACCCAAGCAGCGGTTACAGGCTCGGGCGGTATCCGTGCACTGCTGGTGAATACCGGTAATGCCAACGCCGGCACTGGCGAGCAGGGCATGCAGGATGCGCGTACCAGCTGCGCGGCGCTGGCCGGCTTGCTGAATTGCAAGGCATCGCAGATATTGCCGTTTTCGACCGGCGTGATCATGGAGTCGCTGCCGGTGGCAAAGATCGCCGCTGGTTTGCCCGGCGCCGTGGCGAACATGCGTGCGGATAACTGGTTCGACGCCGCGCAGGCGATCATGACCACTGACATCGTCGCCAAGGCGATTTCAAAACAAGTCACGATAGACGGCACGACCATCACCATCACCGGCATCGCCAAGGGTTCCGGCATGATCCATCCGAACATGGCAACCATGCTCGGCTATATCGCCACCGATGCTGCGATCGCGCAACCGTTGCTGCAGGCGATGGTCAGCGAGGCGGCCAACCGTTCTTTCAACTGCATCACCGTGGACGGCGACACCTCCACCAACGATGCGCTGATGTTGATCGCAACCGGCAAAGCGGCCTTGCCGGAAGTCAAGGCTGTTGACAGCCATGCAGCCAGGGCTTTACAGGCGGCGATCAGCGAAGTTGCGACCTATCTGGCACAAGCCATCGTGCGCGACGGTGAAGGCGCCACCAAGTTCATTACCGTGCAGGTCGAGGGTGGCAAGAGTGAGGCCGAGTGCAAGCAGATCGGCTACGCGATCGCGCATTCGCCGCTGGTTAAGACCGCGTTCTTTGCGTCCGATCCCAACCTCGGGCGCATCCTCGCCGCGATCGGTTATGCGGGAGTCGCCGACCTGGAGGTGGCCGCGCTCAAGTTGTATCTGGATGAAGTCCTGGTAGCCGAGAACGGCGGACGTGCCGCCAGCTACCGCGAAGAAGATGGTCAGCGCGTGATGCAGCAAAGTGACATTATGATACGCGTGGTGCTGGATCGCGGTACGGCGAATGCCACGCTGTGGACATGTGATTTCTCTTACGATTACGTGAAGATAAACGCCAGCTATAGAAGTTAAACTTGCCGTTATTGGGGAGCTTTATGGACAAACTAGAGCGCTTCCTTGACCGCGCAGAACGCCTGATGGAAAAGTTGGAGCGCACGCTCCCGAAGTCTGCAGCAGGCAGTGCGCCTGATTGGGATGCGGCGCACGCATTCCGCTGGGAGCAGGCCAGGCTGGTTCCAGTACTGCACCCACATCGCATCAGCCTTGCCGACCTGATCGGTATCGATAAACAGAAACAACTCGTTGAACAGAACACCAAGCAGTTTGTGCAAGGGCGCCCTGGCAACAACGTATTGTTCACCGGATCGCGCGGCACAGGCAAGTCATCATTGGTCAAGGCGCTGCTCAATGAACATGCGGCGGATGGATTGCGCCTGATCGAAGTCGGTAAGCTGGCGCTGGCCGACCTGCCGCACATCATCGCGCTGGTTGCAGACAGGCCGGAGCGATTCATCCTGTATTGTGATGATCTTTCCTTCAGCGCCGATGAGCCGGGTTATCAGGCGCTCAAGGCTGTGCTTGATGGCTCGTTGGTCGCCTTCTCCGATAACCTGCTCATCTATGCCACCTCTAACCGCCGCCACCTGATGCCGGAATCCATGCAGGATAATCTCGCCGCGAAATACGTCGGCGATGAGATCCATCCGGCGGAAAGCATCGAGGAAAAAATTTCCTTATCTGAACGTTTCGGATTATGGGTGTCGTTCTATCCCTTCACGCAAGACGAATATCTGTCCATCGTTGCGCACTGGTTGCGGCACTTTGGCTTGACCGGTGAAATTGATGAGGTTGTTCGGCAGGCGGCATTGCAGTGGAGTATTCAGCGAGGATCAAGAAGCGGGAGGGTGGGGTGGCAGTTTGCAAGGGATTGGGCTGGTCGCGAGAGAGTAAGTTGAATAATCCAATTGAAAAAACTGTGATCGTTGAAGTTGCCGCTGCAGTTCTTCAACGTCCGGATGGTTCTTTCCTGTTAGCCCAACGTCCCCTCGGCAAAATTTGGGCAGGCTATTGGGAATTCCCCGGTGGCAAGGTCGAACCCGGTGAAACGTCATATCACGCGCTGGTGCGCGAGCTGCGCGAGGAGCTGGGCATTGCGGTAACAACCGCTTACCCATGGTTGACGCGTGTGTTTGCTTATCCGCATGCGAATGTGCGGTTGAATTTTTTTCGCGTGACGGCATGGAGCGGGGAGTTGCATCCGTATGAAGGGCAGGAATTTTCCTGGCAGATAAATCCACCCCGGCCCCCGGTTGCCAAAGAGGGGGGGCAATACGGAGTTTCTCCAATACTGCCCGCCAACGCCCCGATTCTGCGTGCGCTAGAGTTGCCTTCATTATATGCGATCACCAATGTGGCCGAATTGGGCGAACAGGAATTCATGCGGCGACTGGAAGTCGCTCTAAATAACGGATTGCAGCTAGTGCAGTTGCGCGAGAAAAATTATTCGCGCGGGGCATTGCGCGAACTGGCGTCGAAGATGTTGCCGCTGATGCGGCAGCATGGGGCGCGTCTGATCATCAATGCCGACATCGAGTTATGTAGAGAGCTGGGCGCGGACGGGGTGCAACTCACCGGCATGCAGTTGGCTGAACTGCGCGAGCGTCCTGAAGTGGACTGGTGTGCAGCCTCCTGTCACAACGCTGCAGAATTGAGCCGTGCTGAAGAGCTGGGTTGTGAATTTGCGTTGCTGAGCCCGGTGTTGGAGACGCGGTCCCATCCGGGAGCGCCTCATTTGGGGTGGGAGAAATTTGCGTCCGTCGCGGCGGGTTCATCCATCCCGGTGTACGCGCTCGGCGGTTTGGCGCATGATGACATGCTGACTGCTTGGCAACACGGCGCGCATGGCGTGGCGCTGTTGCGTCAGGCTTGGTGAGGTGGCTCGGTGAACTCCTGCTCGTCCTCGTTTGCTGGCTGACCTACGCGATATTCCTCGTTTGCCCACTTGCCCAGATCGATCAGTTTGCAGCGTTCGCTGCAAAAAGGACGGAAGCGGTTATTGGTGTCCCACTGATGTTCTTTGCCGCAATGCGGGCAGGTTACGATCGGAGGGGTTTTCATCATGAAGCGAGGCTGCAAAAAACCAGTTCGAATGGTACGTCCTGTTCGAACAGAGTGGACTTGGCCGCATAGTTGGCGGCGATGAAGCGGATGTTGATGGCATACTTGTTGGCACCGACTTCGGGTATGCATGCCAGATCACTAGCTAGTCTTACGCGCAGCATTTGTGCGACGCGCCCGCCCTGCATTTGCTGGAAAGTGCCTTGATGTGCGGTGAACCGGAAAGACTTGCCGCTCTCGCGTAACAATCGCAGCACTATCTTGGCCCCCACCTCTAGCGGCAGCAGCGGTGCAAGCCATGCGAGCAGGCTTTCACGCCGCAAGCCAGCCTCCTGTTTTTGCCAGTAGTGGTAGGAAGGCAGGTCGAATTCGCAGGTGCCGCCCGGCATTACTGCGCGTTGCTTGATGCCCATCAGCCATTCGTTTTCGCGCAGGTGCTGTCCGGTTTTGCCAGACATGGCAAGCAGGTTTGAGGAAGCTGCGTCGATTTCCGCAAGAATCACATCCAGCGCGTCTTCCGATATTGCAGGGTTGTTATGCAGCGCGGAAAGAGAGCGTTTCTGGCGTTCCAGCTCTTGCAGCAGGTCGGATTTCAAATCAGCACGACAGATGACTTCAAGAATCTCAAACAGCGTGATCAATGCCGCGTGGTGATTCATGTTGTGATCGCGCTCGGTGAAGTGAGTCATGCGCGCGAACAAATCCTCAAGGCGCAACAGAGTGCGGACCTTTTCATTGATAGGAAATTCGTAGCTGATCACGCCATCATCGCCCATAGCACTGTTGAGGGAAAATCAATTGCGAACGATATATTGAATAGCTACTCATCGTCAATTGTTGTTCAAGTAACGTTCATGCAGAATGTCGACCTGTGCGGCGAGGTTTTTTAGGTCGGTTTCATTTTGGATGACATCGTCAGCTAACCGAAGCCTTTCGGCACGCGGCGTTTGTTGAGCGATGATATCGCGTACTTCCTGCGCGCTGATCGGGCTGCGTCCGGTGACCCGGGCAACCTGAGTGTCTTCATCGCAATCAACTACAAGCACGCGCTGGATCTGTTGCCGAAACGCCGGACTTTCAGCCAACAACGGCACAACAAGGATGATGTAGGGCTTGGCTTGTAATTGCTGCAATGCCGCCTTGGCTTGCTCGAGTATTAGTGGATGTAAAATCATTTCAAGCCGCTTTTTTGCAGCAGCATCCGAAAAGATCAATCCTCGCATTTTTGCGCGATCCAACGCGCCATCGCCGGTGATGTAATCGTCGCCAAAGGTTGTGCGAATAGCAGCCATGGCCTCACCGCCGGCCCTTCGAGTGGGCTCAGGACAGGCTTGCGTCAGGTTTCGGGCGATCACATCCGTGTCGATGATGCCGGCACCATGTTTTTCGAATAGGCCAGTAACTGTGCTCTTGCCGCTGCCGATCCCGCCGGTGAGTCCTACAACGAGATTCATGGAGCGGCAAGGAGTTGCAGATAACTTTGTGTCAGCGCTTGCCCCCAGAACAACGCGATCAACCCGCCACCCGCCAGATAAGGGCCAAACGGAATGGGTATATTGCGGCCATGCTTAAGCGCCACGATCAGGGTGATCCCGACCATCGCGCCAACCAGCGAAGACAGCAATATGATTAGAGGCAACATTTGCCAGCCCAGCCAGGCACCGAGTGCTGCAAGCAGTTTGAAATCGCCGTAGCCCATGCCCTCTTTGCCAGTGACGAGTTTGAACAGCCAGTAAACGCTCCATAGCGCGAGATAGCCAGTTACCGCACCCAGAACTGCGCTGGACAAATTGGTAAACACTCCGAACAGATTGAACAGCAAACCCGCCCAGAGCATGGGCAGTGTGATGTCATCAGGCAGCAGTTGCGTGTCGAAGTCGATAGCCGTAAGCGCCAGCAATGTCCAGATCAGCAGCAACGCGCCGACCGCGGCCAGCCCGAAACCAAAGTGTGCCGCTGCAAATGCACACAGCATTCCGCTGGTTGCCTCGATGATCGGATAGCGTGGCGAGATCGTTGCGCCACAGCCTTTGCATTTGCCGTGTAAGATCAGGTAGCTGATGATCGGGATGTTCTCCCATGCGCTGATGGCGTGATTGCAATGCGGACAAGCCGAACGTGGAACCACTAGATTGTAAGGCGTGTGTGGTGTGGGCTCCTCTCTGTGTAGCTCGGCGCATTGCTGTTGCCAGCCCAGTTCCATCATTTTTGGCAAGCGATGTATCACTACGTTGAGAAAACTGCCGACCATCAGGCCCAATATGCCACACATGATGGTGAATACGAGTGGTGAAGATTGGAGCAGCTGGAATAAAGCGGTCATATTGGTGGTTTAGCGGAGACAAATCTGCGTGCGGGTTAGGTTCGTGAGGACCATCAGGCAATCAGTCCTTTGAATCAGGGAGGCGCCCAAAATGTGACCGGCACCATGTGCGGTGGTTCCGGGAAATTCATCTGGTCGAGACATGGACGGAGGGTTGAGGAGCATGGATACTTTCATCAGGCATCTGAAAACTTATGCGCCTTACCAACTTATTCATTAAATGACTTCGCCCATCTTGAAGATCGGCAAATACATCGCGATCACCATGCCTCCAATCAGCGTACCAAGGACCACCATGATGACTGGCTCCATCAGGCTGGAGATCGCTGCCACAGCATCATCTACTTCGGCCTCAAAAAAATCGGCCACCTTGCTGAGCATGGCATCCAGTGAGCCGGCCTCTTCGCCGATGGCACACATTTGCAACACCATGCTCGGGAATATCCCTGTGTTTTGCATGGCGACGGTCAATCCACTGCCGGAGCTGACTTCGCGTTGAATGACTTTGGTGGCATTGTAATACACCTGATTGCCTGCCGCGCCGGCAACCGAGTCGAGTGATTCGACCAAAGGCACACCGGCAGCGAACATGGTGGCAAGTGTGCGGGTCCAGCGGGCGATGGTGGCTTTACGGATCAGTTCGCCAAAAATGGGTAATTTAAGCACCAATGTATCCATGAAATTTTGCATTTTTTTGCTTCGTTTCCAGAAATAGAAAAAAGCGTAAAGACCGCCGCCGATTCCCCCGAAAATTAGGTACCAATAGGATACGAAGGCATCGGAAATGCCCATGAGCACCAAAGTAGGCGCGGGCAATGTTGCACCGAAACCTTCAAACAGTTCTTTGAATGCGGGAACCACGAAAATCATGATTACGGCAGTGATGAGGAAAGCCACGACGATGATGGAAACAGGATAAAACAGCGCTGATTTTATCTTGCTCTTGAGGGCCTGGGTTTTCTCCATGTAGGTTGCCAGACGTTCTAGCAGGGCATCCAGAATGCCTGCTGCTTCACCCGCGCCAATCAGGTTGCAATACAAGGCGTCGAAATACAACGGGTATTTCAGGAAGGCCTGCTGCAAGCTGCTGCCTGTCTCTACGTCGGTTTTTATGTCCAGTAAAAGTCTTCCAACGGAAGGATTGCTATGCCCCTTGCCCACAATATCAAAGGCTTGCAGCAGGGGTACGCCCGCTTTCATCATGACGGCAAGTTGGCGCGTAAACAGCGTGATGTCTTTGGCGTTGATGGCCTTGCCCTTGTTGCGCAGGCGTTTTATTTTAGTGGTGTTGATACCCTGACGGCGTAAAAATGAAGAAACAACAGCCTCACCAGGAGCCCGCATCTCCCCTTTGACCGCCTTGCCACTTTTGTCTTTGCCTTCCCAAGCGTAAGAGTATTCTTTCGCTTTTGAAGTCTTTGCTGGAATTTTTGTTGGAGTTTTTGCTGCGACAGCCATTACGCCCCCCTTAGTTACACCCGGAATGCTTGCGGGCCAAAGTTGATACCCATCATGCCGAGCTTTGCGCAACTTGTAAAGCCGAAGTGAAAAGAGGACGGTAGAAGTCAGGAACGAAAAAACGAGTTCATGCTTCGCAAGCTCGGCTTGCTATTGTTTGTTTGTATTAGCCGGGAAAATGCGCGCCACTTTCACAATTCGATTTTGGGTTTGAATGATTTCGATTGGGTAGCCGGCGATTTTAAGGCTGGTACCGGTCTCGGGAATGTCTTCGAGGTGGTCCTGAATCAGGCCATTCAATGTTTTTGCGCCATCCAATGGCAGATGTAATCCCAATTTACGATTCAATTCGCGCAGGCTGCTGCCACCTTCCAGTAAAAAGCTGCCGTCCTCCTGACGCTGAAATTTGCCGGTCTGAGAAGGCGCTTGAGTGGTGAACTCGCCGACGATCTCCTCGAGGATATTTTCCAGGGTCACCAGGCCGAGTAGTTCGCCGTATTCGTCAACCACCAATCCAAGCCGCGCATGACGCTCCTGAAATTGCTGAAGCTGCTTGAGCAGCGGTGTGTCCGAAGGGATGAAATAAGGTTCGTGGAGTACTTCGCGAAGTTGCGTCATGTCCAGAGCTTCTTCCTGTAACAAGGCTGGGACACGCTTGATATGCAGGATGCCGATGATGTTGCTGGGTGCATCGGCATATACAGGCAACAGCGTGTGGTGGCAGGTAATGATCTGTTGGAGCAATTCGTTTGCATCTGCGTTGATATCAATGGCTTCGATCTGGCTGCGCGGAACCATCACGTCATTCACGGTAATGCGCTCAAGATCGACCAGGTTCAGCAACATCTTCTGGTGCTTGCGCGGCAGGAAATGCTCGGCATCCAATACCAGTCCGCGCAATTCTTCAATCGTCATTTTCTGCTTGCTCTGGTCGGTCTGGATCTTGATTCGCAGCAGCCACAACACCCCTTTTACCAGCGCGCTAGCTACCGAGACAACAGGATAAAATAGTGTGATCAGAGGAGTAAGTATATAGCTTGCGGGCAGGGCGATGCGTTCAGGATAACTGGAAGCGATGATCTTGGGCATGATTTCGCTGAAGACCAGTAGCATGAAAGTGATTGCCAGTGTGCCCATCAGTATCGCCAGGTCGTCCTGCCCAAACAGGCGCAAGATAATGATGTTGGTCACGGCTGCGGCTGCAACGTTGAGAAGCGTGTTGCCGAGCAGAATGGAGCCAAGCAGCTTGTCAATTTTGCCGAGCAGGCGGTTCACGAGCTTTGCGCTGCGATTTCCCTTGCGCATCAGGCTGTTCAAGCGATAGCGATTGATCGCCATCATGCTGGTTTCTGAGCCGGAAAAAAACGCGCTGCAAACCAGCAACAACAGGAGAATGCCGAACAATGTGCCTAGTGAGATTTCGTCCAAAGCGATGCCTTAGTAGTGGTTTTGGCGGGTCATTTCGACGAAAGGGATAGTGGGTGAGAGGTAAGTGGGTGTCAAGAGGCGCGCCGGTAACTCAAAACCATCATCAGTACACCGGCAAACACCATCGGCAAGCTGAGCCATTGCCCCATGCTCATGCCGAGCGACAGCAGGCCGAGAAAATCATCCGGCTCTCGGGTGAATTCGACGATAAAACGGAAACTGCCGTAACCGATGAGAAACAATCCTGATACCGCCCCAATGGGACGTGGCTTGCGCGCATACAGCCACAGCAGTGCGAACAACAGCAAACCCTCCAGTGCGAATTCATAAAGCTGGGAGGGATGGCGCGGCAGGTTATCCACTTTGGGGAAGATCATTGCCCATGGCACGTCAGCTGGTCGTCCCCACAGTTCGCCGTTGATAAAATTGCCGAGGCGGCCAAATGCAAGGCCGGGCGGTACCAGTGGGGCGATGAAGTCGGTTATTTGCAGCCAGCGTAAATTTTGTTTATGTGCAAACCAAGCCATCGTTATCAGAACACCGAGAAATCCGCCATGAAAAGACATGCCGCCTTGCCAGACCGCAAAGACTTCAAGCGGATGTGCAGAGTAATACCCGGCTTTGTAAAACAGCACATAACCCAATCGCCCGCCAAGGATCACACCGAGCACGCCATAAAACAGCAGGTCGTCGAGCAATTTGGCGTCGAATTGTGGAATATTTAACGTGGCGATGCGTTTGCGCCCCAGCCAAAGAAAAGCCAGAAAACCGGCCAGGTACATCAGTCCGTACCAATGGATGGCCAGCGGGCCGAGTTGCAGGGCGATGGGATCGAATTGCGGGTGAACGAGCATGGGCGAATCGGGTAAAATCGGAAGACTGATTATACGGGCAACTCGGCAAATCGCTCAAACGGGACACTTTACAAGCAAGAAGAGGGAAACATGACCACAGCACAACAATTGAACATGCAATTCGGAATTAATGGCCAACTAAAATTTCGCGAAGATGCCAGTGGCCTGATCGTCGCAGAAATCAACAACCGGTTGGCAACCGCATCGCTATGCTTACAGGGCGCGCATCTGATGACATGGCAACCGCGTAGCCAGGCTATACCGGTGGTGTGGCTGTCTCGCGATGCCAAACTGGCCGCTGGTAAATCCATACGCGGCGGCGTGCCGGTATGCTGGCCGTGGTTTGGTGCGCATGCATCCCAATCCGGCTTCCCCGGACATGGCTATGCACGTACCGTGCCTTGGCGGGTGGTTGAATCGGGCAGTGAACCGAACGGCGCAACGCGCCTGACGCTGCGCCTTGAGGAAAGCGACAAAACGCGCGCGCAGTGGCCATATGCCTGCACGCTGGATCTGACCGTGATCGTCGGCGAGACGCTGCGTATGGAATTGGCTACTGAGAATACGGGGACGAAGGATTTTGTCATCGGTGAAGCATTGCATACCTATTTTCAGATTGGCGACATCGGCGCAGTGCGCGTGAAAGGACTGGAAGGTTGCGAATACTGGGACAAAGTTGGTACTTCCACGCTCAAGGAGCAAGCTGGCGTTATCAGTTTCGCGGGGGAGACGGATCGCGTGTACATCAATACCGCAGCCGAATGCGTGATCGAAGACGATAAGCTTAAGCGCCGTATCCATATTGCCAAATCCGGCAGCCTTTCCACGGTGGTGTGGACGCCATGGGTTGATAAGGCCAACAAGATGGGTGATATGGGGCAACCTGAGGGTTGGCGCGAAATGGTGTGCGTGGAATCGGTCAACGCTATAGAAAATGTGGTGAAAGTCTCTGCCGGATGCAAGCACACACTTATAGTCGAATATCGTGCAGAACTCGCGTAGTTGCCTGAATTCATTTCACAGTTCAGGCCTGTGTCAACTTACATCGGGAGAGTTGCGTTATTTCCTCGCCGATGAAAGAAGCTGAAATCGCGATCATTGGTTGAAGTTAGTTGGCAATATCGGTGGAGTTGTTTTAGAATCTTGGGCGAAGGTAAAACCTTCGCAGTTATTACAGGGTATTTCAATCAAAATATTTGGAGAAAACATGAAGTCTTTTATCGTAAGCATGATCGCAACAGCAGGTTTGGTAATGGCAGGTAGCGTAATGGCAGAAGACATGCCAGAACTGGCGAAGAAGAGCGGTTGCACAGCTTGCCACGCTGTTGACAAAAAAGTAGTTGGACCGGCTTGGGCTGACGTGGGTAAGGCATACAACAGCAACGGCGCAACAACAACTGGCAAGAAAGTTTCTGAGATCCTGTCTGAGAACGGCGCCAAGACACCGAAAGAATGGCTGCTCAAGAAGGTTGCTGCTGGTGGTACGGGCAACTGGGGTACCGCAAAGATGACTCCAAATTCACCTAAAGTTTCCGATGCTGATATCGCTACTTTGGTTGATTTCGTTTTGAGCCATAAGTAATTTGTAAGCAATGATCA
>Ga0315271_10000906_pt1 | contig 17314 bp, 10 predicted proteins | sample C3_top_MG_FD_204664 | JGI IMG/M metagenome (GOLD analysis project Ga0315271, IMG submission 204664) | Sediment microbial communities from Yellowstone Lake, YNP, Wyoming, USA - C3_top | ecosystem: Environmental > Aquatic > Freshwater > Lake > Sediment | place: USA: Wyoming | collected 2017-08-01
TGGTGCCCTGCGCGTCCTGCCAGAGCGCGAGGTGGTCGATCAGCACGACAGCCCGCTGGGGCGGGTCGTCCACCCTCCCGATCACGCCCCCGCCCGCGCCGAGCGCCGCGCACGCCAGGGCGGCGATGAAGAGTGCCGCCTGGAGCCGGCGGCGACGCAGATAGGAGGGCGGGAGGACCGGCAGCGCGTCCACGAGGTCGCGCAGCAGAAAAAAGGCGGCGACCGGCCGCTCGCGGCGCCGCACGCCGCGCAGGAGCAGGAACGCCGCGAGGGGAACCGCGGCCAGAAGCAGCAGGCCGGCGGGGTCGAGGAATCTCATGCGGCCGCCGGGGCCGGCGTCGGACTCCCCGCCCGCAGCAGCGCGATCAGGGCCTCCTCGAAGGGTTCCCGGACCGGGAGGGCGTGGAGCGGCGTCCCGAGTCGGGCGCACTCATCGCGCAGTCGCACGAAGTGGTCAGCGATCCGCAGCCGCGCCTCCTTCTCGAAGGCGCGGTCGGCCATCAGCGCGTGCCGGCCCGCTCCCTCGGGGTCGAGCAGGACCGTGTGCCCGCGCAGGCGGGGGGCGAGGTCGTCCGGGTCGAGGACGCGCACCAGGGCGATGCGCCGCACGCCGCGCGCGAGGGCCCCGGCGACGGCGGACACCAGGGGCGCCCGCTGGAAGCAGTCGGTGATCGCGACGACGCTCGTCGGGCGGGGGTGCCCGGCGAGGAGGGGTTCGAGCGCCTGCAGCAGGTCCGTGCCCTCCCCGGGCGGGGGTTGCTCCCCGAGATGGCGCTGCAGGCGCGTGAAATCGTCCGGCGAGCGCCAGGAGCCGCTGACGTCGAGGAGGCGGTCGGCGTAGCGCGCCGCCCGCACCGGGTGGCCGGTGATCAGGGCGAGCCGCGCGAGCGCCGCCCCGGCGGCGGCGGCCGTCTCGTGCTTGACCCCGGCGCCCGTCATGGAGGCGCTGGCGTCGATCATGATCAGCACCTCCACCTCCTCGTCGGCCCGGAAGACTTTCACGTGGAATTCCTCCCGGCGCGCGAAGAGATTCCAGTCGATCCAGCGCACGTCGTCGCCGGGGGTGTAGAGGCGGTGCCCCTCGAACTCCTCGGGCGGCGCGCCGGGCCCGCCGAGCCAGCGCGCGCCGCGGAAGAAACGCCACCCCAGCTCCCGCGCCGTGTCGAGACGGGCGAGAAACGGCGGGCGCAGCGGCAGCAGTCCTCTCATGCCGGGGCGAGCCGGGCCGCCACGTCGAGCAGGATCGCATCCGCGGTGACCCCCTCGAGCCCCGCGCCCGGGTCGAGGATCAGGCGGTGGCGCAGCGCGCAGAGCCAGTACGGGCGGACATCCTCGATGCTCACGTTGAAGCGGCCCTCGAGGCAGGCCCGGACCTTGGCGGCGAGCACCAGCGCCTGGAGGCCCCGCGGCGAGACGCCATGGCGCACGAAGCGGCGCACCAGCGGCGGGCTCTGCGGGTCGTCGGGGCGCGTGGCGAGCACGGCCCGCGTCATGCCCCGCAGGACGGGCGCCGCCACCGGGATCCGGCGGACCAGCCGCCGGAACTCGGCAATTTCGCGCTCCTCCAGCACGGTCTGCGTCGGGGCGGGGTCGTCGCCGGTGGTGCGTTCCGCGATCTCCATCAGCTCCGCCTCCCCGGGCGGCGAGACCACCACCTTGAAGAGGAAGCGGTCGAGCTGGGCTTCGGGCAGCGGGTAGGTCCCCGCCAGCTCCACCGGGTTCTGGGTCGCGAAGACCAAAAACGGCTCGGGGAGCGGGTAGTGCCGCCCGAAGAGGGAGACTTCGTGCTCCTGCATGCCCTGGAGCAGGGCGGACTGTGTCTTCGGCCCCGCGCGGTTGATCTCGTCGGCCAGCAACAGGTTCGTGAAGATCGGGCCGGGCTCGAACGCGAACGAGCGCTCGCCCGCCGCGGAACTCGAGAGGATCGTGGTGCCCGTGATGTCCGCCGGCATCAGGTCGGGCGTGAACTGGATGCGGTTGAACTTCAGCGAGAGGCTGCGGGCCAGCGTCTTCACCATCAGGGTCTTGCCGAGCCCCGGCAGCCCCTCGATCAGGACGTGGCCGTCCGCGAAGACCGCGGTCACCAGCAGTTCGAGCACTCCCTCCTGGCCGACCACCGCGCGGTGAAGCTCCCGATGCACGGCGCCGACGCGCTCGTGAAAAACCCGGACCTGCCGTTCCAGCACCGCATCGTCACTCACTGACGGGACCTCCTTCATGGGTTGAGGGCGGGCGCGCCGCCCGTTGTTCGGCGTCCCTGGAGAGCAGCTCGAAATAGGCGCGCACCACCGCGCGATAGTGCTCCGGGACGGCGTCGAAGTCCACGGTGACCCGCTCCGGCACGGCGGATTCGTTCGGCCGGTCCCCCTGGCCGTCGCCGCGCCCCCGCGCCGACTTCGGCAGCAGGTGGAACGAGAAGGTCCCGACCGGGGGGGGAGCCGGAGGCGCCGCGCCCGGGCCGGGGGTGAAGAGCGGGTCGACCACGCGGGCGAGCCCGCTGCCGACGCGCTCGGAGGCGATGCGCTCGGGTTCCTTTGCCCCGCCGCGATCTCCCTCCGGGATCGCGCGCGGCGGGCGATCGGCGCCGGCCTGCCCGCCGCTGCCCGAGGACGGTCCGGGCTGGGAGGGGGCGGTCTCCTGGCTGCGGGTCTTTTCTCCATCGCGCGGGCCCGCCTCGCCTGGCTTGGCGTGCGATTTTTCCGCCGCCGCCGGGGGTGTCCGCCGCGTCGGCAGATTCCCGCCGGCGCCTGTGGCGTTGAAGGCGGTCCGCTCCTGAAGCGGCGTGTCGCCCGGTTCGAACCGCCCGGGGACGAGGATCCGTGCCAGCTGGACGGCGGTCGTCTCGGCCGGGATGGGCAGAAAGAGGGGGTAGAGCAGGCTGGCGGCGAGCAGCAGCGGCCCGGCGGCGAGCCACGGCTGCAGCGGTGCCACCATCCCGACGGTTGTGCCGGCAAGCGCCCGCGCGGTCTCCCCGGCCTGCGCGACCCGGATTTCCGCGGCGATCCCGACCTGCCGACCGAAAGCCACGAAGCTGGTCAGGCGGTCGTTGAGGAGCAGCGCGCGATCCGCGCGCAAGGCGGCGGTTTCGAGGTTCCAGCGGCGCTGCAGGATCGGAACGGCGGCGAGGAGAAAGAGCGGCCCGACGTCGAGGACGGGAAGCGCGCGCTGCAGCCAGGTGCTCACGCCGATCGCGCCCCAGCGCACGCTCTCGTTCAGGATCGCCGCGAACAGGGCTGCGAAGAGCGTCCCGCGCAGAATCAGGCGCCGCCTGAGCCGCTGCAGGAACAGGCCCGGCTCGCCTCCGGCCGCGACCGGCGCCGGCGTGTTCATCGCGGCGCCCCGGGGCGCAGCCACCTCAGGTTGTTGCGCGCCTGGCTGTTGTCCGGGTCGATCCGCAGCGCTTCCTCGTAGTGGAGCGCCGCCTCGTCGCTGCGCCCCAGCACGCTGAGGTCGACTCCCAGGTTGACGTGCGCGGTGACATTGAGCGGGTCGTACCGCAGGGCCTCGTAGAACTGGCCGACGGCGTCGGCCCCCCGGCCCTGCCCCCAGAACAGCGCGCCGAGGTTGACGTGGGCGCCGACCATCGACGGTTTGGCGCGCAGGGCCTGAAGGTAGTGCTCGATCGCCTCGTCTGGTCGACCCTGCTGCGCGGCGGTAACCCCCAGGTTGTAATGCGCGAGCCAGTTGCCCGAGGTGACCTGCACGGCGTGGCGGAAGACGGTGTCGCTGTCCTTCCAGAGGCCGACCTGGCTGCGGGTGAGCAGCAGCAGGGGGGGGAGGATCAGCACAAACGCGGCCGCGAGGAGTCTTGTGCGGCCGGGCGCGCCGGCGGCGCCCCAGGCGGCCATGATTGCCAGGCCGATCAGCGGCACGTACATGTAGCGGTCGGCCATGCTCTGGCTGCCGACCTGGACGAGGCCGATCACGGGCACGAGCGTGATCAGATACCAGAACCAGCCGAGCCGCAAGAAGGGCCGCGTCTTCCCGCCGAGGAGGACCGCGGCCGTCACGACGGCGAGGAGGACCGCAGCGAGGAGCAGCTGCCAGGCCGGGACGCCGTCCGGCGGGTACGGGTAATAGATGGCCAGGTCGGCGGGCCACAGGGTCTTGAAGAGGTAGATCGCGTATGAGTTCAGCGCGTTGCCGACGCGCGCCGCGAGGGGGATGGCATCGAGCGAGCTGACGGTCCCCCCCCGCGCCTGGGCCAGAAACGTCACCACGCACGAGAGCGTCGCGAGAGCGAACAGCGGCCACTTCTCGCGCACCAGGGGCGTCCACGTCGCGAGCGTCGCGCCCGGGGCTCGCCGCCCCGATCCGGAGCGGCCGAGCGGCCAGGCATCCAGCAGGAGCAGCAGGAACGGCAGGCTCACCAGCATCGGCTTCGCCATGAGGCCGGCGGCGAACGCGAGGACCACCAGGGCGTAGCCGCGCCGCGAGCGTCGGCGCTGATAGCCGACGTACGCCAGCAGCGCGAGCGCCAGGAACAGCGTGGAGAGGACGTCTTTGCGCTCCGCGACCCAGGCGACCGACTCCACATGCAGCGGGTGGAGGCCGAACACCGCGGCCACGAGGGCGCTCGGCCACAGGGCCCCTCCCGCCAGCGACAGCACCCGGAAGAGCAGGGCGGTGGTGGCGGCGTGCAGGAGCACGTTGACCAGGTGGTGCCCTGCCGGGTTCAGGCCGAAGAGTTCGACGTCGAGCATGTGCGAGAGCCAGGTCAGCGGGTGCCAGTTGGATGCGTCGAAGCTCGTGAAGGCCCATGCGACTCCCTGCGGGCGCAGACCACCGCAAACCCACCGGTTCTGCGTCACGTACTCGTTGTCGTCGAACGAGGTGATGAAGCCGTTGTGGATCGCCGGCCAGTACGCGGCAAGCACGGCGAGGATCAGGGCGAATGTGACGACGACCGGCCGCCAGCGGACCACGCGCCCGGACCCGGGGCCTTGCGGGCCCTCCCCGGGTGCCGCGCGGCGTGTTCCCTTCCGAGCTTTCACAAGCCGACCCTCCCGACAGCCGATGGCGGTCAGGACATTCGCCTCTTCCGGGGGTGCTTGTCAAGGAACTCCCGGGCGCACGGGGCGCCGGCACGGGCCGGGGAGGCGCGCCGCAGCGGCTGTTGCCGGTTACTGCGCGCCGTGCCGGCCCTCCCCGAGGTCGCGCTGGGCGGCTTCGATCTTGTCGATGGCGATCCGTGCCTTGCGGGCCGAATCCGAGTCGGGATAGCGCTCCAGCGTGCGCTTGTAGTACGTCAGGGCGATTTCGAAACTCATGAGGTTCGGGTAATCGTAGACGACGCCCAGGTGGAAGAGCGCCTCCGGGGCCTCGGCGCTCTTCGGGAAGTTGTTCGCGATATCCTCGAAGTCCCGCATGGCGCCGAGCAGCAGGCGCGCGAACTCCCACGACCCGGGGCTGGTGGCCCCCCCCGTGCCCCGCGACCCGCTGACACTTTCCGCGGCCTCGAGGTACGCGTGTCCCCGCTTGAAGAGGAGCACCGGGATGACCAAGGCGTCCTTCTCCTTTTCGATCGCCCGGTCCAGGGCGGCGATCTGCGGGTTCGGGGCCGCGGGCGCCGCTTCCCCCTCCCGCTGCGCGGTGGTGGCGCAGGAGGCGGTGACGAGCAGCGCGAGAGCGAGTGCCATCGAGCGTACGGTGTGCTTCATTGCTCTGACTCCTTGTTCACGAGTTGATCGGCTCCCTGTCAAAATGTATTCCCGCTCAACAGGTTGACCCCGGAGCGCCCGGCAAGTTCCGGAGGACGGCTCACTTCCCCGTGGAGTCGCGCAGGGATCTGCCGGCGCGGTAGAGATCGAGCCGCCGCGCGATCTCGGCCTGCAGCTGCCGGTCCTCCGCTGCGGCGGCCAGCGCCCGCTGCGCCGCCGCGATCGCCTGCGGAAAATCCCCGGCGGCTGCCAGCGTCGCGCCGAGGGTGTCGAGGTACTCGGGGTTGCGGTATCCGGTGCGCTCGCAGGCTCGCTGGGCGTAGGCTACCGCCTGTCCGAGCGTTTCGCGGCCGGCGGCGCGGTCCATCGCCAGCATCCACGCCAGGTTGTTCAACACGTCCGGCGCGTCGGGGTCGAGCCGCAGGGCCTCGCGATATTCCCGCAGGCTCTCGCTGGTGCGGCCCAGTTCCGCGAGGGTCTTGGCCAGATTGTAGCGCGCGGCGGCCGCCTCCGGTCTGATGGCGAGCGCCTGACGGTACGCGGCGAGCGCCTCGGCGTTCTTTCCCTGGTTGGCGCAGGCGTTCGCGAGGTTGAAGTGCGCCTCGTAGTACCGCGGGGAGATCTCCACGGCGCGGCGGTAGAAGGTTTCGGCCTCGGCGAAGCGCCCGAGCGCGCCCACGGCCACGCCGAGGTTGTTGTACGCGAGGTCGTAGTTCGGCTGCAGGCGCGCCGCTTCGCGCAGGTGCCCGATCGCCTCCTCGTAGCGCTTGTCCGCGATGAGCGTGACGCCGAGGTTGGCGTGCGCCAGCCAGTTGCCCGAGGTGACGGTGAGGGCGTGCCGGTACAGGGTCTGCGCGTCACGCCAATACCCGGCCTGGATGACGCTCGCGCCCGCGAGCAGGACGACCAGCGTGCCGGCAACCGCCGCGGTCGGCGGCAGCGCGAAGACTCCCCGGGACCGGCCCGGTTTCGGGAGCGACCAGGCGAACGCGAGAAAGACGCCGATCAGGGGAAGATACGTGTAGCGGTCGGCCATCGCCTGCCCCCCGACCTGCACGATGCCGATCACCGGGACGAGCATCCCGAGATACCAGCACCAACCCACGGCGACGTGCGGCCGGAGCCGCCGCTGACGGAACGCCGCGGCCGAGATCGCCGCGAGCACCAGCAGCGCGGCGCAGAGCCGCCACGCTGAAACCTCGGCGACGTAGGGGTAGTAGACCGCCAGGGAGAAGGGCCAGAGCGTCTGGCCGAGATACCGGACGTAGGAGAGAGCGGCGTTCGCGAGCCGCGCGCCGAGCGTCAATTCGCTCAGCCCGGGGATGGCGCCGCCCGCCCGCTGGGCCAGGATGCTGACCACCGCCGAGGCCGCGCTCAACCCGAAGAGCGGCAGCTTTTCCAGCGCCGGACGGAGCCAGGACGTCGGCGGGCGTCCCGGCCCGGTGGTCGCGGCGGCGCGCCGGATTCTCCCGAGCGGCCAGAAATCGAGCAGCAGCAGCACGCACGGGATCGTCACGAGCATCGGTTTGGCCATCAGGCCCAGCGCCGCGAGCAGGACGACCGCGCCGAACCGCGCCGGGCCGCCCCGGCGCGCGTAGCGCTCGTAGGCCAGCAGGACGAGGGCGAAGAAGAGGCCCGCAAGCACGTCCTTGCGCTCCGCGACCCAGGCGACCGACTCGACGTGCAGCGGGTGGACGGCGAAGAGCGCCGCGACGAAGGCGCTGCGCCACCGGGCGCCGGTCAGGCGATACAGGGCCAGGAACAGCAGCGCGGTGGTCAGGCCGTGCAGTGCGACGCTCGTGGCGTGGTGCCACCGCGGGTCCAGGCCGAAGAGCGAGACGTCAAGCATGTGGGAGAGCCAGGTCAGCGGATGCCAGTTGCCGGAGTGAAACGCCGTGAAGGCCCAGCGGATTCCTTCCCGGGAGAGACCGCCGCGGACGATCGGGTTTTCGTAGACGTACTCGTTGTCGTCCAGGTTGACGAAGGTGCGCAACCCGCCCCCGGCCAGGTACACCGCCGCCGCGACGGCCGCCAGGCCCGCGGCGAGCAGCGCCGTCCGGCCGGGCGCGGCGGCCCGTTGCGGGCGCGTCACCGGGAAGCCTTCCCGAACGCGGGGTTGAGACGGCCGGCCTCGCGGAAGTGGGGCGCCGCTTCCGCGTTCCTTCCCAGCGCTTGCAGCGCGAGGCCGAGGTTGTAGTGCGCCTGCGCGGGGTCGGCGTTGCGGCGCAAGGCCTCTCCGAAGCTGGCCGCGGCCTCCTCGAGCCGCCCCGTCTGCGCGAGGACCAGGCCGAGATTCAGGTGTCCCATCCCGTAGTCCGGCGCCAGTCGCACGGCCTCGCGGTAGTGGTCGATCGCCTCCGCGGGACGCCCCTCGTCGAACATCAGATTCCCGATGTTGTTGTGCACCCAGTGCAGATTCGGGTTGAGGCGCAGCGCCTCGCGGTCCTCGGCCAGGGCCTCCGCGCGGCGGCCCAGCCGCGCGAGCGCCGTCCCGAGCTTGCCGTGCCCGTCGGCGTAGGTGGGCTTGATCCGCAGCGCCTCGCGCAGGTGCAGCGCGGCTTCCTCGTTGGCCCCGACGTCGAGCAGCGCCTTGCCCAGCGCGTCGTGCATCTTCGGATTGTCGTGCGTCACCGCGAGCGAGTGGCGGTAGAGGGTGACCTGGTCTCGCCAGCGTGCCGCCTGAAGGAACGCCGGAACCGCCAGCGCGGCGACGACCGCGAGGGCGGCCGCCCCGACCAGCAGCGGCGCGCGCCCTCCCCGCCGCCGGGCGACCGTCCGGGCCTCCCAGGCCGCGAGGAGAAAGATGCCGACGAGCGGGAGGTAGGTGTAGCGGTCCGCGCGGCTTTGCGAGCCGACCTGCACGAGTCCGATGACCGGGACCAGCGTGCCGAGGAACCAGAGCCACCCGACCGTCAGGTAGGGTCGCCCGAACCTCGGGCCGGCCGCTGCGACGAGGGTTCCCGCGAGCAGGATGGCGGCCGCGCCCGCCACGAGCGGCGCGGTGATCGAGGCGGCGTCGAACGGGTAGAAGACCGCGAGCCCGCTCGGCCAGAGAGATTTTCCAAGATACGTCACGGCTGCGACGACGGCGTTGGCGGCGCGGGCCGCGACGGGGAGCGCCTCGAGCGAGACCACCGCGTTCCCGCCGCCCTGGGCGGTCATGGTCAGCGCGCTCGCGCCGGCCGCCATCAGGAAGAGCGGCAGTTTTTCGAGCGCCACGGCAGCCGGCCGGGCCGGGGCGCGCAGCCTGCCGAGCGGCCAGAAGTCCAGCAGCAGCAGGACCGCGGGCAACGTGACCAGCATCGGCTTGCTCATGAGTCCGAGCGCGAACGCGATCAGCACCGCGGCGTACCGCCCGGGGCCGGGCCGGCGCACGTAGCGCAGGTAGGCGCCCAGGGTCAGCATCCAGAAGAGCCCGGCGAGGACGTCCTTGCGCTCCGCGACCCAGGCCACCGACTCGACGTGGAGCGGGTGTACCGCGAAAAGCGCCGCCACGAGCAGGCCCGGCCACAGCATCCCGGTCAGGCCCTGCAGGACCACCAGCAGCAGCACCGCGCTCACGCCGTGCAGCAGCAGGTTCGTCGCGTGGTGACCTGGGGCCTGCATGCCGTACACCTGCACGTCCGCCATGTGCGAGAGCCAGGTCAGGGGGTGCCAGTTGGCCGCCTCCAGGGAGGTCGCGGCCCAGCGCGCGCCTGCGAGGCTCAGGCCGCCGCGCACGTGGGAGTTCTCCGTGACGTAGACCGGGTCGTCGAGGTTGATGAACCCGGCCGAGAACAGCGGCAGGAACACGAGCAGCGTCAGCAGCAGAAGCGCCGCCACCGCGGCGACGAGTGCGGCGCGCGGCCGGGCGGCGGTCAGGCTGCGCGGTTTCCGGGCGGGTCGATTCCGCTGCATGGCCCCATCATACTTTTGCGCCGGTCGATGCGGAAACGGTTTTTCTCCGCGGCGGTCGCGACGATCCCTTCAGCCGCGGCAGGCTCGTCCGCTAACGGGGGGTCGCGCCCTGATCGGCGGCACCGGTCTCGCGCCGCCCCCCGGCCTCGAGGGCCCTTGCGAGCGCGAGACGGGCCGGGGTCAGGCCGGGGTCGAGCCGCAGCGCCTCCCGATAGCGGGCGACCGCCTCGTCGCGGCGCCCCTCGTCCCACAGCAGCAGACCGAGGTTGACGTGGGTCGCCGCGTTGCCGGGGCGCACGGCGAGACTCTCGCGAAAGGCCGCGATCGCTTCGCCTCGTCTCCCGGCCCGGGCGAGCGCGACGCCCAGGTTGTTCCGCGCATCGACACAGTCGGGGCAGAGCGCGATCGCGCTGCGGTAGGTGGCGATCGCCTCCTCGGAGCGCCCCTGCGCCGCGAGGGTCACGCCGAGATTGAACAGCAGCGACGGGTTGTCGGGGGCGAGCGCGACCCCCTCGCGGCAGGCGGCGAGCGCCTCCTCCCGGCGGCCCAGGCCCGAGAGCGCGAGGCCGAGGTTGCTCCAGACCCGCGCGTTGTTGCTGCGGGCTTTCGCGTCGAGGGTGCCGGGCTGGATCCCCCGCCGGTAGGCGGCGATCGCCTCCTCGGGGCGGCCGACGCTCGCGAGGGCGAGGCCATAGTTTCCCCAGTTGCGCGGCTGGTCGGGGCGGATGCGGACGGCTTCGGCGAGGTGCTGCGCCGCCTCCGCGAAGCGCTGCTTCTCGATCAGCGTCCCCCCCAGGTTGCCGTTGATCAGCCAGTTGTCGCTGGTCGCGGCGAGCGTGCTGCGAAAGAGCGTCTCCTCGTCGCGCCAGAGCCCGGCCTGCGCCGCGGTCCGCGCCGCGCCGAGCGCGAGCAGCGCACCGGCGAGCGCCGCGAGCGCGATGCGCGGGACGCGCCTGTCGCGCAGCGCCGCGGCCAGCCCCCAGGCGAAGGCGATGAACAACCCGGCCGTCGGCAGGTAGGCGTAGCGATCCGCCGTGCCCTGGAGCCCGACCTGGACCAGGCCGATCACCGGGACGAGCATGCCCAGGAACCAGCACCAGCCGACGAGCAGAAACGGCCGGCGCCGCGCCCCCAGCAGCGCCGCGACCGAGAGCGCCGCGAGGACCAGGAGGGCCGCCGCGGGTTGCCACCACGGCGCGGGGGCGAGCCGGATCGGGTAGTAGAGCGCGAGCGGGTGGGGCCACACCGTCTTGCCGAGGTACCAGAGGTAGCCGAGCAGCGCGTTGGAGACGCGCAGTGCCGCGGGGATGGCCTCGATGCTGGCGACTGCGCCGCTCGCGCGTTGGGCGACCACGGTGATCACGCTCGCCGCCACGCTCAGCCCGAGCAGGGGCAGTTTCTCCACGATCGGCCGTGTCCACGCCGCCCGCGGGTTCGCGTCTGCCCGCGCCCGTGCCGGCCGGCGCGCACGGCCGAGGGGCCAGTAGTCGAGCAGCAGCAGCACCAGAGGAACCGTCACCAGCATCGGCTTGGCCATCAGTCCGCAGGCGAGCAGCAGCGCGACCGACCCGTAGCGGCCCGCGGTCGGCCGGCGCGCGTAGCGCTCGTAGGCCAGCAGGACCAGCACGAAGAACAGGCCGGCGAGGACGTCCTTGCGCTCCGCGACCCAGGCCACCGACTCGACGTGGAGCGGGTGCGCGGCGAAGAGCCCGGCCGCGAAGGCGCTGCGCCACAAGGCGCCGCTCAGCCGCCGCAGCGCGACGAAGAGCAGCGCCGCGGTCAACCCGTACAGCAGGACGCTCGTCGCGTGGTGGCCGCGCGGGTCCAGGCCGAAGAGCGAGACATCCAGCAGGTGGGAGACCCAGGTCAGCGGGTGCCAGTTGCCCCCGTGAAACGTCCCGAAGGCCCAGCGGATCCCCGCCGCGCTCAGCCCCCCCCGGACGTTCGGGTTCTCCGTGACGTAGACGGGGTCGTCGAAGTTGATGAACGTCCCACCGCGCATCGGCGCCAGGTACGGCAGCATCGCCAGGGCCGCCACCACCACGGCAATCGCGGCCGTGCGCCATCCCGCCGGCGCCCCGGCGCCCGTGTCCGCGCCCGCGCCCGCACCTGCGCCCGCTCCGCGTGAGCACCCGACGTTCTTGCGCTTGATGGCCATACCCGCGGCTGCCCAGCTTCGGCCGGCGGCCCGCCTAGCTCCTGATCTTCATGATCTGGAAAAGGTTGCTGTAGTCGTCGCTCCAGGGCGTCCGCCCCGGCTTCAGCCGCGCCAGCGGGACGAGGCCGTAGAAGGGCGCCCGGGAGAAGCGCGCCGCGTCCTCGGCCACGAGCACCCAGACCGCGTAATTGACCGCGTTCGCCTCGTCCGCGGCGTTGGTCACCGTGATCGCCTGCCGGCCGAGCGAGAGGGCGACCTGCGTCACGGCCTCGGGGATGTCCAGGTAGAGGTTGCTGCAGTTCACCGCGATCAGTCCGCCGGGCTTCAGGTGGCGGAAGTACGCCGAGAAGGCCTCCCGGGTGAGCAGGTGCGCCGGAATCGCGTCGCCGGAGAAGGCGTCGAGCACCAGGATGTCGTAGCCCTGGTCCGGCTCCCGCGCCAGCGAGAGACGGGCGTCGCCGGGGATGACCTCGATCGCGGCCGCCGACTGCGACAGGAAGCTGAACCGGCTTTGGGCCAACTCGGTGACCATGGGGTTGAGCTCGTAGAAGCGGAAGCGGTCGCCGGGGCGGCCGTAGGCGGCGAGCGTGCCGACGCCGAGGCCGACGACGCCGACGCGGGCCGGCTCGGGCCCCAGCGCCTGCAGCGCGAGGCCGACCCCGGACTGCGGCCCGAAATAGGTCGTCGGCTGGCCGCTGCGGTAGGGGTGCAGCCACTGGATGCCGTGGATCACCGATCCGTGGGCGAGCGTGCGCCGGGCGATCGCCTCCTGATCGGCCTCCTGGTCCCGCACGCGCAGCACGCCGTAGAAATTCCGCCGCTGGATCGCATAGGAGCGCTGCTCGTCCCTGATCGCGTAGCCGAGCCAGCCGACGAGCACGAGAACGAGCGTGAGCGCACCCGCCGCCCGGGCGCGCGGGGCGCCGCCGCCGGTCGACCGCGCTTCGCGCAGCAGCAGCAGCGCCAGCAGCGCGGCGCAGGCAGTCACGCCGGTGTGGATCTCGTAGTCGCCGCTGAAGAGGCTCGGCGCGATCACCCCGACGAAGCACCCGCCGAGCGCGCCGCCGAGGGCGACCATCAGGTAAAAGAGCGTCAGGTGGTCGGTGGCCGGCCGGGCGCGGTGCAGCTCGCCGTGGCAGACCATGCACAGCACGAACAGGATTGCCGCGAACGCCGGGACCAGCCACACGACCCGCAGCGGACCGGCGGTCAGCAGGTAGGGGACCGCGAGCAGGGCGGGGGGCGCCAGGGCGAGCCAGATGCCGCGGCGGTAGTAGCGCCCGTCCGCGGCGAAGCAGACGATGAAGCTCAGCAGGTACAGGGTCAGCGGCACGATCCAGAGGAAGGGGAAAGGGACGATGTTCTGCGTCAGGTGGTTCGTCACGGCGGCGAGCAGCGTCACCGAGGTCGCCGACAGGGCCGTCCAGAGCAGCAGGTCCGGCCAGGGGGGCCGCGGTGTCGGCGCGCCCTGATCCCGCTCGGCGAACGCGGTCGCCCGGCCCCGGTTCCAGAAGGCGAGCCCGGCGATCAGCGCGGCGCAGATTCCGTACAGCGCCGACCAGGCGCGCGTCTGGGCGCGCAGCGTGAAGAACGGCTCGACGAGCACCGGGTAGGAGAGCAGCCCCAGCAGCGAGCCGGCGTTCGACCAGGCGTAGAGGCGGTAGGGGCGACCCCCCGCCGCCTGTCCCGCCGCCCAGGCCTGCACGATCGGGCTGGTGGTGGCGAGCATGAAGTACGGCGCCCCGACGCTGGCCGCCAGCAGCAGCAGGATGCCGGAGACCGGGTGCGCCGGGTCGGCGTACCGCATTGCCGCCGCCGGGGAGAGCGGCAGCGCTGCGAGCGACGCCGCCAGCGCCGCTCCGTGAACCGGGAGCAGTCGCCGCGGCGGGATGCGCCGCGCCACGATGTCCGCGTAGAGATAGCCGAGCAGCAGCGTCGCCTGGAAGAAGAACAGGCAGGTCGCCCAGACCGCCGAGGAGCCGCCAAAGAGCGGCAGCAGGATCTTGGCGATCATCGGCTGCACCTGGAAGAGCAGGAACGCCGCGAGGAAGGTCACGCAGACGAACAGCCACTGCGGCGGTCCGCCGCGCTCCCGGGCATTTTCGTGCATGGCGCTGGAGTCTAGCGACGCCGGGGATCAACGGTCAAGACGGCGATCGGCTCCGGCAGGCCCGCAAACGCCGAACAAGGTTGGCGCCGTGACCTGAAATGCTGTCCGCGCGCAGTCGCGGAGTGTCCTGCCCGGGGCCGTGCGATGGAGTGAGTCGTACCCCTTCGGCGCCGCTTCAGCGCGTTGTGTCGGGTCCGAGGCTGTGCGGCACCGACGACGCCTTCTGCCGGCCCATCAGGGACTGCAGCGCGACCAGGTTGGCGCGGGCTTCGGCCTGATCCGGCTGCAGCCGCAGGGCCTCCCGATACTGCGCCTCCGCCTCGGCGTACCGGCCCAGTTCGACGAGCACCATCCCGGCGTTGGTGTGCGCCGCGGCGCTCTCCGGGCGCAGCCGCAGGGCCTCGCGATAGGCGGCCAGAGCCTCTTCGCGGCGCCCGAGCCGGGCCAGCGCGTTCCCCAGGTTGTACACCGCGGCGTCGTCTGTGGGGCGCAGCAGAGCAGCCGCCCGGTAGTGCCGAAGCGAATCCTCGCGCTGTCCCGCGGCGCTCAGAATCCGTCCGAGGGCTGCGTGTGCGTCCGCGTCGGCCGGGTCGAGGCGAACCGCCTCCTGGAGGTGGGTCGTTGCAGCTGCGGTTTCCCCGAGGTTCGCCAGGAGGGTGCCGAGATTGTACTGCGCGTCGGCGTAATCCGGCTTGATCCGCAGGGCCTCCCGAAAACGCGCGATGGCTTCCGCGTGGTTCCCCTCATTGCGAAAGTGAACGCCGAGGTTGTGCTCGACGAGCCAGTTGTCGGACGTCGCGGCAAGGGCGTGGGAGTAGAGCGACAGGTCGTCTCTCCAGAGTCGCACCTGGAAAACGGTCGCCACCGCCAGCGAAGCGTAAACCGCCACCGCCGCGGCGGCGACCACGGCCGGTTGGCGAAGTCGTACAGGCGCGTCCTCGGCAACGCACCAGACACCGGCCAGGAAGATGCCCACGCAGGGGATGTAGGCGAACCGGTCCGCCATGGCGTGGCTGCCGAACTGCACGATCCCGCTCATGGGCAAAAGCGTCCCCGCGTACCAGAACCAACCCACCCCGAGCCACGGTCTTCGGCGCGCTGCGAAGATTGCCGCCGCTGTCACCGCCGCCAGCAGCAGGCCCGCCGTCAGCGCCGCCGCCGGTGAGAGTCCCCGTCCCGGATGCGGGTAGAACACCGCCAGGTCCGCCGGCCAGAGCATCTTGCCGAGGTAGCGCCAGTACGCTACTGCCGCGTTGCCGAACCGGACGCCCAGCGGGAGCGCTTCCACGCTCTCGAGCGCCCCCATGCGTCGGTGCGCGACGATCGCGATCGCCCCGGAGGTCACCGCGAACGCCAGCAGCGGCACCTTCTCCAGCAGCAGGTATCCACCCCGCCCCTTGATGGCTCTCCAGGACGTCCCAAGCCGGCTGAGTGGCCAGATGTCCAGGAGCAGGAGAATAAAAGGCAGCGTCATCAGCATCGGCTTGGCAACCAGGCTGAGAAGCCCGCCCGCCAGCACCGCCAGATAGCGGCCGGCGCCTGGCCGGCGGACGTAGTTCGCCCAGAGCAGGAGCGTCACGGCAAAGAACAACCCCGCCTGTACGTTGCTTCGCTCCGCCGCCCAGGCCACCGACTCGACCTGCAGCGGGTGTACCCCGAACAGCCCCGCGACCGCCAGGCTGCGCCACCGCGCTCCCGTCATCTGCGCCAACGCCAGGAAGAGCACTCCCGCCGCCGCTGCGTGCCACGCGGAACTCACCAGGTGGTGTCCCCCGGCCCACGTTCCGAACAGGCTCACGTCCACCAGATGCGAGAGTCGTCGCAGCGGGTACCAGTTGGCGTGTTCCAGGCTTGTCAGCGCCCATCGCGACGTGCCGGTCGTGAGCCCCCGGAGCACCTGCGCATTCTCGGTGATGTATTTGTCGTCGTCGAGGTTGATGAATCCGTTGTGCACGACCGGGGAGAACACCGCGAACGTCAACGCCGCAAGCAGCAGGGCGAGCAGCGGCGTCGAGACTCTCCCGGGAACGCGCAATGGCATGTTCTGCGTCGGCCGCCAGCGGCAGTCTTGGAGCTTATCCGTACACCGATTGCAGTGAGGCCACGACCGTACCCCCCAACTCCCGGGAGGGCAACGCGGAGTCGTTGAAGTCGCTCATACCTGGTACAACCGCCGATGTCTCCTCATCGCGATCTTCCTGAATCCGGGGTCATCGCCAGCCATGAGAATATCCTTCCCCATACCAGCTCGACGCAGCAGCCGAGGTGTCGGTGATGACGCTAGCATCCCGATGTTGTGGAAGCAAGCGTCGCGGCTTCACGAACTCAAGAATTTCATCCGCGACCCCGACACGGAAGACGCGGATCGGCTATAATCCCGCGCGGGATTTGCGACGCGACCGGTCGGTCGCGTGCCGAAAGCCCGTGAGAGCGGCGGCAGGCCCGTTCGTAGCCACAGGTCGGAGAGCGAGGAACATGCCCAGAGAGCGCATCCTGATCGTCGACGACGAGTACCTGATCCGCTGGTCGCTGCAGCGGGAGCTCTCCAAGGACGGCTACGACGCCCAGGCGGTCGAGGACGGCGAGGCGGCCCTGCGCTCGGTGCGCGAGTCGCCGCCGGACCTCATGCTGCTCGACATCCAGCTGCCGGGGATGAGCGGGATCCAGGTCCTGCAGCAGGTCAAGGCGATCGACCAGGAGATCGTGGTCATCATGATCACCGCGTACGGCATGGTCGACACCGCCGTCGCCGCGATGAAGGCCGGGGCCTACGACTACATCAACAAGCCCTTCAACCTCGAGGGGGTCAAGCTCAGCATCCGCAAGGGGCTCGAGTCCAGCCGCCTGCGCGGCGAGGTCCAGCACCTGCGCCAGAAACAGCAGACCGCTTTTACGCTCAACCGCGTGGTGGCCGAGAGCGCGGCGATGCGCGCGGTGCTCGATCTGGTCGCGCGGATCTCGGGGTCCAACGCCACCACCATCCTGCTGCAGGGGGAGAGCGGCACCGGCAAGGACCTGATCGCCAAGTCCGTCCACTACACCGGCCACCGCGCCGAGAAGCCCTTCATGGCGGTCAACTGCGCCTCGCTCCCCGAGCACCTGCTCGAGAGCGAACTCTTCGGTCACGAGCGCGGCGCCTACACCGACGCCAAGGGGACGAAAAAGGGGCTGTTCGAGCTCGCCGACGGGGGGACGATCTTCCTCGACGAGATCGCGGAGATGCGCTTCGACCTGCAGGCCAAGCTGCTGCGCGTCATCGAGGAGAAGTCGTTCCGGCGCGTCGGCGGCGTCAAGGACATCCAGGTGGACGTGCGGATCGTCGCGGCCTCCAACAAGGACCTCGAGGAGGAGCGCAAGGCCGGGCGCTTCCGCGACGATCTCTACTACCGGCTCAAGGTGGTGCCGATCCTGCTCCCGCCGCTGCGCTCCCGCCCGGACGACATCGTCCCGCTCGCCCGCCACTACATCGAGCAGTTCAACCGGGATTTC
>Ga0315271_10000908_pt1 | contig 17304 bp, 14 predicted proteins | sample C3_top_MG_FD_204664 | JGI IMG/M metagenome (GOLD analysis project Ga0315271, IMG submission 204664) | Sediment microbial communities from Yellowstone Lake, YNP, Wyoming, USA - C3_top | ecosystem: Environmental > Aquatic > Freshwater > Lake > Sediment | place: USA: Wyoming | collected 2017-08-01
CTCGAGGTGCTCAAGCGCGGGGGCTGCATGGCGCGGGTCGGCGGCGAGAACCTCTTCCGCTCCAAGTCCGAGGCGGTGCGCAAGCTCGTGCTCACCCGCCTCGACCCGGAGCGCTGCCGCGTCTGTCAGGTGCGGATCTTCAACGAGTGCGCGCGCATGCCGGGATCCGTGCCGGGAACACGCTGCCAGGCCGGCTGATCAAACCGGCCCGGATGCCCGCTGCCGCTACCAGGCACGGTTCAGGCTCACGCCGAGAGCTGCGTGACCGCCCCGCAACGCGACCTGCCAGCCCCGGTACGGGGTGGTGAAGATCGCGCTGCTGATCACCCCGATGGCGGCCCCGGCGAGAACGTCGTGGGCGTAGTGATTGTCTGATTCCACCCGGCTGTACCCGACAAAGGCCGCCGCCAGATACGCGGGCACCCCATACCGCCAGCCGTACCGCCCCCGCAGGAATTCCGCGCAGCTGAAAGACGAGGAGGTGTGTCCGGAGGGAAAGGAGTAGTGCCCCCCGTTCGGGCGGGTTTCGTCGACGGCGATTTTCAGCGCGTAGGTCGTGCCCAGGGCGACCGCGTAGGATTCGCCGAACTGCCGGGTGCCCTCGACATCGCGATGCCCGATCAGCGCCCCCGCGGTGACGGCCGGCAGGACGTACTGCAGAATATCGCCGGCGGTTTCGATCCCGTCGGCGGCGGCGAGCGCCGTGCCGCCGTCTCCGAGCACCAGCGTGAGGCAGGTCAGGGCGGCGGCCGCGATGCGCCTGGTCAAGGCTCCGCGCGCGGCCACGCGTTCAAGCCCGGGCAGCCCCGGCATCCGGCCAGCCGCCCAGAACACGGCCCCGCAGCGCGCTTCCCACGACGAAAAACACGGCGTTCGGGAGGATCGCCGGGCGTTGGCTGTCGCGCGCCGCCGCCACGGAGGAGCGGGAGTTCGCAAAGTCGAAGAGACACCAGCCCGGAATCTGCCTGCGGTTCACGCGCGCGCTCATCCCCGGAGCGCTACCCCGGGGGAGGCTCCCGTTGCTGCTTGAGCGCCCGGTTCTCCCGCTGCAGCGCCGACCAGGCCAGCGCGCGCTCGATGCCGAGGACAATCTGCTCCTTGCGGAAGGGCTTGAGGATGAAGTCGAAGACCCCCTTCTCGCGGGTCTCTGCAGCGGCCTCCTCGGTGCCGTAGGCGGTGATGATGATCACCGGGATCTCCGAGAAGGCCCGGATCGCCTCGAGCAGTTCGCTGCCGTCGAGGCCGGGCATTTTCAGATCGGCGATCACCAGGTCGATGTCGCCGCGGCGAACGATCTGAACGGCCTCGACCGGGTTGTTCGTGGTCTCGACGGTGTGCGGAGTCTTCTCGCGGATGATCATCGCCAGCAGCTTGAGCATCCCCGGTTCGTCGTCAACAGCCAAAATGCGTGCCGGCATTTCGTCCTCTCCCTTTCCCTAGCCCTGCGTTGCCCGGAGCGCCGCCGGGAGCGTGATGATGAACGTCGTGCCGGGGCGGCTCGACTCCTCCGCGGTCGCGGTCTCCACGGCGATGGTCCCGCGGTGGCGCGCGACGATGCCGTAGGAGACCGAGAGGCCGAGCCCCGTGCCCTCGCCGACCTTCTTCGTCGTGAACAGCGGGTCGAAGATGCGCGACCGGACCTCGGGCGGGATGCCGGGCCCGGTGTCGGAAATGAGCACCTCGATGCAGGTGCCACCCTCGCCGAGCCTGGTCCGGACGCCGAGTTCTCCCCCGCCCTCGAGCTTCATCGCGTAGACCGCGTTGTTGATGATGTTGAGAAAGACCTGCTGGAGTTCGTCGGCGTCGCCGCGCACCGCCGGCAGTCCTGGCAGCAGCTGGTGCGTGCCGACCGCGATCCTGTTCACGAGCAGGTAGTTGCCGAGGACGGCGAGCACCGCCTCGAGACAGGCATTGACGTCCACCTCGTCCTCGCTGTGCTCCTTGCGCCGTGCGAACGTCAGCAGGTTCTCGACGACTTTCTTGGCCTTGTTGCCGTAGCTCTCGATGGTGCGCAGCACCTCCTCGGTCTCGGAGCCCTTCTCGGCCTTCTCGAGGAGCAGGTCGGTGAACCCGAGGATGACCGTGAGCGGGTTGTTGATCTCGTGGGCCACGCCGGCGGCGAGCGTCCCGAGCGACGCCAGTTTCTCGGTGTGGTAGTTCTGCTCCTCGATCTGCCGGCGATCGGTGATGTCGCGGGCGACGCCCAGGACGGCGTAGATCTGGCCGCCCTCGTCGAGCAGCCGGCGGAAGTTGGTGTTCAGCCAGAGTTCGCGCTCGCCGATCTTTACCAGGTGCGTGATTTGACGTCCCTTCTTGCTCTCGAAGACCTCGTCGATGGCCAGCAGCGGCTCCTCGGCGGTGGGGCAGGCGAAGATCTGCGAGAGATTGCGGCCGACGATCTCCTCGGCGGGCATCTGGAATATTTTGGAGCCGTAGGCGTTGATCGAGAGGATGGTCCCGCCCCGGTCCGCCGTGAAAATCGCGTCGCCGGCGTTCTCCACCAGCGAGCGGTACCGCTGCTCGGACTTCTGGAATTCCGCGGTTTGGTGGGCAACCTCGCGCTCGAGATCCGCGGACCAGCGCGCCATCAGCGAGATGATGATCGCGGTGCCGAGCACGAAGACGATGATGATCACCGCCTGCAGCAGCAGCCCGCGCACCTGGATGGCGTGGATCGCTCCCTCGACCTCGCTGATCGGCGCGACGACCGCCACCGACCAGAGCGGCCCGCCCTCTCCGGCGGTGACCCTGATCGGCGCGTAGGCGATGAGCTTTCGGACCTTGCCCTCGACGCCGAGGTGCCAGCCGGAGATGTACCAGCTCGTGCCCTCCTTGCCCGCGAGCATCAGCGTCTTCTGGATCTCGTTGATGCGGGCGAACGAGATCGTCGGCATCTTCGCCGTGCGCGCCTCGAAGGCGCTCTTGCCGATGAAGATCGCCTCCTGGTGGTGCAGGAAGATGCCGTTGCCGTCGATGACCCAGGCGTACCCGGTCCTGCCGGAGCGGATGTCGCGGGTGACGCTCCCGGTGAGTTCGGCGACGTCGACGACGAGCGAGAGCACCCCGGTGAACCCGCGCGTCGGGGCCGGGTGGGCTTCGTCGGCGGCGTCCTGCCAGACGGGTCGCACGAAGCGCATCAGCAGCCTCGCCGGTGCGTCCGTGGAGGAGGCGGCGACCGGGGTGGCGAGCATGCGTTCGCGGTTGGCCGGATCGGCAGCCCAGAGCAGGTAGAGCGTGTCCTCGGCGGAGGGGTCGAGGCGGTCGTAGCCCGATCGGCCGTAGACGTGCGCGAGCGTGCCGGGGGCCGGGATGAAGCGGATCTGCGTCGCCCCGTCGTCCTTGACGCTCATGAAGGCGCTCTCCAGGCGGCCGATCAGCGCGATCCGCTCCTGGTACTGCAGGGCCGGCGCCTTGCCCAGAAGGTGCAGTTCTTTGCGGAGCATTTCCAGCGAGTGGGTGATCTGGCGGGCGGCGTACTTGGCGAGCACGAGCTGCTGTTTGTTGAAGTCCTCGGTGACGACCTCCTTGACCGAACGGTAGGAGAGCCAGCCGAGAATGAGAATGACGCCGCAGAGCAGGACGCTGACCCCGACGACGATCCGCTTGGATTGGCGGACCATGCGGGCGGCCCAGGCGACCAGCGAAACGGCGGAGGCGTGCAACAGCTCTCTCATCGCGCGGGAAGTATAGCAGGGAGCGCCGCCTCGGCCTTTTCAGCGGCCGTCACGTCAACGGGGGGGCGCTCCCCGTGTCGTGGTGGAGGGCGTGCTTCGGATTCCCGATGCGCAGCAGCTCGTCGGTCGTCGTGACGCCCCATCTCTCGAGTCGGCGCAGAAGACGCTGGAAGACCTGCGCCGTGACAAAGGCGTCGCCGAGCGCATTGTGAGAACCGCGGTTTGGCACGCCGAGGGCGAGCGCCAGCGCCGGCAGCCGCGGGTCCCGCAGCCGGGGCAATCCCGGACCGCCGTCCTCCGGGGTGCGGCTGGAGAGCCAGTCGTACAGCGGCCAGGTGTCCAGGGCCGGGTTGGCGATCGGGGGGAGCCCGGCTCGCGCGTACGCCGCGCGCAAGAACTCCAGGTCGATCTCGACGAAGTGCCCGACCAGGATATCCGCGGCGCAGAACGCCGAGAAATCGTGAAGGACGCCGCCGATCCCGGGTCGGCCGCGCACATCCTCGGGAGTGATCCCGTGCAGCACGATGCTCGTCGCGGTCAGCGCGCTCGTCGGCTGCACCTCCTCGTAGAAGCGGCCGGCCAGCACGATCCGCCCGTCGGTCATCCGCAGGCCGCCGAGCGAGACGATGGAGTCCCGGCGCGGGTCGAGCCCCGTGAGTTCGCTGTCGATGACCGTGAAACGCGCGGAGGCGGGGGCTGTCGGGGCAACGCGGGCGTCCGGGGTCTGCGGGCGTCCGCGGAAGGGCCACACTACAGAATCGCGGCCTTGTAGCGCTCGAGGACCTGGTCCTGGACGCGCGAGATGAGTTGGAACGCCTCCTTGATCGTGCGCTTCTCGAGGTTCGTCAGCCGGCTCGGCGTGATGAAATTGTTGACCTCGGAGCCGTCGCTCATCTGGCGGTACTGGCTGTGCACGCGCAGCAACAGCAGAAAATCGAGGGCCTGGCGGAGTTCGTCGGCGAAATCGCGGACCACCGTGTGCGTCTCGCGCAGCGCGTCGATCCGTTCGAGGGTGGAGGAGGCGCGGATGCCCTTCTCGAGGGCGAAGAAACGCACCAGGTCGACCAGCGGGTTGATCCCCCGCGCCTTGAGGTTGAGCTGGTCCTTGTGTTCGCCGCTTTTCTCGACGACGAACGAGCCGAAGAAGCCGATGGGGGGGCGGTTCGTGACGATCTGGTTGACGATGTAGTTCAGAAAACCGGGCTGGTCCTCGATCTGCGCCACGATGTGGTCGCGCAGCCGATCCGCGAGCAGCGGGTCGCCGTGGACGACGCGGTAGTCGAAGAAAACCGACGACTGGATCGGGCTGTTTCCCGACGGGTCCTGAATCCAGTCCGAAAAGTATTTGCGCCAGACGCGCAGCGGCTGGCACCAGACGGGATTGGCGGCCATGATCCCGGCCGGGCAGGGCGGAAAACCGCAGGCGATCAGCGTCTCCTTCGCGAACGCGCCGACCTCTGCCGCCCAGCGCAGTCCGGCCGCGGCGAGTTCCGGGTCGGTGCTGTCGTCGAGCAGCAGCGCGTTGTCCTGGTCGGTGCGGAACACCTGCTCGCGCCGCCCTTCCGAGCCGAGGGCGAGCCAGGCGTAGCGCAGCGGCGCGGGTCCGAATTTTCGCTCGGCTATCTCGAGGACGCGCCCCACGATGCGGTCGTTGATTTCGGTGACCACGGGCGTGATGTTCGTGGCGCGCGCGCCCTCCTTGAGCAGCAGGCCGACGATCTGGGTCACCTTGCGCGAGGCCAGCGCGAGCCCGGCCACGTCCTGCTGCTGCTCGATCTCCTGGACGACCGAGAGCGGCGAGGTCCCCTGCAGGATCATCAGGTCGTGATTGGTGATGATCCCCTTGACCGCGCCCGCCTCGACGATGAGCAGGTGGTGGATGTTGTTGCGGATCATCGTGAGCAGCGCCTCGAAGCAGTAGTCGCGGCTGTCCATCGTGACCAGCGGCGAGCTCATGATGTCCGTGGCCGGATCGGCGACGTCGCGGCCGGCGGCAACCACCTTGTCGCGGATGTCGCGGTCGGTGATGATCCCCGCGGGCGTGCCCGCCGCGTCGAGCACGACCAGCGAACTGATGCGGTTGCGCGACATGATCGCCGCCGCATCCTGTATCGAGAGCCCGGCCGGCGCCGTGACCACGTTGCCGGTGGCCAGTTCCCCCACCGGCGTCGTGAAAAGCAGCCGTTCGCCGCCGCCGACGAGAATGCTGCGGGTGCGCATCTCGTGGAGTGTCTTGTCGAGGTATTTGCTCAAAAAGGTCCGGTGCAGGTATTCGCGGATCTGCGGGTTGGCGTCGAGGAGGCGGCGGAAATCCGGCTTTTCGATGAGGTAACAGATGGTGTCGGAGGTCGCGACGACGTTGGTGCGCGAGCGGTCCCCGGTGTAGAGCGAAAGAAAGCCGATAATGTCGCCCTCGGCCCGGTAGTCGACGAGGGTTTCCTCGTTCTCCTCGGAGCGGACGAAAATTTTTGCCCCGCCTTTCTTGATCACCAGCAGGCTTTCGCTCGGCGGGCCGTTCTGCTCGAGGATCAGCGCCCCGGTCGGGTAGTACTCCAACGCGACGACGCGGGCAACTTCGCGCAGCGGCTGATCTTCAAGAAACTGGAACGGCGGGACCTTCTTGAGGAACTGGACGACTTCCTCGACCGCGGCGCCTCGAACGCGCGCACGTTCTTTCACGGCGACACCAGGAGTCTGCGCACGAGGCGACGATACCGGAAGCGGCGGCTGGGGGTCAAGGAAGCCCGCTCGTGCGCCAGCGCTGCCAGGCGATGCGGCTCGAAAACAGCAGTCCGGCGCCGATGGCCGCGTAGAGCGGGCCGACGACGGCGTGGGAGAGCAGGCCGCTGCGCAGCACCCGGCCGGCACCGGACATCAGCGCCACGAGCAGCCAGCTGCGCCACGAGAGAAACCCCCCCGCGCAGCGGCCGTCGCCGCGCGCCGCGATGCGATCCGTGACGCGCCGCGCGGTCCGATCGAGCACGAAGCGCCCCTTGAGCAAGCCGATGCCCACGCCGAGGCCGACCGCGAGCAGGCCCGCGCGTCCGTCGTACGCCGCGAGCGTCCAGCGTGCGCCGAAAAAGAGCAGCGCGGCGCCGACGATCGTCCACAGGGCGCCGGCGAGCAGCAGCTGGGTGCGGCCGGCGGCGCGGGGCTTCCAGCGTTCGAGCGGCGAGCGGCGCGCGTCAGGCTCCATGGCGCAGGACGCTACCACCCGCAATCGCCGCGAGTCAATTGCCCAGCGCCCGCCGCGGTGCCGCAGATGGGCCCTTTTCAACTCCCGGCATGATGCGGGTGGGAAGTGACGACGCGGGCGGCCTGGCTGATCAGCATCCCGAGTTCGTAGCGCATGAAGTCGAGGTACGTCGGATGCAGGCTGCGCCGCCCGTCCCGGGTGACCCCGTACTTGGCCGGGTAGCGATTGAGCGCGTACGCCAGGGTGTCGAAGCGGCATTCGTCGCAATCGCAGCCCTTCCCTGAACGACCCAGCGCGGCGCCGACCATGGCGGTGCCGACTTCGAACGTGTAGTTGATCAGCGCGATCTTGTCCCGCACCGTCGGCCGCGTGCCCGGGCGGTGCTTGGGCCAGAGCGCGACGCGCTTGAGCGCGGTCTGGACGGCGTCGCAGATCGTGCCGGCTTTGATCAGCCCGGAGGCGTGGCCGTACGTCGCCGTGCGGCAGTAGAGCGGTGGCAGCAGGGTGAGTGCGAGCGCGACGATGTCGATTTCGCACATCGGGCACCAGCACCCGGTGTACCCCGGGGCGCCTTCCTTCCTGATGCGGGCCACTTCGTCCCGGACCAGGTGCTCCATCTCGTTCTTGATGCCCATCCTTCATCCCTCCCGCTCCGGCAACGGTACGTCGCGGATCGCCGGGGGAATGTGACGGCGGTCACCCGCTTCGCGATTGCAGGCTCCCGCCGGGGAAACGAGCCTGGCCGAAGGCGAGCTTCATGATGCGCGTCCCGTTCTCTTTTTGATACCCCTGACGGTGTAGACGATGCCGCCCCAGAGGCTGAAGAGCAGGGAGTTGACGCGGATGAGAAGGCCGACGAGCAGCCCCGGGGAACTGCCCGCCCCGCTCGCGCCGAAGGTGAAAAAGAAGGCCCACTCCAGCAGGCCGAGCCCGCCGACCGTGATCGGGAGCGAAGAGATGAACATGATCACGGGCACGATCACGAGCAGCGTGCGGGCCGGGAGGACTACGCCGAAAGCCCGCGAGCACACGTAGATGTTCACCATCGCGGCGAGGTAGAAGAGGAGCGAGAGCCCCAGGGCGGTGACGATGGCGCGGGTCTGCCCGGTGTAGTCGTGGATAGCGGACTGGACACGGGCGAGCTTGCCGATCAGCCGCCCCGGCAGTCCACCCGGGAAGCGCCGCAGCCCCCAGGCCAGCGGCCCGGGCAGGAGGACCGCAACCGTGACGCCGATGTAGGTGACCAGGCCGGCGCCCAGCGCCAGGGCGAAGCGCGGGTCACGAAAACTCGACAGGTTGCTCACGAAGGCGACGAGCGCGATGGCCGTCAGCGCGGTCATGCCGGTGAACCGCTCCATGAAGACCGACGCCAGCGCCAGCGCCCGGTTGCCCACATCCCTGCCGACCTCGTAGCCGCGGAAGAGGTCGCCCCCGATGGTGGAGGGGAAGAAGTTGTTGATGAAGTTCCCGACGAAATAGAGATTGAAGAGTTGCACGAAGGGCACGGGCTTTCCCTTGGCACGCAACAGGATCCGCCACTTCCAGGAGCTGATGGCGATGGGGACGACGCCGACCGGGACGGAGAGGAGCACCCAGAAAGGGTTGGTCTGGCGCAGCATGGCGCCGAGTTCGGCCCCGTTGACTCGGCGGAGCAGGAAGAACAGCAGCGCAACGCTGACCGCCGCTTTCGCGAATGTCGCGGCGCGCCCTCGCCAGGAAGCTTCCGGGGAGGGCGGTTCGGGGTTCGCCTCCCCGTAGTACTCCTGAGGGATCATGATTTCGGTTGTCAAACCCCGCTATGGTACAGTGGCACAAATCATCGTAAAGGCGGTACTTTGTACCAGAAACTCGAGAGGGAGTGCAATGAATCGCCAGGCTTCCGCCAGGATGCGCCTGGTCCCGGCGATGGCGCTTCCGTCGCCGCCGGGTCGCCCCGGTGGCGCGAGCTGGCGCTCGTTGCCGTCGGGTTGCTGCTGCTCGGGGTGGCGTTCACCTGGCCGCTGACGCGCCACCTTGCCACCGATGTGCTCTACACCCACCGGGCGCACCCGGGCTACGAGCGCGTGCCGATCGCCCAGGGGGACCACCTCCAGCTGCTCTATTTCTTCTGGCTCTTCGGTGACAGCGTCGAGCAGGGCCGGACTCCTCTGACCGACCATTACGAGTTCCGCGACGGTGGCCCCCCGGCGTTTTTCTTCCAGCCCTCGCTGCTGCCGCTGCTGACCTTTGTGCTCTCGCCGCTCGGTCTGATTGCAAGCTACAACCTGCTGACGCTGCTCTCCTTCGTCGGCGCCGGTCTGGCGACCCACCTGCTGCTGCGGCTCGAAATCGACGACCGCTGGGCGGCGTTCGCCGGCGCACTGGTGGTCGCGCTCTTCCCCTACCGCGTTGCGCAGCTCGCGGGGCACGCCTTCGGTTTTCTCTCCTTTCTCGTGCCGCTCTATCTCTATTTCTTCGAGCGCTCGCTGCGCGGGCAGCGCCGGGCCGGTTGGGTCGTCGCGGCGGGGGCGACCTTCTTCCTCGCGGGAGCCATGGAGTTTCATGTCGTCTACTACCTGACGCTCTTCCTCGGTTTTTACCTGCCGTTTCGGTTCGTCTCGCCGCTTTCGGGTTGGTTCCAGACCCCAGGCACGGTGAGCGCGCCTGAGCCGCCGGAGCTCGTTTCGCCCGCACTCGCCCTGCTCGGGGGCGCCGGGGCCGGCTGCGCCGCCTACTTCGCCGCCGACAGCGTGCACCATTTCGGCGGCGCCGCCGGGTGGGTTGTCACCCCGGCGGTCGGCGCGATTCTCGGCCTCCTCGCCTGGCGCGGCCTCTCACGTATGGCGTCCCGGCACCTGGCCGTGCCCGCCGGCGCGCTGCAGCGGGCGTTCGCGTTCGCGTTCGCGCCGCTTGCGCTCCTGCTGCTGGCGCCGCTCGGGATCCTGCTCGGCATTCCGTACCTCGGACGGGCAGCGGCAGCGGCGGCGGTCGTCGGTACGGCTCTGCTCTGTCCACCGCTCGTGCGGACGCTGTCACGGGCGCGGTTGCTCCCTCAGGCCCGCGATCGCTTCCAGGCCCGCGTTCGTCTTTTCCTGCCGCACGCCGGGTTCATTTTCTGCACCCTCGGGTACCTCCTCATCGTTCGCAAGCTCATTTTCAAGAATTCGATCGCCGGGAGCGGGCGGCGCTTTTCGGATGTCACTTCCTTTTCGCCGCACCCGATCGACCTGTTTTCAATCGTCAACACCAGTTCGGAGCGGATCGTCTACATCGGCGCCATCGCGGCGTTGCTGGCACTGATCGGATTCGTTTCGGTGCGACGGATCGCCGACCCGGTGCGGCGGACGCGGATCGCCTTTTTTGCGGGAACGGGCATCGTCGGCCTGGTGCTTGCGGTCGGGCCGAATCTCCCGCTGTTCCCGGTCTACCATCTGCTCTTCCGCATCGTGCCCATGTTCAATTTTCCCCGCGTCTCGGGGCGCATTCTCGCGGTCGCGGCAGTCGGGCTGGCGATGCTCGCCGCGCTGGGCCTCGCGGCGCTTCGAAAGCGGGCGGGCAAGTTCGCGGGCGCCCTGACTGCGATCGTTCTGGTGCTGCTGGTGGCGGACTACCTGCCCGCTCACGCTCCGGGGCTCACGACGCTGCCGCAGACGCACCCCGTCTACGATCGACTCGCGCGCGAAAAGGCGCCTGGCGAAACGATCCTGGAGTTGCCGATCTGGCCCGGCGACTCCGCCTGGACCTCCGACTACCTCTGGTACACCACGCGCTACCGCAATCTGTTGATCAACGGGTACTCCCCCGCCACGCCGCGCGCGTATGTCGAACAGGTTTTCACGCCGCTCTATCCGCTGGACTTCGGCGAGATGCGCCGCCCGCAGTACGAGCTGCTCAGGCGCCTCGGGATCCGCTTCATCGTCTTTCACGAGGAGGTGTATCCGCCGAAAATCAGCGACTTCCCCTTCAAGCTGACGGTTGGAAACCTCCGCGCCTCGAAGTATCTGGAAACCGTGACCGGCACCCCGCCGCTCTGGCTCTTCCGGCTGAAGCCCGAACCGCCGGCAAACGACGAGGGGGCCATCTCCGGCATCTCCCCGGTCGGCAGCCTTCGCGAGGCCGAGCAGTGGAATGCCGGTCGGGGAACCCGGGTCGATGACCCGCTCGCCTCCGGCGGGGCGGCAATCCTGTTTCCCGCCGGGGCGCCCGGCGTGCTCGGCCGCCCGGTCCCCGCGCGGGACTATCCGGCGGGCAGCTACCGCGTGCAGGCACGTTTTCTCGTGAGTCCAGAAGCGACTGCGCCGGGCCTGACGCTGGAGGTCCGGCAGGGGGATCCGGGGAGATTGATAGCTTCCGCGCGCGTGCCGCCGGGCCCCGGTCGTGGCGCAACGCTCGATCTCGAAGCCGATTTCACGCTCGACGCCCTCGGCCGGGTTTCCACCCAGGTCGTCTCCGATGGGACGGCGCCGGTTCGCTGGGATTATCTGCTGGTGCGCTTCTCCGGCACCCCGGAACCGCAGTTGTCGATGGAGATCGAGGACCTCTGGCACATGGGGGTCCCGCTCGATGACCCGGAGGCTTCAGGGGGACAGGCGGTCGCGTTGATTCCCGGGTACAACCCGCGAGACTTTGCGTTCTCCGGACCCGACCGGGTTTTTCCCGCGGGAGACTGGACAGCCAGGCTGCGGTATCGCGTCGCGGCGCCAGCCGGACCGGCGGGCGCCGAACGCTTCGAAGTCACCATCTCGAACGTCGAGCAGCCGCTTGCCGCGGTGTTCCTGGCGGTCGACGCGGGCGGCGGGTATCGGGAGGTCGCACTTCCGTTCAGCCTCACACGCCCGTCGCCGGTGCGCTTTCGGGTGGATTTCCCCGGGGAGAGGCGGCTGGTGCTCGATCGGATCTCGGTCGTGCCGCGGTAGGAATCACCACCTGCCCGGCGTCGGCTGCAAGGGGGCGTTCTTTGCTGAAGAATAAAAAAGCCCCCGCGCTGAAATCGCGCGGGGGCTACACGGCGATCGGATGATCGAGGGGCTAGCTTACTGATCCTGCCACTTGGTCATGTAGATGTACGACCGCTCTTTCGGGTTGCTGTACCCGCCCTGGCTGCCGCGCGCGATCGTGGAGTTCATGAAAGCGACATCCTCGCCCTGTTGCGGGTGGTAGCTGGCGATGGCCCCGTACCCCTGAATGAAGGGCGGCTGGCCTCCTCTGGCCTCAGTCTGGCGGCAAACACGCTGGCCCTGGGGGAGGTGTTCCCACGGCGTCGCGTGCCAGACCCCGTTGATCTTGAACATGATCCAGTTGTTGCCGAGGGACTTGCCGTCCTTGTAGGGCCAGTTCGGCTGGTTCCAGCTCCAGCAGAGCGTCGGGGCGTAGTAATTTGAGTTTTGAATCTCCATCTTGTCGAGCTTGACGACTGCCGTCCAGTTCGACGGGTTAGCGTTGCCCTCCCAGACGATTTGGTCGACGGGAATCGCGTCCTGCGTGTTCGTCTGGCTGGGCGTGGTCGTGGCAGAGGTTGTGGTGTCCGCGCTGCCGCAACCCATCGGGGTGCCGATGGCGAGGCCGGCCAGAGCGATCAACGAGACAGCAACTACCGCCCGAAAACACCAACCGAAATTTTGTCCAAATCTAGAGCGCATGCATGATCCTCCTTAAAGTTTGGTGGAATATAAGCTCTCTCCTCAATTTGTCAAGTCGACAAGGGTACTCAACTTGGACGGAAAGCCGGGTTCCGAGACGCGCCGGCCAAGGAGTTTGTACGCAGGAACTACACCTGAGAATAGTTGACACCGGGGAAACCTTGCCCTATGTTGGCACCCGAAAATGGCTTTAACACTGTCAACAAAGGGAGGCACCATGTCGAAAAGATCCACCGTACTGCTGGCTCTGTGCGCACTGACGCTCGTTGCGTTTGCCGCTTGTTCTTCTTCCAGTTCGAGTGGCGATAAAAGCAAATATGTCGGCGGGAAGTGGCTGACGAGAGATATCACCAATTCCGCAAACGGTTGGGACGTGGTGTTCAAGGACGACAATACGTTTGACGGGTATCTTCCGGGAGGAACGACCGTCAAGATCCTGGGTCCGTATGAGGTCGATGGCAACAACAATGTCACCGGCACCTTTACCGCGACTTCCGGCGGTCGCATTGGCCGGATCGAGGCCAACCTTGAGAGCGGCGGCTCGACCCTGGTCTTCAAATTCATCGAGACGAACGCTTACGACAACCCCGCTGCCGTCAATGGCGTCGTCACGATGGTCTGCCAGGGCCCCAACCCGACCAAGTAGAGCGTCGCGGCAATTTCTTACGTGAAGATGCTCTCAACAGCCTCAGGAGGGACCGTGTCGAGAAAGTTCGCAGTACTGATGGTCTGCGGTGCGCTGGCGCTCGCTGCCATTGCAGCCTGCTCCAGCAGCAGCACGGGCTCGGGCTCCGCCAAAGACAATTACGTCGGCGGCAAGTGGACGACGCTCGATGTCACCGATCCGGCCAAGGGCTGGGACGTGGTGTTCAAGGAAAACAACACCTTCGACGGGTATCTGCCGGGTCAGGGGACCGTCAAGATCACGGGACCGTACTCGATCGAAGGCGAGAACGTGAAGGGCGAATTCACCGCCACCTCCGGCGGCCGCATTGGCAGGATCGAAGCCAGCCTGGCGAGCGGCGGCTCGATCCTGAACTTCAAATTCATCGAGACGAACGCCTTCGACAACCCTGCTGCCGTCAATGGGGTCGTCACCATGGAGTGCCGAGGACCCAACCCGACCAAGCCGGCCGGCAACGGGGGCGGCGGTGGCGGGGGTGGCAACGCCAGCGACGCGATCCCTGCGGCGGAGGTGACCTGGGCCTACGCGCCGGGCGTTGGCGGCTGGAAAGTGACCGCCGATCTGACGAGCACGACGGTCACCGACGGCAATCCGGCGCCGACCATCTGCTGGGACCGGACCTATCCCGCGACCTGGCCGAAGGATACGAAAGCGGGCAAGATCGACGGGAGCATGTGGGTGATCGCCAAGGTTGACGGGAAATGGTACGGTTCGGTCTGGGAAGGTGTCGTGCCGGGGGGGCATCAGTGCTCCACGACGGAGGCGATGCCCGGCGATGCCCCTTTCATCCAGTGCGGCACCGCGCCGATCAACGCGTGGCACCCCAAGTCCGGCGAGCAGGTCGGCTTCATGGTCAGCACGATCGCGCGCGGCGGCACGCCGAGCAACTCGCCCAACGAGCGCTCGCAGATCATCACGGTGAACTGGCCGTAACCGTTCTCGTTCGACCGTTCCGGAGCGCAGCCCCTCTCGCCCTCGCGAGGGGGGCTTTTTTTTATCGCAATCTTGACTCCCGCGAGCCCCGAGAGGAGAATCCCGCGATCGATGGACCTGCCCGTGACGGACAAGCTCGGCGTCGCGCCGGAGACCGCCTCGCGCGCCGCGAAACGGGCGGCGCTGCTGGTGTTTTTTTGCGTCGCCCTGGTCTGCTTCTTTCGTCTCGGCAGCACGACCATCACCGAGACCGACGAGGGGTTCGCCGGCACCCGGGCGGACAGCTTCACGCGTCACGGCAGCTGGGCTCTCTCCTACGACGACGTCAACGACGACCAGCCGCAGTTCCGCAAGCCGCCGCTGCTCTACTGGGTCGTCGCGCTGCTGTTCAAGGTCTTCGGCCACAACACGTGGGCGGTCCGGCTGCCGGGCGCCGCCGCGGGCTTCCTCGCCGCCTGGCTGCTGTACCGACTGGCGCGCGGCGCCCTCGGGGACTGGCCGGCGCTCGGCGCGTCCCTGTTGTTCTGCACCGTGCCGTTCTTCGTGCTGCACATCCGGACCGCGATGCTCGAGATGCCGCTGGTCGGGCTGCTGCTCGCCGGGCTTGCGTGCGCTCGGCTGCTGCCCGACACCTGGTGGCGCCCCGTCGCCGTGGGTCTCTGCGGCGGGGCGGCGCTGATGATCAAGGGGCCCGGGGGCGCGCTCGTCGCGGTGGTTCCGGTGCTCTTCGGCCTCGCGCACCGGCGCTTTCACCCGAGGGCCTGGGCCGAGGCGCTTATCGCCGTTGCCGTCGTCCTCGCGCTGCCGATGCTCTGGTATCTGGCGCTGCCGCCGGAGCAGCGCGGGCGCATGATCGGCGAGTTGTTCGTCGGCGAGAGCGCGAAACGGGTGAAGGCGACCACGGGCGCCTGGTTGCGCCTGAGCATCGGCGTCGGTGTCCTCGCCGAAATGCTGCGCTGGCAGCTGCCGGCCGCCGCGTGCGGGATGCTTCTGGCGCTCGGGCGCAGCCGGCGCAAGCGCGAGATGGCGCTGTGGCTGGGCGTGAGCCTGGCAGTGACCCTGCCATTGCTCTGGGCCTACGCCGCCATGGTCCCGCCGTATGCGCGGTATCTGCTGCCGGCGGTCCCGTTCATTTTTTCATACGCGGCATATTTCGCACTGGAGGCAGCGACGAGCCGGACGGCGGCGCTCCTGCTCCTGCCGTTTGCCGTGGCGTGCGTGGTGATGGACCCAGCCGATCCCTGGCGTTGGGTGCCCGCGGCTGCGGCGACGGCCGCGTTCGCTCTCGGGTGGTCAAGATGGGCTCCCGGCCGCCCGCAGCAGCGCCTGATCGTCGGCCTCGCATTGCTGGCGTCGATCGCGGCATCCTCCTGGTTCTCCCCGATTGCCTGGTCGATGTACCTGCCCCCGCGCTTTCAACCGCGGCCGGACCTGGTGCCGCTCGTGCGGCAGGCTGCCGGGCTGATCCCCGAAAAAGAGAAGCTGGTCGTGGGGAATGGGTTCTCGCTGCACACGGTTCTCTTCTACGGGCGCCGGGCGATCCAGACGTACGATTATTGGCTCCTGGAGGGGATCGCGGCCCACGACGTGAGATACGGCATCTTCCAGGGTGAGCTGCCTGCGGGGGTGCCCGGAATCCGGCAGGAGGAGGTGGGCCGCTCCGGGTCGTGGAGACTGGTCCGGCTCTCCGTTGACCAGGGCGACCGGCCGCTGTGCGGGGTGCTTCTCGCCGGCGAGGAGCAGCGGCTTGCAGCGGCCAACACGCTGGGATTGCTCGGCGTGGGCTTCGAACCGTTCGACCGTGGGTTTCTGCTGCGAACGGTGCCGGCCGATGCCGGAGTCGAAGTCGAAGTCCCGATGATCCTGCAGAGCCGGCGCGTACTTCTCCCCTCGGGGGCGACAAAGGCCGGCGCTGCCGTTGGGGGAGTCATGACCGTGGGTGCGGGCGAAGCGATCGAAATCGTGTTTTCCGAACCCCGGCGCCTCACCGGTGTGGACATTCAACCGGCAAAACGCCAGGACGCCCCCGCCGGGTGGGTCGTCGAGGCGGCGGGCGAGGGAGCCTGGTCGGAGGTCACGAGGATCGGCGGCCGCGTCGAACCGTACCTGGCCGTGGACGGTTCGCGGGTGCGCAGGGTCGCGCTGCCGGCGGCGCGCGCCCGGTTTGCCCCGGTGATCGCCAGCCGGCTGCGGCTGGTGCGCAGCGCGCCGGAGCCGATCGCCGTGTTTCAGGTGCGGGTGCTGGAAACGCCGCCGGGGTCGCGGGAGCGGCTTCGGGAGGGAGGGCGGCAGCGATGAAGTGGGACGTCTGGGTGGCCCTGGGAATGGTTGCCCAGGGGGTGTTCTTCGCGCGGTTTCTCGTCCAGTGGCTCGCCTCGGAGCGCAGGAAACAGAGCGTCATTCCGGAGGCGTTCTGGTACCTGAGTCTCTGCGGCAGCGCCATGCTGCTCGTCTACTCGATTCACGTCAAGGACCCGGTCTTCATCGTCGGCCAGAGCACGGGCTCCGTGATCTACATCCGCAATCTCGTGTTGATCGCGCGAGCGAAAAGCGCGAAGGACGCGACCTCCTAATTGACGCGGTCGGCGACTGCGTAGCGGATGAAGCGCTTTTTCATCCAGCGCACGGCAAGCAAATCCATCGAGGCGCTGAAGAGGCGGTTCCCGACGCCGTAGTGCGAACGACCGGCGTGGCGCGGCGCGTGACCGATGGGGATCTCCTTCACCGTGAAGCCCTCCATGCGTATCAGCGTCGGCAGGAAGCGGTGCGCCCCGCGGAAGAACTTGACCTCCGCGACGCATTCGCGCCGAAAGGCCCGGAAGCAGCAGCCGGCGTCGCTGATCGTCTCGTCGCTGAGCCGGTTGCGCACGGTGTTGGCGATTTTCGAGGAGATGCGGCGCACCCAGCCGTCGCCCTGGGCGCGCGCTTCGACGCGGCTGCCGCAGACGCAGTCGGCGCCGTCCAGCGCGGCGAGAAAGCGCGGGATTTCGGCGGGCGGGTTCTGCAGGTCCGCGTCCAGCGTGACGATGATCCCGCCCCGCGCCGCCTTGATCCCGGCCCACAGCGCCGCCGACTGGCCGCGGTTCTCGGCGAAGCGCAGGCCCCGCACCCGCGGGTCGATGCGGCCGAGCCGGCGGATCGTTTCCCAGCTGTCGTCCGAACTGCAGTCGTCGACGAGCACGATCTCGAACGGGTACT
>Ga0315271_10000909_pt1 | contig 17297 bp, 11 predicted proteins | sample C3_top_MG_FD_204664 | JGI IMG/M metagenome (GOLD analysis project Ga0315271, IMG submission 204664) | Sediment microbial communities from Yellowstone Lake, YNP, Wyoming, USA - C3_top | ecosystem: Environmental > Aquatic > Freshwater > Lake > Sediment | place: USA: Wyoming | collected 2017-08-01
GACCGCCATCCGGTCGCCCGGATACCCGTCGAGCACTCGCCGGAGCGCGCGGTAGATATCGTGGACCAGCGAGCCTTCGCCTTTCGCGATGACCGGGCTGCCGTCGGGCGTGTCCGGGAACGAGGCATCCTTGTCGAGCCCATCGGCCACGTCGATCCGGAAGCCGTCCACCCCGCGGTCGAGCCAGAACCGCAGCACGCCCTCGAACTCCGCGAGCACGTCGGGGTTCGCCCAGTTGAGATCCGGCTGCGCGTCCGCGAAGAGGTGGTAGTACCACTGCCCGGGCGACCCGTCGAGCTCGGGGACGCGCGTCCAGGACGACCCGCCGAAGACCGCGCGCCAGTTGTTCGGCGGGAGCTCGCCACGCGCCCCGCGCCCGTCGCGAACGTGGTATCGCGACCGCTCGGGGCTGCCCCGTCCGGCCGCGACCGCTGCTCCGAACCACGGGTGCTGGTCGGACGTGTGGTTGGGCACGAGGTCGAGCGTCACGCGGATGCCGAGCGCGTGGGCGGCGGCGATGAGCTCGTCCATGTCTGCGAGGGTGCCGAAGAGCGGGTCGATCGCGCGGTAGTCCGCCACGTCGTAGCCGTGGTCCACCTGCGGGCTGGCGAAGACGGGGCCGATCCAGATGGCGTCGACGCCGAGCTCGCGCAGGTACCACAGCCGTGACGTGATGCCCCGCAGGTCGCCGACGCCATCGCCGTCCGCGTCCGAGAACGAGCGCGGGTAGACCTGGTAGACCACGGCGTCGCGCCACCACTCGCTCATGGCGCAGGCCTCCGGGCAGGCGCCACCCCGCGGCGGGTCATCACAGGCGCCAAGACGAAGATCGCGACCGCGACGACTGCCGGGATCCACAACGCGGTTGCGAGGCCGAGGGCGTCCGCTGCCGCGCCGATCAGCGCCGGCGCCACGATCAGCCCGATGCGCACCATCCATGACGTCAGCGCCACGCCATAGCCTGCCGGGATGCCCGGCCGCGAGCCTGCCGTCGCGACCATCACCGGGAACATGGGCGAGGTGCCAACGCCAATCCCCGCAAATCCGGCGAACGCGAGGAGCGGCGCGTGGAGCGGCGCCGATGCGATGACCGCGAGCAGGGCGACGAGCGAGATGACCGCCCCGATGCGCACGAACCGCGTCGGCCCGAGCCCGTCCACCCAGCGGTCGTTGACCATGCGGCTCACGGTCATCGCGGCCGCGTACAGGACGTAGCCCACGGCGGCGAGCCCGGCGCCCAGGCCGAGCACGTCCGTCCCGAACAGGGCGCTCCACGTGGACGCCGCGGTCTGGACGACCACGCACAGGATCCCGAGCATCGCGACCGGGAGCAGGATCCGCAGCAGGTGCGGCGCGTTGCGCAGGTGGATGTGCACCTCGGGCTCGCCGTCAGGCCGGTCGCGAACGTCGGCGACCGACGCCGGGAGCAGACCGCGCGAGGAGGCGACCACGACGGCGGCGAGCGCGACGGCCACGACCGAGAGGTGGACGCTGACCGGGACGCCCGTCCCTGCGGCCAGCGCCCCGACCGCTCCCGCGACCATGCACCCGAAGCTCCACGAGCCGTGGAACCCCTGGAGGATCGAGCGGCCGTAGACCCGCTCCACGCCCACGCCGTGCGTGTTCATCGAGGCGTCCATCGTGGCGTCGAACATGCCCATCACGAAGTACGCGGCCGCTAGGGCGAGCCACGTGGGCGCGAGGCCGAGGGCCGCGAGGGCGAGCACGTCGAGCGTCCCCGCGACCGCTGCCACGCGACCACTGCCGACGCGCGCGATGAGGAGCCCCGCGAGCCCGCCCGCGATGAGCCCGCCGAGCGGCATGGCGGCCACCGCGGCGCCGAGCTCGGCGTTCGAGAGGCCGAGGCCGTTCTTGATGGCGGGCAGGCGCGGCAAGATGCTCGCGGACGCGGCGCCGTTCGCGAAGAACAGCACGCTGACGGCCAGGCGAGCGGCGCTGGCGCGGGGGACGGAGACCTGGGTCATGAGCGCCACCATGGTGCCCGATGCGCGCCGGCGCCGGGACGGGCCCTTGACGCTTGCGAGCGGGGCCGTGACCCTATCGCGGTGATCGATGTCAGGTTTGCGCGCAGTGGCGACGTGTCCATCGCTTACATGACCTTCGGCGAGGGGCCGATCGACGTCGTGTGGGTGGCGGGCCAGTACTCGCACCTCGAGATCCAGCTCGAGTTCCCGGGCGTCGCCGACCTCTGCCGGCGGATGGCCGAGTTCTGCCGGCTGATCGTGTTCGACAAGCGCGGGATGGGGATGTCCGACCGCGTGCCGGGCGCCACGCCGCTCGAGGAGCGCATGGACGACATCCGGGCCGTCATGGACGCCGTCGGGAGCGAGCGGGCTGCGATCCTCGGCGAGTCGGAAGGCGGCCCGCTCTCGATGCTCTTCGCTGCGGCCCACCCGGAGCGTGTTGATGCGCTCATCCTCCAGGGCGCCGAGGTGTGCGAGCGCGTCAAGCCGGACTGGCCGTGGGGCGAGTCCACTGACGAGCAGTTCGAGGCGGCTTTCGCGAGCCTGCCCGACCGATGGGGCAAGGGCAACGCATTCGCCGTGTTCGCCCCGGACTTCCCTGACCAAGCCTGGGGCAAGGACTGGCTGGCACGGCTCCAGCGCAACTCCGCCACGCCGACTGGGATCCAGGGCTGGATCCGCATGGCCCGCGAGATCGACGTGCGCGACATCGTGCCGACCGTCCGCGTGCCGACCCTCGTCCTCCATGCGACCGATGACCCCGTCGTCCACGTCGAGAACGGGCGGTTCCTCGCCCGCACGATCCCGGGCGCCACGTACCTGGAGTATCCGGGCACCCAGCACGTCGCCTGGCAGAACCCAGCGCCCGTGGTCGCGGAGATCCGCCAATTCCTGACGGGCCAGCGGGCTGATGAGGAGCCCGATCGTGTCCTCGCCACCGTGCTGTTCACCGACCTCGTCGACTCCACGGCCACCGCGGTCCGGCTGGGCGACCACCGCTGGCGCGAGGTGCTGGCCGCGCACCACGAGGCGGTCCGGCGCGCCCTCGCGACCCATCGGGGCGTCGAGGTGGACACCGCGGGCGACGGCTTCCTCGCCACGTTCGATGGTCCGGCTCGCGCCATCCGGTGCGCGCGCGACGTCATCGCCTCGGCCGGACCGCTCGGCCTGCGGGTCCGGGCGGGTGTCCACACGGGCGAGGTCGAGCGGCTCGGCAGCAAGGTCGCAGGCATCGCGGTCCACATCGGCGCCCGAGTCGCCGCCTCCGCCGCCCCCAGCGAGGTCTGGGTGTCGAGCACGGTCCGCGATCTGGTGGCCGGCAGTGGCCTCGTCTTCGAAGATCGCGGGGCCCGCGAGCTCAAGGGCATCCCGGGTGAGTGGCGCCTCTTCGCCGCGGTCGTCTGAAGGCTCGCCCGCTCGCGCCCTCGCGCCGCGTGCCCTATCGTCTCGGGCATGCCTGAGCTCCCCGAGGTCGAGACCGTCGCTCGCGACCTCCGGCGCCACCTGCTGCCCGACGGCAGCGGGCCCGGCCCGGTGGTCACGGGTGCGCGCGTCGCGTGGCCGGGGACGCTCCGTGACGGCGATCCGCCGAGCTTTGAGCGGGGCGTTGCGGGCCGGCGAATCGAGGCGGTCGGGCGGCGCGGCAAGCAGCTGATCATCGACCTCGACGGTGGCGCCTTCCTGACGGTCCACCTCAAGATGACCGGGCAGCTGTTCGTGGTCCCGGCCGGGCTCCCGCAGGACCCGTACGAGCGGCTGGCCCTCACGCTCGACGACGGCCGCGAGATCCGCTTCCGCGACATCCGCAAGTTCGGCCGTGTGGGGCTCTACGCCGCCGACGACGACCCGTTCGACGGCATCGGCCCCGAGCCGCTCGACCCGCGCTTCACCCTGCGCGTCTTCCGGGGACTGATCCGCAAGCGCCGGGCGCGCCTCAAGCCGCTCCTCGTGGACCAGGCGTTCGTCGCCGGCGTGGGCAACATCTACGCGGACGAGGCGCTGTGGCGCTCGAAGCTGCACCCGCTGCGCTCGGCCGCCACGCTGCGCCCGCACGACGAGCGCGAGCTGTACCGCAACGTGATCTCGATCCTCGCGGAGGCGGTCGAGCGGCGCGGCAGCTCGATCGACGATTACACGGCACCCGACGGCGACGGCGAGATGCAGGAGCGCCTTGACGTGTACCAGCGGACCGGCCAGCCGTGCCCGCGGTGCGGCCGCCCGATCCGCCGGATCGTCATCGGCATCCGCGCCACGCACTTCTGCTCGTTCTGCCAGCGCCTGCCGGCGAGCGACCGACCGGGGGCCGCGAAGCTGCTCGCGACGATGACGCCGCGAACGGGCCATGCCGCGACCGGGCGCAAGGGCCGCCGCTGGGTGGACATCGACGGGAACGGCGCGCTTGGCCGGACGACCGACGAGGCGACGAAGGCGCGGGACCGAGCGGCGCGCACCAAGGTGGCCGCCGCGGCGCGCCGAGCTCGAGCGCGATCGGGAGCGGGCGCATGAGCCTGGTCCGTCTCGGGGCGATCACACGGGAGATCGGCACGTTCGTCATCCTCGACGCCATCTCTGGCGCCATCGCCCCCGGCGAGCGCATCGGGCTCGTCGGGCCCAACGGCGCCGGCAAGACCACGCTGCTGCGGATCGTCGCCGGGCGCGATGACCCCGATCGCGGCGAGGTCACCCGACGCCGTGGCCTCTCGATCGGGCTGCTCTCGCAGGAGGCCCACTTCGACGAGGCGTTCATGACGTCGCCCGACCTCCGCGCCGCCGTGCGCCACGGCGCAGCCCACCTCGAGCACATGGCCGAGGAGCTCTCCGTGCTCGAGCACGGTGGCCACGCCGCGGGGCCCAAGTACGAGGACCTCCAGCACCGGTTCGAGATCCTCGGCGGGTACACGCTCGACCAGCGGGTGGACGAGGCGCTGTCCGGGCTCGGGTTCGCGCGCGAGGAGTGGGGCCGACCGCCGACCGCCATGTCCGGTGGCCAGCAGACCCGCGCAGCGCTCGCCCGACTCATGATCGAGGATCCGGACCTGCTGCTCCTCGACGAGCCCACGAACCACCTCGACGTGGGCGCCATCGAGTGGCTCGAGGAGCACCTCCGGCGGCGCCAGGGCGCCCTGCTCGTCGCGTCGCACGACCGGGCGTTCCTCGACGCCACCGTGCAGCGGGTCTGGGAGCTCCGCGACCGCAAGCTCACCATCTTCCGCGGCGACTACAGCAGCTACCACCGCCAGCGCATCGAGCGCGACGAGCGGGCCGGGCGCGAGGCCGACACGCTCGCGAGCCAGGTCGAGAAGGAGGTCGACCTCGTCCAGAAGTACCGCAGCCAGCGCAAGCACACCAAGATGCACGAGCACGAGGCGCGACTCGAGCGGCTCAAGGAGCAGAAGGTCGAGACGCCGCGTTCCGGCCGCTCGCTCCGGCTGCACGGCCGTGCGCTCGCGGCCTCGGGGCCCGTGCGCTCGGGCGAGCTCGTCATCCGCCTCGACGAGCTCGTCGTGGGCTACCTGCCGGGGCGCGGGGCGGTCATGCCCGATGGCCACGATGCGGTCGAGCCCGTCGAGATCGCTCGGGCGCCGTTCCTCGCCGCGCAGCGGGGCGATCGCATCGGCATCGTGGGGCCCAACGGCGCGGGCAAGACGACCCTGCTGCGCACGATCGCGGGCGACCTGCCGCCGCTCGACGGCGCGGTGACCTTCGGCCACCAGGTGCAGCCGGCGTACCTGGCCCAGTTGCGCGACGCCGCGATCCCCGGCGCCACCGTGCTCGACGCGATCATGGAGGCCATCCCCGTCACCGTTGGCGAGGCGCGCGGGTACCTCGCCCGATTCCTGTTCCGTGGCGACGACGCGTTCAAGGAGGTCCGGCTCCTCTCGGGCGGCGAGCGGTCGCGGCTCGAGCTCGCGCTCCTGGGCATCATGCCGTCGAACCTGATGCTCCTCGACGAGCCGACGAACCACCTCGACATCGCGGCGCGCGAAGCGATCGAGGCGTTCCTCGTCGAGTCCAACTCGACGATCCTCGTCGTGTCCCACGACCGGCGGCTGCTCGAGACGATCTGCGAGCGCCTGTGGGTGGTCGGCGACGGGCTCGCCGTGCCGTTCGACGGCGGGTATCGCGCCTGGCGCGCTGCGGTGTCGGACGGCTGGACCATCGAGGCCGAGGCCAAGCGGCGCGCGAACCGGCTGCGCCCGAGCACGCACGCCCCGGCCATCGCCACCGCACCGACCGGCAAGGCCACGACCGGCAAGGCCGCGACTGCCGCCAAGTCGAAGGCGGCCGAGGCTGCGGCGCAGGCAGCGGCGGCCGAGGCCACGCCCGCCCCGAAGGCGAACCGGACGGCAAAGCCGAAGATCTCCAAGGACGCCTACCGCCGCCGCAGCGAGGCGCTCAACGCGGAGCTCTCCCGCCTTGGCCTGCGCAAGTCGCAGCTCGAGCTGCAGATGGGCCAGCCGTCGGTGGCTGGCAACTTCGTGGAGCTGCGCCGGGTCACGAGCGAGCTCGCGGACGTGTCGCGCGCGCTGGCCGAGGCCGAGGACGCGTGGCTCGAGCTCGAGGACCAGGCGCCGTGAGCGAGGGTCGCACCCCGCCGGGTCCGAGCCGCCCGGTCGTGATCGGGATCACCGGGCCGATCGGCTGCGGCAAGTCGCAGGTGGCGCGCTGGCTCGCCGAGCTGGGAGCGACCGTGATCGACGCCGATACCGTGGCGAGGGGCGTGACTGCCCCCGGCGAGCCCGCGCACGATGAGGTCCTGCGCCACTTCGGCCCGGCCGTCGCCGCGCCAGACGGGACCCTCGACCGGGCGGCGCTCGGCCGCATCGTGTTCGCCGACCCGGCTCGGCTGCGCGAGCTCGAGGCGATCGTCCACCCGGCGGTCCGCCCGCGGATCCTCGATGCGATCGCGAGAGCCCAGCGTGACGGGGCGCCGGCGGTGGCGCTCGAGGCCATCAAGCTCATCGAGGGCGGGCTCGCGGGGTTGTGCGACCAGGTGTGGCTGGTCACGTGCGACACGGCCGCCCAGCGCGAGCGGCTGGCGGGGCGGGGGACCGGGCCTGCGGACGCCGAGCAGCGGATCGCCGCCCAGGCGGGCCTCGTCGAGCGGCTGCGGCCTGCGGCGACCCGCGTGCTCGACACGAGCGGACCTGCGGCCGAGACGCGCGCGGCAGTCGTGATCGCGTTCGGTGAGGCGCTCGCCGCCGGTCGCTGAGGCGGCGTCCGCTGGCACCGGGCCCCGGGTAGCGCTCATCTCGCCTTCGCGCGTCGATTCGCCGGGCGCCCCATCCCGAGCCACGCAAGCGAACCGCCCGGTCGAGGGGCCGACCGGGCGGTTCGACGGGAGGCGCGCCGGGTCAGCGGCGCGCGGTCACGATTCGGCTCGAGGCGCGCCGGCCGGGCCGGCGGCCGTCAGCCGCCCGACGCGGAGGGTGCCGCTGAAGGGGCCACGCTGGGGGCGGCGCTCCCGGTCGCATCGCTCGCCCCGGGTGCGGGTGAGTCCGAGGGCGCGGGTGTGATCGCCGGGATCGGCGGGTTGCTGGGGAAGCCGCCCGTGTTCGGGAAGACCTCTGGGATCAGCAGCCCGTAGCGCTGCAGGATCCGGCTGGTGGTCGCGCCCAAGCCCGAGACATCGATAATCCGCGTGTCCTGGTCAGGTCGGAGCAGCATCGTGAAGGTCGCGCCGTCGAGCGTCGCCTGCGTGATCTCCTCGGCCACGGGGAGCGTCGCCTTGAGCACGTAGAACGTTCCCTGGCGCGCCAGGATCTGCATCTTCTGGTAGGTGACCTTGGTGCTCAGCCCGCCCATGTAGACCTGCGCCGACGGGTTGGGGGTCGGCGTCGCGGTGGGGGAGGCGCTCGGGGCGGCGGGCGGCTCGACCGAGGGCATCGCGCCCACGACCTCGCTCATCAGCACGTCCACGGTCATCCCGGCCGCGAGCAGGCCGCCGACCGCGTGGTCGTCGGACACGGTGATCGACACGGCGCGCCAGGCGTCGGAGTCGGGGGCGACCGTCTCGCCCGGCTTGAGGATCGGGAACTGGCCGCCCACGCTGGTCGAGGCGAGCATGCTGAGCGTCATCAGCTGCCCCTGCGCCACGTCCACGCCGAGGATGCGCCCGACGAGCGCATCCGTGGTGGTCGGGATCATCCCGGGGATCGCGGTGGTGGAGTCGAGGGGGATGTCCGTGCGGACCGTGAGCATGTCGGCCGTGAGCGTCGTCTTGGCCGCGAGGGGCTTGGCGGCGATCACGCCCGTCGTGTACTTGAGGTCCCCATGGCCCGCCTGCTGCTGGGCGCTGTTGATCAGGTAGAACGCGCCCGCGGCGGCGCCCACGGCCAGGATCAGGCCGAGAATGATGATCCAGCGGCCCCGCTTCGACGGGTCCTTGTACTCCATCTCCATTGCAGTCGAGCCTCCCGTCCGTGGCGGCGTCGATACCGCCGGTTGTGCCGTGCCCGCCCGGCGTGCTGTCCCGAGGGCACCGGCTGCGTCTCCTGACCGAGGTCGCAGTCGGGGATCGCCATGAGTGTCGGGGGAGCGCAGCGGGTGGCATATGGCCCGTTGGTCCCATATCGTGGGGTAGTCCGTAGAACGAGTGTTCCAATTCCGGCGCATCGTGTAGCATCCGGGACGTGCCGGACTTCCGCCTCGTCGCCCCGTTCGAGCCCACGGGCGACCAGCCCGCCGCCATCGAGCGCCTCGTGGACGGGCTCGGCCGCGGCCTCCACCACCAGACGCTGCTCGGCGCGACGGGAACGGGGAAGACCTTCGTGATGGCAGAAACCATCGTGAAGGTGAACCGGCCCACGCTCGTCCTGGCCCACAACAAGACGCTGGCCGCCCAGCTCTACTCCGAGTTCCGCGAGTTCTTCCCGGACAACGCGGTCGAGTACTTCGTCAGCTACTTCGACTACTACCAGCCCGAGGCGTACCTGCCGCGCTCGGACACGTACATCGAGAAGGACTCGAGCCGCAACGAGGAGATCGACCGGCTCCGCCACGCGGCCACGCACGCGCTGTTCGAGCGCCGGGACGTGATCATCGTGGCGTCGGTCTCGTGCATCTACGGCCTCGGCGCCCCGGTTGACTACGGCGCCACCGTGCTGCGGCTGCGCGTCGGCGGGCAGTACCGGCGGGACGCCGTGCTCCGCCACCTCGTGGACCTGCAGTACCAGCGCAATGACGCGGCGCTGACACGCGCCAAGTTCCGCGTCCGTGGCGACACGCTCGAGATCGGCCCGGCGAGCTCGGAGATCATTGTCCGCGTGGAGTTCTTCGGCGACGAGGTCGAGCGAATCACCGAGCTCGACCCGCTCACCGGCGAGCTGCTCGCCGAGCGCAAGGAGCTCAACGTCTTCCCCGCGAGCCACTTCGTGACGCCCAAGGACAAGCTCGGGGCGGCGATCGCGGCCATCGATGCCGAGATGGAGGAGCGCGTCGGCCAGATGGAGGGGGAGGGCCGGGTGCTGGAGGCGGCTCGCCTGCGCCAGCGGACGACGTTCGACCTCGAGATGATGCGCGAGCTCGGCTACTGCTCGGGCGTCGAGAACTACAGCCGTCACCTCTCGGCGCGCGAGCCGGGCAGCCGGCCGTGGACGCTGCTCGACTACTTCCCGCCCGACTGGCTGCTCATCGTGGACGAGTCGCACATGACGATCCCCCAGGTGGTCGGCATGTACAAGAACGACCGGACGCGCAAGGAGATCCTCGTCGACTTCGGCTTCCGCCTGCCCTCGGCGCTCGACAACCGGCCGCTGACGTTCGAGGAGTTCGAGGTCCACGTCAACCAGGCGGTGTACGTCTCGGCCACGCCCGGGCCGTACGAGCTCGAGCGCAGCGAGCGCATCGTCGAGCAGCTCATCCGCCCGACCGGGATCATCGACCCCAAGATCGAGGTGCGGCCGACCGAGGGCCAGATCGACGATCTGCTCGAGGAGATCCGCAAGCGCGTCGAGCGCGGCGAGCGGGCCCTCGTCACGACGCTCACCAAGAAGATGGCCGAGGACCTTGCGGACTACCTCAAGGAGCTCGGCATCAAGGTCCAATACCTCCACTCCGAGGTGGACACGCTCGAGCGAGTGGCGATCCTGCGCGACCTGCGCCTCGGCGTGTACGACGTGCTGGTCGGCATCAACCTGCTCCGCGAGGGCCTCGACCTGCCCGAGGTGACGCTCGTCGCCATCCTCGACGCGGACAAGGAGGGGTTCCTCCGCAGCGCCTGGTCGCTGATCCAGATGATCGGCCGCGCCGCGCGCAACACCGAGGGGCGCGTGGTGATGTACGCGGACCGGATCACGGACTCCATGAAAGCCGCGATCGAGGAGACCGAGCGCCGGCGCGCCATCCAGGAGGCGTACAACATCGAGCACGGCATCGAGCCGACGACGATCATCAAGGGCATCCACGACATCAACGACCGTCTCCGCGCCGTCGCCGAGAACACCATCATGTACTCGTCCGAGCGGCGCGCGGCGAACCTCGAGGCGGCGGACAAGGCCGAGGTCGAGCGTCTCGTCGCCAAGATGGAGGCTGAGATGAAGTCGGCCGCCAAGCAGCTCGAGTTCGAGCGTGCGGCCGCGCTCCGCGACGAGATCCAGCAGATCCGCCTCCGCGTGCTGGAGCAGGACGCGTCGGTCACGGTCGCGCGCGCGGCCGAGCGGGCGGCGAAGGACGCACTGCTCCCGGCCAAGGAGCGTGCCGCGGCACACCGCCCCGGCGGCAAGGGCGGGCGCGGCGGCCACGATCACGATGGCGGGGCGTTCGAGGTGACCGAGGTCACGGTCCTGCCCGCGGGCGAGGAGCCGGGCGTGGGCACGGGTGAGGAGTCGGGGGGCGCGATCGCCACCGACCTGTTCCCGGGCATCCGCGACGAGCACGACGACGAGGACCAGGGCTGGCAGGCACGCTGGCTCGATCGCCCCACGTGGGACGTGTCCGTGACGCCGAACATCCGCAAGCGCACGGGTCAGCGGCCGGGGAGCCGTCGGCCGCGCGGGTACTAGAAGGTCGGGGAGGGGAGCACATGAAGTTCGCGGTTGACCTGGCGCCGATGGGCGAGCTTGCAGACCCGCGCGAGCTGGTCCGGCTGGCCATCGCGGCCGAGCGGGCGGGCTGGGACGGGTTGTCCACCTGGGACGTGCTCGGGACCGTCATGGACGCGCCGGCGGCCGACCCGTTCGTCGTCCTGACGGCGATCGCGTGCGCCACCGAGCGACTCCGGCTCATCACGTCGGTCATCGTGCTGCCGCGCCGGCGGCCGCAGCTCGTCGCGCAGGCCGCGGCGACGCTCGATGCGCTCAGCGGCGGCCGGTTCGTGCTCGGGATCGGCGCCGGTGGGGACCCTGGCGATTTCACGGGCTTCGGGGAGCCGTTCGATGGAGACCGGATCGCGCGCCTGGACGCGGACGCCGAGCTGATCGACCGGTGGCTCCGGGGCGAGGGCGAGCACCCGGTCGGCCCGCGTCCCGCGCAGACGCCGCGCCCGCCGATCTGGGTGGGCGGCGGCAAGCCGGGCGCGCTGCGGCGTGCCGCCCGGTGGGACGGCTGGATCGGCGTGGCGACAACCGAGGACTATGGGGCGATGCAGCTGACGCCCGAGGACATCGCCGAGCGCGTGACCGCGATCGGCGCCGAGCGCTCGCGCCTCGGTCGCGACCACGCGCCGTTCGACGTGGCGCTCTTCGCCCACTCCGAGCCCGGCGACGAGGCGGTCGTCGCGTCGTATGGCCGGGCAGGCGTCGACTGGTGGCTCGAGAGCCTCTCGCCGGCGCGCGGGGCCGTCGATGCGCTGCTCGCCCGCATCGAGGCGGGGCCGCCGCGCGGTTGACCGACCAGTCCCGGCGCGTCCCGCTCGGCACCTTGCTCCGACGGCCGCACCACCGGGCGCTCGGCGTGCCACCATTCGGCCTGCACGCCCGCGGGGCAGGGGATGGAAGAGGGAGCGCCAGGATGGGCCACGAGTTGACGGGACGGTCTAGGTGATCGAGGCGCGTCCTTCGGCGCCCGTCCCGGCGTGGCTCGCGCGGTCGGCTGCGGTCGGCTGGCGCATCCTCGCGGTCTCGGGGCTCGCGCTCGTCGCGGTCATCGTCGCCCTCGCCGTCCCGGTGTCGGCCACCGCCGTGATGATCTCCCTCGTCTTCGCGGCCACGCTCGCCCCGACAGCCGTCCGTCTCCGGGCCCGTGGGCTCCCGCGCAGCGCCGCGGCGGCGATCGCCTTCGGCCTCGGCGCGCTCATCGTGGTCGGCACGCTCGTCGTTCTTGCCCTCGCGCTCGTCCCCGAGGTCCGTTCGATCATTGCGGCCGTCCAGTCCGGGCTCGACGCGATCCGCGAGCGGGTCACCGGCCTCGGGGGGCTGGAGTGGGTGTCCTCGATTCTCGACGTCCTCTCGGGCTCGATCCGCTCGAGCCTGACGCCCGATCCGGCGGCCCTGGCCAGCGCTGCGGTTGATATCGGCATGCTGCTCGTCCTGGGGACATTCCTGACGTACTTCCTGCTCGCCGATGGCGATGCTGGCTGGGCCTCGGCGATGCGCCACATCCAGCCCTGGCAGGCCGAGGCCGTGACGGCCGATGCGCGCGCCGGTCTCGAGCGCGTGGCGTGGTACGTGCGCCGAACCGGCCTGCTCGCGGTCGTCGACGCCGCGGTCACGTTCGTCGTCCTCGTGGCGTTCGGGGCGCCGCTCCCAGCGGCCCTGAGTGCCCTCGCGCTGGTGGCGGGGCTCGTGCCGTACCTCGGCGCGATCGTCGGCGGGGCGGTGATCTTCCTTTCGACCCTCGCCCTGGCTGGCTCGGTGCCCGCGATCGCCGTCGCCGTCGCAACGCTCGTGGGCTGGATCGTCGCCGACCGACTGCTCGAGCGGACGGACATGGACCACCGGGCCGACGTCAACCCCGCGCTGGTGCTCGTCGCGATCCCGGCGGGCTTCGCGATGCTCGGGGTCGTCGGCGTGCTGGCCCTGATGCCGATGACGGTGTTCGGGCTCGCGGTGTTCCGGGCGGTGGTGGCAGCGCTCGGCGTGGCGCCGATATCCGGGGCGACCGTGCCCGCCGAGCCGTCCTCGGACCCTGCGTCAGCCCCCGGCACGTTGGCGGACGCCCCCTCGACTGACGCCCGGCTGGCCGACCGTGGTGCCGCCGCCCTCGATGGCGCTGACGCGATCCCCGTCTGGCTCGATCGCCTCGCGCAGTGGGCCTGGCGCGCCCTGGTGCTCGCCGGGCTCGGGCTGCTCGTGCTCATCATCGTGGACCGGGTTCCTTCCGTGGTCACGCCCGTCGCGCTCGCGCTCGTGGTCGCTGCGACCCTGCTGCCCGCCGTGGACGCGCTCGAGCGTCGCGGCTGGCGACGGGGCGTGGCCGCCGGCGCGTCGATGGCCGTCGTCACGGTCGTGACGGTGGTCGCCTGCGCGGCAGCTACCGCGGTCACCGTCAACTCGCTCGGCGCCATCGTGGATGCCGCCGCAGCGGGTGCAGGCCGATTCGACCTGACGGCGCTCCGTGACGCCATCCTCTCGCTCGGCGGGAGCGTGCGCGTCGACGTGGCCGCGATCCTCGCCGGCGCGGCCGGGATCATCCTCGACATCGTCCTGGCGCTGCTGCTGTGCTTCTTCCTGCTGCGTGACGGCTCGACGTGGTGGGTCGCGGCCTCGGGCCGGTTCGCCCACGGGCGTCGTGAGCCCGTCCAGGAGGTCGGTCACCGGGCTGTCAACATCCTCGCGGGCTACATGGGCGGAACAGCGATCATCTCGCTCTTCGGTGCGGTGACGAGCGGTCTGGTCATGATGGCCCTGGGCCTGCCGCTCGCCCTGCCGATCGTCGTGATCGGCTTCTTCTTCGGGTTCATCCCGTATCTGGGCTCGTTCCTGATGACCGCGATCGCGGTGCTCGTCACGTTCGCCCTGGGCACACCGACGGACATGGCGGTCATGCTCGTGTTCACCGTCGTGTTCAACATCGTCCAGGGGAACATCGTCACGCCCATCGTGTACGGGCGCGGCCTCGCCCTGCACCCGGCGGTCGTCCTCATGGCGATCCCCATCGGCGGGGAGCTCGCGGGCATGCTCGGGATGTTCCTCGTCGTGCCAATCGCCGCGGTCGCCGCCGCTGTGTGGCACCTCGTGCCGCGGGTGATCGACGGGAGCGGGTTGCCCGCCGAGGCCGGGGGCCCCGCATCCTCCTGACCGCTTCGGCGGAGCGTCGACGTGCCTGCGCGCAAACAGCCGGCCGCAGGGGTTGACCAAGTGTTGACCGGACGAGCTGCCCAGGTGCTGCGAGCGGGCGAAAACCGGTCGTCAAGGTTCCTATACTTCGGCAGGATGCGGTGTACCACGAATCACGGGGAGGAATGAGCTGTGGCCCACGCATCGATGGCGTCCGCCTCGAGGCCACTGCGGTCGCCGCGAGCGTCATGCATGCGGGCCGATGACGGTGTCACCCGGTCGGACGCTCGCGAGGCGCCGGGCGGCCGCAGGGAAACCCGCCCAGCCCATGCCCAGCATGTGGTCCTCTCCTGCCGATTGCATCAAGCGAAGCGAGGCTGAGCGAATGGCTGGAGATCCGGGTTTGCGCGACAAGGTTCGCGAACTGATGCCCGATCTGACCCGGGACCTTGTGGAGCTGATGGCGGTGCCGTCGGTCTCCGTGCGCGGGTATCCGGAATCGACCCATGCCGCGGCGCTCCAGGCGCACGACGAGGTGGCGCGGCTGCTGCGCGAGGTGGGCGGCACGATCGAGTCGATCGAGCTGCCGAACACGGCGCCGACGGTGTTCGCGGAGATCCCCGCCCCGGCCGGTGCGCCCACGGTCCTGCTGTACAGCCACTACGACGTCGTCCCTGCGGGCGACGAGAGCCTGTGGCTCACCCCGCCGTTCGAGCCGACCGAGAAGGACGGCGCGATCTTCGGCCGGGGTGCCGCGGACACCAAGTCGAACATCCTCGCCATCGTCGGCGCGCTGCGCGCCTGGGGCGGCCGGCCGCCGGTCGGCGTCAAGGTGGTGGTCGAGGGCATGGAGGAGGTCGGCGGGGGCGAGTTCACGACCTACCCGCTCACGGATCCGGCGCGCTTCGCCGCAGACGTGATGATCATCGCGGACCTCGGCAACGTGCGACCCGGCATGCCGACCCTGTCGGCGACCCTGCGGGGCATGGCGAACGTCGAGGTGGAGGTTCGGACGCTGGGGTCTGCCAAGCACAGCGGCTCGTTCGGCGGCGCGGCCCCGGATGCGCTGGTGGCGCTGGTGCACGCGCTCGCGTCGCTCCACGACGCCAACGGCGACGTTGCCGTGGCCGGGCTGCTCCGCGAGGAGTGGACGGGCGGCGGCCCCGACGAGGCCCAGTTCCGCGAGTTCGCCGAGGTCGTCGAGGGGATGCCGCTGATCGGCACCGGCACGCTCGGCTCGCGGGTGTGGTCCGGCCCGGCGATCACCGTGATCGGCATCGACGTGCCGAGCGTGGATCACGCGCTCAACGCCGTCTCGCCGTACGCGCGCGCCAAGATGAACGTCCGCGTCCACCCCCGCCAGGACCCCAAGGAGGCCCAGGACGCCGTCGTGGGACACCTGCGGGCACAGATCCCGTTCGGCATCGAGCTGACGGTGCACGCCCAGGAGATCGGCCAGGGGTACGAGGCCGAGATGTCCGGCCCCGCGGCCGAGGCGGCGAAGGCCGCTTGGGCGGCCGCTTGGGGCGCTCCGACGGTCACGGCGGGCGTCGGCGGGTCGATCCCGCTCGTCGCCTCGCTCCACGAGGCTGCGCCCCACGCGGCGATCCTCCTCGGCGGCACGGCCGACGGCTACGCGAACATCCACGGCCCCAACGAGCGGGTGCTGCTCGACGAGTTCGAGAAGACGACGCTCGCCATTGCTGACCTCCTCGGGCGCCTGGCCGCCGGCCGGGTGCCCGCATGAGCGCGGCGGCTGCCGCGACCGGCCCGCAGAAGTCCGGGGGGCTCCTCGGGTTCATCGAGCGGGTCGGGAACAAGGTGCCGCACCCCGCGATCCTGTTCCTCGCCCTGTGCATCGGGGTGATCATCCTGTCGGCGATCATGGCGATCGTCGGGGTCAGCGCGACCTACGAGGTGGCGGTGCCCGGGGCCACGAGCGGCGACTACCACGTCGTGACGCAGTCGGTCCACATCCAGAGCCTGCTCGACGCGGACGGCATCCGCTACCTGTTCACGTCGTTCGTGCCCAACTTCATGGGCTTCACGGCGATGGGGATCATCCTCGTTGTGATGATCGGCGTGGGCGTGGCCGAGCGGTCGGGCCTGATCGGGGCGCTCATCCGCCGCCTCGTCGCGGCGTCGTCGCCCGGCGCACTGACCTACATCATCGTGTTCCTGGGCATCCTCTCGAGCGTCGCGTCGGATGCCGGTTACCTCGTCCTCATCCCGCTCGGCGCTGCGGCGTTCATGAGCATCGGGCGCCACCCGCTCGCGGGCCTCGCGGCCGCGTTCGCGGGCGTTGCCGGCGGGTTCGGCGTCAACTTCCTCGTCACGCCCACCGACGCGGTTCTGACCGAGATCACCAACGAGGCGATCCATCTGGTCGACCCGGCACGCTCGATCGACCTGACGGCCAATCTGTGGTTCGGGATCGCCTCGACGATCCTGCTGACCGTGCTGTTCGGGTTCGTCACGTCCCGGATCGTCGAGCCGCGGCTCGGCGCCTACGACCCGGCGGTGGCACCCGCGGCGAGCGATTCGACCATCCAGACCGCCGACTCGGGACCCGACGTGGACGCCGCCGCCGAGGGTCGGGGCCTTCGACTGGCGGGCATCTACATGCTCGCGACGGCGATTGTCATCGGGCTGCTCACGGTGCTGCCCGGCGCCCCGCTCCGAAACCCCGACACCGGCAGCATCATCGGCAACTCGCCGTTCATGAACGGCCTCATCGTCATCATCACGGCGCTGTTCTTCGCCGCGGGCGTCGGGTATGGCCGCGGCGCCGGCACGGTGCGCACCGCCAACCAGGTGATCGACGCGATCACCAAGTCCTGGGCGGGTCTCGCGGGCCTCCTGTTCCTGTTCCTGCTCATTGCCCAGTTCATCGCGTACTTCAACTACTCGAACATGCCCCAGATCATCGCCGTCAAGCTCGGCGACCTGATCGAGCAGACGAGCATCGGCGGCGGCGGGCTCCTCCTCATCTCGATCGTGATCACGCTCGTGGTCGGCATCATCCTCCCGCAGGCCATCGCGAAGTGGGCGCTCCTCGCGCCGATCTTCATTCCCCTGTTCATGCACCAGGGGATCGACCCCGCGGCGGTGCTCGCGGCCTACCGAGTTGCCGACTCGCCGATCAACGTCGTCAATC
>Ga0315271_10000910_pt1 | contig 17285 bp, 18 predicted proteins | sample C3_top_MG_FD_204664 | JGI IMG/M metagenome (GOLD analysis project Ga0315271, IMG submission 204664) | Sediment microbial communities from Yellowstone Lake, YNP, Wyoming, USA - C3_top | ecosystem: Environmental > Aquatic > Freshwater > Lake > Sediment | place: USA: Wyoming | collected 2017-08-01
GCGAGCAGAATTTCAAGAAGGCAAAGCGTGAAGGCAAAAACGCGAAGCAAAAGGGATTGTTTGACGAATGAGCCGGTAGGGTGGGCAAAGCGCAGCGTGCCCACGCGGGCGCGGAAGGTGGGCACGCTACGCTTTGCCCACCCTACGATACTGGCCCGACCTCTCCTTCGGCGAGCAGAATTTTAAGAAGGTAAAGTGTGAAGGCAAAAACGCGAAGCAGAAGGGGTTGTTTGACGAATGAGCCGGTAGGGTGGGCAAAGCGCAGCGTGCCCACGCGGGCGCGGAAGGTGGGCACCCTGCGCTTTGCCCACCCTACGAGACGGCGCGAGTTTGATATTTGTGTCGGCACGGTACGCTTTGCCCCACCGTGCCGGGTGACGTGATGTCTCGCTATCGGCGCAGTAATGAGGCCGGCGCGACTTACTTCTTTACGCTGGCGATCGAAGAGCGGGCGAGCGGCTTGCTGACGATTGAGATCGATCGTTTGCGAGAGGCCTATCGAACGGTCGAGCAACGATATCCTTTCGAGACCGTGGCCATCTGCATCCTGCCCGACCACTTGCATGCAATATGGTCGCTACCCGAGGACGATGCCGGCTTCGGGAAACGTTGGGGCCTCGTCAAACGAAACTTCTCCAGCGGCTTGCCCGCGTCGCCTGCACGCAGCGAAAGCAAAATTGCAAAGCGCGAGAAAGGAATCTGGCAGCGGAGGTTCTGGGAACACCAGATTCGCGACGACGCGGATTTGGAGAGACATGTTGATTACCTCCACTACAATCCGGTCAAACACGGCTTGGTCGCGTGTGTGAACGATTGGCCATACTCATCGTTTCACCGGTTCGTTAAGCGTGGCCTTCTGACGGAGGATTGGGGCGGCGGCTATGTGGAAGGCGAGGGTGAATTCGGCGAGGTCAAGTAGGGTGGGCAAAGCGCAGCGTGCCCACGCGGGCGCGGAACGTGGGCACGCTGCGCTTTGCCCACCCTACGAGACGGTGCGAGTTTGATTTTTGCTGGGCACGCTGCGCTTTGCCCACCCTACCAATATTGACGCGGGAGAATATCAAAGATGATGAAAGTCTTCGGAATCGCCGGTCACTCCGGCATGGGCAAGACCACGCTGCTGGAGCGGCTGGTGCCGGAAATCGCCTCGCGCGGACTGGTGGTGTCGCTGATCAAGCACAGCCACAAGAACATCGACATCGATCGGCCGGGCAAGGATTCCTATCGCCTGCGTGAATCAGGCTGCAAGGAAGTGCTGCTGCTCGGTAACGACCGCTGGGCCTTGATGCACGAACTGCGGGGTGATGGGGAACCGCCGCTCGACTACCTGCTTGATCGCATGCAGCACTGCGACCTGGTGCTGGTCGAGGGATTTAAGAACGGCAATTTCCCCAAGCTGGAAGTGTGGCGCGAATCGATCGGCAAGCCGACGCTGTGGCCCGAGTGGCCGGGCATTGTGGCGATCGCGAGCACGACGCCATTGTCGTCGCCGGACGTTGTGCATCTGGACTTGTCGGATACAGCGGCGATTGCGTCGTTCGTCCTTGTGCATGCGGCACCGCGCTAACTAATGCGGTCGCCTAAACTGACGACGAACCGGTGGGCAAAGCGCAGCGTGCCCAAAGAGACGTTGAACATAGGCACGCTGCGCTTTGCCTACCCTACTAGTCTTTTGCTAGCTCAGCATGTAGCACGGATGAAACGTAGCGCAATCTGGGCTCCCGTCAAGAATCGCGAAAAACTCTAGCACTGGCGGGCCTCTCAAGACATAAATGCCACGCGAACCCCGCCAATCCTGGTGTTTTATCTATTTTCCGCATTGTGACCTGCGCAAAATACCCTGCAGACAGCGCGATGCCGAGTCGCGCCGGAACCCCGCGATTCGCCGGAAATGAAAATCTCGCCGACATTTGATATGCATCAATAGCCCCCCCCCCCCCGCACGAATAGCGTGTCATGCATCTGTCACCGTGGTTTTAAGGGAGGGTATTCTCATGGAGCTAGGCCGTAGAGGGTTCATCAAAGGGGTCGGCGTGCTGGGTGGTGCCGCCGCAACGTCAGGGTTCGGCATCGACGCGATCGCGCAGGCCGCTGTCGGCGCCAAGTCGGCCAAGAAGGGCGCAGCGCCGGCAAAGGCACTCGACATTCGCAAGATCAAGTCGGGCTGCTCGATTTGCCCCAATTTCTGCGGCATTGAAGCCACCGTGGTCAACGGTGTTGTGCGCACCATCTATCCAGACACGGCGCGCGCCGAGTTTTACAACCATGGCATTTGCCCCAAAGGCGCGTCGGGCATGTACAACACCTACGATCCTTATCGCCTGAAAAAACCGCTCAAACGCACCAATCCCAAGAAAGGTCGCAACGAGGATCCGGGTTGGGTTGAGATCAGCTGGGACGAAGCCTTTGACATCGTCGCCGCTCGCATGAACAAGATTCACGCCGAAGATCCGCGCAAATTGTTGTGGCAGCACGGCCAAGGCAAGTACCTGACCGGTGAAAATTTTGCCGTGGCGTTTACCAAAGCGTTTGGCACGCCCAACATGACCCACCGCACTACCACCTGTGAGGCCGCGCGTCACGTGGCAGACGAGTTGACCGTGGCTGGGGCGGACATCATGCCCGACCTGAAGCACACCCGTTACTTTCTGAACTTTGGCTCCAGTTATTTTGAGGGCGAGCAAACTTCTCGCTGGATGGACTGGCAAGCGCAGCAAAGCATTGACAAAGGGATGAAGGTCGTCATGGTCGAGCCCCGTTTGTCGCAAAATGCTGCCAAGGCTGACGAGTGGGTACCGGTGCGCCCGGGCAAAGACCCCGCCATCCTGCTGGCGATGGCCAAAGTCATGATCGATGCCGGCACCATCGACGAGCCCTTCTTGGTCGAATACACCAATTCACCGGAACTACTAGGTGAAGACGGCTTGTTCATCAAAGATGCCGATGGCAAGACGCATCTGGTCTGGGATACCGTCAGTAACAGCGCCAAGGCCTACGTAGAGGGTGTCAAGCCCGCTCTCAAGGGCAAATACACCGTCAACGGTAAACCGGTGCGCACCTCTTTCCAGGCGTTCATCGACAACATCAAGGACATGACACCTGCTGCCGCAGCCGACATTGCCGGCATACCCGCAGAGACGATCACGCGGCTGGCACAAACCTTTGCGAAAGAAGCGCGTATTGGCGAATTCATCGAGCTCGATGGTCAAAAACTGCGTTATCGCCCGGCGGTGTTGTACACCTTCCGTGGCTTGTCGGCCAAAGAGCATGGTGTGCAGGGTTGGCGCACCGGCCTGATCTTGAACATGCTGGTGGGCAACATGGATGCCGTGGGCGGCCTGAAGATTTATAACCCTTACGCCAAACCACAATACTTTGATGTGAGCAAGTGCGAATACCCACCAAGCCGCTGCGACATGGCGCAAAGTGTGTATTTCCCCTACGCCAACCACCATATTGCACAGCAAAACCTGATCGTGATGCAAGACCCGAAATCATGGGGTCTGCCGTATGTGCCAGAAATGCAAATCTTCTTTGGCACCAACCGACCGATGGCCGTACCCAACTCAGGCATGCAGTTTGACGGTTTGAGCAAGACCTTCAACGTGGTAATCGACATCAACATGACCGAATTAGCTTGGTATGCCGATGTGGTTCTGCCGGATAAAACCTACCTTGAGAGCTGGCACTGGGCGCCGACCCGTGGCACGCCAGAGGCGAGTCACATGGCGATTCGCCAAGCCATGACCAACCCGTACAACCTTGAATACGATGCCTTCACCATCATGCAGGAATTGATGAAACGTGTTGGCCTGCGTGACAAATTCCTCGAAGAGTGCAACAAGTCGTGGGGTTTGAAAGAGGTGAAATTCCAGCCGGGCAAAAACTACACCCAGCGGGAAACGGTTGAAGTCATGTGGGCAGACAAAGCCAAAAAACCGTTTGACTATGCCTTGGAGCACGCCTTTGTGGGTAAAAAGAAAGATGTCAAGGCCAAGTACCTGGCTGGTGTTGAGGCCCAGTTCAAAGGGCCAGGCAAGCCAAAGATCAAGCTGTACGCCGACCAGCTGATTGAAACCTTCTACAAAGCCGAGGCCATTGCCAAAAAGAACAATCTGGCGCGGGTGGACATCGAAAAGATGAAGATCGCCTATTTGCCCCTGCCTTCCATCGCCCACGCGTACCCAACGCCGCACCTGGAAGCCAAGGACTATCCGTTCTACATCGTCACGCACAAACGCATGTACCGCTATCAAACTGGCAATACCGTGAACAACGTGATTCTGAACAAGGCTTTGGGCAAGGACGTGGCCACCAACTACGTGCAAATCAACGCTGAGACTGCCAAGAAGATGGGCATCAAGAGTGGCGACACCGTCACCATCGAAACCCGCGTTGGCAAGATCAACGGCGAGGCAGAGGTGGTGCAAGGCGTGCGCCCGGACACCATCGCGGTCTCGTACCACTATGGCCAGTGGAGCCACGGCTACTCGCCGGAAGGACGCAAAGGCACGGCGATCAACCAGGTGCTGGAGCACCATCCCGACCTGATTTCCGGTCACAACTCGTTCAATGACACCAAGTGCAAACTTGTGAAAGCGTAGGGAGATAAAAATGGCCAAATTCGTTCGACTCATTGATCTGAAAAAGTGCATGGGCTGCCGCTCATGCGTCGCCGCCTGCGCGGTCGAGAACCACTTCACACCCGATGCACCCTGGAACGTGATGAATGAATATGAGGTGGGGACTTATCCCACCGTGAAAAAAATCTTCAACACCATCGGCTGCATGCACTGCGAAAAGCCAGCCTGCAAGGCGGCGTGCGATCACGTCGGCGCGAAAGCGATCAGCAAGAATCAATTCGGCGTGGTGCTGATCGACTATGACAAATGCATCGGCTGCGGTTACTGCGCGGCGACCTGCCCGTACGGCGTGCCGCAATACAACGCGGAACTGCGTCCACTGAGCCCCGGCAAGGGCGCGATCGGCGCGGAAACACTGCCGATGGCTGATCGCCATCCGACCCACCGCAAGAAAGCCAAGGTCGTCGAGAAGTGCACATTTTGCACCCACAAACTGGAGAAGGCGGTCGCCGATGGCAAAACTGACCGGATCGGCAAGGATCAGGAATACACGCCGAGCTGCGATCTGGTCTGCCCGGTACAGGCACGCATGTTCGGCGACGCGGACGATCCCAATAGCGACGTCTCGAAACGTATCAAGGAAACCAACGCGGTGCAGATGCTGAAGAAATTCGGCACCGTTCCGCAGGTATTTTACGTCCTGGAAGAGGGAGCGAACTCATGAAAAATAGAATCGCAATGGCGTTGGGTTGCGTAGCGCTGATCGTCGGCATGCAAGCGGCACTGGCCGCGGATCCCGCCGCGCCGAAGCCCACATCAAAGCCGGTGGCAACCGGCAAGAAGTCGATGGCCGAGAAGGGCTCCTATCATGTGATCCATGCCAAGAAGGCCAAGCTGGATTGCGGGGATTGTCACGAAAAGGATGGCCTTGCGGACAATACGATCATGCTGCGGTTGCATGACAAGTTGGCGAAGGGTGATCCGGGGCCGGTGGACCATAACGGCTGCCTCGTGTGCCACAAAGAACTCGGCGCATCTCCTGTCCGCTATGCCACGGCCCCCGCGCCCGCGAAGAAATAGTGGCGGTCATCAAGCATTTGGTCGAGGCAGTAGACCACAGGGATCGAGCGGGCCATGCCGTTGAACGGAGCCAGAGATACTGGCTCCTGTCGCGGCTTTTTTCCGAAGTGCCAAGTATTGAAAGGCTCGCTGAAGCATTGGCGGCGGTTGATGAATTATTAGCGGGCAAATCGTCGAGGCCTGCTGAAATCGCGGTACTGCGGCGCGAATTGGCCGCGGCCATTTTAGATCCGCAAGGCGCGGCGGTGGCCTTTACGCGCTACCTGACGCTCATTCCCAAGGGCGGCGACGAGAGCTTCCCGTTCGAGTCGTATTTTCGTGAAGGCACTCTACCCGGCGAAGCCACGCGCCAGGTAGAAGATTTCATGCTCTGCGCGGGCTATGAGGACCTGGCCATCGATGTTGCATCGGTGGATCATCTTGCCGCCGAACTGCGTTTGATGGCTTTCCTGTGTCACGCGGAACATGTGGCGTGGCAGGGCGACGATCGGCAACGCGCCGTCGTAAGCCTGACCCGCCAACAAAATTTCTTGCGCGAGCATCTGAACGCATGGGCACCGGAATATTGCCTCGCCTTGGCCGGACACGCCGCTCACGGCTACATCCAGGCCATTGCACGACTTACGGCGCAGACCGTGCGTGACGACGTGACAGCACTCGCGGCGGTCTGCGTCGCCGTTGACGCCGACGTGGCACCGGCCAGCCCCGCCAACGCGGCCGCACAATGAACGGGCGGCCGGCCGGCGGTGTACTGTCGCGGATCGCGGTGGACGAGCCGGTCACCACCAGCGAAGAGGGCGTCCGCTTCGCGTCGCGCGGCGTGGTCCTGGTGATCGGACCGTCGGACGCGGGCATGCGTGCCGCGCAAAGCCTCGCGAAATCACTCGAAGTTATTGCCTGCCTGTCGGGAGATGTGCCTGTCTCCTCGCCGCGGGCCAATCCGCAGTTGATCGCAGGGCGTGTTGCGACACTGTCGGGTTTTCTCGGCCAATTCCAGGTCCATGTTCATGCGGCGGCGGGTGAAACACGCGACCTCGGGCTGTTTTCGCCAAACCCCGATGGCCGCTACGATCTGGTTCTCGATCTCAGTCCGTTGCCGCTGTTGTCGATGCAGGTCAAACCGCTCGGCTACTTTGCGCCGGGCACTGCGCTCGCGGCGGTGGATGCGGCGATTGCGCAGTTGTTGGCGCTGAAGGGAAATTTTCGCAAGCCGCGCTATTTCAGGTTCAATGCCGACCTTTGCGCGCATGGTGCGCAGAGCGTGCCGGGCTGTACGCGATGTCTCGACGTGTGCCCCACGTCGGCGATTGCGTCGGCCGGCGATGCGGTCGCGATCAATCCCAGCCTGTGCCAGGGATGCTCCACCTGCATGCTGGTTTGCCCGACCGGCGCGGTCTCACATTCGTCGCCGTTGATCGGCGATGTCTTGCCGCGCCTTGCTGCGCAGCAAGCGGCAGCGCCGGCGCCCGGCATGCCGCACCGACTGCTGTTGCACGAAGCGAGCGAGGTCACCGCGACGATTGAAGGAACGTTCGATCGCCAGGCACTGCCCGCGATCGCCGCGGTGGGCATTGAGACATGGTTGTCAGCTTTAACGATGGGTTTGACGCAGGTCACCGTCAAGCTCCCTGACGATATCCCGTTGAATACCCGCGAGGCCATGCAGACGCAGGTCGAATGGGCGCAGGCGCTGCTGGAGGCCGTGGGCCAATCGCGCGCGCGCATGGCGATCATCCCCGCGAAAGGTCTGCAACCGCAAGTTCCGGCAACTACGCTTTCCGCCATGGCGGTACCGGCAGCCCGGCCAACCGGCAAGCGCGAATTGCTTATGGATGCGCTGCGCAGATTGCAGACTGCGGCAATGCCTGTTGAGCATGCTCAGGAAGCGGTCAATCTGCCGGCCGGCGCGCCACTCGGCAATGTCATGGTCAATGGCGACACCTGCACGCTTTGCATGGCTTGCACCAACTTGTGTCCCACGCAGGCTCTCATCGCGGGAACGGAGGGGCTGCGGCTGAATTTTGTCGAGAGCCGCTGCGTGCAGTGCGGCATCTGCGCGTCCGGTTGCCCGGAAAAATCGATCAGCCTGCAACCGCGATTGTTGCTTGATCCAGACGCGCGTGAAACGGCACGACTCCTGAACGAGGATGAAAAGCACGCCTGCCCGGGTTGCGGGACCAGGTTCATCGGTCGCGCGATGCTCAATCGCAGTATGCAACTAATGCGCGCCAGTGGATTCCTGAACCAGGGCGGACTCGACGGCCTGCGGCTGTGTCCGGCGTGTCGCAGCAGGGCAATGACCGGCTAGGAGCGGGCTTGGCATCGGCGACCATGTCGGCACGCAACGGTACACGCATATTCCAGGATCTTTCGATGGACGCCCCCTCTGGCAATGACCTGTTGGAATTCGCCCTTGCCCTGATGCATACGCGCCAGAACGTCTCGCCCCGGCGCCTGGCCGAACCCGGTCCTTCGCCCCCACAACTGCATGACATTCTTGGTACGGCCGCTGCCGCGCCCGACCATGGCCAGTTGGTGCCGTGGCGCTTTGTGATCGTGCCCGTGGACCAACGTGAACGGCTGGCCGCGGTGTTTGCGCAGGCGCTGATCGATCGTGACCCGAACGCCACCACGGAGCAAATAGAGAATGCTCGTGCCAAGGCATTTCGCGCACCGTTCCTGATGCTCGCCATTGCCCGGCTGACGGACGTTGAAGCCGGGGTCGGCGCCACGCCTGGGCGCGGTGCCGGGCATCCTGCGTCCACCGACAGCGACGTGAATGATGCGGAGCGCCTGGTGTCATTTGGCTGCGCCATCCAGAACATTCTGCTGTCCGCCCACGCCGCGGGTTTTGGCACCGGGCTGACCAGCGGCCAGGCGCTTGCATCACCGCAACTGCGTCAACTGTTTGGCCTACGCAGGAACGAGCAGGCCGTGTGCTGCATCAACATCGGCGCAGTGTCCAAACAAAGGCCCCCGCGTCTTCGACCAGATGTGACGGCGTTTATCAGCAGCTTGTGAATCAACCTGTCGACCGCACTTTGATGGCGACTTGATATTCGCGCGAATTTCGTTTGTTTCGCTTCTTTGCGGCGTGGATAAGTCGGAACAACCACAAGGGCAATTAATCTTCCACCGACTGCTCTACGCCTGCGGGGCTGTCTGCTGCTTTCTCCCGCGAAAAAACACCCGTCACCCTGCATCTTTTTACGCTGTGAATCGTCTACGGTTGTAGGGGAAATACTTTTCCCTGTATGGCAAGGCCATGAAAATCGGCCGGTCTCGATCGTAAGTAAACGCTTTCGATCAAACTCCGGTGACTTCAATCAACCAGAAAGGACAAGAAAATGAAACTCTCGACTATCACCATGATTGCACTGCTTGGCGCCGCAGTTGCCGCGCCGTCTTTCGCCCAGCCCGGCCCCCCTGCGGGCGGGCCTGGCACGGGAATGGGCAAGGGCCCGGCCTATGTCTTTGACCAGGACAATACGGCGGGATGGGCGCTGATGACGGCAGAAGAGCGCGCCGCCAACCAGCAGAAAATGTACTCGTTCAAGACCTACGACGAATGCAAAGCCTACCAGGGCGAACATCACAAAACGATGGAAGCCAGAGCCAAGGAGAAAGGCAAGGCCTTGACGGCGCCGCGCAACAATGCCTGTGATCGCATGAAGGCGCAGGGACTCCTCAAGTAATTCGATGCATGTCGTGCCACGGCGGTCGAGGGCCTTTTTTACTGGCCGCCGTGATCTTGACAATAGTGGCATGGAGGTACAGATGTTCCTGATTCGACAATGGGTTGCCGCTTGTGCCGTGCTAGTGGTCGTGCTTGTGATCGGGCCGGCACAGGCTGGCGCGAACGATGAAGCCGACCGGGCTGCGGCCTGGTACTTTCCCGCGTGGCTGGCAGAGGCGCCCTACACGCCGGTCTTTAAGGTACGAGATACGGTCAACAAGTACGGCCGTTATGCCGGCGAGACCAAAACCGTCACCATCAAGGACCTGATCAAATTTCACGGCCATTTTTGCGGTGGCCTGGTGGAAGGCGCGACGGCGCTGAAAGTTGCCTTCGACCAGTTGTTCCCCGACGGCGTTATCGACCGCACCGATCTGCGCATCGCGTCGAACAATTCAGCCTGCGGAGGCGATGCTGCTGCCTATCTCACCGGTGCGCGTGCGCGTTTCGGTTCGCATCTGATCGACTCGCAGCTCAAAGAGAGCGATTTCGTGGTGCAGCGCCTGTCGACCGGAAAGACCGTGCGGGTGGTGATCAATGCCGCCACTTACCCGAAGGAGGTGCGCGCCCAAATGAAGAAGATTGAATCGGGCAAATTCGAGCCGGCCGATATCGACCGCTTCCAGGATATCCAGTGGGACTATGCGCGCAAGATGACGAGCCGACCGGCCATTGAATCGGTGGATCTGAGCGTGAATCCGGACTACACCTGGCCGGCGCCACCCTGCCAGGACATGGGCCGGCGCCGCGACAACGATTACAAAGACGTGCCGGTGGCGAAATGAATCCGGGATATCACAGAATTGCCCAGCGATGACTCGAAGCGGATTTCTCGGACTGACATACCTTGGCCTCGTATGCTGTGGATTCGTGTTGGCCGCACCGGGACATGCCCGTGAGGCGGAGAGCGTGCTCGTTGTCTCGATCGACGCGCTGCATCCCGCCGCGCTGAGCGAAAAGACCACACCGACGCTGCATGCCCTGATGCGCCAGGGGCATTACACGCTGCGAGGGCAAAGCGTCGACCCGCCGAAAACCCTGATCGCGCACACCGCGATGATGACGGGCCTTTCGCCCGAACAAAGCGGCAAGCGGGACAACGACTGGAAGCCGGGTGAGTCGCGCGTGGCGAAACCAACGCTGTTCGACGATGCCAGGCAACGCGGCTACCGCACCGCCTTCTACTACGCCAAACCCAAGCTGGGCTACCTGGTCAGCAGCGCGGTCGACGAACATGGTTTGACGGCCGATGCGGGTATCGACCACGTACGAACTTTCTTCCGTGGAGGCGGCCGGCGCATGGCGTTTCTGCATGTGAGCGGACTCGAAGGCGCCGGCACCGACTCCGGCTGGCTCTCACCAGAATACCTGGAGGAGTTGGCCGATATCGATATGGCGCTGGCGCCGCTCCTTGCGGAGGTGCGCAAGCGCGGCAACTACGCCATCGTCGTGACGAGCGATCATGCCGGGCACGAGCGGCAGCATGGCACGCAGCACCCCGAGGATTTCAAGCTGCCGCTGATCGTGGCCTCCAACCTCGACCGCGTTCCCCGGCTACCCGCAGGCACTTGGCACCTTGCCGGCTTAAGGGAACTGGTGCGGGAAATGCTCGCGGCACCGGTTCCATCATCGACCCGAGTCGCAATGAAGTGCAGGCCGGTCATGGAGTGAGTTTAATTGGCGCTGCATAGCTTGGCGTAGATCGCCATTTGGCGGTCGTTTCCAAGCTTTTTTGGTCTAGATACCGCGCCAGTGCTGGAGTTTGTGTTTCCGATCACCTCGCACAACAGCTTTGCTGTGCCTGAATCGGCGGGCATTTCACCGTGCCATAGCTGCAGAATACACAGCAATCGCCGGGCTTCGGCTTGAGCAACGTCTTGCAAACCGTGCATTCGTAAAACCACTGGCACGCGTCGGTCGGCATGACTTCGGTTTTTTGTGTACCGCATGCCGGACAGGTGATGGTGCTCTCCAGCACGACCCGCGTTGACGGATTCATTTTTTGACCGTCGCCGGGAAGCCAAAATCCGTCACCGCCTTGGCCAGTTGCTCGGCTTGAACCTTGTCGGGATCGAAACTGACTTTCGCGAGTTGCGACTTGTAATCGACGCTGGCCTCGCTGACGCCGGGTTGCTTCTTGAGTATCTGCTTCACCGTTAGCGGACAACTGGCGCAGGTCATGCCCTCGACATGCAGCGTGGCAGTGCGGGTTTCGCCTGCGCTCGCGGTGTGGGACAGCACAAAGGCGGCGGCGACGAGGAGCGATTTCAATGTGGTCATGATCAATCGAACAAAGGTGCGTAAAGGGGGAAGGCAAACATGGCTGCGATGAGAGCCAACACCAGCCAAAAGATGATGCGCTGCCGTTTCAATACGGCCGGCACCGCGCACGCATCACCCGGCGCGCAGCGACGCGGCTGAATGTAAAGCCGATAGAAAGCGAAGCCGACAAAACCGAGTGTCAGCAGCACGAACAGCGGTTGGTATGCCTCCAGCGCGCGCAACGACGAGACCCAGGCGCCGCCCAGGCCAATGCTGACCAGCAACAGTGGGCCGAAACAGCAGGCAGTGGCGCCGAGCGCGGCCAGCACGCCGGCGAGGAGGGTGGACTTGGTGGCGGTCGATGAGTTCATGCTGGGAAGCATACAGTCTGTAGTGCACTACGGAGTCAAGTCCTGACAAGAAAAATCATTTGTCGGACTTGCGGAACCTCAAGGTAACGTGGCAGTCGCTACAATCGGCATACGTTGCGTAATGCATTTCGGAGGCAGATTCGCATGAACAATGAATCGATAACTATCGGGCAGGTGGCCGCGCAGGCGGAGGTACATGTGGAAACCGTCCGTTACTACCAGCGGCTGGGCCTGGTCGCCGAACCGCCGCGTCCGCTCGGCGGCGTCCGCCATTACGACGGCAAGACGGTTGCGCGGCTCCGGTTTATCAAGCGCGCCCAGCAACTGGGGTTTTCGCTGGATGAGGTGCGCAATCTGCTGGCGCTGGAGGATGGCCAAAACTGCCGCGAAACCCGCGCCCTTGCGGCACGGAAACTCGATGTCATCGAAGCACGGCTGGCCGACCTGAGGCGCATGCAGAAATTGTTGAAAGGCCTGATCGCCGAATGTGATTCGGGCAAACGCCCGCGTGCGTGCCCGATCATCGCAACTTTGAGTAGAACGAATTGAATTGAAGGACGCGCGTCCGGTGTTCGAATGAGGTCGCCGGAACGCGGATAGTAACGAAGACCGCCATTTGGCGGGCCTCTCCGGGCGCTAACGGCTTGGAAGCCGCACCAATGCTTGGGTTTTGCAAATCCATTCAGAAGTAAACCCGCAGCATCAATTCCAAGCGCCGCGCATTCTGCTTCTCGCCGAACTCGGTTTCTTTTTCGCCGTGCAACCACATCATCCGCAGCCGCAAATCCAGGTTGGTGACGCCGCTATATGACAGCTCGGGCGTGACGGTATAACTTCGATCATCCACGTTGACGATGGTGGTGATCGATGGAATGAAGTACACGATGTCGAACGGTTCCTTCTGGCTGACCCGCAGGTAGAGGTAGCGCTGCATGGGGTTGGCGCGCGCATATCCGCCCTGACTCACGGCAGCGGCCCTTTGCAACAGCACATCGTTGCCGGTGGTCTGAAACTGACCAAGGCCATTGTTGACCAGCCGATAAAAGTCGGCCGCCTGCTCCAGCGCATAACCCGTCCCGTTGCGGTAGTACTCCAGAATCCAGGTCGTATCCCTTTCCGTCAGGTAGCGCAGGCCCAGCAGATAATTCGTTACATTCGAACGCGTCGTTGTCGTGCTGCCCGTGGGACTTACCAGGCGCTGATCGACATTAAAGATACGCGCCCATTCGCCGTGAAACTCCATGCTTGTAGTCAGGTTACGCGAGAAATCGACCCCGAAGCGCGGCGTGCGGGAGCCGCTGGCGAGCCAGGTGAAATCAATGTCGGTATCGTGGTACAGGAGATAAAGTTTGGCCGCAAAATTGACATGGTTCGGCTTGCCAAAATCGTTGTTGACCTGCGATGAAACAGGCATTAACAGCGGGGTAAAGGCGACTGTCTTGAGATCACCCTCCAGATTTCTGACGAAATCCGCGGCCAGAACGGTATAGCCTTCGCGCGGCAGTTCGGTATCGTTCGGATTTTTCGGGCGCTCGACGAACCCGACCGGATTCCACGCGTAACCCTTGCCCCATTTGAGTGCGACCTTGCCGGCGTCCAAGGTGAATCCTGGATCGGGTTTGAAGGACATATAGGCTTCGTCGAAGCGGCTGATGCGGCTGCTCGACAAGCCGTCGCTTTTAACTTCAACGCTACCCCGCAGATTGATGGTCGTGAAACCCTGCGTGTATTTGCCATTGAGCTTGAGCGTGGCATCCGCCTGGTCCAGCGTATCCCGCTGGCTGCGGGCATAGAAATTCAGCTTGTAGAAGGCGCTATCCTGATTCAGCCACGAACGGTCGGGCTTGAGTTCGAGATAACCGCTGAACTCGAATGGTTTCTTTTGAAATTCCGCGGCATCGAACTTGAATTCCTCGTCGGCGGCCGCGACGGACGAGGCCGCGAGGCAGAGCAAGACGAGAGTGGCAAGACCGCGTGCCAACTTCATTTACGCAGGTCTTCGACCCGCGCCAGGTTGTTCAGCGTAAACACTTCATCGGCGAACTCGCGTTTCTTGATCTCGGAATACAACATCACCGATTTGTAGTTCTTGTAGAGCGGGCTATCCGTTTCCAGCGTCGCGGGCCGCTTGATGCCGCCGCCGAAATCCTTGATGTCCTTGAAGCGCAAGGTCTTGATGAGCAAGCCGCTGGCGGCGTAACACTCGATGATCGTCGGCAGGACGGTCTTCTTGTCCACCCGCATCTTCAGCCGGTCATAGGCGACCTCGCCGGTCTTGGCCTTGAGATTCAGGAGATATTGATCGCCAAGTTCCTCCGCGGATTCAACGTCGTACTCGGCCGCATAGTCGATGCGCAGGATGTCGGCGTTGTTGAACACGCCTCCCGTCACCGACTGCAGGCTGGTGATTCGCATCGGCTTGCCCACATCGGGGATATAGAGCCACATGTTGTCCCCCAGGCGCAGGGTCGCTCTGCCCTTGTCGCTGGGCGGCGAAAGGAACAGGGCAACGATCTTGTCGCGACCCTTTTTGACGGAATAAAGCACGAATTCCTTGCGCTTGCCGTCCGGCTCCACGTTGATGAGTTTGCGATACATCTCATAGGATGCCGGCTCGAGGTTTCGATCCACCCTTTGCAGGAGTTGGGTTCCATCCAGCGCGAAGACAGGCCATGCCGTCAAAAGGCAAAACAGGCTGCTGATCAGAAGTCTTTTCATGAACGGCTCCACGACAGGTTAAACATGACGCAGCGCCAGGATCGGGTCCATGTGCGATGCTTTCCACGCGGGCTGAAGACTGGCGATCACCGCCACCATGACGACCATCGCGGCGATGGTGATGACATCCGTGGTGGCGAGGGCCGGTGCGAGCAGCAAGTCCTGCTGTTGACCGAACGCAAACGTAATCTTCCAGATATTCAGGGCGTAAATAATGGCGAGGCTGATCAGTGTTCCCGCGACCGTTCCGATAAGACCGAGCAGCAGTCCCTCGCTCAGGAACAAGGCGAGAATTCTTCCGGGGAGTGTGCCGATGGCCGAAATCGTGCCGATTTCCCGGATCCGCTCGTAGACGGCCATGATCATCACGTTCATGACGCTGACGAGCACAATCGAGACCAGCACGATCTTGATGAACAACGTCATGACATCGATCATCCGGGCCAGGTTGGCAAACGGCGACAGGTCGGCCCAGGTGTGTACCTCCAGTACCGGCTTGCCTTCCTTGTTGGTGAGGCCGGCCAGGGCTCGCCTGAGTTGCTCAGTGACGCGATCGAGCTTGGAGAAATCCTTGAGCCGGATGGCGAACTCGCTGACCTCGGGTTCCTGGAAACGCAACAGCGCCCGCGCATCATCGATGTGAATGTAGCCGTCGCGTCCGCCGGGGCCGGTAATGCTTTCCAAAATGCCCGCCACCACGAAGGTCTTGCCATTGACGGAACCATCCAGGTTGGTTGCGACCAGCACCACCGTGTCGCCAATTTTGGTTTTCATGCCGCGCGCCAGCAGTATGGGAATTAGCACTTCGCCTCTGCCCACCAATGCGCCTTCCTTGCGCCCCTCCGTCAACCTGCCGCGCATTAACGGTGTGGTCGCGGTCTCCCGCTCGGGGTCGATGCCGTTGACGCGGATGCTGGTCGTTTCCGAAAAATTGCTGAACATGGCGCCGAACTTGACGCGCGGCGAGTACGCCTCCACCGCGTCAATGCCTTTGAGCGCTTCCTCGACTTTGCCTATCATGCCGGCCTTCATGTTGAGATTGAGCGGCAGGTTATCGATCGAGGCGACATAGCCCTTGCGATGGACCTCCAGATGACCCAGCACCGAATCGGTGAACTGGCCGATCATCATGGCTTTGAACGAACCGGTGACGCCCATGAACAGCAGCACCGAGACCATGCCGATGACGATCAGCAGCAGGGTCAGCATGGTGCGGCGACGATACCGCAGCAGATTGCGGCCGGCGAATTTGAGGACGTTAAGCATGATGGGCCTCCTTTTGGTCGGCGCGCGATGCAATTTTCCCGTCTTCCAGCGTGAATGTGACTTCGGCCTCGCTCATGATCTTGGGGTCGTGCGTGGAGAAGACGAATGTGGTGCCGAATTCATCACGCATTCGTTTCATCAGCTCGATGATCCGGTAGGCGGTGTCGCGGTCGAGATTGGCTGTGGGCTCGTCGGCCAGCACCAGTTTCGCGTCGCTCACCAGCGCACGCGCGATCGCGACACGCTGCTTCTGGCCGCCCGAAAGCTGGTCAGGTCGCTTGTCCGCCTGATCGGCCATGCCGACTGCCTCCAGCAGGCGTTTCACCTGCGCGCGCCTTTTTTCCAGCGGCCATTCCTGCACCATCATCAACGGGTATTCGATATTTTCGTACACGGTCAACACCGGGATCAGGTTGAAATCCTGGAAGATGAAGCCGATGTGCTTGCCGCGAAACTGCGCGGCCGCACGGCGATCCAGCGTCGCAATATCGGTGTCGAGCACCGTCAGGGTGCCGCTCGAAGGATGATCCAGGCAGCCGATCATATTGAGTAGTGTGCTTTTTCCGCTCCCGGATGGACCGACGAAGGCGACAAACGACGACGGCTCGATGACGAAATCCGCACCCTGGATGGCGCGCACTTCCACCTCGCCGCTACGGTAAGTCTTGGTGAGGTGCTCTGCTCGCACGAGGCTCATGGCATTCCCCTTTCAAATGACGCGATCCCGCGTCTCCTTGTCAAAGCACTTTGCGGGAAATTGCAGCCTGCCCATGTATCGGCAGGTCCGCATGGTGCAGCCACCACAAAAAACGACTTGCCGCGATCTTTCATTGGCAGCGCCTTGCGCATTGGTTCTCCGATTCGCAAAGACAGCACTGGTCTTGCAATATCGCCGCGCCTGAATCCGAAATTTCCGGATGACGATTTAAGCGCAGCGCGATGAAGGTCTTTTTCGCGCCGTGTCGACACTCGCAATGCATACACTACATCTGGCGCTGAACTGGCGCTTGACGCATATCAGACGTGACGACGTTAATTCGAAGAGAGTCAGCTCCAATCACATCCTGTAATGCTAAAGTCCCCTATGGACGGGCTTCTCCAGCCATATTCGCTCTGGACGCCGCGCCAGTGCTAGAGTGTTACCTGAACATGCCATAGCAATTCCTCTAACTCAATGCCGCGCAAGTTGGCGCAACCGCTCCACATCCACCAGCTCTTCCGTCATCAACGGCACCACCGCCCAGCGCGTGGCATGCTGCGTGGATACCG
>Ga0315271_10000914_pt1 | contig 17248 bp, 17 predicted proteins | sample C3_top_MG_FD_204664 | JGI IMG/M metagenome (GOLD analysis project Ga0315271, IMG submission 204664) | Sediment microbial communities from Yellowstone Lake, YNP, Wyoming, USA - C3_top | ecosystem: Environmental > Aquatic > Freshwater > Lake > Sediment | place: USA: Wyoming | collected 2017-08-01
GTTGGCGGCTGTCGGGTTCATCGCCTGCGCGGGATGGATCAGGATCACCTTGGCACCGCCGCGCGAGGACGTCTTCTGCCCCCATTCGATGGCTGTGCGCACGGCGTTGACGCGGATCTCCTTGCTCGGTTTGGCCTTGGTTCTGGCGCCCTTGCCGTCAGCGTCGCCCTCGGCGCCCTCCTCTGCCTGGCTGCTCCAGCCGAGCGGCTCGCACAACGCGTCGGGCACGAGCAGGTGGAAATCAGGATGCATGCGCGCGGCCATCGCTCGGCAGCCAACGCAGTGGCCACATGGCCTCCGCACGTCAGCGGCGGCTTCGCAAAGCCAGGCTGTGGCCAATGCAATGCCGAGTTCGAACTGCCCCACGCCGCCCGGCCCATGCAGCAGCAGCGCGTGCGCGCGCAGGGACTGCCCTTGCGCCAACGGCGCGGCCAGCCAGGGCAAGAGCGGCGGTACGTCGCTCACTGGACTGCCCTGCGCGCTGTGCGCTCCGGGATGAGCGCTTTGGAGTGGCCATGCGCGCTCATACGCCGAGCTTGTGCGCCACGGCGGCAGCGACGACCTGCGCCCACACGGCGTCGCGCGGTTGCGCCGCGTCGATGCGCGCGAAGCGCTGCGGTTCGGCGGCACAGCGCTGCGCATAGATGGCATGCACGCGGCCAAAGAAGGCCTCGTCCTGGCGCTCGAAGCGGTCGGGCGTTCGGGCCGCAGCGCGCCGTTGTGCGGCCAGTGCCGGCGCCAATTCGAACCACAGCGTCAGATCGGGCTGGCGTCCCCGCTGGACCCAGGCCTCGAGTTGCGCAAGCACGGCCGTGTCCAGGCCACGGCCGCCGCCCTGGTAGGCAAAGCTCGCGTCGGTGAAGCGATCGCACAGCACCGTGGTGCCGGCAGCCAACGCCGGCTCGACCAGGCGCTGCAGATGGTCGCGGCGCGCGGCGAACACCAACAACGCTTCGATCAACGCATCCATCGGTTCGTGCAACACCAGTTCGCGCAAGCGCTCGGCCAGCGCCGTGCCGCCGGGTTCGCGGCTGACCAGCACCGGCCTGCCGCGCTGGCGCAACCAGTCCGCAAGGGCCTCGATGTGCGAGGACTTGCCGGCGCCGTCTATGCCTTCAAAGGTGATGAATTGGCCACGGGTCACTGGGCGTCACGGCGCAGCCTTGCCGCCGCGCTGGTATACGTTGACCGCACGATTATGGTCGGCCAGCGACTCGCTGAAGACGCTGGCGCCACTGCCGTCGCTGCGGGCCACGAAGTACAGCGCGCGGGTCGGCGCCGGCTGCACCGCGGCGTGCAGCGACGCCGCGCCGGGCATCGCGATCGGGGTCGGCGGCAGGCCACGGCGGGTGTAGGTGTTGTACGGCGTGTCGGCGAGGAGGTCACGCTTCTTGAGATTGCCGTCAAACGTGGGGCCCAGACCGTAGATCACGGTCGGGTCGGTCTGCAGCGGCATGCCGATGCGCAGACGGTTGTTGAACACGCCCGCCACCAGCGCGCGGTCCGCTTCGCGGCCGGTCTCCTTTTCGACGATCGACGCCAGGATCAGGGCCTCGTCCATCGATTTGAGCGGCAAGTCGGCCGCCCGCTCGGCCCACGCGCTGACCAGCCGCCGCTGCATCGTGGCGTACGCGCGTTTCAATACGGTGACGTCGCTGACACCCCGGGTGTAGGCGTAGGTGTCGGGGAAGAAGCGTCCCTCGGGCGCCAATGCGGGTTCACCGATGGCGGCCATCACCTGCGCGTCACTGAGGGTGCGCGTCGTCGGCTTGAGCGCAGACGCCTGGGCCAGGACCTCGCGCATCTGGGCGAACGTGCAGCCCTCGACGAAGCGCAAGGTCTCCATCACCTGGTCGCCGCGCATCATCTTGTCGATCAGCTGGCGCGGCGTGATGCCGGCTTCGATCTCGTAGCTGCCGGCGCGAATCTGCCGCGCCTGACCCGACCAGCGAAACCATTCGTAGAGCCAGCGCGGCGGCACCTGCACGCCGGCCTCGACCCACAGTTCCGCAACGCGGCGCGGCGTCAGCCCCGGCTCGATCGAGACTTCGGCGGTGGCGGCCGCCAGTGGCAACGGCCGATTCAACCACCACCAGACTGCACCGGCGGCAAGCCCTGCGGCCAGCAGCGCCGTCAGCAGCACAAAGATCAGCAGTCGGCGCAGCCAGCGCATCACCCGGTGAGCATGAGGTTCATGTCCGGCCCATGATAATGGCCGCATGAACGAACCCGACTCCAGCGCCTTGCAGGGCAGCCTGCCGCTCGCCGATTGGGGCGTGATCCGCGCCCAAGGTGCCGATGCGGCGAGCTTCCTGCACGGCCAGTTGACGCAGGACGTACAGCACCTCGGCGAGCGCAATGCCGTTCTGGCCGGCTACTGTACGGCCAAGGGCCGGCTGCTCGCCAGCGCGGTGGTCTGGCGCGCCGCTGGCGACGAGTTTCTGCTCGCGTGCAGCGCCGATGTGCTGCCCGCGACGCTCAAACGGCTGTCGATGTTCGTGCTGCGCGCGAAGTGCAAGCTGAGCGACGCCAGCGCTACGCTGGCCTTGCACGGCCTGGCCGGCCCCGCCGCCACGGCCTGGCTCGGGCCGAACGCCCCGGCCTCGGTGTGGCAGCGCAGCGATGTTCTCGGCGGCCACGCGATTCGTCTGCCCGATGCCGCGGGTCTGGCGCGCTACCTGCTGGCCCTGCCCAACGGCAGTGCCTCGCCGCCGCTGCCTGCGCTCGCGCCCGACGCCTGGCGCTGGCTCGAGGTCGGCAGCGGAATGGCGCGCATCGTGGCAGCGACGGTCGAGCAGTTCGTGCCGCAGATGGTGAACTTCGAACTGGTCGGTGGCGTGAACTTCCAGAAGGGCTGCTACCCGGGTCAGGAAGTCGTGGCCCGCAGTCAGTACCGCGGCACGATCAAGCGGCGCGCCTTCGTCTTTGCCTGCGACAGCGCAGCGCGGCCCGGCCAGGAGGTGTTCCACAGCGCCGATGCCGACCAGCCGGCCGGCATGGTCGTCAATGCCGCGTCGCTCGCCGGGGCGCACCGCGCGCTGGTCGAAATCAAGCTGGCCGCGCTCGAAGACGGCTCGCTGCACCTGGGCGCAGCCGCTGGGCCACTGCTCGAGCGCGTGGCGCAGCCGTACGCCGTGCCGATCGAAGCCGCCGCGTAAGCCGCGACGCTGCTCAGTTCTGCGGCCAGCGCGCCATGTGCCTGATCGCCCTGGCGCTCGAACAGCACCCGCGCTTCCCGCTGGTGATCGCGGCCAACCGCGACGAGTTCCTTGATCGGCCCAGCGCCGCGCTCGACCGTTGGCGTGCCGCATCGACGCAAGGACTGCTGCTCGGTGGCCGCGACTTGCATGCCGGCGGCACCTGGATGGGCGTGGGTGGCAATGGCCGGCTGGCCATGGTGACCAACGTGCGCGACTTGCCGCGGCACAACGCCGCGGCGGCATCGCGCGGTGCGATCGTGCCGGAGTGGCTGGCCACGCCACTGCCCATCGATGCCTTCTGGCGCGCGACCGCGGCACGTGAACACAACCCGTTCAACCTGCTGGCCGGCGACATCGGAAGAGGCACGTGGTGGTGGGCCGACGACCGCGCCACCGCACCGCACGCGCTCGGGCCGGGGCTCTACGGGTTGTCGAATGCCGCGCTCGACACGCCCTGGCCCAAGGTCCGGCGTCTCAAACGAGCGATGTCCGAGGGCCTCGACACCGCAGCCTCGATGGCCGCGCTCGAGTCGGCCCTGTTCACTGCACTGGCCGACCGCACGCCCGTGCCTGACGCCGAACTGCCCGACACCGGCGTCGGCCTGGACCGCGAGCGCTGGCTGGCGCCGGCCTTCATTCGCACGCCCGACACCCGCTATGGCACGCGCTGCTCGACGCTGCTGATCGCCGAACGCCGCGGCCCGAACCTGCACATGCGGATGGTCGAGCGCCAGTTCGCCGCCGACGGCAGCGCCGTCAGCCAGCGCAGCGCTTCGTGGACGCACGTTCCCGCCACGGTTGGCGAATTGCCGGCCGTGGTCGACGAGCCGTTCAGCGCAGCCTGAGCGTCATCGCCTGGTGCGCGATGCCGGCCTCCTCGAACGGGGCGCCCTGCGGCGCAAAGTCGGCGCGCAAGTAGAAGCCCACCGCGCTGGACTGCGCGTGCAGCATGACCTCGCGGTCACCGCGCTCGCGCGCGGCCTCCACCAGCGCCATGAGCAGGGGCCGGCCGATGCCCGCACCGCGCACGCTGGCCAACACCGCCATGCGGCCGAGCTTGGCCACCCCAGGCGCCACCGTCACAAGCCGCGCCGTGCCCAACGCACGGCCCAGGCGGTTGAACGCCACCACGTGCAGCGCGCTGCCGTCCGCGCTGTCCTGCTCCAACGCGGCCGGAACGCCCTGCTCCTGGACGAACACCGCATCGCGGATCGCACGGGCATCGCCGCCGAGCGTGGCCCAACTGCCGCTGCGCACCTCGACCATCGCCTGCCCGGCCTCGAAGCCCTCCAGCAACTCGCGCAACGCCTTCGGCACCGGGCGGGAGGTCTGCGACGCGGGTTCGGCGAAGACATAGACCAGCTCACCGTGCACCAGCCGCTGCTCGCCGCGAAACACCGCTGCCTGCAGCAGCATCGACGAATTGCCGATGCGCTCGCAGCGGATGCCGACGTCGAGCAATTCGTCGTAGCGCGCCGAGCCTTCGTATTCGAGCGTGGCCTTGCGCACGTACAGGTCGCCACCGAGCGCGGCCATCGACTCGTGGTACGGCAGCGCCAGCGCGCGCCAGTAACCCGCGATCGCCGTGTCGAAGTACATCAGGTAATGGCCGTTGAAGACGATCTGCTGCAGGTCGACCTCGACCCAGCGCACGCGCAGGCGCTCGAAGTGGCGAAATCGGCTGCGCAGCAGCGGCGGTGTGGCAGCGTTCATGGCGGGACTCCTCGGTGCATGCGTGTTGCGGGCCGGGCCTCGGCACAGCCGACCGGGCGCAGCGGGTGCCAAGCATACTGAGGGCCTCCGCCACCCCTGCCCCGCTGCGCCATGGCCCATATCCGGTAGCCGTGGGCCAACTCGAACATCGAGTAGTTCAGGCTGTGGAAACCGGCCAGCGTGATGAACTGGAATTTGTAGCCCATGGCGCCCAGCTCGCGCTGGAACTTGGCGATCGTCGCATTGTCGAGGTTCTACTTCCAGTTGAAGCTCGGGCTACAGTTGTACGCCAAATCCATCGAGCAGACTTTGCTGAAGTAGCTCGTGTCGAGATCTGAGCAACACGCTCAAGTTGAGCGTACCGTTTACGATGCCTTTTGTTCCGGCCCCGCAGATGGACGGTTCGGTTGCGAGCCCAGTTCTTCGCAAGCCCACAAGTAGTCATTGACCGCTTCTTGAAACGCCACCACCGCCTCGTCGAACGACGCAGCATGAAAACCAACTATGTCGTGGATGCCGGTGACGTGGCCAACAAAGCAATCGTCTTCCGCGCTGTATTCAATGCGGGCCGAATAGCCTCTGTAAGTTGGAGTGTTCATACCTGCGCTCTCAACAATGTCACCCATCTCTAGACAATGACGCGCCAAGGCGCGTCCGATTACGCACCCTTTGCCTTGCGCAACAACTCAGTACCGCGCTGAGCGCTAACGCGGGCGCGCTCGGTACGCAATTGGAATCTCGTCTCGGCATCAAACTCGGCCAACAACACGGTGGCCATCTCATCGATCAGCCGGTTCACGCTGGTGGCGCGCTGCGCTGCCCGTGTCTTCAGACGCTCGCATCTTTCGTCGCGCATGTGAATAGTCAACACGCTAATTGTTGTGGTTCCTTCGTGCGCCTTAAGGTTGGCTTGCCTGTGGCGAAGCGGGCAATCCTAGAGCCCTTCGCTCGTCACGTAGGTGATACGTCGCAGGACTCGCTAGCGAGGCCGACTGACGGCAGAATGCCAGCCGTCTGGACGATCGCGCAATCGCACCCGGTCAGGCAGGCACTCCCCGTTCCAAGAAACCAAAACATTTTTTGAGGGAATCCAATGAAAAAAGCTCTCGCGGAATTCATCGGCACGTTCACGCTCGTACTGTTTGGCTGCGGCTCGGCAGTCATCGCCGGCCCTGCCGTCGGTGCCACCACCGTCGGCGTGCTCGGCATCGCGTTGGCGTTCGGCTTGGCGATCGTCGCCATGGCCTACGGCATCGGGCCGGTCTCGGGCTGCCACGTCAATCCGGCGGTCAGCTTCGGTGCCTTCATCGCCGGGCGCATGTCGGCCAGCGACCTGATCACCTATGTCATCGCCCAATGCCTCGGCGCCGTCGCCGGCGCGGCCGTGCTGTGGCTGATCATGTCGGGCAAGGCCTCGGGTTGGAATGGCGGGCTCGGCGCCAATGGCTGGGGCGCTGGCTACCTCGGTGAATACAACCTGCTCTCGGCGGCGGTGTTCGAGATCGTCGCCACCTTCCTGTTCCTCGTCACCATCCTGGGCGTGACGCAAAAGGGCGCGCCGGTGCAGATGGCCGGCCTGGCCATCGGCCTGACGCTTGCGGTTATCCACATCGTCGGCATCAACGTCACCGGTGTTTCCGTGAACCCGGCGCGCAGCCTGGGCCCGGCACTGCTGGTAGGCGGCAAGGCGTTGGGGCAGCTCTGGCTGTTCATCGTGGCACCGTTGATCGGCGCCGCGATCGCGGGGTTAATGTTCCGCGAGAAGCTGCTGTCGGCGGAGGACTGACCGCTCGGAATTGAAAGTGGGCAGGCGACGCCCGAGCGTCGCCTGCCCTCCTCTGCGCCCGCTCGCTCAGCCGTGCTTGCGGTCGAAGAACTGCTCGTCTTCGGTCGAGCCCTTCAGTGCAGCGGTGGACGACAGCCGCTCGATGGTTGTCGTCACGGCGTCGAAGTAGCCGGTGCCGACCTCGCGCTGGTGCTTCACCGCGGTGAAGCCGCGCTCGGCGGCAGCGAATTCCTTCTCCTGCAATTCGACGAAGGCGCTCATGTTGTTGCGCGCGTAGCCGTGGGCCAACTCGAACATCGAGTAGTTCAGGCTGTGGAAGCCGGCCAGCGTGATGAACTGGAACTTGTAGCCCATGGCGCCCAGCTCGCGTTGGAACTTGGCGATCGTCGCGTCGTCGAGGTTCTTCTTCCAGTTGAAGCTGGGGCTGCAGTTGTAGGCCAACAGCTTGCCCGGGAACTTGGCGTGGATCGCGTCGGCGAAGGCCTTGGCGAAGGCCAGGTCGGGCTTGCCGGTTTCGCACCAGATCAAATCGGCATATTCGGCGTATGCCAGGCCGCGGCTGATCGATTGCTCGAGGCCGTTGCGCGTCTTGTAGAAGCCTTCGACGGTGCGCTCGCCGGTCATGAAGGGTTTGTCGATGTCGTCGACGTCGCTGGTCACGAGGTCGGCGGCTTCGGCGTCGGTGCGCGCCAGCAGGATCGTCGGCGTGCCCATCACGTCGGCGGCCAGGCGCGCTGCCACCAGCTTGGCCACCGCTTCGCGCGTCGGCACCAGCACCTTGCCACCCATGTGGCCGCATTTCTTCACCGAGGCCAGTTGGTCCTCGAAGTGCACGCCGGCAGCGCCGGCTTCGATCATGGCCTTCATCAGCTCAAAGGCGTTCAGCACGCCGCCGAAGCCGGCTTCGGCGTCGGCCACGATGGGCGCGAAGTAGTCGATGTCGTTCTTGCCCTCGCTCCACTGGATCTGGTCGGCGCGCGCAAAGGTGTTGTTGATGCGCTTGACGGCCTTGGGCACCGAGTCGACGGAGTACAGCGACTGGTCGGGGTACATCTCGCCGTTATCGTTGGCGTCGGCCGCCACCTGCCAACCCGAGAGGTAGATCGCCTTCAACCCGGCCTTCACCTGCTGCATGGCCTGGTTGCCGGTCAGCGCACCGAGCGTGTTGACGAAGGGCTCGGTGTTGATCAGGTTCCACAGCTTCTCGGCGCCGCGTTGCGCCAGCGTGTGTTCGATCGGCAGCGAGCCGCGCAGGCGCACGACATCGGCGGCGCTGTAGCCGCGCTTGATGCCCTTCCAGCGCGGGTTTTCGGCCCAGTCCTTTTCGAGGGCGGCGGCTTGCTGTTCACGGGTCAGTTGCGTCATCGAGGGCTCCTTGAGGGTGATGGAAAACGCGCAATTCGATGAGCACAGCGTAACGCGGCCTGATTTACTGTGATGACTTATGTCTTATAGAAGACAAAAATAAATAGTCTTTTAAATCAATGACTTGGGTTTTACATGCCACGATATGAGACGCACTTTTCATGTACAAAACGGCAGGCCGGATTGGCTGCCGCCATTATTTCGCAACATGAAACGCGAACTCGTGCTCGTGAAATCCACGGCCGCGAGGTACCGCTGCGTATGATCGCCGCGCCCTCACCCACGCCAAAGCGTTCCCCATGACCGGTTTTGCCTTCACCGCCGACAACAGCTTCATGAAGGCTCCCGGCGCCGCGCGCCAAGCCTTCGCCGTGGCCGGCATCGCCTGGGACGGTTCCACCACCAACCGCCCAGGGGCACGCTTCGGGCCGCGCGCGATCCGGCAGGCCAGCCACATGTTGTGCGACGGCATCCACCCGCACTTCAACGTCACGCCACTCGGGCAACTCGGCGACGCGGGCGATCTGCCGCTGCCCAACACCAGCCTGATTGCGATGCGCGAAGCGATGACGCCACTGCTCGCGCCGCTGCTGGCCAAGCACCACATGGTCTGGCTCGGCGGCGACCACTCGATCACATTGCCGCTGTTACGCGCCTACCGCGCGCACCTGGGCCGGCCACTGGCGGTGCTGCATTTCGACGCCCATTGCGATACCTGGCGCGACCACTTCGGCGAGCCCAGCGGGCACGGCACCTGGGTCTATGAAGCCATCACCGAAGGCTTGGTCGTCAAGGAGTGCTTCACCCAGCTCGGCATCCGATCGGCCGGCGAGCGCGAGGCACGCGACTACGTGCGCGACCAGGGCGGCCTCATCTACACCGCGCGCAACCTGCGTGGTCTGGAGAGTCCAGTGCAACTGGCGCCAGTGCTCGATGCCGTGCGCGCACGCCTTGCGGCGCACGACTCACCGCCGCTGTATGTCAGCCTCGACATCGACTGCCTGGACCCGGCCTTCGCGCCCGGCACCGGCACGCCCGAGCCCGGTGGCTTGACGACGTGCCAGGTGCTGAGCCTGCTCGAGGGCCTGCACGGCATCGACTGCGTGGGCATGGATTGCGTCGAGGTGGCGCCGCCCTACGACCATGCCGAGCTGACCAGCTACGCCGCCGCCAGCTTCGTCTGGACCTACCTCTGCGGCCGGATCGCAATCGCCTGACGCGCTTGCTATAGCCGCAGCGCGGTGGTCTTCTTCACCGTGCGCAGCACCAGCATCGAGTTCGAACGCATCACGCCGGGCAGGCGCATCAGCACTTCGGTGTGGAAGCGCTCCAGGTCTTCGGCGTCGCGGTAGGTGAAGCGGATCAGGTAATCGTTGCTGCCGGCCACGTAGTAGCAGTCGAGCACGCGCGGCTCGTCGCGTACCGCCTGCTCGAAGGCTTCGAGCATCGGGTTGGTCAAGGTTTCGAGGTTGACGATGGTGAAACTGGTGCCGTGCTGGCCCACGGCCTTGGCGTTCAGCAGCGCCGCGTAGCGGTCGATCACGCCGGCCTCTTCGAGTTGCTTGACCCGCCGCAGGCAGGCCGAAGTGGACAGGTGGACCCGCTGCGCCAACTGCAGATTCGAGACCCTGCCGTCGGCCTGCAACTCATTCAGGATGGCAACGTTGATCGAATCCAATTGCACCGAATTGCCGCTTGATCGCATTTAGTGTCTCTGGTGAACTAGATATTCGCATTATGTTGTGAATCAGCGGGAAAGCCCGCGTCGATTGCGCAACCTAATTGCGCGCGCCAATGCATAGACTGTCAGGGTGGCAGGGCACAGTACACGGCACCTGCTCGCGTGTCGAAATTCACGGAGAACCCCATGGCCAAGAACATGGACGCCTACTGGATGCCCTTCACCGCCAACCGGCAGTTCAAGAAGGCGCCGCGCATGCTGGCCAAGAGCAAGGGCATGTACTTCTGGACGCCCGAGGGCCGCGAGATCCTCGACGGCGTGGCCGGGCTGTGGTGCGTCAATGCCGGCCACGCGCGACCGAAGATCGTGCAGGCCATCGCCGAGCAGGCGGCCGAGCTCGACTTTGCACCACCGTTCCAGATGGCGCACCCGAAGGCCTTCGAGCTGGCCGAGCAGCTGATCAAGATCACGCCGCAGGGCCTGGACAAGGTCTTCTATACCAACTCGGGTTCCGAAGCGGTCGAGACGGCGCTGAAGATGGCCATCGCCTACCACCGCGTGCGCGGCGAAGGTTCGCGCACGCGCCTGATCGGCCGCGAGCGCGGCTACCACGGCGTCAACTTCGGCGGCATCTCGGTCGGCGGCATCGTCGCCAACCGCAAGATGTTCGGCACCCTGCTGGCCGGCGTCGACCATATCCGCCACACGCACGACCTGGAGCGCAACGCCTACTCGGTCGGCCAACCCGCGCATGGTGCCGAACTGGCCGATGATCTCGAGCGCCTGGTTGCGCTGCACGATGCGTCGACGATTGCGGCAGTGATCGTCGAGCCGGTCGCCGGCTCCACCGGCGTGCTGCTGCCGCCCAAGGGCTACCTCGAGCGCCTGCGTGCCACTTGCGACAAGCACGGCATCCTGCTGATCTTCGACGAGGTCATCACCGGCTTCGGCCGCACCGGCCAGCCCTTTGCGGCGCAGACCTTCGGCGTCACGCCCGATCTGATGACGGTGGCCAAGGGCATCACCAACGGCTGCGTGCCGATGGGGGCGGTGTTCGCCACCAACAAGATCCACGACGCCTTCATGAACGGGCCCGAGCACCTGATCGAGTTCTTCCACGGCTACACCTACTCGGCGCACCCGCTGGCCTGCGCCGCAGCGCTGGCCACGCTCGAGACCTACGCCGACGAAGGTCTGCTGACGCGCGCGGCGCAACTCGAAGGCTATTTCGCCGACGCCCTGCATTCGTTGAAAGGCCTGCCCAATGTCATCGACATCCGCAACATCGGCCTGGTCGGTGGCGTCGAGTTGACGCCGCTGGCCGGCGAGCCGGCCAAGCGTGCGTTCAACGTCTTCCTCGATTGCTGGGAGCACGGCGTGATGCTGCGCACCACCGGCGACATCGTCGCCTTGTCGCCGCCGCTGATCATCGAGAAGGCGCAGATCGACCGCATCGTCGACGTGCTCGGCGCGGCCATCAAGCGCTGCGCCTGAGACGCCGCCCACGACCCTGCCCACGAAGGAAGCTGCCTAGCGCCTACCTTATGCCGCTGCTCGATACGGATCGCGACCTGACGCGCCACTCGTACTACGACGCCACAGCGCCGCGTACGCAGCGCTTTGCGGCCTTGCAGGGCGATGCCGGCGAGTGCGACGTGGCCATCGTCGGCGGCGGATTTGCAGGGCTGTCGGCAGCCATCGAGCTCGCCGACCGCGGCTTCTCGGTGGTGGTGCTCGAAGCGCGCGAAGTCGGCTCCGGCGCGAGCGGGCGCAACGGCGGGCAGGCAATTCATGGCCTGGCCTGCGACCAGGACGAGATCGAGACCCAGCTCGGCCTGGATGCCGCACGCCGCGTGTGGGCCATGACGATCGAGGCGCTCGACCTGATTCGCCAGCGCTGCGTGCGCTTCGCCATCGATTGCGACTGGCGCGACGGCTTCCTCGGCCTGGCGGTCAACGAACGCAAGTCACGCGAGTTGCGGCGCTGGCGCGACCGCGTAGCCGAGGTCTACGCCTATCCGCTCGAATGGATCGACGCCGGCACGATGCCGCGCTGGATCGCCAGCCCGCGCTATGTCGGCGGCATCCACGATCCACGCTCCGGGCATCTGCATCCGCTGAAATTCAGCCTCGGGCTGGCGCGTGCAGCGGCCTCGCTCGGCGTGCGCATCTTCGAGGGCTCGACGGTCAGGGCCATTGTTCATGGGCCGGTGGCGACGTTGCGCTGCGAACACGGCGCACTTCGTGCCAGGCATGTATTGCTCGCCGGCAACGTCTATCTCGACGGCCTGGCGCCGAAGATCGAACGCCGCATCATGCCGGTCGGCACCTACATCGTCGCCTCCGAGCGGCTCGACCCGGCGCTCGCTGCATCGCTGATCCCGTCGGGGTCGGCCGCCTGCGACACCAACTTCGTGCTCGACTACTTCCGCACCACGGCCGATCAGCGTGTGCTTTACGGCGGCCGCGTCAGCTACACGACGGCAACGCCGCGCAATCTGGACGCCAGCATGCAGGCGCGCATGGTGCGTACCTTCCCGCAACTGGCGGGCACCGGGATCGACTACTCCTGGGGCGGTTTCGTCGACATTTCGATGAACCGTGCGCCCGATTTCGGCCGCCTGCCTGCCGACGGCGCCCGTGCACCGAACGTGTACTACGTGCAGGGGTTCTCGGGCCATGGCGTAGCGCTCGCCGGCTTGGCCGGCAAGTTGGTTGCCGAAGCGATGGCGGGTGACGCCGGCCGCTTCGACACCTTTGCCCGGCTCAAGCACCGGCCCTTCCCCGGCGGCAAACTCTTTCGCATGCCAGCGTTGGTGCTGGGCACGACGTATTACCGCCTGAAGGATCTGCTGTGAACCCGAGCGTCGCCGTCGCCAAGCCCGTCGTGCTGGTACCGGCATGCAACCGTGTGCTCGGCGAGCACCCGTATCACGTCACCGGCAAGAAGTACATCGATGCGGTGCGACTGGCCGGCTGCCAGCCGCTGGTGGTGCCGAGCGCCGACCCCGACGAGCTCGACGCGCTGCTCGACCTGGCCGACGGCCTCTTGCTGACCGGCTCGCCATCCAACGTACACCCGAGCCACTTTGCCGAAGGCGTGCTTTACCCGGATCTGCCACTCGACCCCGAGCGCGATGCCTGGACGCTACCGCTGATTCCGAAGGCATTGGCGCGCGGCGTGCCGCTGCTGGCGATCTGCCGCGGCACGCAGGAGGCCAACGTGGCGCTCGGCGGCAGCCTGCACCAGGCGGTGCACGAAGTGCCCGGCTACGAAGACCACCGTGCCGACGATGCTGCGCCGGGGCATGTGCATTACGGCGCCGCGCACAGCGTTACTGTCGAACCCGGCGGCGTGCTGTCGCGCATCCTCGACCGCGATCGCTTCGAGGTCAATTCATCGCACGGCCAAGCCGTGAAGCGGCTGGCCGACGGCCTTGTCGTCGAGGCCCGTGCGCCCGACGGCGTGATCGAGGCCTTTTCCCGATCCGGTGCGCCAGGCTTCAATCTGTGCGTGCAATGGCACCCCGAGTGGCAGGCCGCGGACAACCCGGTTTCGATGCAGCTGCTGGCCGCGTTCGGCGCGGCGTGCAGCCAATACCGAACGACGAGACAACCCAACAGGTGACCCCATGGCCGTGCGAGAACATTTCACATTCAGCGAGCTCGAGAACTGGCTCAACGAGCGCCGCGTGACCGAGATCGAATGCCTGGTGCCCGACCTTACCGGTGTCGCGCGCGGCAAGATCCTGCCGCGCGAGAAGTTCACCGAAGACCGCGGCATGCGACTGCCCGAAGCCGTGGTGGCGATGGGCGTGACCGGCGAGTTCCCGGAAGAAGGGCCGTACTACGACGTCATCAGCCCGAACGACCGCGACATGCACCTGCACCCCGACCCGAGCACGGTGCGCATCGTGCCCTGGGCGGCGGACCCGACGGCACAGGTGATCCACGACTGCTTCGACAAGGACGGCAAGCTGGTGCCCTTTGCGCCGCGCTCGGTGCTGCGCCGCGTCTGCGAGCTGTACGACGCCGAAGGCTGGAATGCGGTGGTGGCGCCCGAACTCGAGTTCTACCTGGTGGCGCGCAATACCGATCCCGACATCCCGCTCAAGCCGCCGATCGGCCGCAGCGGCCGCGCCGAGACCTCGCGCCAGGCCTACTCGATCGACGCCGTCAACGAATTCGACCCGCTGTTCGAAGACGTCTACGACTACTGCGAGAAGATGGAGCTCAACGTCGACACGCTGATCCACGAGGTCGGCGCCGGGCAGATGGAGATCAATTTCTTCCACGACCACCCGCTGGGCTTGGCCGACGAAGTGTTCTTCTTCAAGCGCACCCTGCGTGAGGCGGCGATGCGCCACGACATGTTCGCCACCTTCATGGCCAAGCCGATCGCCGGCGAGCCCGGCAGCGCGATGCACGTGCACCAGAGCGTGGTCAGCAAGCTGACCGGCAAGAACATCTTCAGCAACGACGACGGCACGCCGTCGAAAGAGTTTTACTGGTACATCGGCGGCCTGCAGCGCTACGTGCCGGCGGCGATGGCGCTGTTCGCGCCATACGTCAACTCGTATCGCCGGCTGGTGCGCTCGAACGCGGCGCCGATCAACATCCAGTGGGGCACCGACAACCGCACGGTGGGCATCCGCAGCCCGGTGGCCACGGCGGCCGCGCGGCGCATCGAAAACCGCGTCATCGGCGCCGACGCCAATCCCTATGCCGCGCTGGCGGCCACGCTGGCCTGTGGCTACCTGGGCATCAAGCACCGCATCGAGCCCTCCGCCGAATGCAAGGGCGACGCCTACCTGGGCGACTTCCAGTTGCCGCGCAGCCTGGGCGAGGCGCTCAGCCTGCTGCGCGCCGAGAAGGATTTGGCCGAAGTGCTCGGGCCTTCGTTCGTGACTGTCTATACCGAGGTCAAGGAGATTGAATACGCCGAGTTCATGAAGGTGATTTCGCCCTGGGAGCGCGAGCACCTGTTGCTTCATGTTTGAGGACCCGACCATGAGTACCCGCACGACCCAAGAGTGGCAGGCCGCCGACGCGGCGCATTTCCTGCACCCCTTCACCGACTTCCAGGCCCTGGCCAAGAAGGGCTCGCGCGTCATCACGCGCGCCGACGACATCTACCTCTGGGACAGCGAGGGCAAGAAGATCCTCGACGCGATGAGCGGGCTGTGGTGCGTCAACGTCGGATACGGCCAGCAACGCCTGATCGACGCGGCGACGCGGCAGATGAAGGAACTGCCGTTCTACAACGCCTTCTTCCAGACCGCCACGCCACCGGCGATCGAACTGGCCGAGTTGCTGGCCGAAGTTTCGCCGCCGCAGTTCCAGCATGTCTTCTTCTCGGGATCGGGCTCGGAAGGCAACGACACCATCGTGCGCATGGTGCGTCGCTACTGGGACATCCTGGGCCAACCCGAGCGCCAGGTCATCATCAGCCGCCACAACGCGTACCACGGCTCGACCATGGCCGGCGCATCGCTGGGCGGCATGAGCGGCATGCACGCGCAGGGCGGCCTGCCGATCCCCGGCATCGTTCATATCGAGCAGCCCTATTGGTTCGAGAAGGCGCCCGCCGGCATGTCGCGCGATGCGTTCGGCCTACTGGCCGCCAGCTGGCTCGAAACCAAGATCGCCGAGATCGGCGCCGGCAAGGTGGCGGCGTTCATCGGCGAGCCGATCCAGGGCGCGGGCGGGGTGATCGTTCCCCCCGCTACCTACTGGCCCGAGATCCAGCGCATCTGCGACCGCCACGGCATCCTGCTGGTCAGCGACGAGGTCATCACCGGCTTTGGTCGCACCGGGCGCTGGTTCGGCTGCGAGACGATGGGATTCAAGCCCGACCTGATGACGTTCGCCAAGGGCGTGACCAGCGGCTACATCCCGCTGGGCGGCGTGATGGTCGGCGACCGCGTGGCCAAGGTGCTGATCGAGCAAGGCGGCGAGTTCAACCACGGCTACACCTACTCGGGCCACCCGGTGGCCTGCGCGGTGGGCTTGGCCAATATCAAGCTGGTGCGGGAGCTCGGCCTCGTCGAACGCGTGCGCAACGATGTCGGCCCGTATCTTGCAAAGGCCTTCGAGCAGCTCGCCAAGCACCCGCTGGTCGGCGAGGCGCAGAGCTGCGGCTTGATGGGAGCGCTGCTGCTCGTGAAAGACAAGGCCGGCCGAAGCGACGACAGTGGCCGCGGCACGCCCTTCCCGGCCGAACTCGAAGTCGGCATGGTTTGCCGAGGCCATTGCTTTGCCAACGGCCTGATCATGCGCGCCGTCGGTGACCGCATGATCATCGCGCCGCCCCTGATCATCACGCATGCTCAGATCGACGAGATGGTCACGCTGATCGGGCGTTGTCTGGACCTGACCCTGGCCGACGTGCGCGCGCGCGGCTGGGACCGCTGAGGCTGGTCGTTGAGCATTCACCCCAATTGCCGCGCGTCGGACTCTGCCTAGACTGCTGCAATCACTTTTGCCCCTCATCCCCATACCCTGGAGGTTTCTCGATCATGGTCAAACCATTCTCGTTGCGTGCCCTTGGCCTGCTCGGCGTGCTGGCACTTGCGTCGTCGGCACCCTACGCCCAGGAGGAGGAGAAGGTCCTCAACATCTACAACTGGTCTGACTACATCGCCGAAGACACGATTGCCAATTTCGAGAAGGAAACCGGGATCAAGGTCCGCTACGACAACTTCGACAACAACGAAATCGTGCATGCCAAGCTGGTGGCTGGCAAGACGGGCTACGACATCGTCGTGCCTTCGTCGAACTGGGCCAAGTTGCAGATCGACGGCGGCCTGCTGCGCAAACTCGACAAGGCGCAACTGCCCAACCTGAAGAACCTCGATCCGGCTGTGCAAGCACAGTTGGCGCAGATGGACCCGGGCAACGACTACATGGTCAACTGGCTGTGGGGCTTCACCACGGTGGGCATCAACGTCGACAAGGTCAAGGCAGCGCTCGGCTCCACGCCGATGCCCGACAACGCCTGGGACCTGGTCTTCAAGCCCGAGTACATCAGCAAGATGAAGGGCTGCGGCGTGGCGTTCCTCGACTCGGCCACTGAAGTCGTGCCGGCCGCGCTGCACTACCTTGGCAAGCGCTCGTTCAGCAAGAATCCGTCGGACTACACCGCGGCAGCGAATCTGCTGAAGTCGGTGCGCCCCTACGTCACGTTGTTCAGCTCGTCGGGCTACATCAACGACATGGCCAACGGTTCGATCTGCCTGGCTTTGGGCTGGTCGGGCGACGTGAACATCGCGCGTCAGCGCGCCATCGAAGGCAAGACCGGACAGACTCTGCAGGCCCTGATTCCAAAGACGGGCGGGCTGTTGTTCTTCGACACCATGGTCATCCCGGCCGACGCCGCGCACCCCGGCAATGCACACAAGTGGATCAACTACATCCTGCGCCCCGAGGTTTCGGCCAGCCTGACCAACAAGGTCTTCTACGCCAACCCGACGCTGGCTTCCAAACAGTTCGTCAAGCCCGACG
>Ga0315271_10000915_pt1 | contig 17246 bp, 13 predicted proteins | sample C3_top_MG_FD_204664 | JGI IMG/M metagenome (GOLD analysis project Ga0315271, IMG submission 204664) | Sediment microbial communities from Yellowstone Lake, YNP, Wyoming, USA - C3_top | ecosystem: Environmental > Aquatic > Freshwater > Lake > Sediment | place: USA: Wyoming | collected 2017-08-01
TGGCTCCCGCCCTACAAGCGCAACGTCAACACCGTCTTCCAGAACTACGCGCTGTTCCCGCACCTCTCGATCGCGGACAACATCGCGTTCGGCCTCAAGCGCCGCCATGTCGCCGCGGACGAGACCAAGAAGCGCGTCGCCGAGGCGCTCGAGCTGGTCCAGCTGACCGGCTACGAGCATCGCAAGCCCACCCAGATCTCGGGCGGCCAGGCGCAGCGCGTCGCGCTCGCCCGCGCGCTCATCAACCGGCCTGCCGTGCTGCTCCTGGACGAGCCGCTGGGCGCGCTCGACCTCAAGCTGCGCAAGCAGATGCAGGTCGAGCTCAAGCGCATCCAGCAGGAGGTCGGGATCACGTTCATCTACGTGACCCACGACCAGGAGGAGGCGATGACGATGTCCGACCGCATCGCCGTCATGAACAAGGGCCACTACGAGCAGCTCGGCGAGCCCGAGACGCTCTACGAGCGCCCGAAGACCCGGTTCGTCGCCGGCTTCCTGGGCGTCAGCAACCTGATCCCCGTCAAGGCGGACGGCACCGCCGACGCCTACGCGCTCCTGCGGCTCCCCGACGGCCACGTGGCCCGCGCCCCCCGGGCGCTCCTCGAGGGCCAGAAGGGCGCGGTCGCCCTCGGCGTCCGCCCGGAGAAGATCCGGCTCAAGGAGCGCACCGACGAGATCGGCGCCCAGTACAACCGCCTCGACGGCGTCGTCCGCGACGCCTCGTACATCGGCGTCAGCACCCAGTACATCGTCGAGCTGGCGGACGAGCGGCGGGTCACCGTCTTCGAGCAGAACGTCGAGCGGGCAACGAAGGCCGAGCTGTGGTCGCCCGGGGAGGAGGTCACGATGACCTGGCTCCCGGAGCACAGCTTCGTGGTCCCGGACGACACCGGCGGTGCCGTCGAGCAGACCGGCATCGCCGCAGTCGAGTAGCGGGGGCCCGTCCCACCACACCTGGATTCCCTTCCCACCGTCCCCTCCCCCGGGGACCGAGCACCCACCCGAGGAGTCGAATGACCACGAACGACAAGTTTGCCGGCACGCCGATCTCGCGCCGCCGCCTGCTCCAGGGCAGCGCGCTGATGGGCGTCGCTGCGTTCCTCGCCGCATGCGGCACCAAGGGCACGTCGGCCACCGTCGCGCCCTCTGCCGCCCCCACGACCGCGGCCAGCGCCGGATCGGGTCAGGCCGCCGCGTCCAGCGCCGCGAGCGTCGCGCCGACCGCCACCCCGGTGCCGACGCCGGCCCCGACGGACGCCGCGGGCGCGATCAACTGGGCTAACTGGACGTACTACATCGACGTCGATCCCAAGGACCAGAAGAAGCACCCGACCCTGGACGCCTTCACCAAGAGCACCGGGCTCGAGGTGAAGTACCAGGAGGTCATCGACGACAACGAGTCGTTCTTCGGCACGATCCAGCCACAGCTCCAGGGCGGCCAGGACACCGGCTGGGACGTCATCACGATGACCGACTGGATGGCCGCGCGCCTGATCCGGCTCGGCTGGGTCCAGAGCTTCAACGCGGCCAACATGCCCAACTTCGTCGCGAACCTCAAGGACAACTACAAGGGCGTCGGCTGGGATCCGGACGGGTCGCACCACGCGCCCTGGCAGTCCGGCATGACGGGCATCGGCTTCGACCCGGCCAAGACGGGCGACATCACCAGCCTCGCCGTGTACTTCACGGTCGACCCGCGCTGGAAGGGCAAGACCGAGCTCCTGTCCGAGATGCGCGACACGATCGGACTCACGATGCTGCACCTCGGGCTCGACCCGGCGCAGCCGACGCGCGACGCGTGCGACAAGGCGGTCGCGGCGCTCCAGCAGGCCAAGGCCGACGGGATCATCCGCAGCCTCAAGGGCAACTCCTACGCCGAGGACCTCAAGGCCGGCAACGCCGTGCTGGTGATGGCCTGGTCGGGCGACATGGTGCAGGTGCTCGTGGACAAGCCGGGCATCAAGTTCGTCGTTGCCGACGAGGGCGGGATGCTCTGGACGGACAACTCCATGATCCCCAACGGCGCCCTGCACAAGAACGGCGCCGAGAAGCTCATCGACTACTACTACATTCCCGAGAACGCGGCCCTCGTCGAGGACTACGTCAACTACATCTGCCCCTGCAAGGGCGCCGACGTGGCCCTCAAGAAGATCGACCCGGCAGTCGCCACCAACCCGCTGATCTTCCCGCCGGACTCGATCACCGCGAAGCTCCACATCTTCGGCGCCCTCACCGAGGACGACGAGACGTACTTCAACCAGCAGTTCGCCAAGGTCATCGGCGTCGGCTGAGGCCGGCTGTTCCGATCCCCCACCCCGCCTTCGAGGGACCCGCCGACCGATGGGTACGTTCCTGAAGCGCCACCATTGGGTGACGCCGCTGGCGCTGCTGACGCCGGGCATCTTGTGGCTGCTCGTCTTCTACCTCTACCCGGCGTTCCAGATGTTCTTGGCGAGCTTCTGGAGCGGGTCCCTTGAGAAGGGCTTCGAGTTCTCGCTGTCCAACTGGGTCAACTACCCCAACGCGATCAGCCAGTTCGCGCCCTTCTACGTGCGCTCGATCGTCTACGCGGCGGCCGCCACGACGACGACCTTCCTCATCGCCTACCCCCTCGCGTACACCATCGCGTTCAAGGGCGGCCGGTTCAAGAACCTGCTGCTGTTCCTGGTGGTGGCGCCGTTCTTCACGAGCTTCCTGCTGCGGACGCTCAGCTGGGAGATCATCCTGGCCGACAACGGGCCGATCCTCGGCCCGCTCAAGTCCATCGGCATCGTGCCGAGCGAGTTCCGCATCCTCGCCACGCCGATGGCGGTCATCGCCGGCATCACGTACAACTTCCTGCCGTTCATGACCCTGCCGGTCTACGTCGCGCTCGAGAAGGTGGACAACCGCCTGGTCGAGGCGGCCAAGGACCTGTACGCCGGTCCGTGGCGCCCGGGCGGCCTGATCGCGGGCGTGCTCATCGGCGGCGTCCTGATGGGCGTCCTGGGCATGGTGTTCAACGCCGGGCCCGTGATGTTCGCGATCGTCGGGGCGGCCTTCGGCGGCACGGTCGGCTGGTTCCTCATCTCGGAGTCGTTCATCCGGATCACGTTCCCGCTCTCGGTGTCGGGCGTCTTCGCAGGAGGCCTGCTGACGTTCATCCCGGCGATCGGCGACTACGTGAACGCCGAGCTCCTGGGCGACACGCAGACCTACATGATCGGCAACGTCATCCAGAACAAGTTCCTCACCCAGAACGACTACCCCATCGCGTCCGCCCTCTCGTTCACGATGATGGCGGGCGTCCTGGTGGTGGTCGCCATCTACGCGAAGGTCCTCGGCACCGAGGAACTCTCCGCAGCGGCTGCGAGGGCCTGACGCGATGACTGCTGCATCCCCCGCCCGCACCGCCGCCGCCCGGCCCGCGCGCCAAGTCATCGCCCGGTTCTTCGACCACTGGTCGCTGATCGTCTACACGCTGCTCGCGGTCATCTACCTGCTGCTGCCGGTCGCGGTCATCATCCTGTTCAGCTTCAACAACCCGGCTGGCAAGTCCAACACGGTCTGGCAGGGCTTCACGCTCAAGTACTGGGCGGACCCGTTCGGCCCGCTCGGCCTGTCGGACGCGGTCCTGCTGAGCATCACCATCGCGATCATCTCGACCGCCATCGCCACGGCACTCGGCACGCTCATCGCCCTTGGCCTCGAGCGGTACCAGTTCAAGGGCAAGGGCCTGATGAACTCGCTGATCTTCATCCCGATGGCGACCCCGGAGATCATCATGGGCGCCTCGCTGCTGACGATGTTCGTCTCGATCGGCGCGCCACCGTTCTTTCCGCTCAACTTCCTGACCATCCTCATCGCCCACGTGATGTTCAACATCAGCTACGTGGTGGTGACGGTCCGGGCCAGGCTCGCGGGCTTCCCGCGGGGTCTGGAGGAGGCCGCGAGCGACCTCTACGCGAACGAGTGGCACACGTTCTGGCGGGTCACGTTCCCGCTGATCCTGCCGGGCATCATCGCGGCTGCCCTGCTCGCCTTCAGCCTCTCGATCGACGACTTCGTGATCACCAACTTCACGGCCGGCAAGACGCAGACCTTCCCGATGTTCATCTACGCCAAGAGCCGCATCGGCATCCCGGTCCAGGTGAACGTCATCGGCACCTGCATCTTCCTGGTCGCGGTGGGCGGCGTCCTCCTGACGACCATCGCTGGGCGGCGGAAGCCCCGCTGATGGGCCGACTCGCCGAGGGTTCGCGTCCCACCCCGGCGGCGCCCCTCGGGGCGGTCGGCATCGAGGAAGCCGCCCGGCTCGTGGGCGCCTCCCCGTCCGCCCTGCGGGAGTGGGAGCGCCAGGGTCTCGTCCGACCCGTGCGCACGGCCGGCGGCGCGCGCCGCTATGTGGCCGACGATGTGGAACGCCTCCAGCGGATCCGCACCTGGCGGACCGTCGACGGCCTCAACGCGGCCGCGATCCGGCGCCTGATCGACGGGGCGTCCCAGCCGGGTGACGCATCGGTCGGCGGGCGGCACGGGGCGATGGCAGGCGCGGGCGGCGGCCGAAGCCCGAGCCGCCCAGCGGCCTCACCCGGGGCCGAGACGCCGACCGCAGCGGCTGACGCGGGTGCTGCCCCTGCGCTGACAGCAGGTCGGCAGCTTCGCGAGCTCCGCCGCGCCAGCGGCTACACCCTGCGTCAGGCCGCGGCCGCCAGCGGCCTGTCGACGTCGTTCATCTCCTCGCTGGAGCGCGACGTCACGGGCGCGTCGCTCGCGGCGCTCCGCCGTCTCGTCGAGGGGTACGGCCGGACGGTCGGTGAGCTGCTCACCGGCGACGCCCCGGCGAGCGGCCGTCTCGTCCGGCCGGCGGACCGTCGCGTGCTCGACGCGGGTCGCGGCATTCGGATCGAGGACCTGTTCGCCGGGCCGACGACCCTCGAGTCGCAGCTGTTCGTGCTCGCGCCCGGCGCCTCGTCGGACGGCTACTACCGGCATGTCGGCGAGGAGTTCATGTTCGTGCTCGACGGCTCGCTCGGCGTGTGGCTCGACGATCCGCACGAGTTCTACCGCCTCGAGCCCGGCGATTCGCTGACCTTCCCGTCCACGGTGGACCACCGCATCGCTGCCCTCGGCCAGGTCGAGACCCGCGTGCTGTGGATCAACACCCCGCCGACGTTCTGACCCCGGACCCCACCGCCGCCTTCCGCCCCCGATCCGCCCCAAGGAGGACCGACCGATGACGCAGACCGCCGCCTCCCCAGCCGAGACCTGGCCCGACACGTCCGTCGTGCCGCCGGTCTGGGGCCGCATCTTCAACCTCGCGGTCGAGCGGGGTGAGGGCTCCTGGCTCGTCACCCCTGACGGCGAGCGGTACCTCGACTACACCTGCGGCATCGGCGTCACGAACACCGGCCACGCCCATCCGCGCGTCGTCAAGGCGGTCCAGGACCAGGCGGCGAAGCTCCTCCACGGCCAGCAGAACATCGTCTACCACGAGGCCGGGCTGCGCCTGTACGAGCGGCTGGCGCACGTGCTCCCGGGCGGCCCCTGGCAGGCGTTCCTGTCCAACTCGGGCGCCGAGGCGGTCGAGGCGGCGGTCAAGCTCGCGCGGATCGCGACCGGTCGGCCCGCGATCATCGCCTTCCGGTACTCGTTCCACGGCCGGACCGCGCAGACGATGGCGCTCACCGCGGCCAAGGACGTCTATCGCGGTGCGTTCGAGCCGCTGCCGGGCTCGATCTACCACGCGAGCTACCCGTACTGCTACCGAGCCTCGGGCGGCGCCCACGACCCGGCCGACTGCACGTGCGACTGGGAGGCGCAGCTCGACCTGCTGTTCCACCAGCTCGTGTACCCGGACAAGGTGGCGGCCATCATCATCGAGCCCGTGATCGGCGAGGGCGGCTACATCGTGCCGCCGCCGGGCTTCCTCCCCCGCCTGCGCGAGATCACCCGCGAGCACGGCATCCTGCTGATCGCCGACGAGGTCCAGACGGGCTTCGGGCGCACCGGCGAGCTGTTCGCCGTGCGCCACTGGGACGTGGAGCCCGACATCCTGGTCATGGCCAAGGGCATCGCGTCGGGGCTGCCGCTCTCGGGGATCATCGCCCGGGCGGACATCATGGCCAAGTTCAGCCCGAGCTCCCACGGCGGCACGTATGGCGGCAACGTCATCGCGTGTGCTGCGGCGCTCGCGACGCTCGACGTGATCGAGGACGAGGGGCTGGTCGAAAACGCGACGACGCGCGGCGAGCAGTTCCTCACGGGGCTACGGGCACTCGCGGCCAAGCACCCCTCCATCGGCGACGTGCGGGGCCTCGGGCTGATGATCGGCATCGAGTTCGTCAAGCCGGGCGAGGGCGACGGGCGCGTGCCCGATGCGGCGCTGACCAAGCGCGTCCAGGCCGAGTGCTTCAGCCGCAAGCTGATGGTCCTGACCGCGGGCTCGTACGTGAACGTGGTGCGGATCATCCCGCCGCTCAACACAACCGCTGACGAGGTCAATCTGGCCCTGAAGATCATCGCGGAGGCCCTCGACGCAGCAGGCGCCTGAGCGCATCATCGGGCCATGAGCGACATGGCCGACCACCGACCGGACACCGGGCCCGAGGGCGAGAACGCCGCGCGCGTGCGCGTGGACGCGCTCTTCGAGCGGTTCAACAGCCTCACGCCGACCGAGCTCGCCCATATCGGGCTCCAGCGCCAGGACCAGGAGCACCACCGAGACCGCATGGAGGCGGTCGAGGCGGCGGCCGAGGCGGCGGGTCGGAGCGTGCTGCTCGGCGAGGCCCGGACGGCGGCCCGCGAGCTGGCCCTCCGCCGGTATGGCGAGGGTACGCTGAACCCCACGTGGGTCGGGCTCAACTGGGGGCTCGCGGGCGGGCAGGCCGAGGACCGGGCGTCGATCTCCGTGGCGCTCTCGGACGCCGTGTCGGCAGCCGTGGTCGAGGACCTGGTCGCGCCCGAGATCGTGGAGGCGCTCTCGATCGACGCCGAGCACGTGCTGGGCATGGCGTCGGGCGACGCGTACGAGGGGGCGCTGGCGCGCGCGATCCGACCCGCGGCGCCCGACCTCGAGGACCCGCCCGGGCGCAAGCTCGTCGTCTATGGCGGCTCGGTGATCGGCGGGGTCCTGGTATTCCTCGCGGGCGTCATGCTGGTGACGCCGCTCATCGGCCTCGCGGGTGGGCTCGTGTTCGCGATGATCGTCATCGCGCAGGGTCGGCGCGGGCCGGGCGAGCGCCCGCCAAGGCGATGATCGAGCCGAACCGGCTCTCCGCGCCGGGTGAGCGCGCGGCCCTGGCGCGGGTCGAGGAGATCGCCGAGCGGATTGACGAGGTGCCCATCGAGCACATGGCCCTGGCCAGGACGCGCATGCTGTCACCGGAGCGTCGCGGCGCGCTCCTCGAGGAGCTCGACGCCGAGGCGGACCGGTGTGGTCGACGAGTGCTCCTCGACGACGCCCGAGATCGCGTTCGGCAGGCCGTGCTCGCGCGGACGGCTCAGCCGCTCTACCTCTACAGCGGGAGCCCCCAGCGGGCCGACGACGTCTCCTATCTCGCGACGTCCATCGTTGATGCGGTGGCCGTTGCGGTCATGGAGGATCGCCTCTCGCCCGAGACGGCGTCGCTGCTGTCGACCCCCGGGCGAAACACACTGGGGCTGGCGCCCGTCGCCGCGGCCGCGCGCATGCCCCCCGATGTGACGGGGTCAGGCCGTCGAGCCCCCGAACCGTCGGCCGAGGAGTGGACCGAGGCCGCCCAGGGTGACACGAGGCCAGGCGACTACTCCCCTATCCCGGTGGGCCTGCGGGTGGGGCTCGCCACGATGGGCGCGGTCGTCTTCGGGTCGGTGGCGGTCTTCGTGGGCGTCGGCATCGGGCAGACCGGCGCGGGCCTGCTCGTCGGTCTCGCGATCGTCGCCGTCTGCTGGCTGATCGCGACGTACCACCGGTAGGTCATCGCCGGGTTGTCGCGCCGCCGGTCGTCGCCGGGGTCGTCATGCATCGCGGACGGTGCATCTGACCGCTCAGCGGGCGCCCTGGCGCATGTGACCGCCCAGCGGGCAGCCTGTGCTCTGGCGCGGGCGAATCGGGGGCGTGCGTGGTCGTTCATGCGCCACGTTGACCGGACGGCGGCCACGTACGCTGGAGTGCCCGCCCAGCGGTCAGACGGGCGAGAGCGACGCACGGCGCCACGCCCGAAGCGGACGATCCGCGAGCCGCCCGGGGAACCGAGCGCGAGAGGCCCCCGGGTTCAGCCCCGCTCTTGGAGCCGCCGCAGGATCTCGTCGTGGAGCAACCCGTTCGTGGCCACGAAGGACGCCGCGTCGATCCGCCGCTCGCCGAACGCGTCCGTCACGCGCCCGCCGGCCTCCTCGATCACGATCTGCGGGGCGGCGAGGTCCCAGGTCTTCATACCGACCTCCATCATGGCTTCGGCCGCTCCCTCGGCCAGGAGCGTGTAGCCCCAGAAGTCGCCGAACCCGCGGTCGCGCCAGGCCGAGGCGATCAGCGCGTCGAACCCGGGCATCAGCCCCGACGACACATTGTCCGTTCGCGAGCCGTACAGCAGCTGCGCGTCCTCAAGCGTGGCGACCCGCGAGACGCGAACCGGCCGCTCGCCATCGAGCCCGCGCGCCCACGCACCGAGCCCGCGAGCTGCCCACCAGCGCTCGCGGAGGACAGGCGCCGAGATCATGCCGGCCTGGATCTCCCCGTCCACCTCGACCGCGAGGAGCGTCCCGAAGAGCGGCACGCCGCGGATGAAGTTGTGCGTCCCGTCGATCGGGTCGATGTACCAGCGGGTCGGCGCATCGCCATCCTGCGTGCCGTACTCCTCGCCGATCAGCCCGTGATCCGGGTAGCGCGCCTGGATCCGAGACCGGATCTCGCGCTCGACGCCCTGATCCGCGATCGTGACGAACGAGCGGTCCGGCTTGCGCACGAGGTCGAGGTCGCGCCGGAAGTGAGCGCGGGCGATCTCGTCGGCGGCGTCGCATGCCTCGTGAGCGAACGCGAGCCAGTCGCGCAGGGTGGCCTCGGGAGCGCGGGCGCGGGCGGCGGACCAGGCGGGCCCGTAGAGCGGTTCGGTCATGCGCTGATGATGCCCGACGCTAGGCCCGGATGCGCTCGCCCGTCGGGTCGAACAACGGGTCGCGCACGACCTCGAAGCCGACCGCGGTGCCGAACACGTCGATCTCGCCGCGAGCGCCGATCGGAGCGTCCGGCGGCAGGTAGGCGAACGCGATCGAGGTGCCGAGGTTGTACCCGGCGCCGCCCGAGGTGACGCGCCCCGCGACGTCGCCACCCAGCCGCACCGGCTCGTTGCCCAGACACACGGCCCGCGGGTCGTCGAGAGCGAGGCAGCGGAGTCGCTTCCGGGGACCAGCCGCCTTGGCGGCGATGAGCGCGTCGCGCCCGAGGAAGTCACCCTTGTCGAGCCGGACGGCGAAGCCCAGGCCGGCCTCGTACGGCGTCTCCTCGGGCGTGATGTCTGACGCCCACGCGCGGTAGCCCTTCTCGAGCCGCAGGACATCGATCGCGCGGTAGCCGCCCGCGACGAGGCCGTGCGGCTTGCCCGCCTCCCAGAGCGTGTCCCAGAGCGTCGCGCCGTACTCGGACGGGGCGTACAGCTCCCAGCCGAGCTCGCCCACGTACGTGACCCGGACCGCGAGCAGCGGCACCGAGCCGACGGTGATCTGGCGGGCGGTGAGGTATGGGAACGCCGCGTCGGACACGTCGTCCGTGGTGGTGGCCGCGAGGATCGTGCGCGCGGCGGGCCCCCACAGGCCGAAGCAGACGCGCGATGACGTCACGTCGCTGACCCGCACCGAGCCGTCGGTCGGGGCGTGCTTGCGGATCCAGGCGAGGTCGTGGTTGCCGAACGCCGTGCCGGTGACGAGCAGGAACGCAGCGGCCGCCGTCCGGGTCACGGTCAGGTCGCACTCGATCCCGCCGCGCCGGTTGAGCAGCTGCGTGTACACGACGCTGCCGACCGGCTTGTCGATGTCGTTGGCGCAGAGCCACCCCAGCAGCGCTAGCGCGCCGGGCCCCGCCACCTCGATCTTGGCAAACGACGTCTCGTCGAAGAGCCCGGCCGTGGTGCGCGTGGCGATCGACTCCGCGGCGATCGCCGGGTGCCAGATCTCGCCCGCCCACCCGCTCGGCCGCAGCGCCTCGAGCGCCGCCTCGCCGCCCCAGCGCTCGTCCGCCGCGTTCGGCTCGAACCAGTTCGGCCGCTCCCAGCCCGACTTCTCGCCAAAGCTCGCGCCCAGGTCCGTGAGGCGCGAGTACGCGGGCGACAGGCGCAGGGGTCGGCCCGACTGGCGCTCCTCGGCCGGATAGTGGATGTCGTAGTAGGTCGCGTAGTTCTCGTACGAGCGCGCGAGCGTGAACGCCCGGCTCCGGTATTGCGCTCCGAACCGGCGGATGTCCATCTTCCACAGGTCGAGCTCGGGCTCGCCGTCCACGATCCAGCTCGCCATCTGGCGTCCGATGCCGCCGGCGCCGGCGATCCCGTGCGCGGAGAAGCCGGCCGCCACGAAGAACCCGCGGACCTCGCTCTCGCCGAGGATGTACTCGTTGTCGGGCGTGAAGCCCTCGGGCCCATTGATCATCCGCGTGACCGTGGCGTTCTCCATGGCCGGAACGCGACGGATGGCGCCGTCGAGGATCGACTCGAAGCGCGGCCAGTCGGGGTCGAGGAGGCGGTGGTTGAAGTCGCGCGGGATGCCGTCGAGCGCCCACGGCGCCGGGTTGTGCTCGTAGCCGCCCATCAGCAGGCCGCCGGTCTCCTCGCGGAAGTAGACGAGGTTGTCCGGATCGCGCAGCTGCGGCAGGTCCTTCGTCGCGCCCTCGATTGGGCCAGTGAGCAGGTACTGGTGCGCCATCGGGATGAGCGGGACGTTGACGCCCGCGAGACGGCCGATCTCCGGGGCGTACATACCGCCCGCGTTGACGATCACGTCGGCCTCGATCTCCACCCGCTCGCCGTCGCGCTCGACGGTCAGCCCGTGGACGCGCCCTTCGCGCACGTCGATCGCCACGACCCGATGGTGCGGCAGGATCCTCACGCCTCGCTTGCGGGCGCCAGCAGCCATGGCGAACGCGAGGTTCGACGGGTCGAGCCAGCCGTCGGTCGGGAGCCAGACCGCGCCGAGCACCCCGTCGAGGCTCATCAGCGGGAAGCGGTCCTGCGCGACCTGCGCGCTGACCAGGTCGATCGGCAGTCCGAACGTCGCCGCCCACGCGGCCTGGCGCTGGAGCTCTTCATAGCGCGCCTTCGTGCTGGCCAGGCGCAGCGATCCCACCTCGTGCCACGAGGGGTCGACGCCCGTCTCGGCCGCGAGCCGGCGGTACAGCTCGACGCTGTACATGATCATCCGGGTGAGCGTGACGGAGCCCCGCAGCTGGCCCACCAGCCCGGCACTGTGGAACGTGGACCCGGACGTCAGCTCTGCGCGGTCCACGAGCAGCAGGTCGGTCCAGCCGCGCTCAGCGAGGTGGTACGCGATCGAGGTGCCGCCGACCCCGCCGCCGATGACCACCGCCCGCGCGTGCTCAGCCACTCCGCGTCGCCCTCCGCTGCTGCCGTTGAGGGCGGAAGCGTACCCGGGCCGCGCGCCGCCCGCCCCGCCGTCCCGCCCGCCGGTGCCCCTGCTGGCGCCCGAGCCGGGACCGCTCAGTGGCAGGTGCCCGAGGACGAGTCGGCGAACAGCGAGTCCGGCGAGACGAAGCGCGTCGTCCAGCCGTCCGGCAGGAGCGTGATCGAGATGACCCCGTAGAGGTGGTCGGCTCGGGACAGCGAGTTCGCGACCGGCTTCGCGAAGCCGCGCGGCACGCCGCCGCCGGTCCCCACGACGATTTCGGTCATGCCCCTCGCTTCGTCGACCGTGCCGGATGGGTCCTGGGGCGCGAAGCGCTCGTAGTCGTGGTCGTGGCCGTTGAGCACGAGCTCAGCGCCCGCGCCATAGAGCGCGTCCCAGAACGGCTTGACCAACGGGTCGTAGCCGTGGGAGCCGCTGCTGAACAAGGGCTGGTGCCACATCGCGAGCGTGCACGGCTGGCGGTTGGCGGCGAGATCGCTCTGGAGCCATGTGAGCTCAGGCGAGCCAGGGCCGCAGCCGCCGCTGATGAGGCCGCAGTCGGCGTCGAGGACCACTACATGCCAGGTCGCCACGTTCTGCGAGTACCAGGTGACGCCATCGCGGACGATACGGCTGCCGAAGTAGTCCTTGTTGGGCTGACCGTTGTCGGTCCGCAGATCGTGGTTGCCCATCACCACGAACTCGGTCCGGTCGAGCAGCTGGCCCCAAGTGGGCGCATAGCAGTCCTGGAGGTCCTGCGGGGAGCCGCTCTCGTAGGCATTGTCCCCGAGCGTGAACACGATTCCCGGGAGGATCTTGAGCAGATCAGCCGTCTGCTCGTCGCCCGGGCCGTCGCACCGGGCGATGTCGCCGGCGCCGACGAGGATTGGGTTGCCGGCGTCGTCGGTGGTGGGCGGCTCCGTGGGCGGTGGCGATGCGACGAGGAGCGAGGAGGGATACGGCGTCGGATTGGCTGGCGCCGCCGTCCACAGGACGGGCGCCGCGGCACAGCCGATGAGGGACAAGGCGATCGCCGCCACCGCGGCGTTCCGAGTCCACGCGCGGAATCCGCATCCCGCGAGCGAACGGCGGCGGCGTCCCATTTGCACACGGTATCCCCGTCCGGCGCCGGGTGCGGCAAACGCCACGTTGCCATTCTGTTGAGAACCCGATGCCGACGTCGGGCGTGGTGGCTCGCAGCGGTCCTAGTCGGACGCCACCTGACGCAGGGCGCGCTCGAAGCGCGGCGTGGCCGCATTCGCCAGCAGCCGGTCGAAGTGCTCCGCGGCATACGCGCGGAAGTCCACGTCGAGCGTGCTGATCCCCTCCTGGAGGACGCCCCACATCGCCTCGCGGAAGTCGCTGATCACCCGGAAGAGCGTCAGCCGAGCGAGGCGGTCCGCCCGCGGGTGCGGCTCGGCGTCGTAGGCGGCGAGGAACGCCGCGTCCTCGTCGGGGGTGAGGTCGTTGTTGATGCTGAAGTTGCCGAGGTCGAAGAAGGGATCGCCCATGCCGGCGTACTCCCAGTCCACGATCCGCATCCGCACGCCGTCATCGATCAGGTTTCCCGGCAGGAAGTCGTTGTGGCACGGCCGCATCTCGTGCGGGTTCGTGATGAGCGCGAGCTCCACGCGCCGCCCGATCGCCTGGGCGAGCTCGAACTCGGCCGGGATGCGGACGCCGTTGTCCCGTGCCAGCGCCCGATACGCCTCCACGATGCGGAGCGGCACGAACAGCCCCGGAATCGCAGGCCCCTCGTGGAACCGACGGACGGAGTCGGCCACCCGCTCGAGGACGTGGGGCGCGTGGATGTCGAGCTCGGCCATCGGCGTGCCCTCGATGAACCGCGTCACGAGATAGCCCTCGGGCCGCAGGAACGCCGCGACCTCCGCGCCCACGCCGACGCCAGCGGCTGCCACCGTGGCTGCGTGCTCCACCTCCCGGCTGATGCCCAGGAGGTGCGTGTCGTTGCCGCCCAGGCGGATGACGAAGCGGTCACGCTCCCCCGCAATGTCCACGCGGTAGTTGCGGTTGGTGATGCCTCCGGTCAGCGCGACGAGTGTGAGGTTCTTGCCCGCCAGCTCGGGCACGCGCTGCATCGCCCCGACCAGCTCGTCGCGGAGCTCGCCGTGGAGGATGTCGGCCGCTGCGTCGCTCATGCGCGCCTCCCCGGTTATGCGCGGGCGGGACGACGGATGGTCCGCCGCCCCGCCCGGAGTTATCGCTCGTGGCAGGCGGGTGATCGCTATGCGATCGCTGTCTCGCCGGTGGCGGCGTCCGCCTCGACGTCCGTGCCGACGGCGTCGATCTTCGCCCCCACCGCGTACACCACGATGCCCGCGATGAGGAGGATGCCGAGCGTCGCCTCGAAGATCGGGATGGCCGGCAGCCACGAGATCGTGCCGCCGAAGATCAGGAGGCCGTTGATGAGCGGGTTCGTCAGATCGCGGAATGCCGCGAAGTTGCCGAACCAGTCGGGGGCGTTCCAGAGGGCGAAGTTGAGGATCATCATGCCGCCCCAGAGGAGTGCCAGGAGGTTGAGGATCGTTCCCCATCCGCCCAGGCTGAACCACGCCTTGCCGTGCGGCCAGCCCTTCGTGCGGGCGAGGAAGACGCCGAGGTTGCACAGGAAGTAGCTGATGTAGATCAGGCCGGTGGCGCCGCCGGCAAGCAGGAACGGGCTGTCCGTGACGAGAAGCGGGACGCCCGCAAGGATGCCGACCGCGATCGCGGCGTTGGCCGGGGTCCGGAAGCTCGGGCTCACGTGCGCCCAGAGCGAGCCCAGCGGAAGACGTCGATCGCGGCCCATCGAGAACATCAGGCGGGTGGTGGCGCCCTGGATCGCCAGGGTGCAGACGGACACCGCCACGAAGATGATCCACAGGTACAAGCCGCCCACGACATCGCCGAGGTTGGTCTTGATGGCGGTGGCGATCGGCGCGGGGTCGGTGAGGGCCGCGGCCATGTCCTTGGTGGACAGGATGATCGCGAGCAGGAAGATGGCGCCGATGACGCCGGAGATCCAGATGGCGGACAGGATGCCGCGCGGGGCCTGCTTGCTCGCGCCGATGGTCTCCTCGCCGAAGGTGCCCGCGGTGTCGAACCCGAAGACCACGAACAGCGACATGAACATGCCGACGAGGAACAGCGGCAGGTAGTTGCCGCCCGTGGCCGTCGCCTCGGCGCCCGAGGTGGTGGTCAGGACCGACAGCGGCTGGTTCGTGTGGAGGATCAGCAGGATGAGCGCGAACACGAGCATCCCGAGAATCTCCGCGCCCACGCCGATGTTGTTGATGATCGAGAGCAGCCGGACGCCGAACGCATTGATGATCGTCGTGACGACGAGCACCCCGAGCGCCACCGCGACCTGCACGTTGGTGAACAGGAAGGGCTGCTTGGAGAGGTCCTGGCCGAGAATGCCGCCGAGGACGAGCGGCACCGTGATCGCCACGGCGGTTGTGGTCAGGACGCCAGCCCAGAAGTAGATCCAGCCGGTGAACCAGCCGAGCGTCTTGTTGGACAGGCGCTTGGACCACTGGTAGATCGAGCCGGCCACGGGGAAGTGGCTCGAGAGCTCCGCGAAGTTGAGCGCGACGAACGTCTGGCCGAGGATGACGATGGGCCAGCTCCAGAAGAACGCAGGCCCCGCGACGCCGAGCCCGAGCGCAATGAGCGTGAACGTGCCGGTGGACACGCTGATGTAGCTGAACGCCACCGCGAAGTTCGACAGGAAGCCGAGCGTGCGCTGCAGCTCGGGCTTGATGCCGAGCGACCGTAGCTGGGCGTCGTCCTGCGCTGCCTGGTCCTGGTGTTGCGGACCTGCCACGTGCGAAGACCCTCCTCAGGCCGCCCCGCCGACGCGAGGCGATCGACCCCACTCAGACCCCCATTGGTCGTCATAAGCCCGCGCTCCCGACGCAGGCTTGCGCGGATCGTGGGGCTCGAGGTGCGCGGAGTCAACATGGTTGCGGTTCGGTCGCGAGTGGTGGGCCATGACGGCCGGCGGCGGGCAGCGGGCAGCGGCGAGGTCAGCGCGCCCGGCGATGCCCAACGGCTCCGGCCGACGCTGTCAGATGTGCTCTGGGTTCACCCTAGCCGCGGCGAGGCGTCGGATCGCCCGCTCCGAGCAGCAATTCCGCCACCTTCGCGCCCCAGCGGTGCATGGGGTGCACATCTGGGGCGACCGGGCCGAGCTCGGCCGGCCACTGAGGCGCTGGGGCGCCCCGGTCAGGCGAAGGGCTCGAACGCCTTGGGGTACCGGACGGTGCCGGTCAGGCCCTCAGTCCAGGCGGGCAGGATGCGAGCCATCCACGCGGCGTCTGGCCAGGCTTGCGCCGGCGGCTCGAAGCCCACCGATCGTGCGGACACGAAGCCGAACCGCGGGTAGTACGACGGGTAGCCGAGGAGGACCACGGCCGGCACGCCGCGCGCCATCGCGAGGCTGAGGGCCGCGTGGATGAGCGCTGAGCCCACGCCGCGGAACTGGACGGGCGGCAGAACCGCGACCGGCCCGAGCGCGAGCACCTCGCCCACGATGGCGCCGGCGTCGTCCTCGAGCGGGCACGGGGAGAGCAGCAGGTGGCCGACGATGTCGCCGGTCCCGTCGAGCGCCACGATCGACTGCCACCCGGCGGGGGCCAGTCGCCGGATCTCGTCCACGATGTCCGCCTCCTCGGGACCCGGGAAGGCGGCCTCGTTGACACGCCGGACCCCCGGCTCGTCACCGGGGGTCTCGAGGCGGATCGTGATGGGGAGCGGCTCCGGCCCCTCAGCCGCGAAGACGCTGCCGGGGCCGGACACGCTGGGTCAGCCGGCGGCCGCGGCCCGGACGGCCTCGGGGATCGGCCGGGAGACCGGCACGGGCTGGACGTACTTCGCGACCAGATCAGCGGTGCCGGGCACCTTGAGCTGGTCGAACAGGAACGCCATCTTGGCGCCCTGGCTCGCGAGGATCTCGTCCTTCGTGTCGAGGTCCCACAGCGCGCGCTTGAACGGGCCGATGGCCTTCTTGCGCGTGGTGTAGAGGAACTGGTCCTCGGTCTGGCCGTCCTTGCGCTCGTCGGCGGCGTTCACCTCACACCAGGCGTAGATCTCGTCCATCAGGGCCTTGGGGAATGCCGGATGGTCGTACAGCGAGTTCTGGAACCCGGTTGCGAGGTGGATCTCGGCGGTCTCGACGGTCGGGAACTTGTGGAACAGCTCGTCCGGGAGCGTGGAAGCGCCGTGCTGCACGGCACCGGCGAGGCCGTAGGAGCGGGCAACCTCGCCGAGGGCACGGAGCACCTCGAAGTCGAGCTTGACCTCGGCCACGCCGCCGCCCGGCAGCGGGATGCCGCCGTGGCTCGTGCCCGTCTGGACGCTCACCTTGCTGACGCCCTTGGCACCGGGGGCCAGCTTCGCCAGCACCGTGTTGTACCCGTCGAGGTACGCCTTGAGCTCCTCGACGGACGAGTTGGCCTTGCCGACCTCGCCGATCTCGCCGCCGACGCTCACGGTCACGCCGTCCGTCTCGAGGCTGCGGATGAGGGCGGTCAGCTCGGCCGCACGGGTGTAGTTCTCCTTCTGCTCGGCATCGAGGTTCGGCTGGGAGAGGTCAACCAGCGTGGAGCTGTCGATGTCGATGTTGCGATAGCCCGCCTCGATCGCGAGCTTGCACGCCTTGCGGATCTCCTCGGTCATGG
>Ga0315271_10000916_pt1 | contig 17232 bp, 15 predicted proteins | sample C3_top_MG_FD_204664 | JGI IMG/M metagenome (GOLD analysis project Ga0315271, IMG submission 204664) | Sediment microbial communities from Yellowstone Lake, YNP, Wyoming, USA - C3_top | ecosystem: Environmental > Aquatic > Freshwater > Lake > Sediment | place: USA: Wyoming | collected 2017-08-01
CCCAACGTGACCCGCCTTGTCATCGAGGCCCCCCGGATCGCCGAGATCCGCCGACCGGGCCAGTTCGTCATCGTCCACCGCGGCCCCGGCGCCGAGCGGATCCCGCTCACGATCGCGGACGCGGACCAGGAGCGGGGCACGATCAGCCTGGTCATCCAGGCCGTCGGAAAGAGCACCGAGGATTTGGTCTCTCTCGAGATCGGTGAGGGCATCCAGGATGTCGCGGGGCCGCTGGGCCGCGAGACCGAGCTCATCGAGTCCGGCCACGCGGTCTGCGTCGGGGGCGGCGTCGGGACGGCGGTCGTCCACCCGATCGCGATGGGCCTCGCCGCGCGGGGCGTGAAGGTCACGAGCGTCATCGGCGGCCGCTCGAAGGAGTGGGTCATCTTCGAGGACGAGCTGCGCCGGGCGGGCGAGGTGGTCACCTGCACCGACGACGGGAGCTACGGGCGCCATGGCTTCGTGACCGAAGCCCTCAAGGACCTCATCGAAGCCGGGGGCATCGACGCGGTCTACGCGGTCGGGCCGGTCCCGATGATGCGGGCCGTCGCGGAGGTCACCCGGCCGTTTGGCGTCCCGACGTTTGCGTCGCTCAACGCGATCATGCTCGACGGCACCGGGATGTGCGGCGGCTGCCGCGTCCAGGTCGGCGGGAAGACGGTCTACGCCTGCGTCGACGGCCCGGAGTTCGACGCCCATGCGGTCGACTTCCGTGAGCTGGCCGACCGGCTGGGCACCTACCGCGAGTTCGAGGCGCATGCCCTCGAGGTCGCCCATCGCCGGGCGGCCGAGAAGGACGAGGCGCCGATCCACGCTCCCGACGGGAGCTGCCTCATCCCGGCGCTCGCGACGGCGGCCGAGAAGCAGGAGGCGGCCGCGGCCGCAGAGGAGTCCCGGGCGTGACCGACGAGCCGAACCCCGCCCCCACCCAGGGGGCCCCGGTCGCGTCCCACGGCGACCCGGACTTCGAAGCGGCGTTCGACCATCCGCTCACCCCGCGCGAGCGGATGACGATCGAGCGGACCCACATGCCCGAGCAGGACGCCCTCGCACGCGCGGCGAACTTCCGCGAGGTCAACCTCGGGTACTCCCAGCAGCTCGCGGTCCTCGAGGCCGAGCGCTGCCTCCAATGCAAGAACCCGGTCTGCATCGCCGGCTGCCCGGTGCGGGTCAACATCCCGCGCTTCATCGAGCTGCTCCGGATCGGCGACATGGCGGGCGCCGCGGATTCGCTCCTGGGCGACAACGCCCTCCCCTGCGTCACCGGGCGGGTCTGCCCGCAGGAGATCCAGTGCGAGGGCGTCTGCGTCCGCGCCAAGAAGGGATCGTCCGTTGCGATCGGCGCCCTTGAGCGCTACGTCGCCGACTGGGCGATGGTCCATCCCGAGGCGCTCCACGCGCCCACCCCGACCCCGGTCGGCCGGACGGTGGCAATCGTCGGGTCCGGGCCTGCCGGCCTCACCGCCGCGAAGGAGCTCGCAGGGAGCGGCTACGAGGTCACGATCTTCGAGGCGTTCCACTCGCCGGGCGGCGTTCTCATCTACGGGATCCCCGAGTTCCGGCTCCCAAAGGACATCGTCCAGCAGGAGGTCGACCGCCTCGTCGCGTCGGGCGTGAAGCTCGAGACGAACGCGATCATCGGGCGGACCTACTCGCTGCGCGAGCTGCGCGACCGCTTCGACGCCGTCTACCTGGCGGTGGGCGCCGGGCTCCCGGTCTTCATGAACGTGCCGGGCGAGAACTTCAAGGGCGTCTACTCGGCCAACGAGTACCTCACCCGGGTCAACCTGATGGGCGCCTGGAACGCCGAATCCGACACGCCGGTCCTGCGCGGCCACCGCGTGGTGGTGGTGGGCGGCGGGAACGTGGCGATGGACTCGGTCCGCACGGCGAAGCGGCTGGGCGCCGACGAGGCGACGATCGTCTACCGGCGCGGCATGGCCGAGCTGCCAGCCCGGATCGAGGAGGTCCACCACGCCGAGCAGGAGGGGATCAAGTTCGACCTCCAGGTCGCCCCGGTCGAGGTGCTCGCGGACGAGAACCGCTGGGTCACCGGGATCCGCTGCGTGCGGATGGAGCTGGGCGAGCCCGACGCCTCCGGGCGACGGCGGCCGATCGTGATCGAGGGGTCCGAGTTCGTCATCGACTGCGAGATGGTCGTCGTCGCCATCGGCACGAAGGCGAACCCGCTCCTGACCGCGTCGGAGCCGGACCTCGAGATCAACCAGTGGGGCTACATCGTCACCGACGACTTCGGCATGTCGTCGATCCCCGGCGTCTTCGCCGGCGGCGACATCGTGCGCGGCGCCGCGACCGTCATCCTGGCGATGGGCGACGGGAAGCGCTCCGCCCACGCCATCGACGCCTTCCTGCGCGGCGAGTACCCGCCGAAGGGCGAGGAGAAGGCCGCGAAGGCGGGAGTCGCCGCCACGTAGGGTTGCCGCTCGCCTACCGGCCGATCGCGTACACCAGGTGCGGCCGGCCGGCGAACTCGGCGGTCTTCCAGAGAGTCATACCGATCCGCTCCGCCACCCGACGCGAGGGGACGTTCGCCTCCAGGATCAGCGAGATGAGCCGGTCCCGATCGGTCGTCGCGAAGGCGTGGTCGCGCCATGCGGTCGCCGCCTCTGTCGCGTAGCCCCGGCCCTGGTGGGCCGGGTGGAGGTGCCACCCGAGCTCGAGCTCGTCTGACGCGTCGACGTGCTGGAGCACCGCGCCGCAGTCGCCCACGACCTCGCCCGCGTCCCGGAGGGTGACCGCCCACAGGCCGAGCCCGTCCTGCTCGAAGCGGGCGATGTTCCGGCTCACCCACGCGTGCGTCTCCTCGAGCGAGAGCGGCTGCGGGTAGAAGCGCATCGAGACCGGATCGCCGAGGACCTCGGCCATCCGCCCGACGTCGCCCGGCTGGAACGGGCGCAGCTCGAGCCGCGGCGTGGCCAGGCGTGTCGCGTCTGCCGAACCCTTCCCGCCGGTCAGGGGCGCGCCGCCTCGAGCTTGTCGATGATGTAGCGCGTCACCTGGTCGGCGCCGATCCGTTCCTGGGTCATGGCGTCGCGGTCGCGGATCGTGACCTGGCCGTCGTCGAGCGAGTCCACGTCCACGGTGACGCACCACGGCGTCCCGATCTCGTCCTGGCGGCGGTAGAGCTTCCCGATCGCGGCCGTGTCGTCGTAGACGGCCATCGTGTGCCGCTTCAGGTCGGCCTTGATGCGGTGGCACATCTCGACGATCTCGGGGCGCTTCTTGAGGAGCGGCAGGACGGCGACCTTGTACGGGGCGAGGTCGGGATGCAGTCCCAGGACAACCCGCTTCTCGCCGCGGACCTCCTCCTCCCGGTAGGCATCGATGAGGAAGGTGAAGGCGGCCCGGTCGCCACCGGCCGAGGTCTCGATGATCCAGGGGATGAAGTGCTCTTCGGTCGCCGGGTCGAAGTACTCGAGGTTCTCGCCCGATTCCTTCGCGTGCCGGCCGAGGTCCCAGTCGCCCCGGTTGTGGATTCCCTCGAGCTCCTTCCAGCCGAAAGGGAAGCGGTACTCCACGTCCACGGCCTTCTTCGCGTAGTGGGCCAGCTCGTCGGGCCGGTGCTCCCGGAAGCGCAGGCGCTCCGGGGCCACGCCGTAGGCCTCGTACCAGGCCTTGCGCCGGGGAAGCCAGTCCTCGAAATGGGCGGCCGCGGTGTCCGGGTGGACGAAGTACTGCATCTCCATCTGCTCGAACTCGCGCATCCGGAAGACGAAGTTGCCGGGGCTGATCTCGTTGCGGAAGGCCTTGCCGACCTGGGCGATGCCGAAGGGGATCTTCTTGCGGGCGGCCTCGCGGACGTTCTTGAAGTTGACGTAGATGCCCTGGGCCGTCTCGGGGCGCAGGTAGACGACGGCCGCCTCGTCCTCAACGGGGCCGAGGAACGTCTTGAGCATCAGGTTGAAGCGGCGTGGCGCGTTGAGCGGCCCGCCATCGTTGGGGCAGACGAGCCCGAGGCGGGCGACGATCCCGGGGTCCAGGAGCTCGGCCGGCCCGAGGTCCTCGGCGCCCGCGAACTCGTCCACGCGATAGCGCCGCTTGCAGGTGGCGCACTCCACCATCGGGTCGTTGAACTCCGCGACGTGTCCCGACGTGACCCAGATCTGGGGGTGCATGAGGATCCCTGAGTCGAGCCCGACGATGTCGTCGCGCGACTGGACCATGGAGCGCCACCAGGCGCGCTTGACGTTGTTCTTGAGCTCCACGCCGAGGGGCCCGTAGTCCCAGACGGCGTTGATGCCGCCGTAGATCTCAGACGAGGGAAAGATGAAGCCGCGGCGCTTGCTGAGGCTGACGATGGTCTCGAGCTCGCGCACGGACGGCGCGACGGCGTTCGGGTCGGAGGCGGGGTCGGTCACGGGGTTCGGCTCCACGGTTGGCCCGCGCGTGGCATGCGCGAGCGGGAGGGGGTTCGGGGCGGATCGTAGCAGGACCGGCGCCGGGGGCCGGCCGGCCGCGCCGTGGCCGCGCTTCGCGCGCTGCGACCTACCACGCGCGAACGCGCGTGGGCGCTGCGTCCCGGGCTGGCCCGCCCCGCCCGACTCCGACCCCGTTGCGATCAACGCACAACCGGGAGCCCGCCAGCGGGCGAGCTCACCCAGTGGCAATCCCGACGGCACGTTCCTTGCGGCCGGCCGGTGTATTCCTGCCACGGGAGAGACAAGGGAGGCTGCCGAGGGCGGGCGGGCTGGCTGCCTGGCAGGTTCCTTGCGTCTGACCGACGAGATCCTGCCGCCGGGTGCCCCGGGTTGGAGACTCCCTGCGCGCTGTTGCGTTGGACGCAAGCCAGCTGGTCAGTGGGCCGTAGGCGGATCCGGCGTCGGCCGGGAGGTCGGCGCGCCGTACCCCGCCTTCACCTCCTCGAGGAAGTGCCGAGACCGCGTGTCGCGCTCCATCACGTGGCGCACGAACTCGCCCAGCACCCGCTCGACCTCGGCCTCCACGGTCCCCGGCAGGCGAAGGCCGGCCAGCGCTTCCACGTCCATGCGCTGGTATGCCTTGAGGACCTTGAGCGCATCCGAGGAGAGCCCGGCCGAGGCCACGGACGGGCCGCCGTGGCGGCCGCACAGGACGCCGCCCAGGCGCGGGACCCAGCGGACCTCGTCCCCCGGCTCCAGCAGCCGGTCGCACTCGACGCAACGGTCCACCTCCGGGCGGACGCCCAGCTCGTCACAGAGCCGCATCTCGAACCAGCGGGCGACGCGCCCGGGAGTCATCCCGGCGTCGAGCAGCTCATAGGCCCGGCGGAGGAGCAAGTAGAGCGGCTCGGCCGCGTGGCGCTCCTCGAGCGAGCGGTCCAGCAGCTCGCCGCAATACCAGGCGGTCGCGGTGACCTCGAGGCGATCGTGGAGGCCCAGCCACGAATGGAGCATCGTGACCTGCGTCACGGCGTCGAAGGTGCGCCCGCGCGCGAGCTGGAGGCGCAGCTCGGCCAGCGGCTCGAGCGACCCGCCGATCCGGCTCGTAGGCCGCCGGATCCCCTTGGCGATCGCCTTGATCTTGCCGAGCCCGGGCGTGAGCAGCGTGAGGATCCGGTCGGCTTCGCCGTAGTCGAACCGAGAGAGGACGATCGCGTCCGTCACGTAGAGGCGTCGCTCGGGCACGTCCGGACCGTACCATCCGGGCGCGGGATCCGTGGCGGGCCCGGCGGGCTATCATCGTGCCCGTGCCGACCCCGTTGGACTTCGACCTGCCCGCCCTGATCGCCGACGTCGAGGCGGAGATCCTCCGCCTCGCGGTCGACCGCGACCCGTCGACCCGCGGCATGTACGAGATGGTCCGCTACCACATGGGCCTCGACGGTTCCGGCTCGTCGGGGAAGCGGATGCGGCCGCTCCTGGGCCTCCTCGCGTACGCCTCGATCACCGGCGAGTACGCCCCGGCCCTGCCGGGCGCCGCGGCGGTGGAGCTGGGCCACAACTTCAGCCTCATCCACGACGACATCGAGGACAGCGACCGCGAGCGCCGCCACCGGGCGACCCTCTGGACCCTCCACGGGATCCCCCAGGCGATCAACACCGGGGACGCCGTCTTCGTCCTGTCCCGGATCGCGCTCCACCGGCTCACCGAGCTGGGCTTTTCCGACGCGAAGGTCCTGCGCCTCATGCGCCTCTACGACGAGACCTGCCTGGCCCTGTGCGAGGGGCAGTACATCGACATCTGGACCGGCGAGCACGACGTCACGATGACCGTGGACCTCTACTTCGACATGATCGGGCGCAAGACCGCGGCCCTGATCTCGGCCAGCATCGAGGCCGGGGCGCTCCTCGCCACGGACGACGAGGAGGTCATCACCCGCTACCGCGCGTTCGGCTGGGCCCTGGGCCTCGCCTTCCAGCTCAACGACGACGTGCTGGGAATCTGGGGCCAGGAACAGGCGACCGGCAAGGAGCCCACGGACCTCGCGAAGCACAAGAAGACGCTCCCCGTCATCTACGCCTTCGAGCACGCGGCGCCCGCCGACCGGGCGCGCCTCGAGGCCGTCTACGCCGCCCCGGAGCCCGGCGCCGACGAGATCGCGGAGGCGATGGCGATCCTCGAGCGGACCGGCGCCCAGGACTACACGCGCGCGGAGGCCCGCCGCTGGCGCGACGAGGCGATCGCCCAGCTCGACGCCGCCGGCGTGGTCCAGCCCGAGGCGCGCGCGAAGCTCGAGCAGATCATGCGGAGCGTCATCTCGGCATAGGGCCGGCTCGCCGGAGGACCCGACGGTTCGCCGCAGGCCTCGATGGTTCGCCGCGGGCCGAGCCCGGTCAGCGGTCGGCGTCGTCCCCGCGGGCGTCTCCGGCCCGCGTGCGCGTCACCAGGACCTTGGCGACCCGCCGCCCATCGGTCGATTCGACCGTGATCGTGACGCCGCTCAGGGCCACCACGTCGCCCGGCTTCGGGACCCCGCCGATCCGGTGGAAGACGAGGCCGCCGATCGTGTCGTACTCGTCCTGGTCCTCGAGGAGATCGTCGAGCTCGAGGTCATCCCAGGCGTCTCCGATCTCGTCGACCGAGGCCCGGCCATCCATGCGGACGCGGTCGTCGTCGAGGCGGACGACCATCTCCTCCTCCTCGTCGTACTCGTCCTGGATCTCCCCGACGATCTCCTCGAGGAGGTCCTCGATCGTGACGAGGCCGGCCGTCCCGCCGTACTCGTCGCCGACGATGGCGAGGTGGACCTTGCGCCGCTGGAACTCGTGGAGCAGGTCGTCGATCGACATCGACTCAGGGACGAACACCGGCGGCCGCAGGAGCGCGCGCACGGACGGACGCTCGCCCGAGGCCGCCTTGAGGAATGGCAGCAGGTCCTTCGCGTAGAGGATCCCGAGGACGTGGTCCACCGAACCCTCCCAGACTGGGAGCCGGCTGTGGCCCCCTTCGATGATCCGGTCGACGGCCGTCTCGAGCCCGACGTCCGCGTCCATGCCCACGATGTCGATGCGCGGAACCATGACCTCGTGGACGCGGCGCTCGCCGAGCTCGATGACCGCGTGGATCATCTGCTCTTCCTCGGCCTCCAGGATCCCCTCGTCGCCGCCGCGCTCCACGATGAGCTTGAGTTCCGCGGCCGTGATCTGGCCCTCCTTGGTCACGTCTCCGCCGAAGGGGCGCACGAGTGCACGGGTGAGCCCGGTGAGCAGCGCGATCAGCGGGCCGAGGACGCGGGCGAGCACGTCCACCGGGACCGACAGTGCGATCGCGAACCGCTCCGCGTGGGCCAGCGCGAGCATCTTCGGGACGAGCTCGGCGAACACGATCGTGAAGAGGGCGAGCAGCACGGTCACGAGGATGAGCGCCACGACGTCCGCCGTGCCGCCCGCCATGCCGAGCCCGACCAGGAAGGTCGCCACCTCGTGGGCGAGGCTGACCGCGGCGAACGCGGAGGCGAAGAACCCGATGACCGTGAGGCCGAGCTGGCTGACGGCGAGGAACCGACCCGGGTCGTCGAGGAGGCGACGCACGCGTCGGCCGCCACTGCTCCCCTCGTCCACGAGCTGGTCGATCCGGCTCCGGCGCACCGAGACGAGCGCGATCTCCGCGGCCACGAAGAAGGCCTCGAAGCCGGTGAGGACGACGATGATCGCGAGGGTGGCGACGATGTTCATCCGCGGTCCGCGGGCGGCTTGTCGCCCGGCGCGTCGGCGTGCAACGGGGCTGCGCTTCCGGAATCCTCGCCGGCGACGGTGGACGCCGGCGGGCGGGGTTCGCGAATGCGGGCGGGCACGCCGACCGCCAGCTTGCCGGCCGGGACGTCCCTGGTGACGACGGCGCCCGCCCCGGTGCGCGCGCCGTCGCCCAGCGTGATCGGCGCCCGGAGCATCGTGTCGACGCCCAGGAAGACGCCCTTCCCAATCTCGGTGTGGTGCTTGTGGACGCCGTCGTAGTTGGCCGTGATCGTGCCCGCGCCAACGTTTGTCCCGGCGCCGACGTGGGCATCGCCGAGGTAGCTCATGTGGTGCTGTTTCACGCCGGCGTCGAGGCGGCTGTTCTTCACCTCGGCGAAGTTGCCGAGCTCCACGCCGGGCCCGATCGAGCTCCCGCGACGCAGGTGGCTGAACGGGCCGATGGTGGTCCCCTCCTCCACCTCGGAGTACTCCAGGACGCTCGCCCAGACGCGGCAGCGGGGTCCGACCACCGAGTCGACCAGCTGGCTGCCGGCGCCGATGAAGGTCCCCTGCCCGACCCGGGTCCGGCCGCGCAGGATCACGTTGGGCTCGAGCGTCACGTCGGCAGCCAGCTCCACCTCCGCGTCCACGAATGCGGTCGCCGGGTCGTGCATCGTGACGCCGGCCCGCATCCAGGCCGTGTTGATCCGCTCCCGCATGACCGCCGTCGCCTCGGCGAGCTGGACCCGGTCGTTGATCCCGTCGAGCGACCCGTCGTCCTCCGCCTCGTGGGCGACGACCGGCCGCCCGTCGGCGACCGCGAGGTCGACGAGCTGGGTCAGGTAGAGCTCGCCCGTGATCAGCGATGGCGTGAGGCGGTCGATCGCCGCGCGCAGCCAGGCGGCGTCGAAGGCGTAGAAGCCGGCGTTCACCTCGCCCACCGCGAGCTCGGCCGGCCCCGCGTCCTTCGCCTCGACGATCCGGGTCACGCCCTCGCCGTCGGCGGAGCGGATCACGCGTCCCAGGGCACCCGGCTCCCATGTCTCGAAGGCGACGAGGGCGATCGCCGCGCCGGCGTCGCGGCGGCGCGCCAGGAGCCCTGCGACGAGCTCCGCCTCGACGAGGGGGACGTCGCCCGAGAGCACGACAACCTCGTCGGCGTCCGCGGGGACGGCGGTGAGGCCGGCGCGGAGCGCGTCGCCGGTGCCGTCGGGCCGCTCCTGGAGGGCGAAGGCGACCCCGGCCGGGAATGCATCCCGCAGGGCCGCCGTGGCGGGCGAATAGACCACCACCGGGTCCGACCCCGTGGCGCCGCGCGCCGCGTCGAGCACGTAGGCGAGCATCGGGCGGCCGCACACAGGATGGAGCACCTTCGGCCGGGCCGAGCGCATGCGGGTGCCGAGCCCACCCGCAAGCACCACGGCAACGGGACGGGTCATCGGGACACGGGGCGGGCGGCGCGACCCGGGAGCGCGACGGGCTCCGGGTCCGGGCAACGGCCGGCCGGCGAGGCTGGATCGGGTGTCATCTGGTCCGGGAATCGTAGGGGCCGGCCCGCTCGCTCGTCAACCGCGCTCACCGCGCTCATCGGCCACCCCCCTCCCCGACCTACGTGCGCAGGCGCGCGATCGCCTCGATCTCGACCCGGCCGCCCTTCGGCAGCGCGGCGACCTGCACGGTGGACCGGGCCGGCGGCGGGTCGGTCACGAAGCGGCCGTAGACGGCGTTGACGGCCGCAAAGTCGGCCATGTCGGCAAGGAAGATGGTTGTCTTCACGACGTCGGCGAACGTGCAGCCGACCGCGTCGAGGACGTTGCGCAGGTTGGTCAGCGCCCGCTCGGCCTGGCTCTCGACGTCTGGCCCGGCGAAGTCGCCGGTGGCCGGGTCGAGGCCCAGCTGGCCGGAGCAGAAGAGGAAGCCCCCCGCCGACACGCCCTGGCTGTAGGGACCCAGGGCGGCGGGAGCGAGTGGCGTCGCGATGGCGGTGCGGGGCATGGCACTCTCCTTGGTGAGCTCAGGATGACATGACGGGGGCAACGCCGGCGAGGGCGGCCGCGGCGACGAACGGTGACCCCTCGCCCGGCAGGGTAAGCAGGCCCTCCGCAAGGGCCGCCCGGACGATCGCGGCATCGCCGAGCGCGTCGGCCTTCGACGGGGAGACGGCCCAGAGCGTGGGGCCGGAGCCCGACTGGCCGACTGGCCGCTCCAGCAGCCGGGAGAGGGCCCGGCGGGCCCGGCCCAGCTCGGGGACCAGGTCGGCGGCCGCGGGCACGAGGTCGTTGGCGAAGGCCAGCACGCCGGCGCGCTCCAGGAAGAGGGTCGTCGAGATGCCGGCCTGCAGCTCCGTGACGAGGTGCGTGGAGGACGCGAGGGCAGCCCCGCCGTCCGGTCGGATCCCCGCGGCATATCGCTCGAAGGCACTCCGCGTCGGGACCGCGACCGGCGGGGTCACGAGGACGACGCCGAGGGGACCGCCCCGGGGCGGGGAGACCGGCCGCACGTGCTCGCCCCGGCCCTCGACCGCCGCCCAGCCGCCGGCCAGGAAGAACGGGCAGTCGGAGCCGAGGGAGGCCGCGATGGCCGCCCGCATCCCCGCGTCCAGCAGCTCCGCGACGCCCCACGCCTCGAGGGCCCCGTCGAGGGCGGCGACCGCGTCGGACGAGCCACCCCCCAGGCCGGCGGCCACCGGGATCCGCTTCTCCAGGCGGACGGCGAGCGCGGGGAGTGGTCGGTCGTCGCCCGTGGCGCGGATCGCCCTCCGCGCAGCCTCGATCGCCCGGAGCACCAGGTTGTCCCGGTCCGGGCCCAGGTCGGGCGCGGGGCTCGAGCCGGCCCCCACCACGTGGAGCCGATCGGCGGGGCCGAAGGCCGGGCCAAGCGCAAGCCGGTCCGCCAGGTCCAGGGTGACCATCACCGAGTGGAGCAGGTGGAATCCGTCCGAGCGGCGCCCCACCACGGCCAGGGTCAGGTTCAGCTTCGCGGGAGCGACGCGCACGACGGGCGTAACGCGCCCGAGCGGGGCGGTCCCGGCGGTCACGGCGCGCCATCCCCGCGGCGGCCGCGCCGATCCCCGGGGATCGGCCCGAGCGCCCCCAGGAGCGCGATCCACTCGCCCACCCCCAGCGTCTGCGGCCGGCGATCGCTTGCGATGCCCGTCTCGGCCAACGCAGCCGTGATCGTCGCCGGGTCGATCGGCAGCTGGCGGGGCAACACGTTGTGGAGCATCTTGCGCCGCTCGCGGAAGCCCGCCTGGACCAGCCGCCACAGGTCGTCCTCCATTGCGAGCGGGAGGCGCCCGGGGGCCTCCGCGGGGCGCACGTCCAGGGCGAGCACGGCGGACTCGACGTCCGGCGCCGGCTCGAAGGCGTCGCGGGGAACGCGCCGCACGATCGTCGGAACGGCGTGGTACTGGACGAAGACCGAGAGGTAGCTCATCGAGCCGGGCGGGGCGGCGACGCGTTCCGCCACCTCGCGCTGGACCATCAGGACGCAGCGCTCCGGGCGTGGGCCCGCCTCGCCCCCCAGCAGCCGGTGGAGCACCGGGCTGGTGACGTGGTACGGAAGGTTCGCCACCACGTCGTATGGCGGAGCCGCGAGGGCCGCGAGGTCCTCGTCGAGCACGTCGCCCTCCACGAGCGTGAGGGCGCCCGCTGCCAGCTCCAGGGCAAAGGCGCTGCGGAGGTGCGCGACCATGCCGCGGTCGATCTCGACGGCGGTGACCTGTGCCCCGGCCGCCAGCAGGCCGCCCGTGAGGATCCCGAGTCCCGGGCCGATCTCGAGCACCCGACGGTCCGGCGTCGGGGCCGCCGCCGCGAGGATCGCCTCCAGCACGTCCACGTCAACGAGGAAGTTCTGGCTGAAGCGGCGCTGCGCGCGCATCCCCGCGTCACGGAGGGTCCTCCGGACCGCGGCCGGGTCGAGGCGGATCGCGGGCTGCGTCATCCCGTCCCCCGGCCGGCTGCGTCCGCCTCGGCGTCCCGGGCACGTGCGTAGGCGCGGGCTGCCCCACCGCGCGTGGGCGGGCGGCGCGAATCCGGGGTGCCCGCGGGTCGCGCCAGCGGCCACGAGGCGCGCGCGCCCAGGTCGGGCCCGGCCGTCTCGCCGGCCGCCAGGCGTCGGGCGCCCGCGGCACCGATCATGGCCCCATTGTCGGTGCAGAGCCCCGGCCGCGGCATCACCAGGTCGACCTCGAGCCCGGCCGCCCCCGCCGCCAGGCGCCCCCGGAGCAGCGCGTTCGAGGCGACGCCGCCGCCCACGACGATCGTGCGGGCCCCCAGCGCCTCCGCTGCGCGCAGCGTCTTCGTGGCCAGGACGTCCACGACGCTCTCCTCGAATGCGGCTGCGAGCGCGGCGACGCGGGATGCCCCGAGTCGGCCCCCGGCCTCGCTCGCGGGGAGCCCGTCGGCGGCCAGCTCGGCCTCCACCCGGCGCCGCAGGGCGGTCTTGAGCCCCGAGAAGCTGAAGTCATACGAGGTGCCGAGCCAGGCCCGCGGGAGCCGGTCGGTCGGACTATCGCCCGCCGCGGTGCCCGGCGCGGCGACCTCCCTGGCCGCCTGCGCGATCGCGGGCCCGCCGGGATACCCGAGGCCCAGGAGGCGGCCGGCCTTGTCGAAGGCCTCCCCGGCCGCGTCGTCGACCGTCTCGCCGAGCAGGCGATAGGAGAGGTGATCGCGCATCTCGACGAGGAAGGTGTGGCCGCCCGAGACGACGAGGGCCACGAGCGGGAAGGCCGGCTCCGGGCGGTCGGGCTCGCCGGGATCCAGGAGCCAGGCGGCATACAGGTGACCCTCGAGGTGGTTGACCCCCACGAGCGGCACGCCGAGCCCCCAGGCGAGCGCCTTCGCATACGAGACCCCGACGAGGAGCGAGCCGACGAGGCCGGGGCCGGCCGTGACCGCGACCGAGCCCACGTCGTCGAGCGTCGCCCCCGCGTCGGCGAGGACCTCGTCGAGCGAAGGATCGAGCCAGCGCAGGTGCGCCCGTGCGGCGAGCTCGGGGACGATGCCGCCGGCCCCGGCGTGGAGGGCGACCTGGCTGGCCACGGCCTGCCCGACGATCCGGCGCGGCCCGTCGAGGAGGGCAACGCCGGTCTCGTCGCACGACGACTCGATGGCGAGGAGCAGCCCGCCGCTCATCCGGGGCTCTCGGGCTCGGGCAGCGCGGCGAGCTCCGTGCGGCGCACGACGAGACGGGCCACCATCGCCGGGCTCGCGAGCGGATCGGTGGTCATGATCAGCGCATCCTCGTGGTCGTCGCTGTAGTAGCGGGGCCGGATCCCGACGGGGCGGAACCCGTACTTCTCGTAGAGCCGCCGCGCGCCCAGGTTCGAGAGGCGGACCTCGAGCGTGGCCTCGCGCGCCCCGCGGGCAATCGCCACGTCGAGGAGGGCCAGGATGAGGCGCTCGCCGATGCGCTGTCGGCGCCATGCCGGGGCCACGGCGAAGGTCGTCACGTGGGCCTCGTCGACCATGAGCCAGATCCCGGCATAGCCGATGACCTCGCGCCCCGCCCGCACCACCAGGTAGTGAGCCAGGCGGTTCGTCTCCAGCTCGTTGCGGTACGCGTAGGACGGCCAGGGCGTCGAAAAGCTCACCTTCTCGATCTCCTGGACGGCCGCCAGGTCGGCATGGGACATCCGGTCGATGACGAGCCTCACGGGCGGGCGGGCAACCATGCGACCTCCCCCACCGCGGCCGTCACGCCGCGCGGCATCGTCACGTACTCGGGCGCCAGTGCCGACCCGTCATCGGCTCCCGCGCGGAGTCGCGCCGCGCCGAGGATCATCAGCGCTGCGGCCAGGCCCATCCGGGCCACCGCTCCGCGAGCGACGGCTCCATCGGGGGCGCGGCCGGCCAGGTCGACGGCCACGAGCGTGGCGCCGGGCGGGACACCGGCTGGTGGCGCGGTCCCCGCCGCCTCGTCGCCGACGACGAGACTCGCCCGCCCGTCGAGCACGAGGTAGCGGCCCGCGGCGCCGGCCGGGAGCAGGAGCGCGATCTCGGCGTCGGGCGTCACGGCGCCCGACGCGCGGGCCGCCGCGGCCAGGGCGAGTCCCGTCGGGATCCCGACCAGCGGCACCGCCGCCGCCCGCGCGATCCCGTGAGCCGTCGCGAGCCCGACCCGCAGCCCCGTGAAGCCCCCGGGGCCCGTGCCGGCCGCGATCCCCGCCAGCGTCCCCGGCACCGGGCGCCGGATCCCCGCCGCAGCCAGGAGCCGCGCCACGCGCACGAGCAGCTCCTCGGCGTGGCGGTGGCCCGCCTCCCATTCGTCGACGGCCAGCAGCTCTCCGTCGAGCGTGCCGAGGGCCACCAGGGCCCTGGTCGTGGCGGTCTCGATCGCGAGGACCGGGGGTCCCGAGCCGCGGTCGCCGGGCGGCGTCACGCGAGGGCCTCGAGCAGGAGGGCATGGCGCGGGTCCGTCGCCCGCAGGACCAGCGCACGCGGGCCGTCGCCGGCGCCATCGATCGCAACGTCGAGGCGGCCCGCTGGAAGGGCTCCGTCGAGGCGCTCCGCCCATTCGATCACGGTGACGCCCCCTGCGGCCCGATCGTCGAGGACCCCCGCGGCGAGGGCATCCGCCGGGCCGGCGATGCGGTAGCAGTCCACGTGAAAGAGGGGCACGCGGCCCTCGTGCTCCGCGACGAGGATGAACGTGGGCGAGACCACCGGCTCCGTCACCCCGAGGCCGCGGGCGATGCCCCGGGCCAGCTCCGTCTTGCCGGCGCCGAGAGGCCCGCCGAGGGCGATCACGTCGCCCGCACAGGCTGCCGCACCGAGGCGCGCCCCGAGAGCGCGCGTGGCGGCGGCCGAGCGGCAGGTCCGCCGGACGGCGGTTCGGAGCACGGTCACGGCAAGAGCCTACCCGAAGCGCCCGGCTCCCACGGCACTTCCGCGGCACACCCGGCGGCGCTCCGGCGAAGCGCCCGCCGGCGCCGTCCCCGCGACGTCAGGTGAACCGCTCCAGGTCACCGAGCGCCACGACGACCTCGCGCCCGTCGTCGAGCTCGACCCTGGCCGTCTCGACGACGATTCCGCCGGGCAGGCGGCGCGGCCCCGCGAGGCCCGCGTATCGGCCCTCGCGCCCGACCTCCGGGCCGCCCCGCACGCGCACGCGGTCGGGGTCCGGCAGCGGCAGGTCGCGCGGCGCGCTCGCCGTGACGAGCAGGGGCGGGTCGGTCACGAGGCCGACGTCCGATCCGGCGAGGGCGGCAAGGATCTCGCGCATCGGTCCGGCGAGCGCACGCCGCACGTAGCCGTCGAGCACCAGGACGGGGAACGGCGCGAGACGGTGGAGGCCGGCCCTTTGGCGCGCCTCGGATGCGACGACGTCATGCCGGTCACGCTCCGCGAGAGCCGGGACGACGGCTCCCGCGATCCCCATCGCCCGGGCCCGGGTGATCGTCTCGGCATCGGCCCGCCCGGGAAGGACGACGATCGCGCCGGCGTGGGCGACCTCGAGCGGGATTCGGCCGTCCCCGTCGCCGGACAGGAGCGCCAGGCGGCCGTGGCCGGGCTGGCCGAGGAGCTCGGCGCCGGGGATCCCCGCTCCCCCGAGCTGGATCTCGATCTCCACGCCCGGCCGGATCGCGACCACCCGCCCGGCCGCCGGCGCCGTGACGAGATCCGGGTGCGGCCCGGTCGCCATGCGGCGCCGGCCCCCATGCTCGAACAGGAGCTCGCCGGCCGGTGCCGTGCCATGCCGCGCCGGCTCGGCGGGGATCCACGCGCCCGCGTGTGCGACGGCCGAGTGGCGATCGGCATCGACCTCCACCAGCCGCGGGTCGCGGACCCGCTCCGCGAGCAGGTCACCCGCGGCGACGTTCGTGTCCACGGTCGCGGTGATCCGGTCGCCGGGCAGGAGGGGGATGCGGACGCGCGGTGCCGCCACGAGCAGCGGGCGGGCCGCGACGAAGGTGGATCCGCTCACAGGTCGCGCTCCGGCCAGAGGGCCGCTTCCCAGCTCCCGAGCACCTCGCGCCGGGCCTCGGTCCGCTCGGGAAGCCGAAGCGGCACGTCCCGGAGGTCGACGACGAGGCCGGCGAGCCCACCGGTCGCGCGCAACGCGAACCGCTTGCCCCGCACGCCCAGGTCGACGGGTGCGCGGAACGAGAGCTCGACGGACCCGACCTGGCCCGGAGGCAGGTCGACGAGCGCCAGGCGGCCACCCGCGAGCTGCAGGTCCACGGGGGCGTCGCCGACGGCCAGGCGGAGCTGCCCGACCTGGCGGCCCGTCCGGATGCCACGGGCGATCGCGAGGGTGCCCAGGGGCACGAGCGCGTCCGGCACGAGCTCGCCGATGACGCGCGCCCGTTCCGCAGCGTCCTCGATGTTCCCGAGCGGGGCGAGAAGCCGGGCGGAATCGAGGGCGACCTGGACGACCCCGGGCCGCCGAAACGCATCGGCGAGCACGAGCAGGGCGGCGGACGCCGGGATCGATGACCACGCCCCGCCGGCGAGGATCACCAGGTCGGGCGGCGCACCGTCCAGCTCCGCGGTCCCCGCGACGAGACGCTGCAGTGAGGCCCGGAGCGCGGCCGCGCGGAGCAGGGCGCCGTCCCCGCCGAGATCCGCCCACGGGGCGATGCGGAGCTCGGCGAGCCGGTCACGCAGGCGTGCCCGGTCGAGGCCGATGGTCGCCCACGCCTCGACCTGATCGAGGTCGGCGTCACCGTCCACGAGGCCGAGCACGGCCGCGGGCACCTCGACGGCCGCGATCCGGACGGGGGCTCCGGGCTCCGAGCCCGGCTCCGCCCGGGCGCGCAGCGCGCCGCTCATCCCCACCTCGAGCAGCTCGATCCGGAGGTCGAGCACCTCGGCCAGCGTGGCCGTCGCGGCGACCAGGGCGTGCCGCGCGTCGGCAGGACTGGCGCGCCGCGCGGCGAGCACGGCGCGGAGGTGGGAATCCCCGTCGGCGCTCGGTCGCGGGACCGCGATCACCTCCGTTCCCAGCGGGAACTCCGACGCGCGGGCGGCCGCCGCGCCCACGAGGATGATCGGCACTCCCGGCCGGCGCTCGGCCACTCCCACCGCCAGCGCCACGAGCTCGCCGACCAGGTCGCGCTCGTCCGCGGTGGCCGGGTCGCCCGTCCCGACGATCAGGGCGGCAACGGCCGGGCGCG
>Ga0315271_10000917_pt1 | contig 17229 bp, 14 predicted proteins | sample C3_top_MG_FD_204664 | JGI IMG/M metagenome (GOLD analysis project Ga0315271, IMG submission 204664) | Sediment microbial communities from Yellowstone Lake, YNP, Wyoming, USA - C3_top | ecosystem: Environmental > Aquatic > Freshwater > Lake > Sediment | place: USA: Wyoming | collected 2017-08-01
CGTAATTACTGAACGGGCAGGTGACGAACTTGGTATTCGGCTCCACCAGCGTAACCTGGATGTTCTGGTTGGCGCGTTTGAGATATTTGGCACAGGTGGCGCCGCCGAAACCGCCGCCAACCACGACGACACGCGGGCCGTTGGCCGCGCGTGCAACCGCGGCATAACCGAGGGCCAGCGTGGCCGCGCCGGCACCGGTCAGCTTGATAAAATCTCTGCGAGTGATTTTGCTCATGGCTATCTCCTATTTTTTGTTCAGGCTGGCGATGTAGCTGGAGATCGCCTCGATTTCGGTATTGGTGTAGCCCTTGGCGTGCCGGCCCATCACGGTGGAGGGACGCTGGCCTTCTTTGAAGGCCTTGAGCATTTCCGCAATATTTTTTGCCGTGAGCGCATGCAGACTCGGGATGCTTCCCGGACTCACGCCATTCGGACCATGGCAAGCGAAGCAGTTGTTCGCCATGTTGGTGGCGGCGGCCGGGCTGACCGGATTCTCGACCATCTGGGGAGTGGGTGCAGCAGCTGGCTTAGCCGGTGGAGAGGGCGGCGTCGTGCTGCAGGCCGTTGCCGCAATGCCGGCCATCAGCAACATTGGTATCTTTTCTAGTTTTGCGAATCTCATTGCATTTCTCCTCTGCATAGGAAACGGACAACTGGACGGCGGCACAAACCTGCCGGGTTCCAGACCCTCATAGCGGTATCAATAGTTTTATAGTTGGCAACGAGGTTTTGTGGATACCTCGCTTGCGAGGATTAATATGAAACTGATGTCTGAACAAGTAAAGAACAAGCTGCATTCATTAGCATCTTCTTATTGTTTGGCGGGAACCCGGCAACCGTACCACATCGATGTTCTTGCTCGCGATACCACTCTTTGGCCGAGTCGGTAGCTCAACTACTACCGCGGCAGACTAACGACGTGTCGATAACTTCAGCGGAAGTGTCGCAGTGTTGAATTGTGACAGGATCAGCCTGAAGAGGCTGAACAGTCGTGCAGGCGTCTGAGGAATAATTTCTGATATTACATTCCCACGAATCAGCCACCCTGGCCGATACGGGGGATGTCCGGGCAACGCGAGACTACTTTCCCGACTTGATTTTCCTGCCCAGCCGGGCCGCAATGCGCAGGCGCAGGGCATTGAGCTTGATGAAGCCTTCCGCGTCCTTCTGGTTGTAGGCGCCCTTGTCTTCCTCAAAGGTCGCGATACGCATGTCGAACAGGCTGTCACGGGCGGACTTGCGACCGGCCACCACCACATTGCCCTTATAGAGCTTGAGGCGCACGATGCCGTTCACCGTCGCCTGCGAGGCGTCGATCATTTCCTGCAGCATGGCGCGCTCCGGACTCCACCAGTAGCCGTTATAAATGAGCGACGCATAGCGTGGCATCAGATCATCCTTGAGATGCGCGACTTCGCGGTCAAGCGTCAAGGATTCGATCGCACGATGCGCCTTGAGCAGAATGGTGCCGCCCGGCGTCTCATAAGCGCCGCGCGACTTCATGCCGACATAGCGGTTCTCGACGATGTCGGCGCGACCAATGCCGTTCGCGCCGCCGATCTTGTTGAGGGTGGCCAGCACCGTGGCCGGGCTCATGGCCTTGGCGTTGATGGCAACAACGTCACCTTTCTTGTACGTGAGCTCGATGTAGGTCGGCTTGTTTGGCGCCTTCTCGGGCGATACCGTCCAGCGCCACATGTCCGCTTCCGGCTCGGACCACGGATCTTCCAGCACACCGCCTTCATAGGAAATGTGCAGCAGGTTCGCATCCATCGAGTACGGCGACTTCTTGCCTTTCTTGTACTCGACCGGAATTTTATGCTTCGCGGCATAGGCCAGCAGCGTTTCACGCGACGTAAGATTCCATTCGCGCCAGGGCGCGATCACTTTTACTTCCGGCTTCAAGGCATAGGCACCGAGCTCGAAGCGCACCTGGTCATTGCCCTTGCCGGTGGCGCCATGCGCCACGGCATCAGCGCCGACCTGGTTGGCGATCTCAATCATGCGTTTGGCAATCAGCGGACGCGCAATCGAGGTGCCGAGCAGGTATTCGCCCTCATAAAGCGTATTGGCGCGGAACATCGGGAACACGAAGTCGCGCACAAATTCTTCTTTCAAGTCGTCAATAAAAATCTGCTTCACGCCCATCTTCTTCGCCTTGGCGCGCGCCGGTGCAAGTTCTTCGCCCTGGCCGATGTCGGCGGTAAAGGTCACGACCTCGCAGTCATAATTCTCTTCCAGCCATTTGAGAATGACTGAGGTGTCGAGGCCACCGGAGTACGCCAGCACAACTTTCTTGATTTTAGCCATGACGAATGATGCCTATATGAATAATTGCTATTTCTTGCGCGCCGGCATGAGATCGGTGCAAACGCCCTCGAATACTTCCGCCGCCAGGCCCACCGATTCCCCCAGTGTCGGGTGCGGATGAATGGTCTTGCCGATGTCTTCCGGGTCGGCGCCCATTTCGATGGCGAGCGCCAGTTCGCTGATGAGGTCGCCGGCATGGGTGCCGACGATGCCGCCGCCAACCACCCGGTGGGTTTCGTCATCCACGAGAATCTTGGTGAAGCCTTCATCCCGGCCATTGGCAATCGCGCGCCCGGACGCGGCCCAGGGAAACACCGCCTTGCTCACCTTGTGGCCGGCCTTCTTCGCCTCGTCTTCGGTGACGCCCACCCAAGCGATTTCCGGATCGGTGTAGGCCACTGACGGAATCACGGTCGCATCGAAGAACGCCTTGTGCCCGGCCGCAGCCTCGGCCGCCACATGACCTTCATGCACCGCCTTGTGGGCAAGCATCGGCTGGCCGACGATATCGCCAATGGCAAAGATGTGCGGAACATTGGTGCGCAGCTGCTTGTCGACCGGAATGAAGCCACGCTCGTTGACCGTGACGCCGGCTTTCTCGGCGGCGATCTTCTTGCCATTCGGCGTGCGACCCGCCGCCACCAACACGAGATCGTAGATCTGCGGTTCGGCCGGAGCCTGTTCGCCCTCGAACCAGACCTTAATGCCTTCTTTCAGCGCCTCGATCTTTACGGTCTTGGTCTTGAGCATCACGCGATCGAAGCGCTGGCTGTTCATTTTATTCCAGACCCGTACCAAGTCGCGGTCCGCGCCCGGCATGAGTCCGTCCAGCATCTCCACCACATCGATGCGGCTGCCCAGCGCCGAATAGACGGTCGCCATTTCGAGGCCGATGATACCGCCGCCCAAGACCAGCATTTTTTTCGGAACGGCCTGCAGCTCGAGCACGCCGGTGGAGTCCAGGATGCGTGCATCCTCGGGAATGAACGACAACTTCACGGCCTGCGAGCCTGCGGCAATAATGGCTTTGGCGAACCGTATCACCTTCTTCTCGCCAGTCAGTTGCTGTCCTTCACCCGCAGTCAGCGCCACTTCAATATGATACGCATCGAGGAACCGGCCGACACCGCGCACCACGTCCACCTTGCGCGCCTTGGCCATCTGCGTCAGGCCACCGGTCAGCTTGCCCACCACCTTGGCCTTCCAGGCGCGCAGCTTGTCGAGATCGAATTGCGGCGTCCCGAAGCTCACACCGTGCTCGGCAAGCTTTTGTGCCTCTTCCGTCACGGCCGCCACGTGCAGCAGCGCCTTGGACGGAATGCAGCCGACGTTCAGGCACACGCCACCGAGCGCGGCGTAACGTTCCACCATCATGGTCTTCAGGCCGAGATCGGCCGCACGGAACGCCGCCGAGTAGCCGCCGGGACCGGCGCCGAGCACCAGCAGGTCGCATTCGAAATCAACCTTGCCACCAAAAGTTGAGGCGGCGGGCGCTGGTGTGCGAACTGGCTCTGACGGCGCCGCGACAGTTGGCGCTGCAGGCTTTGCCACGGTCGCACTCGTCGCCGGCTTCGCGGGTGACGGTGCGGCCTGGGTCGCTTCGGTTTCCAGCAGCAATACGACCGTGCCTTCGGCCACCATATCGCCGACCATCACCTTGACTGCTTTGACGGTGCCGGCAGAAGGCGCTGGCACGTCCATGCTCGCCTTGTCGGATTCGAGCGTGACAATGGAGTCTTCGGCCTTGATGACATCGCCGGGCTTGACCAACACCTCGATCACCGCGACTTCCTTGAAGTCGCCGATGTCGGGGATTTTGATTTCGATGGTCTGAGACATGCTATTCCTTCATTTACCCATCAAAAACTGAGAATGACCACTCAATGCTGCAATGCAAAGAACGCCAAGAGAAATTGTTATCTCTTTTTCTTTTTCCCTGCGGCCTTCTTCTGTTTAATGGCTGGCTTGGTCTCTTTGCGTTTTGGTGACGCCTTCTTCTTGCGCGCGGGAAACTCGCCCTGCAGCGCCGCGCGCATGCCGGCGAGCACCTGCCCCAGATAGGTGATGAAACGCGCTCCCGCGGCGCCATCGATGACACGATGATCGTAGGACAGCGACAGCGGCAGCATGAGACGCGGCGCAAAGCGCTTGCCGTCCCATTTCGGTTTCGTGTCGGCCTTCGACACGCCGAGAATCGCAACTTCCGGAGCATTGATAATCGGTGTAAACGCCGTGCCACCGATACCGCCGAGACTGGAGATAGAGAAACAGCCGCCCTGCATTTCCGCCGGTGACAGTTTGCCATCGCGCGCTTTCTTGGCCAGCTCACCGGCCTCGCGCGCGATCGCCAGTACTGATTTCTGATCGGCATTGCGGATCACCGGCACCACCAGCCCGTTCGGCGTGTCGGCGGCGAAACCGATGTGGTAGTAATGCTTGACGATCAGGTTCTCGCCATCGAGTGAACTGTTGAAGGTCGGAAATTGCTTGAGCGCGTCGACACACGCCTTGATCAGGAATGCCAGCACCGTCACCTTGACGCCATTCTGTTCGGCGTTCTGGTTGATCTCGACACGGAATTGTTCGAGCGCGCTGATGTCCGCTTCGTCGAACTGCGTGACATGCGGCATCATCACCCAGTTGCGCGCGAGATTGGCGCCGGATAGTTTCTGGATGCGCGATAGCGGCTTGGTCTCGAATGAACCGAACTTGGCGAAGTCCACTTTCGGCCACGGCAGCAAATCGAGCGCGCCACCGGCGGCCGGGCGCGCACCGCTGAGCACCGCCTTCACAAAGGCCTGCACGTCTTGTTGAAGTATGCGGCCCTTGGGACCACTGCCTTTCACTTTCGAAATGTCCACGCCCAGTTCGCGCGCGAAGCGGCGCACTGACGGGGTGGCGTGCGAACGATGTCCACCCGCCGAGGCGGCAATAAACTCTGCCGGTCCCGGCATCAATACCACCGCGGGCGGGCGGCTCGGTCCTTCCGATTTCCCGGGCACGGGTGGCGCACCCATCGCCGCGGTGGAAGCGCTGCGCACTGCCGGTTCGGGGGCGGCCACAACCGCTGGTGCCGCTGCCTTTGCCGCCGGCGCCGGCTGGCTCGCAGGCGCCGCCTTTTCGTCACTGGCCTCCAGAGTCAGCACCACTGTGCCTTCGGCCACCATGTCGCCGACTTTCACCTTGACCGCTTGCACGGTGCCGGCGACAGGCGCTGGCACGTCCATGCTCGCCTTGTCGGATTCGAGCGTGACGATGGAGTCTTCGGCCTTGATGACATCGCCGGGCTTGACCAATACCTCGATCACCGCGACTTCCTTGAAGTCGCCGATGTCGGGGATTTTTACCTCGATGAGTTGCGGCATGCTGTTCCTTCGTGATCGCTAGGGACGGACAAGCGTCTTCACACTGTCAGCGGATTCGGCTTCTCGGGATCAATGCCGTATTTTTTGACTGCCTCGGCGACCTTGGCCGGATCGAGCTTCTCTTCCTCGGCCAGCGCTGCCAGGCTGGCGGTGGTAACCCAGTAGCGATCGACCTCGAAGAAGTGACGCAGCTTCTCGCGGGTATCGGAACGGCCAAAGCCGTCGGTGCCCAGCACACTGTAGCGACGCGACACATAGGGACGAATCTGATCGGCGAAGGCGCGCACGTAGTCGGTGGAGGCGATCACCGGGCCCTCGGTGTTCTCGAGACACTGCTGGACATACGGTTTGCGCGGCTCGGCCGTCGGGTGCAGCAGATTCCAGCGCACAGTGGCCACGCCATCGCGCGCCAGCAGCGTGAAGCTCGGGCAGCTCCAGATGTCGGCCTCGATACCCCAGTCTTTTTTGAGCAGGTTGGCGGCGGCGATCACTTCATTCAGGATCGTGCCGGAACCGAGCAACTGCACGCGCGGACCCTTGCCCGTGCCGCCCTGCCGGAACAGGTACATGCCCTTGAGAATGCCAGCCTCCGCGCCCTCCGGCATGGCCGGGTGCGCGTAGTTCTCGTTCATTACGGTGAGATAGTAGTACACGTCCTCCTGCTCGGCGTACATGCGGCGCAGGCCGTCGTGCATGATCACCGCGAGCTCATAAGCGAAGGTCGGATCGTAGGAGATGCAGTTTGGAATCTGCGCCGACCACAGGTGCGAGTGGCCATCTTCATGCTGAAGGCCTTCGCCGTTCAACGTGGTGCGGCCCGCGGTGCCACCGAGCAGGAAGCCGCGCGCGCGCGAATCGCCCGCCGCCCACCACAGGTCGCCGGTGCGCTGCAGGCCGAACATGGAGTAGTAAATGAAGAACGGGATCATCGGCACGCCGTGCGTCGAATACGACATGGCCGCCGCGATCCACGAACACATGGCGCCGGCCTCGTTGATGCCCTCTTGCAGGATCTGGCCGTGCTTGTCTTCCTTGTAGAACATGAGCTGATCACGGTCCTGCGGCGTGTACAGCTGGCCGACCGACGACCAGATGCCGATCTGACGGAACAGGCCTTCCATGCCGAAAGTGCGCGATTCATCGGCCACGATTGGCACCACGTGCTTGCCAATGTTTTTGTCCTTGAGCAGCACGCCGAGCAGGCGCACGAACGCCATGGTGGTCGAGAACTCGCGACCCTCGGCCGAGGCCTTGAGCAGCGCCTCGAATGCCGCCAGCGGCGGCACCTCGAGTGCGACGCTCTTCTTGCGCCGCGCCGGAAGATATCCGCCCAGCGCCTGGCGCCGCTCAGCCATATAGTTATATTCCGGTGAACCCGGAGACGGTTTGATGTAGTCGAGTTTCTCGACCTGCTCGTCAGTCAGCGGCAGGTGAAAGCGGTCGCGGAATGCCTGAAGTGAAGTCGTGCCCATCTTCTTCTGCTGATGGGTAATGTTCTGCGCCTCCCCCGACTCACCCATGCCGTAACCCTTGACGGTCTTGGCGAGGATCACGGTCGGCTGGCCCTGGTGGTTGATCGCCGCATGATAGGCCGCGTACACCTTGTGCGGATCGTGGCCACCGCGGTTCAGACGCCAGATGTCATCATCCGACCAGCTCGCCACCATCTCCTTGAGTTCCGGATACTTGCCGAAGAATTGCTCGCGCACATAGGCGCCATCGCGCGCCTTGAAGGTCTGGTAATCGCCGTCCACGCATTCATCCATGCGTTTTCGCAGCAAGCCGAGGCGATCGCGCGCCAGCAATGGATCCCAGTAACCGCCCCAGATGAGTTTGATGGCATTCCAGCCGGCGCCGCGGAACGTGGCCTCGAGCTCCTGGATGATCTTGCCGTTGCCGCGCACCGGTCCGTCGAGGCGCTGCAGGTTGCAGTTCACCACAAAGATTAAATTATCGAGATTCTCGCGCGCCGCCATGCCGATGGCGCCGAGCGACTCGGGCTCGTCCACCTCGCCATCGCCAATGAAACACCACACCTTGCGGTTTTCGGTGTTGGCGATGCCGCGGTCGTGCAGATACTTCATGAAGCGCGCCTGGTAGATGGCCATGATCGGCCCGAGACCCATGGACACGGTCGGGAACTGCCAGAAATCCGGCATCAGCCACGGATGCGGATAGGAAGACAGGCCCTTGCCGTCCACCTCGCGCCGGAAGTGATCCATCTGTTCTTCGGTCAGGCGTCCGAGCATGAAGGCACGCGCATAAATTCCGGGCGAGGAATGTCCCTGCACGTACACCAGATCACCGCCGAAGTTTTCGCTCGGCGCGCGCCAGAAATGATTGAAGCCGACGTCATAGAGGGTTGCGGCCGAGGCAAAGCTGGCGATGTGGCCGCCGAGATTGGAATCGCCCTTGTTCGCGCGCAGCACCATGGCCAGCGCATTCCAGCGCACGAACGAGCGGATGCGGTCTTCCATGGCGTGATCGCCGGAAGAACGCACTTCCTTGTCGGGCGGAATAGTATTGATGTAGGCGGTGTTGGCCGCGTACGGCACATTGATGCCGGCGGCACGCGCCAGTTCAATCTGCTTCTCGATCAGGTAATGCGCGCGCTCCGGACCTTCCTGCTGGATGACGGCCCCGAGGGCATCGAGCCACTCCTGGGTTTCCTGGGCGTCCACATCGGTCTGCGGGGGAAGGCTTGGGACGGCGGCCATAATTTCTTCTCCTCATCTCGATCCGCCGGCAGCGGCGAATCTGACGACTAAATTGTCTGAATTCGTTTTGACTACAACAGCGCGGGCACGAAAAAACGGTCGAAAGCCCCGTCGCTCAGCCGATACTTCAGTTTGCGGACCCTCGCCGGGCCACAAATCCAGAAATATTGGTGAGGACAGCGGTACCAGGCAGGGCAACCACCCTCGGTCAATTCTGCTAAATTAGGCGGCGTATGATCGGTTTTTTGGATATTAAGGTCAAGCTATTGACTTAACAGCAGGATTTCCCGTCACGGGCACTCACTGGATCTCACCCATGCAACTCGATACCGCCAAGATCGCGCAGGATAGCCGCGCGTTAAGCACCAAAGACACCGATTCCGGATCGCATCTGGTTTGTTTGCTCGGCACCAGCTTCGATATCGCGCGTCTGCCGCACGGCAACGTGTTGAAGCAGCGCATCAAGGCCGCGCGCCACAAGCTCGCCGCTGACTGCCCGTTTCATGCCATTCTGCCCAACACTCAGGGCACCCGGATTTCGCTGCTGGTGGTCGATCCGGCCCAATCCACCTTCGAGTTGTTGACGCAGGCGCGCAAAACCATTTCTTACCAGCGCAGCCCAGTGCCGGCAACGCTCGGCTTGGCCTGCTTCGGACTGGATGCAAAACAGGCGGAACGTGCCTGCGAGGCACTGATCGCCGCGGCCCTGGCCGCGGACTTCGTCATGCCGGATTTCAAGAGCAAGCGCGAACCGGCCACCCGTCTCAAACAAATTCGTATATATGGTCACAAGGCCCAGCATGGCTACGTCCGCACCCTGGCCGAGGCACGCGGCAACAACCTCGCCCGCTTCCTCACCGCCCTGCCGCCCAATGAACTCACGCCCGGCAACTATCGCCAGCGCGTCGTGAAACTCGCACGTGCCTACGGCTGGAAGACCGACTTTCTGGATATAAAAAAACTTAAAGGCCGCGGCGCCGGCGCGTTTCTGGCGGTCGCGCAAGGCAGCCCGGAACCGGATGCCGGCATCTTGCACCTGAGCTATGCGCCGAAAAAAAAATCGAACCAGGGGGCGCTCGCCCTGGTCGGCAAGGGCATCTGCTTCGATACCGGCGGCACCAATCTCAAACCCGCGCGCCACATGCACGGCATGCACGAGGACATGGAAGGCAGCGCCGTGGCGCTCGGCACCCTGCTCGCACTCACCGAACTCAAGGTGGATTTCCCGGTGGACTGCTGGCTGGCGCTCGCCCAGAACCACATCGGCCCCAAGGCCTACAAGCAAAACGACGTGGTGACGGCCGCGAACGGCACCACCATCGAGATCATGCACACCGACGCCGAAGGCCGCATGGTGCTGGCCGATACCCTCACCTTCGCGTCACGTGCCAAACCGCGCCTTATTATGGACTACGCCACCCTTACCGGCGCGTGCGTGGGCGCCTTGAGCACGCGCATGAGCGGCGCCGTGACCAATCGCATGGAACTGGTGCCGACCGTGATCGAGGCCGGCTGGGAAAGCGGTGAGCGCGTCTGGCCGTTCCCGCTGGAGAAGGATTACCACAAGGCGCTCAAGAGTAGCATCGCCGACATGAAGCAGTGCACCCTGGACAGCGATGCCGATCACATCATCGCCGCATCGTTTCTGAGTAAATTCATCGAGGGCGATATGCCATGGGTACATATTGATCTTTCGGCCGGCAATCACAAAGGCGGCCTGGCACACATCCAGACCGATATCACCGGCTTCGGTGTGCGCTTCTCGCTGAACCTGCTGCTGAACCAAAAGGCCATGGCGCAGGTCTGACGCCACAGACCCAAACGCTAACTGGATCGGCAACATCATCCGGCGCAGATGGCCTCAATCCAGTACAACCAGCGAGATCATTCCCCATGTTCCGGCGTTCCCTGGCAACACTTGTTACCACTGTCTTGCTGTTCGTCACCGGCAATCTCACGGCCACTGCGGCCGAGAACCCGGCCAAAGTACAGGCGCGCCAGCAGGCCGCCGCGGACATGCTCGCCAACATCCAACAGGCGACCTGGATCCGCGACGGCAAGAGCGCGCATGTCATGTATGTGTTCTTCGATCCCAACTGCCCGTACTGCCACAAGGTGTACGAGATGCTGCGCCCGCAGGTGCAGCGCGGTGAGGTCGAGCTGCGATGGGTGGTGGTCGGGAAACTCATGGCCACCAGCACCGGAAAGGCCGCGGCCCTGCTCGAAGCCAAAGACCCAACCGAGGCACTTTATCGCAACGAACGTGGCTTCTCGCAAGAGACCGGCAGCTTCGGCGGCATTGAGGAAGAACCAGCGCCGCGCGAGGACACACTCCGCAAATTAAATGCGAACCTCGCCCTGCTCAATCGCAGCGGATTCGACGCCGTGCCGGCCCTGCTATTCCGTACCCGGGACGGTAAGGCCGATTTTGTCCGCGGTGCCCCGCCGGCAGCGTTTCTCGACAATCTGGTGAAGGAGCTGGAATAACGAGCAACACTCGGCGGAACTCCGGTAACAAATCCCACAGCCATTTCGCCAGCATGGCATCATGTGGACCGTGCGCACGCTTTCCTGAGCTAGGCAAAGCATTGCTTGAAATCTGCACGGCCCTGCCTTAACCTTGGCCGCCGACTGAAGTACTCAAGTATTTAACCAACGCCAATAAATCGGGAGATCCCATGAAAAACCCACTGGATTCGATTGTCGGAACCATCATTTCCGGCTTCGTGCTCACAGCCATTCTGTACGTGTTCGTCGTCAACTTCCTGCTCAAGGCCTAAGGCCCGGGCAATAACAGAAACAAATAAGATCGGGAGATACTCATGGAACTCATTCTTGACCGCTGGTTTCACATCATGGCTGGCATCGCCTGGATTGGCCTGCTCTATTACTTCAACTTCGTGCAGGCGGTTGCCCTGCCCAAGGCCAAGGCCGACAACACCGCCGCCGGCATCACCAAACACATCGCCCCACAGGCACTGCTCTGGTTCCGCTATGCCGCGCTTGTAACCTGGCTGACCGGCGCTTGGTATCTGGAGCGCTCCGGCATCGGCCTCGGTGCCGCCTTCATGCTCAAGGGCTCGGCGACGGCCATCGGCCTCGGCGTCTGGCTCGGCACCATCATGCTGTTCAACGTGTGGGTGCTGATCTGGCCGAACCAGAAGAAAGTGCTGGGAATCGTGCCGGCCGATGACGCCACCAAGGCCAAGTCCGCGCGCATCGCCTTTCTCGCCTCGCGTACCAACACCATGTTGTCCATCCCCATGCTGTTTTTCATGGTGACGGGCAGCGCGCACGGCCTGCCGCGCCTGTTCTAAGCCGATTGTCGGAAACCAGGGCCCGGCGGCAACGCCGGGCCTTTTTTATTTTCACGACAATACTTGCGTTATTTTTCGAAATCACTAGAATTTTTTCCACAAAGATAATGGCGCCCTCAGGCAGGGCGCCTTTGTGTTTTTGGTGACAAGGAAATGCCAACGAACTATCAGATACCGGTATTTGCCCCCCTGCCCGTGGCCTTCGCGCACGGCGCGGGTGCCTGGCTCACAGACACCCAGGGACGAAAATACCTGGACGCGCTATCCGGGGTCGCCGTGTGCGGGCTTGGCCATGCCCATCCTGAAATTACGCAAGCCATCTGTGACCAGGCTGGCAAACTGCTGCACACCTCCAACTGGTATGAAGTGCCATTGCAGGCGGAACTGGCCGAGCGCCTGTGCAAACACGCCGGCATGGACAACGCGTTCTTCTGCAACTCCGGCGCCGAGGCGAACGAGGCGGCCATCAAGCTCGCGCGTCTCTACGGTCATCAGAAGAAAGTGCTCAACCCGACCATCATTGTCACCGACGGCAGCTTTCACGGGCGCACGCTCGCCACGCTTTCGGCCTCCGGCAACCGCAAAATACAGGCCGGCTTCGAACCGCTGGTCACCGGCTTCAGCCGCGTGCCGTACAACGACCTTGACGCAGTGCGGGTCGTGGCCGAGAACAACAAGGATATCGTCGCGATCCTGGTCGAACCGATCACCGGTGAAGGCGGTATCCAGATTCCGGACGCCAGCTATCTCCAGGGCCTGCGCGCGATCTGCGACGAGCGCGGCTGGCTGCTGATGCTGGACGAAATTCAGACTGGCATGTGCCGCACCGGCAAGTGGTTCGCCTTCGAGCACGCCGGCATCAAGCCGGACGTGCTGTCGCTCGCCAAGGGTCTCGGCAACGGCGTGCCGATCGGCGCCTGCCTGGCGCGCGGCGCCGCGGCGCAGGTTTTCAAGCCCGGCACGCACGGCTCAACCTTCAGCGGCAACCCGCTGGTGTGCCGTGTTGGACTGACGGTGCTGGATATTCTGGAGCGCGGCAAATACGAAAGGCGCGCGGCCGAACTCGGCACGCACATTCTGAACGGCCTCAAAAAATCACTCGACGGTGTTGCGGGTGTAAAGGAAATCCGTGGCCAGGGGCTGATGCTGGCCGTGGAGCTCGACCGGCCGTGCAAGGAAGTTCTCACGCTCGCGCTGGAGCGCGGATTGCTGCTGAACGTCACCGCTGACTCGGTGGTGCGCCTGCTGCCACCACTCATCCTGAGCGATGCCGAGGCCGATCAGGTCGTGAGCGGCGTTACCGAATGCGTACGCAGTTTCCTCGCCAGCAGCGCACCGAAGGCCGCACAGGGATGAGCGTACGCCATTTTCTCACGCTCATGGACTTCAGCCCCGCGGAACTCAAGGGATTGATCCGGCGCGCCAGCGAGTTGAAGATTGCGCGTCAAAGCGGTGAGCACGTTACGCCGCTCAATGGCAAAACCATGGCCATGATTTTCGAAAAATCTTCGACGCGCACGCGCGTGTCCTTCGAGGCCGGCATGGCCCAGCTCGGCGGCGCCAGCCTGTTTCTGTCGCCGCGCGACACGCATCTCGGGCGCGGTGAGCCAGTTGAAGATACAGCGCGTGTCATGTCGCGCATGGTTGACGTGATTGTGATCCGCGCCAACACGCACGCCATGGTGGAACGCTTTGCCGCACACTCGCGCGTGCCGGTGATCAACGCCCTCACCGACCTGTATCATCCTTGCCAGCTGCTGGCCGACATCCAGACCTATGTCGAGGCGCGCGGCGCCATCGAGGGACGGCGCGTCGCCTGGATCGGCGACGGCAACAACGTTTGCCACTCGTGGATGAACGCTGCGCGCCAGTTCGGCTTCACGATGACGATTGCCGTGCCCAAGGGCTACGAGCCGGATGCAGCATTGCTCAAGGCCTGTGCCGCGCAGGTCACGCTCGTGCATGACCCAAAGGAGGCCGCGCGCGGCGCCGACATCGTCGTGACCGACACCTGGGCGAGCATGGGCCAGGAGAGCGAAAAGACCGAACGCCTCAAGGCGTTCGACGGCTACACGGTGGACAAGGCGCTCATGCAGCTCGCCAGCAAGGATGCCGTATTCATGCACTGCCTGCCGGCCTATCGCGGCGTGGAAGTTGCCGCGGAAGTCATCGACGGACCGCAAAGCGTGGTGTGGGACGAGGCCGAGAACCGCCTGCACGCGCAGAAGGCCCTGCTCGAATTCCTGCTCGCCCCGGCACCCTGAAAGCCCCTGTTTGCGGCACACACCGCGAATTCGGTTTTTTGCAGTGTAGTGGCAATCCCTGGCCTCGCATGACCCTGAGCGGCAGGCCTGCCTGATATTGTTGGCCATTTCCCCCAAGAAACGAGCGCTGCCGGCGACCTCAGCGCTACCCAGCCTCCCCTGCTGGTCAAATCCACCCTGTTTTCTATTGGGGATAAGCTCGCAGCGTCGTCTTCTGTGGCTTGCGCATCAGCCGAAATCAGCAGCCCTGCGCGCGCATACCCGTTGCATACCCAGCGCCACGGCGCTGGCGGATTGGTTATCGTTGTTCTGGCAGGAACTTTGCATAGCTTCATCTAGATTGGGGCACAGATTGCGACGATACCAGTCGTCGCCGCTCTGTGGTCAGGCCCGCTGGCAGATTATTTGCACTACTGGATACAAACGGCACTATCTACCGAGATGGCGCGAAATGTACAGGAAAAAGCCTTGATAGCCATGCGCACCCGCTTCCCTGAAGCTCCCGCCGTCGCCGCGCGGGACGGGAATCACTGCGTTCAGTTTTCCCACGGGCAAAATAACCCTGCTATACCTATAAACAAGTTTGCCAGCCGTCACTCACCAGTGCCAATGATAACGAACAACCTTGCACTCAGGCATGGAGCGCCCGGTTTTGCCGACAGGCTCGGTGGCAATCGCCTGCGCCGGACGCGCGTGCCCGTTCCCCCTCCGCACCGCGGTTTCACGCTGGTCGAATTGGTGGCCACCATTGTCATCGCAGCAATCCTGATTGCGATTGCTGTTCCCAACATGCGGATGTTCGTGGAAAAAAACCGGGTCAAGCTGGCCGTGGGGGAATTGGCCACCACCCTGAATTTTGCCCGCAGCGAGGCGACCAAACGCCGCTTTCCGATAACGGTATGCGCACGCGCCTCCGACTCCAGCTGCACAGCCGGAGGCACCAGCTGGAACGGCGGCTGGCTGGTGTTCGCCGATGCCGACGGAAACGGCGCGATCGACGCCGGCAATGAGATCCTGCGCATCACCAGCAGTCTGCCCCAGAACGTAACCCTGGAAAGCAAGGGCTTCACCACGCCCGCCATCATGCAGTACTCATCGGCCGGCGAACTCAGCGTCAACGGAAAATTCAAGATCTGCAACAGCGAGCCGGGCTACGAAAACATTGCGCGCGCTATCGATATCAGCGCGACCGGCCGGGCCAGCGTGGATCCGGCCACCTACGCCTGCAGCGCCATCTAGCCATGTTCGCAAAACGCCCACATCACAGCGCAGCCGGACAACGCCAGCGTCAGTCGGGCATCAGCATGCTCGAAGTGCTGATCTCGGTGTTCGTGGTCGCCATCGGCCTGCTCGGCATCGCCGCCCTGCAATTCATGTCCAAGCGGTCCAACTTTGAAGCCGTGCAGCGCACGACCGCGACGCTGCTGGCCAGCGACATCATCGAGCGCATGCGCGCCAACCCCACCCAGCTCCTGAACTACGCCGGCGATGCCACTTCTCCCATCACGCCGCTCGGCGGCCCGACGGCAACGCGCACGCAAGCATCCCCGGATTGCTCCACGGCCAACTGCGACTCCTTCGAGCTTTCACAGTACGACCTGTGGGAATGGGAAACGGCGCTCAACGGTCTCAGCGACACGGATACAGCCAGCGGCGCCAGCACGGGCGGCCTGGTGGCGCCAACCGCCTGCATTACCACTGAAGCGGCAGCCGGCGTGGTCGACCGTTCCGGCAAGTACACGGTGGCCATCGCCTGGCGCGGCGCCACGCAGATGGCGAATCCGACCGTCAACACCTGCGGCGAAGGCAGCGGCAAGTACAACGGCGAAGACGGCAGCGCCGACACCCATCGGCGGGTGCTGTTCGTCTCAACCTACATCTCGACCCGATAACGCCCATGGCCCCCATGACCTCGTTTCGCTCCAACCGCGGATTCAGCCTCGTCGAGCTGATGATCGCCTCGGTGCTCGGCCTGATGGTCGTGGCGTTTGTCGCCACCATGTTCCTGAGCGGCAACCGCAACTACGCGCAGGACGAACGCTTCGCGCGCATGCAGGAGAACGGTCGCTACGCTCTTAACCGCCTCACCGAAGAACTGAGCGGCGCCGAGTACTGGGGCGGGCTGACTACTGCCGATCCGTCATCCGCAGGCATACGCGACCTCGCCGTGCTCGCCACCGTGCTCGCGTCCAACCACTGCGGTGTCGCCTTCACGCCCGGAAACACGACACGCGCGCTCGGCAACGCCAGTGGCACCACGGCAAGTGCCGCTTTCAATTGCATTAATGCTTCCAGCTTTCGCAATGGCACCGACGTGCTGCTGGTACAGAAAGTAATCAGCCCGCCCGCCACCGCCGCCGGTGGCGCCAATCCGTTCAGCACCAGCAAGGCGTATCTGCGCACCAACACCTCGACCGGCGCCTTGATCCAGTCCGCGACCGTACCGACGGATATCTCGGCGACTTACACGATCCCGAACCAGAACTGGACATACTGGGAATACGCACCGGCGGTTTATTACATTCAGGACACCGGCATTCCCAGCCTGCACCGTCTGAAACTGGGATCGGGGCTGACCATGGAAGACGAACTGCTGACCGAAGGCGTCGAGGTCTTCCATGTCCTGTTTGGCATCGACACCGATAGCCCGACCGACGGTATCGCAAACCGTTACAAGTCGAACCCGAGCGCCGCCGAGCTGGCGTCCGCGGTGAACGCCCGCATTTACGTCCTGGTGCGAAGCGTCGACAAGGATCCGAATTACGAAGACAGCAAAACGTACACGCTCGGCGATGCCTGCTACAAGGTTGGCGGTGGTGGTGGCTGTATCGCCCTGACCGATGCGTCCGCGACATCCGAACCGGCGAAGTACCATCGGCGCGTATTCAGCAGCACCGTGATGCTGCGCAACCCGCTGTTCCGGGCTCAATTCCTACAATGATGCGACGGGGGCCAGCCATGACGACACCATCTCTTTCCGCACAGCGCGGCGCGTCCCTGCTCACCTCGCTGATCATGCTGGTCGCGCTCACACTCGTGTCGCTCGGCTCGCTCGGCACCAGCCTCATGGAATTGCGCATGGCGAACAATGCCGAGTCCGGCATGGCGGCGATTCAGATGGCCCAGGCAGGCATCGACGCGACGGTCGCCACACCTTCGAATTATTTCATCGTCGACGGCGTGGTGGGTGATACGCGCTGCTACAACGTTTCCGGTTGCACGAAAAGCATTTCCACCATGCCGGAGCCGATTGCCA
>Ga0315271_10000918_pt1 | contig 17228 bp, 17 predicted proteins | sample C3_top_MG_FD_204664 | JGI IMG/M metagenome (GOLD analysis project Ga0315271, IMG submission 204664) | Sediment microbial communities from Yellowstone Lake, YNP, Wyoming, USA - C3_top | ecosystem: Environmental > Aquatic > Freshwater > Lake > Sediment | place: USA: Wyoming | collected 2017-08-01
CTGACGATCGCGTTCGAGCACGATGCAACACACGCCGCAATGGTGGTCTGGGATGGGCAGTGCGCGCTTTCTGTTGCGTTGACCGAGGCCTACCGGCGCTGTCTGCCCGACGCGACCTTCATCGACTTTGATAGCGTTACGCCTGAATTTATACGTGCCGCATTCGAGCGGCTCGCGCCCGGCGATCTGGTGGTGCTGATTCAGTCCACCAGCTTCAGGCTGGATGCGTTCCGCATACGCGTGGAGTTGTTCAAGCGCTCGCTCAAAGTAATTGAGCACCCGCATCTTTCGCGCATGCCGGGCGCGGAGGCGCTGCTCTACATCGATTCGCTGGCGTATGACCCGCTGTATTTTCGCGGCGTGGGAAGCGCCTTGAAGGCGCACATTGATCGCGCGCAGGTGGGTGTGGTCGACAGCGGCGGAGAGCAATTGTTTTTTGCATCGGGATTCGAATCGGCCAAGCTGAATGTGGGCGATTACCGCACCATGAACAATGTCGGCGGCCAGTTTCCTATCGGCGAGGTATTTACCGAATCTCAGGATCTGGAAGCGGTGAATGGCAGGGTGCGCATTTTTGTGTTTGGCGATACCAATTTTGCCGTCAATCAACCCGCCCAACCGATCACGCTGGTGGTCAGCAAGGGCCGCGTTATTGAAGCCATCGACTCCACGCCCGAATTCGACCAGATACTGGCGCAGATTCGCGCCGATGAAGGCGAAGTATGGCTGCGCGAGCTGGGCTTCGGCATGAATCGCGCCTTCTCACGGAATAGACTGGTCAGCGATATCGGCACATTTGAGCGTATGTGCGGCATTCACCTGTCTCTAGGCGCAAAACACGGCATCTATAACAAACCGCAAATCAAACGCGCGGAGGCCCGATATCACGTCGACGTTTTTGCCGTCACGGAATCTGTCACCTTGGACGGCGAGGTGGTTTATCGCGACGGGGCGTGGCAGGTGTGATCGTCGCCCTTCTTCGCAAACAACTCTCGGTCGGCAAAACCACAGGACGATTCGCCCTGTGGAGCTTATGGATTCGGTCACAAAACAGATTAAAATGCCCCCAAACCGTAGGCTGGCGGTGAGGTACGAACCCCAGCGTTGGGTGACACCTAGAGCATGCTGGGGTTCGCTTTGCTCACCACCAGCCTACAAAACTATTTAATCGTCGACTCAACAGGCCGCAGATGAGATGAATAGCTTAAATACCGAACCAAAATCAGCATAAACTACGCCCTCGGTTTTTAAATTTCAGACAACGCATTCTTCCAGAATATGTCCGGTCAACTCATTGGTCGTTTTGAAATATTGAGCGAGCTCGGCAAGGGCGGGCAAGGTGCGGTTTATCTCGCGCGCGATTCGCAGCTTGGCCGGCTGGTCGCAATCAAGACGTTGCGCAATTTTGATCATGCGCCCGATCTGCTGGATCACGAAGCACGCATCGTCAGCAAGCTGCAGCATCCCAATATTATTGCACTGCACGACAGCGGCGAACACGAAGGCTCGCCGTATCTGGTGTATGCCTACATCGAGGGCAGGACTCTCGCCCAGCTATTGAAGCAGGAGAAAAAGCTGTCGTTTGTGCGCGCCGCAGAAATTGCCTGCGGGGTGCTGGATGGCTTGGCCTATGCGCATGAGCAGGGCGTGTGCCATCTGGATATAAAACCGGCCAATGTGATGATCCGCAATGACGGCGTGCCGATGATCATGGACTTCGGGTTGGCGCAGGCAAGCTCCGAACACGAACCTTCTCTCGACCCCACCCTCAGCGGAACGCCGCGCTATGTCTCCCCCGAAGTCGTTTCAGGGCAGCGTGCCGATTTCATGGCGGACATCTATGCGGTCGGCACGATGCTCTACGAGATGGCAACGGGAGAGTTTGCCGTGCACGGCGAAGGCATATATGAAGTGTTGAATCGAGTGGCGCATGAAAAAGTTGCCGCGCCATCCACGCACAACGAACGGGTGGACGAAATACTGGAAGCCATCATCCTCAAGGCGGTGGCCAAAAATCCAGAAGATCGCTATCCGGATGCAGCCACGATGAAACAGGCACTGCAAGATTATCTGGGCGAGTCTCCGGAAGCCGCCAGCAACCAGGGGGACAGGCATAGCACGCTTGATTTTTTGCTGCGCCGCATGCGCAGCAAAAAAGACTTCCCGGCGCTATCCAGTATCATTTCGGAAATCAACAAAATCGTGTCTTCCGAATCGGCATCCAGCAGCAAACTCGCCAGCACCATACTGCAGGATTTTGCGCTGACCAACAAGCTGCTGAAACTGGTCAACACGGCCACCTACGGGCAGTTTGGCGGTGCCATCAACACTATCTCCAAGGCCGTAGTGATACTGGGTTTTGATACGGTGCGCAATATTGCGATGACGCTGATCCTGCTGGAGTTCATGCAGAACAAAGCGCAGGCCGCGCAGCTCAAGGATGAAATCATTCAGGCTGTGTTATCCGGCATTGTGGCTGCGCAACTGCTCAACAGTTCCAACATCCACGACGCCGAGGAAGTGATGGTCTGCTCGATGTTCCACAATCTGGGCGGGATGCTGGCAACATTTTATTTTTTCGATGAAAGCCAGGAAATCTCCCGACTGATGGAGCAAGGGGATCGCGAGGAAAGGGCCTCGATCAAGGTGTTGGGAATTTCCTATTCGGAGCTGGGGCTGGGAGTGGGGCGCGGCTGGAATTTTCCTCCGCGATTGATTGCCGGAATGCGCAAATTTGACGCAGACAAGATTCGCCCCGCGCACGGGGAACTGGACAAACTGACCGTCACCGTCAATCTGGCCCACGAGTTATGCGAAATTGCCGCTTCGACAGATACAACTGACAAGCAGAAATCGCTGAACAATTTGGCCCGGCGCTACGCAAGCGCAAGCAAATTATCCGAACGGGATCTGTCCAGCGCCATTGATACCGGCCTGAGCGAACTCGCTCGCCGCGCGGGAGCATTGGGCATCAACACCAGCAACAATGGATTTCTCACACGCGTGAACAAATGGAATGGTCAACTCCAGCCCGACGACAAGCCTAAAAATATTGAAGAGCTGGATAGCGCGTTCAAGCTGGATCAGACTGCAATTCCAGGCAAGAGTGTGAGCACCGCTGATAAAACCCGCACGCTCAATTCAGAGACCATACTCGGAGCCGGCATACAGGACGTGACCACTTCATTGGTGAGCGATTTCAATATCAACGATCTATTGCAGATGATATTGGAAACGATATACCGCGGCATGGGATTCAATCGCGCGCTGATCATGATCCGCGACAATCAGGAAGCTGCCATGGTCGCGAAATTCGGATTTGGAACCGACATCGACACGCTGATTCCGCGCTTCAAATTCCCGCTGGCTTTCGTGCCCGACGTGTTTCACCTGTCGACCGAAAAGGGTCTGGATATTGCGATTGAAGACATACACGCGCCCAACATCGCCAACAAGATTCCAGATTGGTACAGAAAAACCGTCAATGCTCCCTGCTTCATGCTGCTGCCGGTGATGATGAAGGACAAGGTGATTGCCTTGTTTTACGCGGACATGCTTGAAGCCAACGGCCTCAACATGTCACAGCAGCAACTCTCGCTGCTGCGCACCTTGCGCAACCAGGCCGTGCTGGCCATCAAACAAAAATCCTGAAAAAAGACCAACAAAAAACCCGCTTGATGCGGGTTTTTTGTTGGTCCGTTGCAGCGCACCTCAATGATGCTGGTGACCGCCTTCGTCATGCGTATGCCCGTGCTCCAGTTCTTCGGCAGTAGCAGCGCGCACACCGGTAACCACGCCTACGAAATTCAGCGTCTTGCCCGCGAGCGGATGGTTGCCGTCCACGGTCACTTCGGTGTCGGTGACATCGACCACAGTGAACAGCATGTAATCTTCATCCTCAGCGCCTTCCGCGCCGCCCTCGAACTGCATGCCGATGGCAATATCAGCCGGGAAATATTCACGCGGCTCTACGCGCACCAGCTCATGCTCATACTCGCCAAAGGCTTCATCGGGCTCCATCGTGACTTCAAATTTTGCGCCCACATCTTTGCCATGCACCGCTTCTTCCACAGTCGGGAATATGCCGTCATAACCGCCGTGCAAGTAGCTGATGGGTACCTCTGTTTTTTCCAGCAGACCGCCGTCCACATCAGACAGCTCATAGCGCAGCGACACAACGGTGTCTTTTGCAATTTTCATTTCAGTTCCTTTATCAAATTAAAAATTTCATCGGCATGACCGTGCGCGGTAACGCCATACAGCGCATGACGCAACATGCCTTGCTTGTCGATTACAAAGGTGGAACGTTTTATCGACACCTTCGTGCCCCCCTCGATTTCCTTATCGTAGAGCACACCATATTTTTTACACACCCTGGCTTCCGTGTCGGACAACAGCAGCACAGAAAGACCATAATTATCGCGAAACTGAGCGTGACTCAGGCAATCATCACGGCTGACACCGACCACCATCGTATCGAGACTGGCGAAGTGGTCATCCCGATCACTGAATTCATTGGCCTCCATGGTGCAACCTGGCGTATCGTCTTTCGGGTAGAAATACAGGACGATATTTTTCTTGCCGCGCTGATCCGCCAAGCGAAACGGCTCCATGTCTGCGTCGAACAGCTCAAATTGCGGTGCGTCAATCCCTGCCTGCAACAACATAAAATTCCTCTCCAGTGCGTGTCAGTCTACGCACAACAATACCGCATAAACAACCGGCGAATTTTAACTTATTTCGTTTGCCGCGAAAGTATTTTTGTACGGTTATAATCACGCCATGAAACCAACTAAAAATTTACTCGGCGGCCTGTCGGCAAATGTTTTTTTGCGCGATTACTGGCAAAAAAAACCGCTACTCATCCGCCAGGCCATGCCGCAATTCGACGGCCTTCTCGACCCAAAGCAACTGATCGCGCTGGCCTGCGACCCCGATGCGCAGTCGCGCTTGGTCACGCAGCGGCGCGGCCAGTGGCAATTGAATCAGTCCCCCTTCGAAGCCGAAGATTTCGACGGATTGGGCAAGAGCAAATGGACTGTACTGGTGCAGGGCCTGAATCATTACCTGCCACAGGCGGCCGAGTTACTCAAGCAGTTTAGCTTCATACCGCACGCGCGCCTCGACGACCTGATGGTGAGTTACGCGCCCAAAGGCGGCGGCGTGGGGCCGCATTTCGACTCCTACGATGTTTTTCTGCTGCAAGGAATGGGACATCGCCGCTGGCAGATCTCCACACAGCAGGATCGCACGCTGGTGGAAGGCGCGCCGCTCAGAATATTGCAGGACTTCAAGGTGGAACAGGAATGGGTGCTGGCACCGGGCGACATGCTCTATTTGCCGCCGCATTGCGCCCACAACGGCATCGCCGAAGATGATTGCATGACGTATTCGATCGGCTTCCGCACGCCGGCCTATCAGGAGCTGGCGGAACAGTTCCTGGTGTATTTGCAGGATCGCGTGTGCGTCGACGGCATGTATGCCGACCCTGATCTAAAAACCCAAAATTACCCGTCCGAAATTGGCGCAGAAATGCTGCATCAGGTGGAGCAGACCATCCAGCAGGTGCAATGGAACAAGCGCGACATCGCCGGCTTTCTCGGCTGTTATCTGAGCGAACCCAAGCCGCATATCTTTTTCGACCCTCCGGCCAGACCGCTCAGCCCTGCCCGCTTCGAGCAGGCAGTGCAGACCCGTGGCGTCGTGCTGGACCTCAAAACCCAGATGTTGTGCCAGGCAAGTAGCGTGTTCATCAACGGCATCGCGCACACGGTCGACAAAGAAACCTATCGCCAGCTGCGCGTGCTGGCTGATGCGCGCATGCTAGACGCCACACCCGGCTTGACTCCGCAAGCACTCGCGCTGCTTTATCAATGCTACGCAGACGGCTATATCACGCCCGCCGCCAACAAGCGGCCGACGAAAAAATAGACGCAGGTAAAGTCTCATCAGAAAGGCCGGCTTAATGAGCAACGCGCTGCAGCACACCAAACTGGATGGCATTGTAGATTACACAGCCGCGCTGGATACCCTGTGCGGCTTGGCTCAGCGCAGCCTGCTCTGCTTTGAAAACAACTTCGATGGCATCGGTTTCAATTCGCAGGCGCGCTACGATACGCTGCGCGCATTCCTGCTCGCCAGCCCGAACAACAGCCTGCACCTGCTGGCGCACGATGTTCGCCCGCTGACACAATACTGCCCGCGCCTGATGATGCTGCTGCGCCAATTTGGCCACAACATGCACATTTTCCAGACACCCGCACATTTAAAGCACCTGTCCGCCCCATTTGCGGTAGCGGACGAAGCTCATTTTGTGCGCCGCTTTCATTTTGACGACCCGCGCGGAATTCTGGCTCAGCACGATGTCGCAGGCGCGCGTGTGCTGAAATCACGCTTCGAAGAGATGTGGGCAGACTCGGCTGCGGCGGTTTCGGGTACCACGCTGGGGTTATAAAAAAACTCACCAACCCGTAGATTTTTTAATAATTCCTGCTAAAATACTGCGCCTTCCCTCGTAGCTTTTAGCCACGAGGGACTGAATTCTTTTTTGTATCGTTTTTTTAATCGTTAAGTGAAGGAAATTATAATGAACCGTTCCGCCCTTGTTGCTGCCCTGCTTGCCCTGTCTCTGACCGCTTGTGGCGAAAAGCCAGCTGAAACTCCAGCTCCAGCTCCAGCTCCAGTTGCTGCACCCGCTCCAGCACCTGCTGCTGAAGCCGCTTCCGCTCCTGCTGCTGAAGCCGCTTCTGGCGCTGCTGCAATGGCTCCTGCTGCAATGGCTCCTGCTGCAATGGCTCCTGCTGCTGAGCCAGCAAAGAAGTAATACGGGTTTAACCCAACAAAAAAGCCGACGCAAGTCGGCTTTTTTGTTGCCCTGAAGTTCAGGATTGCGGATTGAGGAGTGAGGATTCAGCAAAGCCGCCCGTAGTTTTCAATCCGCGATCCCCGATCCTCAATCCAGATTTCAAGCGATTTCGCGCCAGCCCAGCCCTTCCTGCTGTGTCGCCACAGCTATCCAGTCTGCCGCACAATTCAGTGCAGCACTCAACGCGCCTACCGCCAACTCCTGCGTATTGTTCTTGCTGCTCAGATGGGCCGCCACGATGTGTTGCAGGCGACAATTGTCCAGCCGCGCCAGCAGCGCAGCCGCATCCCTGTTGCTCAGATGACCGAATCGCCCGCCGACACGCTGCTTAAGGCTATACGGATAAGCACTATTGGCCAGCATCTCGGCATCATGGTTGCACTCCAGCACCAGCGCATCACAGCCGCTCAGGGTGGCCTCAATATGCGGCGTGGAACTGCCGGTATCCGTCAGCACACCCAAACGCTTTGCGCCATCGCTGAACACGTACTGCACCGGCTCGGCCGCATCGTGCGGCACCGCATACGGCTGTATCTGTAACTCGCCTATGGAAAATGCATGGTGGGGGTTAATTTCTGTCACACCTGACAAAGCCGCAAATGCCTTGTGCTGCACTTGGCGCGTGCCGTGCGTCAGCCATACCGGAATGGAATATTTGCGCGCCAGTCGCGCCACACCGGCAATGTGATCGCCGTGCTCATGCGTGACCACGATACCGCTGAGACGATCCGCTGCCAGCCCGAGACGCGCCAGACGCGCATCCGCTTCAACCAGCGTGAAGCCACAGTCCATCAGCACGCAGGTCTGACCGAGCTGCACCACCAATGCATTGCCTTCGCTGCCGCTACCGAGTGAAGCGAAACGCATAGAAATTTGAACTTATTTTCCCAGCGCCTATTTTCCCAGAGCCTTGTACAGCGCATCGATAATCCGCTGCGAGGTAGCGTTGCTCTCGCCCTTGTCACTGCTTGCCGCGACTTCGCAACCGGCGCTGCCTTCATGCACGGTCACCTGATATCGCGTCGGCTTGACTTCATCTTTTTTGCGCCAGAAAGCCAGCTTGGCGAGCCCGCTCTTTTCCACGACCGGATCGGCTGCACGCACAAAATACACGCCGCTAGCCCGATCCTTGTCATCCACCACCAGCTCCGCCCGATCCAGCGCCAGGCCCACCTTACGCCAGCTCTTGTCGAACGGCTCGCTCAACAGGATGACGTTGCTGCCATTGGCCAGTGTCTGCAACTTTGGCGCCGCGTCCACTGCAGAAACAGCAGGAGCTGCCGCTACCGTCGTCTCCGTACCACCCAGCTTGACCATCAGCATTTGCAACATCGCCGCTTCCAGCTCTGGATCATTAGGACGCGACTGCCATTTAAACGTGTTCTTGTCTGCAGTCAGCATCTCTTCCTTGCCGTACTGGGTGATATATATTTCGGTGCTGTTGCCATCCTTGCTGCGTTCCAGACGGGTGAGATACATGTCCCGCTCGCCGGACGAATAGGCATTGCTGAACACCTTGCCGATTACGCTACGTAAGCCACTCTGCGGAATTTTGGCGCGATTTTCCGCCCATTCTGTTTCGATCACACCCGCCTGGGGATTGTCGGTTTTCAGCGTAAAACCGTTGTCCTGCCAGAATGCCTTGATCAGTGGCCATACATTCTCCGCCTTGTCTTCCACCACCAACCAGTGCTGCGCACCGCTGTGCTCCAAGCGCACATTCTTCACTTCAGGCAAAACGGTGATGGCAGCCTTGGCTGGCAAGGAGGTGCCGGCCTTGGCGAAGTCGGAATAACTCGCCACTGCCTCACCCCCCCCCTCCGGAATGGTGTAGCGATTTTCACCGCCCAGGGCGGTCAGATCAGGAGGAACCTCCAGCGCTGGCAGCTTGGTCGTGGAAGCTTTGGATTTGTAATCGACACGCTTGCCCTCAAGGCTGACACTGCCGCAACCGGCCAAGGCCAGCATCAGAACCGATAATACGGGAAGGTGTAGTGCTTTCATGCTGCTCCTCAAATTGACTGCTTGCATTGCTTTATATTACTCCTGCCTGACGCAGCGCATTTTCCACCACACCTTGCGCGGCAGGAGTCAACGGCGTGAGCGGCAAACGCAATACATCCTTTATTTTCCCCATGCGCGCCACCGCCCATTTCACAGGAATGGGGTTGGCCTCGACGAACAGATGGCGATGCAGCCCGAGCAGGCGAAAATTGATCTCGCGTGCCCTGTCCACTTCGCCGTTCAGCGCAGCGATGCACATCTCGTGCATCAGTTTGGGAGCTACGTTGGCGGTCACCGAAATCGTGCCGTGTGCACCCAGCAGCATCAGCGCCAGCGTGCTCGCATCGTCGCCGCTGTACACCGCAAAATCGCGCGGTGCGCGCTGCAGCAAATCGCTGCCGCGTTCGATATTGCCGGTCGCATCCTTGATACCGATGATGTTGGGAATTTGCGCCAGGCGCAGCGCGGTATCGTTGTGCATGTCCGCGCCGGTGCGGCTCGGCACGTTGTACAGAATGTGCGGCATCGCCACCGCCTCGGCGATTGCCTTGAAATGCAGGTACAAACCTTCCTGGGTCGGCTTGTTGTAGTACGGCACCACCGTCAGCGAGGCATCCGCCCCAGCCCGCTGCGAGAACGCAGCCAGTTCAATGGCTTCCTTGGTGGAGTTCGCGCCGGTGCCGGCGATCACCGGAATGCGCCCGGCAGCATGCTCCACCGCAAGCTGGATCAACAACTCGTGCTCTTCCACATCGACCGTCGGCGACTCGCCGGTGGTGCCGACCACCACGATGCCATCCGTACCCTGCTCGATATGAAAATCAATCAACGCACGAAACGCGGCCAAATCCAGGCTGTCATCTTCGTGCATGGGGGTGACTATTGCTACAATACTGCCTTTGATCATGACTTCCACCACGGCTGTCAAAAACACGCATTTTAACTGAAAGCCCCGCAGCTTGCCTTAGATAAAGACTGACGCAAACAACCGGCCGCTGTGGAATAATTCACACACCTTGAAAACATCCTTATCCAGCCTGCAGCCCGGCGAAACCGCGACCATCGTCGCGATCCACACCGAAGATCCCTTGCACCAGCGGCTGCTGGCGATGGGCTTTCGCATCGGCAAACAGATCGAACTGATACGCCGTGCACGCTTCTCCGGCCCGCTTCAGGTACGCATCGGCACCACCGACATCCTGCTACGCAAAAATGAGGCGGAAAAAATAACGGTGCGCCACAGCGGGGCGGAAAAAACCATGGTGCGCAAGACATGAAACGTATTGCGCTGCTGGGCATGCCCAACACCGGCAAGTCCACACTATTCAATCGCATGACCGGCTCCGCCGCGCGCGTCGGCAACTGGCCGGGCATCACCGTGGAGCTGCTGACCGGAAAAATTCTACTGGGCGGCGACATGGTGGAAATCATCGACCTGCCGGGCATCTACGATCTGCACGGCTTCTCCGAGGACGAGCAAGTGGTGCGCCACTTCCTGCACGACAACGTGCCTGACCTGGCGCTGATCGTGCTCAACGCAACGCAGATCGAACGCCAGTTAAGCCTGCTGCTGCAACTCAAGCAACTCAACCTGAACATGGTCGTACTGCTCAACATGGCGGACGAATCGAGGAAATTCGGCATCACCATAGACACCGCCAAGATGGCGGAAGCGCTTGGCATTCCCATATTCCTGCTCAGCGCAAAATACGGCACCGGCTACCACGAAGCCCTGCAGGCAACCACCAAAGCGCTGCGTTACACCACGCCCGGCATGGCCGAACAACTGCGCGACCAGCTGCGGCCAGACGAAGAGATCGAACACGAAATGGCGCGCGTGCTGCATCACTCGGTACAAGTTCCATCGCGCCTGCCGGACAATCTCACCGACCAACTCGACCGCCTGATGTTGCATCCCTGGCTGGGCCTGCCGATCTTCTTCGGCATCATGTATCTGCTGTTCCAGGCCATCTTCTTTTTCGGCCAGCCGCTGCAAACCGGCGTCAACGATTTATTTGGCTGGCTGCGCGAGTCTGCCATGGTCCCGCTGCTCTCCGGCTTGCCGGCCGCCGTGCAAGGCCTGCTGCTGGACGGCATATACAACGGCGTGGCCACGGTCGCCGCGTTCGTGCCGCTGATCGTGCTGTTCTTCCTGTTCATGGCGATCGTGGAAGACACCGGCTACCTGTCGCGCGCCGCTTTCCTGATGGATGCGCTGATGGCGAAGATGGGGCTGGACGGTCGCAGCTTCGTGATGCTGCTGATGGGCTTCGGCTGCAATGTGCCGGCGCTGATGGGCACGCGCGTGATGCGCTCGCGCAGCCTGCGCCTGCTGACGCTGCTGGTGATCCCGTTCTCACTGTGCTCCGCGCGGCTGCAGGTATTCGTGTTCATCACCGCCGCGCTGTTTTCCCCAAAAGCCGCGCCGCTGGTGCTGTTCAGCCTGTATTTATTCAGCTTTGCCACCGCCATCCTGACTGCGCTGCTGTTCAAGCGTTACCTGCCCAACAGCGAACCGTTCGTACTGGAACTGCCGCCCTACCGCTTCCCCACGCTGCGCCAGATGGTGCTGCGCGGCTGGCATGAGGTGTATCACTTCATCCACCGCGCCAGCAAATTCATCGTCGCCGGTGTGGTACTGGTGTGGCTGCTCACGCACTTGCCGCCTTCCGCCGCACCCGCCAGCGCCGACACCTTGTCCGGCATGATAGGCACATGGCTGCAGCCGCTGTTCCACCCGCTCGGCATCAGTCCGGAACTCACCATCGCGCTGATCTTCGGCTTCGTCGCCAAGGAAATCGTCATCGGCTCGCTCGCGGTGATTTACGGCCTCGGTGGACAGGCGCTAAGCAATTCGCTGGCGCTGCAACTGGACTGGGTGCAGGCCTACAGCTTCATGCTGTTCACGCTGATCTACACCCCCTGCCTGTCCGCCATTGCCACGCTGCGCAACGAATCCAAGAGTACCGGTTTCATGCTGTCCGTCGTCGCCTGGTCACTGGTGCTGGCCTGGACGGTCAGCTTTGTGTTCTATCAGGGTGCGCGGATGCTTGGATACTGATCCGCCGCAATGATATTATTTCGCGCCTTTCCTCACTTTAAAATGGAGTACTACAGAATGTTCAGAACCGCATCCCTGCTTCGCATTTCCGCCCTGTTGCTGGCAATGATACTGCCAGTAACATCTGCCTTTTCCGACACCGCAATCACCCAACTCGGCAAAGTCGACAGCAAGGTCGGCAGCGGCGCGCTGGCTGTCTCCGGAAAAATGGTTTCAGTGCACTACACCGGCTGGCTCTACAGCGCATCCAAGCCGGATCACAAAGGCACAAAATTCGACAGCTCGCTTGACCGTGGCCAGCCATTCAACTTCTCGCTGGGCGCGGGACAGGTCATCCAGGGTTGGGATCAAGGCGTGGCCGGCATGAAGGTCGGCGGCAAACGCACGCTGACCATCCCCGCTGACATGGCATACGGCGCACACGGCGCGGGTGGCGGACTTATCCCTCCGAATGCGCCCTTGGTTTTCGACGTGGAATTGCTCGGCGTCCAATAAGCACGTACCACAAACTTCAGTTAAAAAAAAACAGGGGGAGCCATAGGCTCCCCCTGTTTTTTTAACTAACTTTCTGACGCTGCTCCGTCAGAAAGTTGCGTATCGATTTACGCGAAGTTCTTAGCCGCAAAATCCCAGTTCACCAGATTGTTCAGGAATGCTTCAACAAACTTAGCGCGCAGATTGCGATAGTCGATGTAGTAAGCGTGCTCCCACACGTCCACGCACAGTAGCGCCTTGTCGCCGGTGGTGAGCGGCGTGCCGGCAGCACCCATGTTGACGATGTCGACCGAGCCGTCTGCCTTCTTCACCAGCCAAGTCCAGCCGGAGCCGAAGTTGCCCACGGCGGAAGTCTGGAACGCCTTTTTGAATTCGTCGTAGCTGCCCCACTTCTTGTTGATTGCATCGGCCAACGCGCCTGTCGGAGCCGTACCGCCGCTAGGCTTCATGCAATTCCAGAAAAAAGTATGGTTCCACACCTGCGCGGAGTTGTTGTAAATGCCGGCAGCAGATTTTTTGATGATTTCTTCCAGCGTGGCGTTCTCGAATTCGGTGCCCTTGATCAGGTTGTTCAGGTTAGTCACATAGGCCTGATGATGCTTGCCGTAGTGATACTCGAACGTCTCCTGGGATATGTGCGGCTGCAGTGCGTCCATTGCATAAGGCAGCGCGGGCAATTGGTGTTCCATGGTGAATCTCCTTGTTGTTGGTTAGCGAACGGTGGCGAATTGTAGCCAAACACAGGGCGGCTAACAATGGTTGAGTCTTTCAATCACCTATTATTTTTCTGCAACGGTGCGGTGTAACATCGCGCCATGAGCACCTCACGCTTCTTCCTGTGCGACGAAATGCCGGGCCGTCTGTGTCGCTGCTGTGCTGCCCGACCTGCCTGAGTATCTACTGGCGCGGCTCGCACTACAAACGCATGCATGCGCGACTCGGCGCATGGCAAGCAGCGATGTCAGCCACCGAGCCCTTCCCCGCAACAAATCAGAAAAATTATCGTTTCCCCCTGTTGACGCAGGGATATTACCTGAGCAATATACTCAACATCTTGCTCATTTCCCTATTATCCCTGTTGAGCAGGATTTCTGATGCTGCGTCAGAAACATGATCCCCGAGGTTCCGGCTGAGGGTTTTTTTTTTAGGCAGCAAGGCCTTATAATGCACGCGCACTTTTCGAGTTCACAAATAAATTCAGGAATAACAGTCATGTTCAAAACAAAAATACTAATTGCGGCCGGTATTGCCGCTGCTGGATTATCAGGTGTTGCATCTGCTGCTACCGTAAATGAGGCCTACGCGGTAGATCCATGGGGAAATATCTCCAGAGATAACTATAACGAATGCTGGCGTACCCCTTACTGGACGCCCGCACTGGCAATTCCAGAGTGCGATGCTGTGGCAGCCAAGCCAGTGCCGAAGTCGGCACCCATAGTGGCCGCACCTGCGCTGGTAATTTTGAAGGAAGTCCACGCTCCCGCACCTGAGCCAGAACCTGTTCCAGCCCCGGTGTTCGTACCCGCTCCTGCTCCAATATCGGCACCGGTTGCTATCGTTGTGCCGGCTCCTGTAGCTGCACCCGCACCAGCCCCCCAACCCAAGGAGCACTGGAAAACAATTTTGACCGAAAAGCCAGTTCTCATTGAAGGTGCGAACTTCGCGACCCGCTCTGCCAAACTGTTAAATACATCTGAGACGAAGCTGAACGAAGTGGTAGACGCCGCCAAGCAACATCCCGAAATCAAGCTGGAAGTGAGCGGGCATACCGATAGCCGTGGCAGCAATGCATACAACCAGAAACTGTCTGAACATCGCGCTGCTGCGGTAAAAGAATATCTGGTAAAGCACGGCGTTGCAGCTGACCGCATCAGCACCGTCGGCTATGGCGAAACCAAGCCGCTCGCGGACAACAATAGCGATGCCGGCCGCGATGCCAACCGTCGCGTTGAGGTGCGTTATGTCATCGAGGAAGAAAAGAAAATCCGCGTAACCGAGTAATTCCATCGATCAAACAAAAAAGCGGGCTTGGCCCGCTTTTTTGTTGTCTGCCATTCATGCAACTGAAAAATATTGCACTTCCGGAGCATGCGACCTGTACTTCAGTACACTATTTTTCATTGCACAAATATATGAATATGCATCCCGACAAAACATTCTGTTTAAATTCTCAGGAGAGCGTATGAAAAAGATATTCGCAATCGCTGTTATCGCTACGATGATCGCATTCTCGCTGACTGCAACAGCCACAGACATCACATTTGACACACTTGCAAAAACTGGAACTAATTTCCAATGGGTGCTGTATGGCGTGGGCATATTGTGTTTTATGAAGCTTCGCAAAAACGAGAACGACGAATAAGCCGGTCACATATTCAATACTTAACGGGAGCGCAGGCTCCCGTTATTATTTGGTGGCAGGCAATCCTGTTCCACGCAAATAAATCCTCATGCCGCATACCCCCTAAACCTCAAAAGAGGCATAAAATTAAAACTGACCTGCACATAGAGCAGGAAAAACGGGGGGGATCATGTATCAACGTATTCTGGTACCTATCGATGGCAGTGCGACTGCCGAGCGGGCATTGCAGGAGGCCATCAAACTGGCGACTGGCCAGTCTCAATTACATTTGGTTTATGTAATTGAAGATGTCTATCCGCTGGATGCCGAGGCCTATGCCTATATCGATTACACCGCGCTGCAGGAGGCGGCACGCAAAACCGGGGAACGCACTCTGGCACAGGCCGCAGCAAAAGTGCAGCAAGCTGGCTATACGGCGGATAGTGCGCTGCTTGATGCTCCCGGCGAACGTGTCGCCAGCGTGATCAACAACGAGGCGGTGAATTGGAAGGCTGATCTGATCGTCATCGGTACGCATGGTCGCTCCGGCTTGGGTCGTTTGCTGCTGGGCAGCGTAACGGAAGGGGTGATGCGAGGGGCGTCGGTTCCCGTGCTGCTGGTTCGCGCCCAATGATGCTGGAAAAATCATTCCTGACCAAACATCGTGAACCCGCACAGGCATGCCATAGAAAAATTCTATGCGCATCTGCACAGCAGCGCGCAGGGGTTGTCGCAGGCCGAGGCCTCACAGCGACTGGCAAGATACGGCGCAAACCAGCTTGAGGAAATCACCGAGCAGTCATTCGTCGCCGGGCTGCCCTTTCTAAAAAGCCTGCTCAAGGAATTCACTCACTTCTTCGCGCTGATCCTGTGGCTGGCTGCAGGGTTGGCTTTCGTCGCCGATATGCCACCGGCATGCACACCGAATTCGGCAACATCGCGCGCCTGACGCAAACCGCGCGCGAGCCGCTGTCACCACTGCAAAAGGAAATCGCGAGACTGTCCCGACTGGTGGCGCTGTTCGCCACCTTGCTCGGTGCAGTGTTCTTCCTGATCGGTCAGGTGATCGGATTGTCATTCTGGGAAAACCTGGTGTTCGCGATCGGCGTCATCGTCGCCAATGTACCGGAAGGATTGCTGCCCACGGTCACATTGTCGCTGGCCATGGCGACGCAGCGCATGGCCAAGAAAAATGCACTGGTACGGCACCTGCCCGCCGTGGAAACACTGGGCGCGGCCAGCGTGATCTGCAGCGACAAAACCGGCACGCTGACACAAAACCGCATGAGCATGCGCCAGGTTTTTTATTCCGGCGCGCTGCAATCTCCTGACGAGTTGCTTGCTGCCGAACCCTTGTTCGCCATCATGCGCCACTGCCATGACCTGCGCCGCATCGAACAGGACGGGCAATCGGCATGGCTGGGCGATCCGATGGAAGTGGCGCTGCTGCAGGGTGTGCCGCCGGGCGATGCGTTCTTTCCGCGCGTGGATGAAATCCCGTTCGACACCGAGCGCAAGCGCATGTCGGTGATCTGCGATACACCCGAGGGGCGCATGCTGTATTGCAAAGGCGCGCCGGAAAGCGTGCTGCCGCTGTGCAGCGCCATGCTGCAGCAAGGCAAACAGCTACCGCTGGACGAAAGCAGCCGCGCCAGCCTGCTGCGTGCGCATGAGCAGATGACCGAGCAAGGGCTGCGCGTGATCGCGCTCGCCTGGCGCAATTTGCAGCAGCAAGAAACAGAACCAGAAAGCGGGCTGATATTCGCCGGACTGATCGGGCTCGTCGATCCGCCGCGAGCGGCCGTGCCGGAGGCAATACGCACCTGCCATGCCGCCGGCATCCGCGTGATCATGATCACCGGCGATCATCCGCACACTGCCAGCGCACTGGCGCGCGAAATCGGGCTGGCGCAAAACCCGCTGGCCGTGACCGGCGACAGGCTGCGCAACATGTCGGACACCGATCTGCAACTGCTGCTCGACGAACCCGATTTAATTTTTGCGCGCACCAGCGCCGAGCAGAAGATGCGCATCGTGCAGGCCTCGCAGCGCAAGGGATAGATCGTCGCGGTGACCGGCGACGGAGTGAACGACGCGCCCGCGCTGAAGTGCGCCGACGTGGGCATCGCGATGGGAATTTCGGGTACCGATGTCGCCAAGGAAGCGGCCGACATCGTGCTGCTTGATGACAACTTCGCCAGCATCGTCGCGGCCATCGAGGAAGGTCGCGCGGTCTACGACAACCTGCGCAAATTTCTCACCTACATCCTCACCTCGAACATCCACGAACTCGTGCCGTATCTCGCCTTCGTGCTGTTCAGGATTCCGCTGCCGCTGACCATCATCCAGATACTCGCGGTCGACCTCGGCACAGACATGCTGCCCGCGCTCGCACTCGGCGCGGAAAAGCCCGACCCCGACACCATGCGCCGCCCGCCGCGTGCGCACAGCGAACGGCTGCT
>Ga0315271_10000919_pt1 | contig 17221 bp, 15 predicted proteins | sample C3_top_MG_FD_204664 | JGI IMG/M metagenome (GOLD analysis project Ga0315271, IMG submission 204664) | Sediment microbial communities from Yellowstone Lake, YNP, Wyoming, USA - C3_top | ecosystem: Environmental > Aquatic > Freshwater > Lake > Sediment | place: USA: Wyoming | collected 2017-08-01
GTTTGGCGATTGGCGCGGCGAGGGGTGCAAGGGTTGCGGGGAGCACGGCCGCTCGCACGACAAGCGGTAGATGACGATAACGGAGCACTTCCCCTCCCGACGGCGGGGGGGAAGTGCCGTGTTTCGCGAGGCTGACCACAGACATGACTCCCCTGGTGCTCATCATCGACGATGACGCGAAGCTCAACGCTCTCCTCGGGACCTATCTCGGGGACTTCGGGATGCGCACACTCGCCGCCGTCACTCCGGAGGATGGCCTCCGCGAACTGCACGCGAACCGCCCCGACCTGATCATCCTGGACGTCATGCTCCCGGGGATGAGCGGGTTCGACCTCTGCCGCACCATCCGGCGCACCGACAGCGTCCCCATCATCATGCTCACTGCGCGGGGGGAGGTGGCGGATCGCATCGTGGGGCTTGAGCTCGGCGCCGACGATTACCTTCCCAAGCCCTTCGAGCCGCGCGAACTCGTGGCCCGGATCCAGTCCGTGCTTCGCCGGCCTCGCGCCGTGGAGAGGGAGGTCCGGCGGTTCGGTACCCTCGTGGTCGATCTGGCGCGCCGGCAGGCGACGCTGGACGGTGCCCCGCTTGAACTGACGACGAACGAGTTCGAGGTGCTGCGGCTCCTCACGGATCACCCCGGGGAGGTGTTCGACCGCGACCGGATCCTCGAGACGCTGCGCGGGATCGAGCACGAGGCTTTCAACCGCACGGTCGACGTGACCGTCAGCCGGTTGCGCCAGAAGCTCGGCGACGACCCGAAGGCACCCCGGTTCATCCGCACCGTCTGGGGGGCAGGCTATGTTTTCATTGCGCCTGAGACGCAGCGCGAGGGCGGCGATGGCGACGCGCGCTAGATGGCTTCCCTCGTCCGCGTTCACCCGACTCCTGCTGGTCTTTCTCTTCACCGGATTGCTGCTCAATCTTCTCGTCGTGGGTTTCTTCGCCTGGACCATCAACACCCACGGGGTGCGGCCGGCCGACCGGCAGATCGCGGACTACGTCACCTACCTCCTCGGCGAGATCGGCGATCCGCCGTCGGAGGACCGTGCCCTTCAGATCAGCCATCGTTCCTCATTAACCATCGGTTACGAGGGAACCCGGGGGCGCTGGTTTACCGGCAAGGACGCGATCCCCTGGCGTCACCTGCGTTTTCGGGACATCGAAGGGTACGAAGGGGTCCGGATCGGAGGGCAGGGCAACCGGCAGGTGGTGCTCGTCGAACGGGGGGAGGATCGCTTCGTCTTCGAACTCCCGCGCCGGCTCGCTCGGCCTCCTTCGCCGGTGCGCCTGCTCTTTCTGGTCGCCACAGTGGTCACCCTCCTCGTGGGCGGGGCCTGGCTGGTGATGCGCCAGGTGTTCCGCCCGCTCAAGCACATCGCGGACGGGGTCGCGCAGGTCGCCGCCGGCAACCTCTCCCACGAGGTACCCGAGGTCGGTTCCCGTGAGTTCGCCGCGCTGGCTCGCGCCTTCAACGAGATGACCGGCCGCATCAAGCAGATGCTGGCGATGCGCGAGCGTCTCCTGCTCGACGCCAGCCACGAGTTGCGCAGCCCGCTCACGAGGATGAAAGTCGCCCTGGAGTTCGTTCCCCAGGGTTCGGCCCGGGAGAGCCTGCGGGAGGATCTCGTCGAGATGGAGCACCTGGTGACGGCGATCCTTGAATCCGCCCGTCTGGCGCACACCGGTGAGGAGATTCACCGGCAACGCTTCGACCTGGCGGCTGTGCTGCACCGGGTGATGGCGCGCTTCTCCGATCGCCCTCCCGGCGTGCGGCTCGAGGGTCTTCCTGCCTCCTGTTCCATCGAGGGAGATCCGGACCTGGCGGCTACCGTACTGCGGAACATCGTCGACAACGCGGTGAAGTACTCCGCCGCGGGAGCGGGGCCGGTCCTGGTTGCTCTCGAGGAGCGCGACGGACAGGCCCGCGTGACGGTGAGGGACAACGGTCAGGGAATACCGGCCGCCGACCTCCCGCGGATTTTTGATCCGTTCTATCGCATAGACCGCTCTCGCTCCCGCGGGACTGGCGGCTACGGGCTGGGTTTGAGCATCTGCAAGTCAATCGTGGCGGCGCACGGCGGCTCGATCGCCGTCGAGAGCACCGTCGGGGTGGGCACCATGGTCACCGTCAACTTCCCCTCGGTCAGGGGAACCGCGGCTGGCGCACCCGTGGTGTCGAACTGAATGAAAGCCGTAATCCTGATCGACTCGGCTAGCGCCCCGGTAGCGGCACGCGCTGCTCGACCCAGGCGTCGAGGCCGCCCTTGAGGTTGTAAACTTCCTTGTACCCCTTGGCCGCGAGCATTTGGCCGCACGCCAGGCTGCGTCCGCCGACTGCGCAAATCAGCAGGATCGGTTTGTCCCTGGGCAGGTCATAGCGGCCTTTGGCGAAATCCCAAAAGGGGATGAGCGTGGCGCCTGGAAGCGAGCCCCCCTGGAATTCCTCCGGCGAACGGACGTCCACCAGCAACAGATCCTTGCGGGATTCGATCAGTGATTTCGCCTCCAGGGGCGTGATCGTCCTGAAACTCGCCGCGGCATTCGCCTGGTTCGATGGCGACCCGACGAACACGTAGCCGACCGCACCGCCGACAATCGCTAAAACAACGACCACGGCCAAGATCAAGAATACCTTCTTCATAAAAACAGCCCCCTCCAAGTGGTTTGGCGGTTTGATGATGGACGGCGCCGTGCGATTCCGGCGCACCGGGGATTCCCGCGATTACCGGCCTCCGGTGGTTTCCCGGAATTCCACGAGATCGCCGGCGACAAAGCCGTAGGCGGCGGCGAGCCCGCCGGGGATCTCCAGCACGTAGGCGGCGTTGCCCTCGGGGCTGTAGAGCTCGCAGGGATCCTTCCGGCAAGGTTGCGCCCGCCGGGAGATGCTGACCACCCTGCGATCGGCAGCGATGAAGATGATGTCGAGTTCGATCAGGGTGTTTTTCATCCAGAAGCGGTGCAGGCCCTCCTCGGGAAAGACGAAGAGCATGCCGCGATCCTTCGCAAGCACAACGCGATGCATCAGTCCCCGGCTGCGCTCGGCCGCGGTCACGGCGATTTCGGCGTCGAAACAGACGCCGCGGATGCAGACGGTCCGGTGATCGGAAAGGGGCGCGACCACGGGCTCACCGGCATGCGAGCGTGTGGCTGTGGCCGACAGGAGAACAACAACCCCCAGCAGAAATGCTCGCGACACGAGGCCGGGTTTCGAGAGGCGGATGGACCGGCCATATTTCTTCATGATCGCATTGTACCGCGGACAACCTGCGGCAGGAACTGAAAACCCGTCCCGCCAATTCGAATGCGATCACCGCCGTGATTGACGTGACATCCCCGCTCGGGTAGATACTACGCATATGCGCGCACCATCCCTGGCCACGGCCCTGCTGACAGTGCTGCTGGTCGTGCGCGCCGCTCCGGCGGCCGCGCAGGAAGAGTCCGGCGGCGAGCGGATACTCTCCTTCGCCAGCGAGGTCAGCATACGTCCCGACGCCTCCCTGGAGGTGCGCGAGACGATCCGCGCCCGGGCGGCGGGATCCGAAATACGTCACGGCATCTACCGGGATTTTCCGACGCGGTACGAGGGCCGCGGCTCGAATGCGCACGTCGTTCCGTTTGAAGTGGTCTCGGTGGAGCGAGACGGCCGGCCCGAGCCGTGGCACACGGCCGCTGCGACCAATGGCGTGCGGATCTCTATCGGGGACAAGGATGCGCTCGTGAATCCGGGCGAGCACTCCTGGGTGCTCACCTACCGCACCGACCGTCAGATCGGTTATTTCGAGGACCACGACGAACTCTATTGGAATGTCACCGGGAACGGCTGGGTGTTCCCCATCGACGAGGTCGAGGCCCGGGTCACGCTGCCAGTCGACCCTCCGGCCGCCGCACGACTCGAGGCCTACACCGGAGCGCAGGGTTCTCAGGAGCGGGCGTACAGCGCATCCTGGGAGGCGGCCTCCCGCACGGCGACGTTCCGCGCGACGCGCCGGCTGAAGCCTGCAGAGGGCCTCACCGTGGTCGTCATGTTCGCCAAGGGGGTCGTCCAGGAACCGACGCGCTCCCAACGACTGCGCTGGCGCGTCAACGACAACCGTTCGTCGATCGCGGCTGTCCTCGGATTGATCGTGGTCCTTATCTACTACCTCGCCGCATGGGTCCGCGTTGGCCGCGATCCCCGGCGCGGCGTCATCGTCGTCACTTATGACCCGCCGCCGGGTCTCTCTCCGGCCGCGATGAGGTACCTTAAAAAGACGAAGTTCGACTCCAAGGCCTTCGCCGCAACCATCGTTCAGATGGCCGTCAAGGGGCACCTGCGCATCGATGAGGACAAAGGTTCGTACACCCTGCAGCGGACCGTGCCCGGGCGGGAGCCCCTCGCGCCCGAAGAGACCAAGATCGCTGAAAAGCTTTTCGGAAACGATCAGAGCGTGGCGCTTGCGCAGGCGAACCACGCCCGGATCGGCGGCGCCGTCAGCCTGCTCCAGAGCCACCTGCACACGAGCATCGACAAAATCTATCTGCTGCTCAACCGCGGGTATCTCGCCCCCGGGATTATTCTCTCGCTGCTGACCGTTGCCGGATCGGTCCTGCTCGAACCGTTGCCGCGGGCGGCCGTCGGCGGGTTTCTGTCGTTCTGGCTTCTCGGTTGGACGGTCGGAGTCGCGGTCCTGCTCGTGAGTGTCGTTCGCGCCTGGCGCGGTGCGGCCACAGAGGCCGGCCGCCGGCTGGTCGCCGTCCCACAGGCGATTTTCCTGACACTCTTCGCCATCCCTTTTGTCGGCGCGGAGATCTTTGTGTTCGGCATTCTCGCCCGGCAGGGGTCGGCCGCTGGTGCGCTCTTTATCCCCGTGCTCGCCGGTGTCAACGCTCTCTTTCACTATCTCCTCAAGGCGCCGACCTCCTCGGGCAGAACGCTGCTCGACCGCATCGAAGGCTTCGAGCGTTACATCTCGGCGACCGAGGCCGACCGCATCAACCGGATGCAGGGACCGCAGCGCACGCCGGCGCTGTACGAGAAACTCCTGCCGTACGCGATCGCCCTCGACCTCGAGGAGCGTTGGTCGGAACAGTTCGCGGCTATCCTGGCGCGAGCTGGGGACGCCGGGCAGGCCTGGGCTCCCGGCTGGTACCACGGAGGCTTCGACGCGCACGGCTGGAGTCCCGTCTCGTTCTCCGGGTCCGTCGGCGGCGCGCTCAGCGGTGCGATCTCCTCGTCGTCGACGGCGCCCGGTTCCAGTTCGGGCGGTGGCGGTGGCGGTTCCTCGGGCGGCGGTGGCGGCGGCGGCGGTGGGGGTGGCTGGTGAGCGGGCACCGCCGGACTTTGCCCTGCGCCCTGGTTGCGTTATCATGGCGCATACTCTACAGCCAGAACTTGAAAGTCTTGCGAGAGACGGGAAAGCTGGTCTGATGGAAGGTGTTGCCGTGGAGCACGTACCGGGCGAAGGGGTGGCGCGGAGGGGAGGTCTCCATCGGCTGGACATAGTGAGCACGATGGAGGTCCGCAGCGTCAGGACCCCGAAACTTGCACTGGAGCGAAAGGTTCTATCAACCTGAGAAGGAGTAGCTCGTGGCGGATGAAAAGCGTCTGACCCTCCTCGGCAAGCTGGTGATCTTCGCCTTCATTGCAGCCTGCGTCGGGTTCGCCCTCAAGCTCTGGCCGGGCAACCCGATTGCCGGACTGCTCGGTTCCGCCTCCAAGCGTGAACCCGCTGCATCGCAGACGGCGAGCCGGAACGCCGGCGGTTCGGCGTCGAACGCGCCGGCAGGCGCCAAGGGCTCGTCGCCGCGTCGCGGTGTCCTGCAGGAGGCGCGCAGCCGGGGCGCGATTCGCGTCGGCTACGAGGAAGATGCCCCGCCGATGTACTTCAGGAACCCGCAGGCGGGCGATGACGGTTTCGAGTACCAGCTGGCGCGGCGGCTCTCGTCTGAGCTGCGGCTCTCCGCGACGGGGCCGCTGTACGTCAAGGGGGCCTACCAGGACCTGCCCGGCATGCTTCGGGCCGGACAGATCGACATGATCATGGCCGGCTACGTGCCCGACCCCTCCCTCGAAGGCATCGAGTGGTCGGAGGGCTACCTCGACTTCGGTCTCTGCCTCACCGTCCTGCGCAGCTCCGCGGTCACCGACATCACGCAACTTGCCGGGAAAACAATCGCGATCTACGAAGATCCTGCCGCCGAACGCTGGGTGAAGCAGAACATCCCCGGCGCCCGGATCAAGTCCTTCTCCGGGGATTCCGGGTGGTTCGAGGCGCTCGAGCGGCGCGAGGCGGACGCCCTGATCTACGACTATCCCTTCGCCGCCGAGGAAATCAAGAGCCATCCCCGGACCAAGATCGTTCAGTTCAATCTCAACCAGTCGCGGTATGCCGTGGGTCTGCCGGCCGGGAACGACGACCTGCTCGATGCCGTCAACGGCGCGATCACCCGGATCAAGGCTTCGCCCGAATACGGCGATTTGGTGCGCCGCTACCTCTCCTACAAGTCGGAGGATGTCGTCAAGCCGGTCGCGGGGCGCAAGACTTACACGGTGCGGTCCGGGGAGACGCTCAGCACGATCGCGCGCGATCGCCTCGGGGGCGCCGAGCGCTGGGAAGAGATCTGGCAGCTCAACCGGGAGCGCATAGCGAACCCCCACCTGATCTATCCCGATTACGTCTTGATCATGCCCTGACCGGGCTCGACGAAGGAGGAAACGACGAATGTTTCAACGACTCGCGAACCTGTTCCGCGGCTTTCTCGGCCTTTTCATCAGCGGCATGGAGCGGACCAACCCCGAGGCGCTGCTCGAGGTCGAAAAGGAAAACCTGCGGGAGCAGATCTCCAAGTACAACGACGGGCTCTCTTCGCACGCTGCCCTCTGCGAGCGGTTGATGTCCCAGACCCGACAGCTCGAGGCTGAGGAGCGCGACCTGCGGGCCAAGGCAGGCGCGAACCTGCGGGCAGGCAACCGCGAGGCGGCGGGGCAGTACGCGCTGCGCCTGCAGACCGTTTCGCGGGAACTCGAGGAGGACCGCAAGCAACTCGAGCAGGCCGAGACGACCTACAAGAACCTGGTGAAGGCCCGCAACGTGGCCGTGCAGTCGGCCAAGGCCAAGCTCGAAACGCTCAAGTCGACCATCAACGACATGAAAATGAAGCGGGCGCTCGCGGAGCTCACCGAGATGTCGAACGCCATGATCGGCAGCATCGGCGGCTCCGGAGACACCATGGACCGGTTAACGACGATGGTTTCCGAGGAGCGCGACAAGGCGGCCGGCCGCGCCCGCGTGGCGTCCGAAAAGATGGATTTCTCGAGCGTCGAGCTCCAGGAATCCGAGCAGAAGGCCCTGGCCGACCAGGCCCTCGCCGACTTCGCGGCCAAAGAGGGCATCGCCCTGGGCAGCGCCGCGGCGCCCGGACCGGCCGCGGCCAAGAGCATGGGCCCGGTCGCCGAAAAGCAGTAGCGGGACAGGTTCCGAGATACATGTTCCGCTATCTGAGCGCGGCCTTCACCGCGAGGCCGCGCGTTCCCGGCCTCGGGGAAATTCCGGTCAATTTGCTGGCCCTGGCCGGAATCGGGATCATCGGGCTCGCCAGCCCGGCGTTCTGGTTCCTCGGGCTCGGGGTTGAGGTGGCCTATCTCTTCGGGCTGGCCTCGAATTCACGTTTTCGCGAGATCGTCGACGCCCGCGACACCCCCGCGCCGTCCCCCCGTCAGCAAACCGCTGGGTGGGAGCAGCTCGTCGGCGAACTCAGCGGGCAGGAGCGCTCGCGGCTGATGGCGCTCAAGACCAAGCTGCAGCGCGTCACCGCCCTCTACGACCGGTTCCACGCCGACGACATCACCTCGGGGCAGAACCGCGAGTCGCTCCTCGCGCTGCTTGGGCACTATGCGCGGCTGTTGCAGGCGCGGGAGAACCTGGCGCTGCAGTGGACCGACGACGACGACCGCGAGTTGCGCGAGCAGGCTGACGCCATCGAGAGCCAGCTCAAGCAGGCGGACATCAGCGAGGAACTGCGGAACTCCAAGACACGCACCCTCGAGATCGTCCAGGCGCGGATAGAGAACCAGAAGAGACGTTCCCAGATGGGCGAGGAGATCGAGAGCGAGCTCAACCGGATCGAGGCGCAGTTCGATCTGGCGCTCGAGAACGCCGCGATGAGCAGCACCCCGCAGGCAATTTCCTCGGACCTGGCCATCGATCTGGCGCGCTTCGACGCGGCGCTCTCCGCGTTGCCGCGCGAGCGCGAAGCGGCTGAGCCCGCGGAGCCGCGGCGCGCTGCAGCCGGCCGCGGCCGCGTGCGGAGCTGACCGTGGCGAAGGATGCGGCGGCGCTGCCGCCCTGGGCGCGTGAGCTGGTCGGCAGCTATGAGAGTGGCGCCGCCTGCCAGTTCGTCCTGCACGGCAATGTGTATGACCGCATGCTCGTGCCAGGTCCCTCCACTGCCTCTCTGGGCAGCCTGCGCGACTTTCTCCTCGGCGTGCTTCTCGCCCCCTTCGAGGTCGTGCTGAGCTATGACCTGGGCAATGGCATTCGGGTCGAGCGCGGGGGGGAGGTCTTCTCTACGTGGCCGGCGCTGCAGCGCCTCGGCGAGCTGCCGCGGGCCCCGCGGGGTGCGGTCGAGGCCCTGACGCACTACCTGCGATACACCGCGAACCTGGCCCGCCTCGGGAAGCCTGCGCCCCGGGTCGCGGTGCTCCTCGAGGCGGCCGAACTGATTGCGCCGGCGGGAGACGCTGGGGGCTACGACCAAGGGGCGATCGTGCTGCTGCTGCGCGAGTGGGCGAACGACAGCCTGATCAGCGGCCAGCAGATCGCGACCTTCCTGGTCGTCGAGAACCTCAACGATCTGCACCCGCTGCTCGCCAGCAACGCCCATGCCGCGAAGATCAAGGTGCCGCTCCCCGACGCGGTCGCGATCGGTGAGACGCTCCGGGTGCTCGAGCCGGCGTGCGCCGGCGCGCTGGCCGGGTACGCCGGCCGGCTTGACGCGCTCGCACTGCAGCTGGCAGGTGTCGCCCTGAGCTCCGTCGAGCAGCTGCTGAAGACCGCCCGCTACGAGGGCAAGCCGGTCGACCCCGCCGGACTCGTCGCGCTCAAGAAATCGCTCGTCGAGAAGGACTACAGCGGGCTGATCGGCTTTGTGGAGAGCAAGCGCACGCTCGACGACATCTCCGGGAGCGAACGGGTCAAGGCCTGGCTGCGGCAGGACATCGCGCTGTGGAAGCAGGACGATCTGAAAGCCTTGCCGATGGGGTATCTCTTCTGTGGGCCGGTCGGCACCGGGAAGACCTTTTTCGTCGAGTGCCTCGCCGGGGAAGCGGGCGTCCCCGTCGTCAAGATGAAGAATTTCCGCGACAAGTGGGTCGGGAGCACCGAGGGGAACCTCGAGCGAATCTTCCGGCTGCTGCACGCGCTGGGCCGCTGCATCGTGTTCGTCGACGAGGCCGACCAGGCGCTCGGGCGACGCGAGTCCTCCAGCAACGACTCCGGCGTCTCGGGGCGCATCTACTCGATGATTGCCGAGGAGATGAGCGACACCGACAACCGGGGGAAGATCCTCTGGATCCTCGCTTCGAGCCGCCCGGACCTGATCGAGGTCGACATCAAGCGGCCCGGGCGCATCGACGTCAAGATCCCGCTCTTCCCGACGCTCGAACCGCGCGAGGGTTTCACGCTCTTACAGGCATTGTGCAAGCGCGCGGGTCTGGCGATCCCTGATGAGGCGTTCGCGGGCCTGGAGGCGACGATACCGCAGATGCTCACCCCGGGAGCGGCCGAGGCCATCGCGGTCAAGGCGTATCGCCTGGCGCGCACCCAGGGGTTGATGCCGGTACCGGCCCTCGCCGCCTGCCTGGCGGGCTACCAGCTTCCAGTCCCCCGCGACGTCATGGAATTCCAGATTGGCCTCGCGGTACGGGAGGCGAGCGACCTGGAGTTCGTCCCCGAGAAACTCCGTTCCCGTTAGTCCGGGTCGCTGGGGAGGCCCTGCTCCGTCCTGACGGCGTTGCTGGAACGGCGGCTTGTCAGGAAGGATCATGACGCTCCCGATCGACCCGGACAGCCAATCTCCGTCAGATGCCCAGCAGGGAAAAGAAGTCATCATATCTCAAGCATCCCTTCATCCTTGTGGATTTGCCGCATCTATCACCGGGCGGCGTCTGTGACAGACATCACCGACTCTGCGTCTTGACTTAAACCATTATAATGCTAGCGTATGGGTCCGGAAGTCGATGGTTACTGCCTTCGGCTCACGATGAAGGCGGAGGGGATGCCACGGGGAGGTCGTCGCGGCGATGAAAGCGGAGGTGAGCTGCTTTAATACCAGGGCGATTCTGGATTATCTGTCCAGGAAGTCCGTCGACCCCCGGCGATTCCTCTCCGAGCTCTCCCCCGAAATCGATCTTCTCGAAGACCCCCTCGCCTACCTTTCCGACCGCAACAACTGGGTTTCCGCCACGGTGGTGAGCCGGCTCTTTTCCAAGCTCCGTCTGGAGCTGGGGGACGATCAGCTTGCCTTCAAGATCGGGTACGACTCAGTCGTTTACCGGCGTTTCGGTTACATACAGAACATCTTCCTTCGAATATTCCTCTCCCCGGCCCAGGGGTTGAGCAAGGCCCAGCAGGTCAACGACCGCTTCAATCGGACCAAGCGGGTAGAACTCGTGGAACTGGCCAAGGACAAGGCCGTGATCCGCCTCAACTGGTTTCCGGGGATGGAGCACTCCAAGGATGTCTGCCTGTACAACCAGGGGATCTACAGCGCAATCACTCAGGTGTGGGGGGTGAAGCCCGCCTCGGTGCTGGAGACGGAGTGCGCCTTCGAAGGGGGGGCCTGCTGCGAGTACCGCCTCCGTTGGCAGCCCGTATCCCGCCCGTTCGGCATCTTCAAGAGGTTTTTCATCACCCGGGGTCTCTTCCAGGACACCGTGCGGGAACTCGAAGTAGACAAGGAACTCCTCTCGCAGAAGTACCGGGAAGTCCAGGATCTGACGGGCAGGCTTCGCAAGAAGATCCAGGAGTTGGAATCCATCCACGAGTCGGGAAAGGCCGTGGTCTCTCTCCTCGACCGGCGCGAGTTGCTGAACGTCATCATGCGGCTCACGACTTCGAGCCTCGGCTACGATCGTAGCATCATCCTGCTCCACGACGAGGAGGAGCAGTGTCTCGTCACGGCCGCATCCTCCGGCGGCGAGATCGAGATGATGAAGCAGTTCGGCGGGTACCGGATTCCCCTGAACCGCACCAGCAACATCCTGGTACGGAGCTTCAATTCTGGGAAGCCGGTCCTGGTCGACGATGTAGCGCAGCACGGCCTCAACCGGAAAAATGCGCTGCTCAAGGCGTTCTCGCCGACGTCCTTCCTCATCGTCCCGCTCATCAGTCGCGGGAAGGTGGTCGGGGTGATGGCCGCCGACAGGGCGAACCGCCACGCGCCGGTCACCCAGGAGGATCTCGACTCCCTGGCTGGGTTCGGCACTCACGTCGCGGTGGCGCTCGAGAACTCGCGCCTCTACCAGAGCCTCGAACAGGCATCCCTCGACGCCATTCAGGCCCTGGCCAAGGCGGTTGAGGCGAAGGACCCCTACACCCACGGTCACTCCGAGCGCGTCGCTGATTACTCGACACGTCTGGCCTCCGTGATCGGCATCACTGAAAAGCAGAGCCTGAATCTCAAACTGGCCTGTATGATCCACGACATCGGCAAGATCGGCATCGCGGAGAGGATCCTTCACAAGCCGGGACGGCTGGACCAGGATGAGCAGGACGCCATCAAGCACCACCCGGTGATCGGCGAGACAATCATCCGGCCGCTCAAGGGGCTCGGCGACATCGCCCGGATCATCCGCGGCCACCACGAGCGCTATGACGGCCTGGGTTATCCGGACCGGCTCGAAGGCGAGTCGATACCGCTGGAGGCGCGCATCATGGCGATCGCCGACAGCTACGACGCGATGACGACGACCCGGCCCTACCGGACTCCCCTGCCGGAGGAGGCCGTGATCCGGGAACTTGAGGAAAACCGCGGCAAGCAGTTCGATCCCTACCTCGTGGAGATTTTCCTGAAACTGCGAGAATCCAACGCGATCCCGCGCACTACGCCGTCGCTGGCATGTCTTCAGAAAACCTGAGCCGCTTCTTTCAGGCTCCGGTCAACGCGGCCATTTTTGCCTGGTATCCTCCGCTCGTGCTGCGCAGCTACGTGCGGCTGCTGGGCCGGCTCTATTTCCGCAAGAAGCCCGTGGAGCGAGACCACTATCTGCGTGCGCTGCGGGAGACGTTCCACTCCTCGCGCGTGCGCAGGGAGATCGATGCCGATCTGGAAAAACGCGTGCTCTACGGCATCTTCGACCACTATTTCGAAAAGATGCTCTCCGCCTATTGGGGGTACGAGCGGGTCCGGGCGTACCTTCTGCGGCGCGTCTCTCTGGTGAATGCGGATCTGCTCGAGAACGCCTTGGGCGAGGGCCGCGGGGTAATCATCTCGACCGGTCACTTCGGTGCGGTGGAATTCCTGCCGGGTTCGCTTGCGTTCCGGGGGTACCCGATAACCATGGTGGTCAAATACAAGACGCGGCAGCTCAAAACGACCATGGAAGCGATCGCCCGGCGTGCCGGCGTCGAGGCCCTCGACGCCGCAGAGGGCTCCGTGATGCCGCGGGCGCTCGCGGCGCTGCGGGGCGGGCGGATCTTCATCACCGAGTTGGACGAGTTGTCCTCCTGGAAGCCCACGGCGCACAAGGTGATGAATTTCTTCGGTCAACGGGTCACTCTGGACCGGACGGTGGAATTGCTCCACCGGCGCACCGGCGCACCGGTCCTGCTTGCCCTCATGGAGCGAGTCGGCACGATGAACTACCAGCTCGTCATCGAGGAGCCGCAGGAGCACCATGCCGCACCCACCGGGCTGGGCCCGGACGCGCAGCTGCTCAAGCGTCTGGAGCACTATATCTACGATGCCCCGGATCATTGGTACATCTGGAAGGATCTGCACCATCTCGAACAACTGCGGCCGGCATGAAGATCTGCCGTGCCGAGGTGTTCCTGATCCGCCTCCCGCTGCGCCTCACGGTCCGCCACGCCCTGGCGGCGCGCCGGGTGAGCCTGAACCTGCTCGTGAAGCTCTGCGACGACCAGGGGAATGAGGGGTGGGGCGAGGGCGTTCCCAGGGACTACGTGACCGGGGAGAATGCCGAAAGCTCGTTCGAGCATCTGGCAGCGGTGCTCCTGCCTACGCTCGTCGGCACTCACGTCGCCAGCCCCAACCACGTGCTGCCGGTGGTCATGAAGCTCCTCTCTCCCACACCAGGGAACCAGACCTGCTGCTGCGCCGCAGAGCTCGCCCTGCTCGACCTCGCCGGCAAGGCTTTTCACCGATCAGCGGCGTCGTGGTTCGGGGGGCGGCGGCGCAACTCGGTCCGGTACTCCGTGGTCCTCCCGCTGCTGGAGCCCGCCGAGACGACTTCATTCCTCGCCGACGTGCGGAGCCTTGGCGTGTCTCATCTCAAGGTCAAAGCCGAGGGAGAGCGGTGGCCGGAAACGCTTGCCGCGGCCCGCGGTGCGTTGGGTGACGGCGTAACGATAGCCGTGGACGCTAACGGGAGCTGGGACCTCGAAGCAGCGGTCGGGCACCTGCGCGAGATGGAGCCGTACCACGTGGCATGGGTGGAGCAGCCGCTGCCCCGCGGGAGGGAGCACGAAATCCCCCTGCTGGCAGAGCGCAGCGCCATCCCGCTCATGGCGGACGAGTCGCTCACCACGGTTGAGGAGGCGGCGCTACTCGCGCGGCAGGGAGGGTACCGCCTCTTCAATCTGCGTGTCTCCAAGCTCGGCGGGCTGGCCGCGGCCCACCGGGTCGCCCGGATCGCCGCTGAGAACGGGGTGCGGTTGCAGGTGGGCTGCCAAGTAGGCGAGTCGTCGCTGCTCTCCGCCGCCGGCCGTCTTCTCGGGGCAACCCTGCCCGACATCGAGGCGCTCGAAGGCTCGTATGGGATCCGGCTCCTGGAGAGCGACGTGACCGACGAACCGTACGAATTCGGACAAGAGGGAAGCGCCCCGGTTCAGCAGACGCCGGGCCTCGGGATCACGGTGGCCCCGGAGCGACTGGCACCGCTCGTCACCAGATCAGCCGTTCTCGTGTAGCGGAGCGCTGGCAGGGACCCAGTTGCAACTTTCGCTGCAACTCTTCCCGACACCCCCCGAGGAGGTGCCGGGAAGGGGAACCTGATGACTACTTGGCCGGCGGCGGAGGTGGTTCCTGCTGCCGGTGCTGAGGGCAGTCTGGCTGTTGCTTGGGGCAATCAGACTGCTGAGGACAGTCAGCGGGCTTGGGGCGGTCGGCCTGCTTGGGACAATCCGCTTGCTGACGGCACTTGCAGTCGCAGTTCTGGTGCTGGGGGCAACCCGGCTCGCCGGGACTACCGGGTCCCCGGTGATGAGGTGGACAACAGGCTGCCTGCATGGACAGCAACAGCGCGGCGGTCATCACGAAGACATATTTCTTCATAGCTCACCTCCTGGTTTGCAGAGTGCGGTTTCATCGATCACGGCTGCCTCGACTTGGAGGCGATCGCCGCCTTGATATCCGGAAGAGCGGCGAGGGCCGCGGCTTCTCCAGCCTCGATAAGCTGTTTTTTTCTGGAAAAGTCGTCATAGGCGATATCGCCGACATTCGGGGTGATCACGATGTCGGCCTCACGGGCGCGCAGCCGGCCGATTTCCGCGGCCATCACGGTTATCGCATGGAAGGCGACTTCGATCGGTGTGGCAGGCGCCTTTGCCGGCACCGCCGACGGGATCGCCACCGCGATCACGACGGCAGCGCCGAGCGAGCGGGCGACATCAGCCGGCACCGGGTTGGTCACCCCGCCGTCGACGAGCGTCTGCCCGTCGATTGTCACGGGCACAAAGACGCCGGGGATGGCGGAGGAGGCGTGCACGGCGCGCGCGACGGGGCCTTTTCTGAAAACGATCGTCGTGCCGGTTCGCAGGTCGGTTGCCACGGCGGCGTAGGGCAGCGCCATCTTCTCGATATCACGGTGCTTGAGACGCTGCGTCAGGAATTCCTCGAGTCGATCGCCCTTGACGAAACCGCCGGAGAGGATCGCCAGCGCCTTGTAGTCGAAAAGGTCCTCGTTGGTCACGGTAAGCGCCGAAAATTCCAGGTCGAGACTGTTGCCCGTGTCGGCGTAGAGTGCGCCGATCAGGCTGCCGACCGAGGTGCCGACGACGAGGTCGATCGGCACCTTTTCGCGTTCGAGAACCCGGATGACGCCGATCTCGGCGAACCCGCGGGCGCCCCCCCCGCCGAGGGCAATCCCAACCTTGGGGCGCGTCTCGGGTGGCGGCGGCCAAACGCCGACCTCCGCCCTGTTTGCGGCGCACCCGGCCAAAGCAATGAGCGCGGTGAAAACCAGCGCGAACGGCGCTGCGGGGGTTCCGAACCGAGCAGGCGTCCCAGTTTGATGTTTTTCCATATCATTTGATTATACAGCCAGAGGCTGGACGATGCATTTGGTCACGGTGAAGCGCCTGCGGAGCAGGCCGCTGAAAAGGGTCCAGGTGCAAGGCGCGCGAGTCCTGAGGAGTGAGGCGTGCAGGTGCACGCCGCAGCGACGAAGGGCGAAGCGGAACGCCGCAGATGGGCCCTTTTCAGCGGCCTGTTACAGGCCTGAGGCGCGGCGGAGGAGGGAGTAATCGACCCCGCGGGCGAGGTCGATCAGCAGTTCCGGGGCGGGGATGCCGCGCCCGCGGGCGGTGACGAGAATTTCCCGCCCGACGAGCACGCGCAGTTCGCCCTCGCCCGTGTCGGGGTTGAAGCGCAGCAGCCCCTTTTCACTGCCGACCGGGACCAGTCGGGACCGGGGGTCGCCCATCACTACGATCGGGTTGAAACTCAGGCCGACAGTCGGGCCGAACGGGGAGTGCACGTCGATGGTGAGATCTATGCGGGTCGGTGTCGACGTGGCGACATACGATCGCTGCGCGGCAATGCGGTTGCTCCAGATCTCGTCTTCCTCGAGGAGGCTCAGCGCCGGCAGCGCCGTCCAGCCGGAAGGGGCCGCGGGGAACGCCGGTGCTACCGTCTCCAGGCGCAGATCCTGGATCTGCCGGGCGACGAGGCGCAGGCTCTCCAGGGCGAGGGGAAAGCGCTTCTCCCGTATGAGGGTCCGGATCTCCTGGAGTTGCGGGTCGAGTCCCTGCGCTCGAGCGGTCATCGTACCGAGGGCGCCGGAACAGCCGAGTGTAAGGAATATAACCGCGCCGACGTGCAGCTTCTTCGTCAAGCGAACGACAATAAGCTCACCTGTCATACTCAAGAGAATACCCGACATTGCAGATTTGTGACAAATCTTGGCGGTCGTTCAGCTCCGCGCGATCGTCTCCTCGAGCAGCTGTGCGATGAACTCCCGGTAGTCCATCCCCGCCGCTCGAACAGAGCGTAAAAAGCCCGAAGTCGGCGAGATATCGGGGTTGGGGTTCGCCTCGAGCGCAATCAGACCCCGGGTTGGCGAGAGGCGCCAGTCGATGCGGGCGTAGTCTCGCAAGCCGAGCGAGCGGAACGCGAGCGCTGACCAGTGCTCGAGCCGGTCGCGAAGCGAAGCGGGGAGGCCTGCGGGGCAGATGCCAACCGTCCCGGCATAGCGGGCGTCGGTCTGCTCCCACTTCGCTTCGTAGCCGCAGATGTGCGGCATTCCGGGCGCGAGCCCCGCGAAGTCGATCTCCGAGACGGGAAGCACCCGCGGCGGGGCATTGCCGAGCACGGGAACGTTGAGCTCCCGCCCCTCGATGTACTCCTCGACGAGCACCGGACCGAATCTCTCCAGCACCGCCGCGATCGCCCGGCGAGCTTCGGCCTCGTTCGCGGCCACGCTCGCATCCGTGATCCCGAGGCTGCCGTCCTCGGCGGCGGGCTTGGCAATGACGGGGAAGCGCAACCCCTCGAGGGGGGTGTCCGGCTCCTCGACGAGGACAAACGGCGCGGTCGGGATGCCGTGCCCGCGCAAGATCAGCTTGGTCATCACCTTGTCGCGGCAGAGTCCGAGCGCGAGAGGCGGCGCCCCGGTGTAGGGGATGCCGAGCAGCTCCAGCGCGCCGGCGAAGTGCATCTCGTGGTCGCTGCGGTCAAGCAGGTCGTCGCAGAGGTTGATCACGGCGCGGGGGCGCCGCGCCGCGAGGCTGCCGAGCGCGCCGAGGATGTCGGCGCCGACAGGGAGCGAGAGAGCCTCCCAACC
>Ga0315271_10000920_pt1 | contig 17211 bp, 12 predicted proteins | sample C3_top_MG_FD_204664 | JGI IMG/M metagenome (GOLD analysis project Ga0315271, IMG submission 204664) | Sediment microbial communities from Yellowstone Lake, YNP, Wyoming, USA - C3_top | ecosystem: Environmental > Aquatic > Freshwater > Lake > Sediment | place: USA: Wyoming | collected 2017-08-01
AGCTGAAAGAAGTGAGCAAGGCCAGATGGGCGACCGGTTTCAGACGTTCGAAGCCAAACACCTGATAAAGGCTGGACACGGTAAACGCGCCTGCCACCAAGCCTGTGATGTACGGGTACACAGCGATCAGCACCGACCACTCAAAGACCGTTTCGTTGGGATAGACCCAGCCCGTATAGGGGGCAAAATTAATGAGCGCTTCCATCAGTTCACCTCTTTGTCGATACCGACATAAAACACATTGGGGTGGTTGCCGGTATCGGGTCTGAGCACCTCGACCCGGTTATTGCGTATGAAGAGGCTGATCGGGCTCTGTTTGTCATTCTGATCGCCAAAAACGCGCGCACCCACCGGACAGACTTCGACACAGGCCGGGTTCATGCCCTTGGTGATGCGGTGGTAGCACCAATTGCATTTGTCGGCGATGCCCTTGTCTTCATTGAAGTAACGCGCGCCGTAGGGGCAGGCTTGCACGCAGTAGCGGCAGCCGATGCAGTAGGTGGGGTCGATCAGCACCACACCATCTTTGGTGCGGAAGGTGGCGCCCGTCGGGCACACCTGCACGCAGGACGGGTCGCTACACTGGTTGCACAGTTTGGGAACAAAGAAGGCTTTTTCGACCTTGGCATCCTTGTAACGGTTGGCAAAGCGAAATTCCTTTTCCGAACCCGAAGCGGCGATGTTGACCGGGTCCGACTGGCTGTCGATATGCACATGGGGATCGTCCTCGATCTGCACATAACGTTCAACCCAGGTGCGGAACTGATGCGCGTTGTGCGGCACATCGTTCTCGGTTTTGCAGGCCTCAACGCAGCGCAGGCAGCCGATGCATTTGGTGGCATCGACGCCGAAACCCCATTTGTGCTTGGTCCAGTCGTAGTCTTTGTTCGGAAACGAGGCGCCTGCCGCCGCATTGCCGCTGGGCGCGCTTTCAGTTGTTGCCGCGACCACCGGGATGGCGCGCAGTGCCGAGGCGCCGATCACCGCTACGCCAGCGCAGGCCGCTGCTTCACCGATCTTGCCGAGGAAAGCGCGCCGCGCCGGTTGCACAGGTTTGGAATCTTGATGGTTCATGGTATTGCGCCTTGCCTTATTTGGTGGACTGGCAGCTCTGCGCCGCGTAGAACGCGGACAGGTCTGCGATGTTGGCATCGCTCAAGCTCTTTGCAGCGCCTGACATCATCGGGTCCTTGCGCAGCCCCGCGCGGAATGCCTTGAGCGCATTGACCAGGTAGCCTGGTTTCTGTGCCGCCAGCTTGGGCCAGGCCGGGTTGGCGCCGGCACCGGCTGCACCGTGGCAGGCGGCGCAGTTATCATCCGCCAGTGCCTTGCCCGCGGCAGCATTGCCAGCGGGTTTGGCCGGAGGTGTCGCCTTGCAACTGCTGCTGGCGAAGTAGACCGCGAGATTCTGGATGTCAGCTTCGCTCAGGTCCTGTGCCAGCGGCGACATCATCGGATCCTTCTGGTCGCCGGATTTGTACGCCCCAAGTATCCGAGCCAGGTAAGCGGCATTCTGTCCGGCCAGTGTGGGCCAGGTGTCGTTCGGGCTATTGCCGTCGGCGCCGTGGCAGGTAGCGCAGTCGCCAGCGAGTTTCTTGCCGGCTGCTGCGTCGCCCGTCACCTTGACGGCATTGGCCACGATCTTGGGCGAGTGCGGGTTGTGGCATGTGATGCACTGTTTGCCACCTGAATGGGTTGCCACCTCAATCTGTGGTTGCGTCGCGGGCCTGCCCGTCATTTTCTCGTGGCACAGTGTGCACAACTTGGCCGTGTCCTTGGGAATTGGCAACTTGCCATTGTCAGGGTGGCCCAGAGCCGCGCCATGGCAGATCTCGCAGTTCACCGACTTATGACTTCCTGCTGACCATGCGGCGTGGCGCTCTGTATGGCAGGACTTGCAGTACTTGGCTGTCTGATGTACCGGAACTTTCGCGGCGATCTCAGGCACTGCATTGGCGCGGTAGTGGCCGAACCGATAAAAAGAATCAACTGTCAGGTAGGGTGCCGCAATGACCGCGACCACCACCAAGCCCATGATCAAAGCCACCAGTCGAAATATATGTTTGGGCATGTTCGCCTTTCGGTTTGTCTCGCCATATGGTCAGCGGTGACGGTGATTTCTTAAGCTTGGACAAAACCATTTGCCCTGAAATCCATCGCGCGTCTGGACTCTTCTTATGCAAGAGATATTCTGAGTACGTGGTCCGCAATACTTTTGTCCTAGATCAAGGTTTGGGCCAACATCGTCAAGGGTATTCCCGGGCTTTCCGTGCTGCAAATCCGACAGTCAATTTGGGCTATAGTCAACCGCGCCTCTTTAGGAGGATCAGGCGGGCGCGAGCTTCATCAGATCGCGCGTTGATCCATTGAAGGTTGACCAGTCGAGAGTTTGAAAATGGACAGAAAACCACTCAAGCGCCGTTTCTACCGGCTGCGGATGCATGCAAGGCTGTCAGTGCATGGCACTTTGCTTGCGCTGGCGCTTCCGCTCGCGTTTTGCATGGCGCCCGCGCGGAGGGGTGACGGACCTCAGTGATGCCGAAATGCGCTCTGCCGTTATCTGCATGTTCCAGCAAAGCACCGCCCCGAAGAAATAAGGGACCGGGGCTGCGTGCTAAAATTTTTGCACAGATCGAAACAAGAAGCATGCCGGGCCGGCTGTCCAGCCTGCTCCCCGATCTTGTCGACGCCGCGACGCAAGCCCGCAATTGAAATTGATCCCGATACGGATGATTCGCCGAGGAAATAGCTGATGAAACGAAACGCGCAGATTGTTTTCCTGAGAGGGCTGCTGGCCAGCTTGGTTGGCGGTTTGCTGGTGACTGCTGGCGTGGCCCAGACCGTCAACTTGGGCACTGCCAACGTTGCAGATTTCAAGGTCGTCTATGCCACCGGCCAGGATGTGACTGAAGGCAAGCGCGTGGCCGAGACCATGTGCGTCAACTGCCATGGGCTCAACGGCGTCAGCGTGCAAAAGGGCGTGCCCAATATCGCGGGTCAGCGGCCGGTCTACCTGCACCTCGAATTGAAGACCTACCAGGCGGGCGGGCGCGGCGTCAATACCATGGCCAATACGGTCAAGTACATGAACGACGACGCCATCATGAAGGTGTCTGCCTACTATGCGAGCCTGGAGCCAGCGGATCCCGTCGGCGTCAGTACGGCCAAGGCCGCACCAGCCAAGCCGGACGCGGTCAGTGCCGGCAAGACGGCGGCCGCAGCGTGCGGCGGTTGCCATGGCGACGCCGGTGTCAGCAAGACCGCCGGGATGCCGAGCCTGGTTGGCCTGGACCCGAAGTATTTTGTTGCCGCGATCAACGCCTACAAGGGCGGCCAGCGCAAGCACGACATGATGAAGGCGCTGGTGTCGGAATTGACCGAGACCGAGATCAACAACATCGCCCTTTACTATGCCCTGCAAAAACCGGACAAGGCGCAGACGCCCGCGGTCGGCAATGCCGCTGCCGGCAAGACGGCTTCGGCCGGTTGCGTGGGCTGCCACGGCGAGGGTGGCGTGAGCGGCAGCCCGACGACGCCGAGCCTGGCCGGCCAGGACTCGCAATATTTTGCTGCTGCCATGCGCGCCTACAAGGACGGCTCGCGCAGCGACGCCACCATGAAGGGCCCGGCCGGTTCGATTGACGACGCCACGGCCAAGAATCTGTCGGCCTATTACGCCGCCCAGGCACCGCAGGCTGTCAAGGTTGGCAGGCCATTGACGGTGGCCGAGTGGGCTGAACGCTGCGACCGTTGCCATGGCGTCAATGGCAACAGCACCGATCCGCGCTCGCCGGCCCTGGCTGCCCAGCGCGTCGACTACCTTGAAAAAGTGATGCGCGCCTACAAGAAAGGCGAGCGCAAGAGCAAGGAAATGGCCGTGATGACCGAAGGCCTGGATGACTCGCTGATCGAAGGACTGGCCAAGTACTACGCGCGGCAGAAGGCGCGCGCCATCGCCTATTTGGTTTTGCCTCCGCCAAAATGATATTCAGAACATTCAACCTACCCCATTTATACGGACAGATCAATGAGTAATACGCCCCTGCATCGCCATTACCTGCATTTTTCGGAACTGCCTACCAGCATGCGCGTCATGCAGACGGCCGTGCTGCTGGTGCTCGGCCTTGCCTATATGTTTGCCGCGCTCTACCTGTTTCATGTCTATTCCGGGCGCGACGGCAATCCGAACGATCTGTCTTACGACGATCTGGTCATTGCCTACACCGGCAGCGGCAAGGGGTCACGGCTCGAGTCAGCGTTGCGCGGGCCGATGTCGAGCATGCTGCCGCCCGACGAGCTCAACGTGATGGTTTCGTGGGTGCAGCAGGGCGCCGACAAGGCCAAGTATGAAACCACGATCAAGCCAACGATTGAAAAGCGTTGCCTGAGCTGCCACGATGGCAGCAACCCGCATCTGGTGAGCCTGAGCGGTCTGGAGAACCTGCAGAAAGTCACGGAGCAGGACACGGGCACCGATATCTTCACGCTGGTGCGCGTGTCGCACATCCACCTGTTCGGCCTGACCTTCATCTTCTACCTGGTCGGCTCCATCTTCAGTCACGCCTACTGGCGTCCGGTCTGGTTGAAGGCGACGCTTGTGGCGACGCCATTCGTCTGTCTTTCGCTGGATGTCATCTCGTGGTACCTGGTCAAGCTGTACCACCCCTTCGCGATCGTGACGATGGCGGCGGGTGCCCTGCAGGGCTTGTGCTTTGCCTTGATGTGGGTGATCTCGATGTACCAGTTGTGGTTCTCCGGGACCCCGGAAGTCGTGAGACAGCGTCAGGGCGTGGACGAGATTGCGGTTGGCTAGGCCGTAAACCGGCAGCTGGCAGCTGGCCGCAGCGGCAGTCGCGCCGGCTCGCTGGCGCATCCGACACAGGCATCTTGATGGTGCCTGTTTCTATTTGGGCAGGCAACAGCCGGTGGTGATCGATGCCTGGCCTGTCTGAGCTTGCCCCGGGCCTGATCCGGTGGCATCCATGAACCCTTCGATTGCGGGCTCCCGCATCAGGCTCAGGACAGGCCCTACCCGCAGAAACACGCAAACCCGGCAGCCCCATGCAAAACGCGCTCAAAGGAGCGCGTCAGGCTGGAAGAGCAGGCCCCTGTTTCAGAGGCCTGGCGGTCTGGCTTACTTGGCCGGCTGGCTCGCGTACCAGGTGGCAAGGCCTTCGATGATGGCGTTGCTGTACGGGAAGCTCATGTTGTGCATGGTCGTGCTTTCGCGCTTGCCGTCCCGATAGGCGCGCAAGGCCATCACCAGGTAGTCCTTGTCCTGCCCATTCATCTTGGGCGCGTTCATGGTGGCGCTGCTTTCCTGGTCATGGCAGTGGTTGCACTTGGTCGCCAGTTCCTGAGTTGAACTCGGAACCTGGTCGCCGGCCTTGGGCTGCTGCGACGCATAGAAGGCGACGATGTTGTCGATGTCCTTGTCGCTGAGGTTGGCTATGTAGCGCTGCATGCCCCAGTTCTGGCGCGTCGTCCGGTAGGAGCGGGTGGCCTTTCCAAGGTAATCGGCATCCTGTCCGGCCAGGCTCGGCGTCGCCGAGTCCACGCTGACGCCGCGCGCGCCGTGGCAGCCGCCGCACATCGCGCTGAGCGCTTCGCCGGCAGCCGGATCACCGCGCGTCGGCGCCGCGCGCTGCACCGGTGTCTGCGCGGCAAAATACAGGGCGAGTTTCTCGACGTCCAACCGGTCCGAATCCAGCGTGACGGACTTCATCGAGGTCTTCTTGCGGTCGTCGCGGTGGTACTCGAGGATCGCGGCGGCCAGGTAATGCGATTGCTGCCCTGCCAGCGTCGGCGTTCCGGGCGTCTTGGCGTTGCCATCTTCACCGTGGCACTTGGCGCAGCCGGCGGCGAGCGCCTTGCCGGTTTCGTAAGGCGAGGTGTGCTTCACATCCTGGGCCGTGGTCACTGCAACCGGAGGCAGGCTGGCAAAGTAGGCAGCCACGTTGCGCAGATCGGCCTCGCTCATCTGGGTGGCGATGTCGCGCAGGGCGGCGTGCGTGCGCTTGCCGGACTTGTACTCGTTCAGGGAGGCGAGCAGATAGGCTTCGCGCTGCGCCGCCAGATGCGGAATGGCCGGGGCCACGCCGCCGCCGTTTTCGCCGTGACAGGCCTTGCAGGACTTCTCGGCGATGACCTTGCCCGCTGCTGCATCGCCCTTCGCCGCTGTCTTGACGACCTCTTCTTTTTTCTCGCCGCAGCCAAACAGTGCCAGGGACAAAACCAGAACGCCAAAAATCGTTTTTTTCATGGGAAATCTCGTAGATCGATTAACGCATCAGCCGGTTGCAAAGCCTGCTTCTCGCGTTGACATTTGCAGCAGGAAACTCGAAAACATTATAGGCCCAGATCCGCGGCAAAATGCCGATTCAGCCCTGGCTGTGCAGGCCTGCCAGCGATGGAAAACAACATCATCGGGCGCAATAAAAATGCCCGCAGAAGCGGGCATTTGTTCGGTGTGCGATGAGTGCACACCTATTGAAGAAAGTCCGCTAACGGGCTTACTTCGTGGCCAGAATCCAGGTCGCCAAAGTCTTGGCTTCAGCGTCGCTGACGCCGGCACTCGCGGGCATCGGGGTGTCGCCAAAAGAGCCCTTGCCGCCCTTGAGGATGACGCCAACCAGCTTGGCTTCGGCATCTTTCTGACCGGCGTACTTCTTGGCAATCGCCTGGTAGCTGGGGCCGACCTTGGTCTTGTCAACGGCGTGGCAGGTGGTGCACTTCTTTGCCTTGTTAAGCGCCTCGTCGGCAAAGGCCGGCGAAGTGACGGCGACTGCCGCGGCAGTGGCGACCAGGGCGAGGAGCATACGTTTCATGAGATCTTCCTTCAAGTTAGGTTGGTTGAATTGACGTAACGCAACGGCAAGGACTTCGGCTGACAGTCATTACCTTTGTTTACGTGGCAAACACGGGCAAACGGGAAGCATCTGTTCGGACCAAGCGCATTAGCCTGAATAATTCTATCGGGCTTTTATTTTCGGCAAAGTGTTTCGAGGGCTTGAATCGGCACGCCGTGCCAGATTCGCGGGCAAACCCTTATTGATATAAATCAACACCTTGCCGAATGGCTTCTACTTCTTCTTGGTGTAGATCTCGGCGTTCTTGGCACCATCCTTGTAAGGCTGCTTGGCGATGACCCTGTCCTTCAGGCCTGCGTAAACGCCGGCGTCGATGATGTTGTTCGACACCAGCCAGGCTTTGCTGCCATAGGGGCGGCCCGCAATGATTTTGTCGGCCTCGGCGTCCTTGATGCCGGGAAGGGTCTTCAGTTCTTCCTTGCTTGCGCTGTTGATGTCGACCTGCTTGACCTTGGCAGCCGCCTTGCGCTGGGCATCCTTGCTGCTGCTGGCGCTCTTGGTGCTTGCCTTAGCCTTGCTCGCGGCTGGCTTCGGCACGCTGGCCGTGCTGGCCGCTGCCTGGGGTGCGCTGGCCTTGGTGTCAGCGGCACTGGAAAGGCCGGTCATCAACAAAAGGGCGGTGACGATAAGGGTGGTTTTGGATAGGCTGAATTTCATGAGGATCGGTCCTTCATTTGTCGTAGTGCGATAGTGTATGGGAAAGTCGAAAAAAACCCCGAAGGCGTTGCGGCCTCCGGGGTTCTTGTTAGCTCAGCGCAGTGCTGCTTATTTCATGTGAACGACCCTAATGTCAGCCACCTTGCCGGCGCCATGGCAGACCAGGCAAGCTTCCGGGCTTGTGGCTGGCGTCACGGTGCTGCGCGCTACATAGAGCTGGCCACCGTTGAGCGCCATGTGCGACCGGGCGGCTGAAGTGTCGTGGCAGGCAAAGCATGCCGACGCAATGGGCGAGCTCACCAGCGTGGTGGCAGCCGCTTGCGTGATGTTGCCCGTGGTAGCAGCTATCGAGTAACCGCTTCCATAGGCGGCGCCCGCGGTAACGAACGGTGACCAGTAGGTTCCAGGAATCGTCTCGTTGCCGGTCACAACCACAGCTACTGGATTAGGCACCGCACCCGTGGCGACTGTGGTCCACAGCAGGTTGGGTACGGCCGCCGCGTTGGCAGCCTTGCTGAAGTCATACGAGCCAGCCACGTGGCACTGTTCGCAGTTGTTCAGCACGCCCGGATAGGTGATTTCCCAGTACTTGTCGCCGGCCGCGGCTTCCCAAGAGAACTTGTTCGCCCGCTTGTCGCCCGCATGGATCGCGTGCACCGCCTCCTTGATGTTCACACCCCAGCCGTTGTTGACGCGGTTGACGTTGTGGCAGAAGGTGCAGGTCGGTGCGTCGTTGCGCTGGCCGGCGTGGAAGACCGAAGCAGTGAACACGCCAAGCGCCTGGTGGCAGCTGTTGCAACGCGCCGTTTCGACGACGACACGGCGCGCCGTATTGGTGCCGGCGGTGCCGCCCGTCACCGTCGCCAGCTTGGTGACGTTGGGCGCGGGTACGCTGAGCCCGCCCTGCCGGGTCGTGGTGTCGTAGGCATAACCCGGGACGTTGGTCTGGGTCAGCGGCTGCGTGGTGGTCGCAAACGGAGCCCATGACAGGGTGGCTCCTGCGGGTGGATAGCTGGACGGCTGGCCGCCGGTTCCCAGACCGTAGGTGTAACCAATGCCGCCGGTGACCATGGTCGCAGACAACGGAATCTTGCTGCCGGTCACTGTCACGGTATACCAGCCGTTCGCGTCCGGGCCGGTGATGGTGCTCGCCTTGCTGTTGCCTTCATACCCAACCGCCGTGCCGTTCCAGACCCGCTTCACGTAGACGCTGACCGTCCCGTTGAAGTCGGCTGGCGCGGTGATGTTGTCCTGCGGTGCGCCGTATGCCCAGTACAGGCTCGGGCCACCGACGAAGTTGTCCATCAACTCGGTCTTCCCGGTCGGGCTATAGGTGTTAAACACGACATCCTTGCCGTCCTGCTGGAACTTGAAGGTCATCGACGGCACGCCGGCAGCCACCGTGACGCTGTTGATCAGCCAAGTCACCTTACTGGCACCAGCGGGCAGGTTGCTCGCAACGCTGGCCACATAAGAAGCATTGGTGTTGGAATTGCACGCGGGCACCATCGGGACCGGTGCCGGGCTCAGCAATTGCGGCGCGGAACTACAGGGTTGCGCTGCCGTACCCAGCGTCGGGAACAGGAATGAGTTGATCGGATTCGGTGGTACCACAGCAATGTGATAAGTCGAAGCGATGTCGACCGCCTTATGGCAACCGGCGCAAAGTGAGTCATCAGCCTGGGCGCCCCCAATGTGACCCGGATAACCGCTGCTGCCCCTGCTTACGCCGCCACCGGTGGCAAAGTTGATGTTGTCGTGGCAGGCACCGCAGGCCAGACGGCTCGGCACATTCTGCCAGTTGTCGCCTTGCGCTGTCTTGTTTACGGCCGTGGCGGAACCGTCATGGCACTTGGCGCAGTTGCGCTGATCCTGCGGGTAGGTGACTTCGTTGTACTTGACGCCGAACTGGTTGTAGCCCTGGAAGTAAAGCTCTTCACCCATGTGGATCTTGTGGACCATGTTGGGGAAGTTGGGTGTCGCGCGACCGTCGAGCTTGAAGGTCACGTTCTCGCCATAAACGGATTGGGTCGTCAGGCTGGTGCCGGAGGCAGGCCGGTTCTCCGCGTAGCTGTATTTCTGCTGCTCGGTGTGGCAGACCACGCAGAGCTTCGGATCCTGAATGGCCGGGAAGAACCGACCGTCAGTGTGCATGGACAGCTTGCTATGGCACGAGTTGCACGACGCCATGGCCACGATATCGCGCTGCGGATCGGTGGCGGCCACGGGCTTGCCGGTGGCCGGGATAAAGTCATAGGCGATATTGGCAGAACTCTTAACGGACGTGCCAGCCTGGAGGCCGCCCACGGAGATCAGCAGCCGATGCGGCAACGCCGGATCGTAGGTCAGATCGTCCAAGTCGGCCTTCTTGTGTGTTGCATCGTCTGCAACCGCGTCAACATAACCCTTGACCTTTGTGACGTCCAAGGCGAAAGTGTATTTATAGCTGCCGTCGCCATTGTCCACCAGCGTCCCGTCATGTTCCGCTTCGGGCCAGCCGGGTACCGCGGTCTTGCCTTCGGCCGGCGTCGTCACCACCATGTAGCTGACCCAGCGGCTCGGCGCCTTGGTGGTGGCATTGGCCGGGATCAGCTTGGCCAGGGCGAAGCCAAAGTTGGCAGGGGCCAGACCGACCACCGGTTTGCCGCTGGCGTCGGTGATGCTGAAGGTCACCACCGGCGGACTGTTGATGGTCACGCTGCTGACTGCGCCCTGCAATGAGAGATCGGCCCACTCGGCCGCTGTCAGGCTGCTGGCTTTCACCGTGGGGACCGCGTCCGCGCCGGCCGCACCGGTAGCGCCGGTAGCACCGGTAGCACCCGTGGCGCCCGTTGGACCCGTAGCGCCATCGCTACCGCAACCCACCAGTGCGACGGCCAGCAGGCCGGCTGCGGCGAACTTCATCCAATGAGGAGAAGGTCTACTCTTGCTCGATAAGCCGAAATAATTCACATTGGCCTCCTTAGGCGTTGACGTTAAGAACACAGACTCTACTTTACACTGACTTTACAGGCGTTGATTCTCGGTTCCCCGGCAACTCGCTGGTTTGCGATAGATCAAGTTTCTTGCTGTCTCAGGCGGCCTTGCTTGCGGCAAAACAAATACTGCGTTCACAAGAAAAAAATGACCCGGATACGTCACCGTATCCGGGTCATTTGGTTAAGTTCAGCTAGCGAAGGACTGTGCGCTTTGCTTGCTGCTGCCGCGATGAAACAGGCATTGCGCCTGTTTCATCCCACTGGCTTACTTGTGGACGTCCGCTATCGCTGCGACGTTGCCAGGACCATGGCAGACTAGGCAGGTCTCGGTCTTCGTCACCGCCACGCTGCGCAGGTCGTAGAACGAGCCCGCGTTCGTTCTGAAGTGGCTGATGGCCGAGGCGCTGTCGTGGCAGCTCGAGCATACCGCTGTGATCGGCGATGTGACCAGGTTATTCGCCTGGGTTGAAACCGTTACGAGTTTCCCCGTCGCTGGGTCGATCGACCAACCAGTGCCGTAGTCCTTAGCACTGACCAAGCCGTACGCGAGCAGACCGCTGGTGGCAGCGCTGCCTACCGGAGCTGCTTGCGGAGGAACATAGCTGCTTGCGAGTACCTTCACACCAGTAGCCGCCTGCACATTCAGCATATTGCCGACCAAAGCGTCAGTGTACTGGCTTGCGCTGAAGTCGTAGGTGCCCGGCAGGTGGCACTGTGCGCAATCCTTCAGTACGCCCGGGTAGCCAATCTGGGAGTAGTTGTCTGTGGCCGACACGGCATGCCACGTGTACGGGATCGTACGTTTGGAAGCCCCGTGAATGCCATGGGCCCAGGTCCGGAACGATGCAGACCAGCCCGTGCTGCCACCCTGGTTCGGCGTGTGGCAGATCGCGCACATGGCGATGCTGTAGTTGCCGCCATGGAAGTTGGGCGAGGTGCCGAGCCGGTCATGGCAGGAATTGCACTTGTCTTCCGAGAAGATCACGCGGCGTGCAACGTTCGGTTTGCCGTCTGGCGTATTGCCCGTTGCGGCTATCATGGCGGGAACGCCCGGAACGGCACCCACGCCAGTCTGGGTGAAGCTATCCGACAGAACAGCGGTAACCATCTTGGCGTCGTCCGGCAGAGTCAGACTGTGGCTTGCGCTGCGACCCGCGGAACTGGCAACAAGCGTCGCAGTGTACGTGTTGGTCGCTGCGTCCGAAAGAACCAGGGTGTTGCCATTGACTCCAGCCCATGAATCGAACAAGTTCAGCCCATCGTGACCGCTGTTCCAGTCGGAAGGCGCGGCAATCCCGTCCTGGCCTGTCGCGTAGATAGCCTTGAGGCTCGGACCACCCGTGAAGCCGTCAATCATTACTAACCCCCCCGGTGCGTAGGTGTTCAACTTGACCGGGGTGCCGTCCTTCAGAATCTGGAACTGGACCACGACCTGCTTGCTGGCATTGATGGTCACGCCCTTCGCGGGGATCTTGTAGACGAAACTCGCGACACCCGCCTGGACGGTCGGGTTGTTCGGGCTGGCAACGGTGGTCGCGTGGTAGATTGGCATCGACGCTGGTTTATGACAGATTGCGCATTGTGCGTTGTCGGTTTGTGCGCCACCGAGGTGGCCCGAGTACTGGCCGTTTAGAGTTGTCCCGGTGCCGTCGGCAAAGTTGATGCCGTCATGGCAGGCGCCGCAGGCCATCATGCTGGGAACATTCTTCCAGTTGTCGCCATTGGTAGTCTTGGTAGTGCCAGTGGTTGCGTTGTTGGAGGCATCGTGACACTTGGTGCAATTGGCCGGGCTTTGTGGCAAGCCAACCGTATTGAAGCACGCGGCACTGTTCGCGACTGCCTTGGTCTTGTCATAGGTCAGCGGCTCGCGCGGGTCGTTGCAATGTTTGTTGAGGTTGTAGCCAGTCTTGGTCAACTCTTCGCCCATATGGAACTGGTGAATCATGCGCGGGAACGTGAATGCGGCTTCGCCGTTGACCCTGGCGTAGTTGCCTGAATAGCCAGTCGCCGTCTTGGTCACCTCGGCAAAGCTGTATTTGGTCTGGTCGGTGTGGCAGGTCACGCAAAGGCGTGGGTCGTTGCGGCCCACAAAGGCCCCAGTGGGGATGCCGTTGGTGGCACTCGGGGTGCTGATGTGACCAATCGCCCGGTTGTCGTGACAGGAGGCGCAGGATGCCTTGGCGACGATGTCACGCGTTGCGGTAGGGGTGCCGCCGGCGGGGACAAAGTCAAAGCCGATATTGAATGTATTCAGCATGGGAACCGGAGGGGTCGTTGCTACGGCTGTCGGCGTTGCGGTGCCTGTTCCAGGCTGGCTGCCGCTGATGATTATGCCCAGGCGATGGGTCAACTTAGCGTCATAGCTCACATCGCCGAGATCGGCCTTGAATCTGTTGTTGGCTGCGTTCTCCGGCAATGACGCAACGATCGCAGCGGCTTGTGTGACATCACGAAGGAACGTGTACTTGTAGGTGCCGTCACCGTTGTCAACCAGTGTGCCCTGGTTGTCTGAGGTGGGGTACGTGCCGCACCATTTCGCGCCGGTCGCGGCGTCGCAGGCGGCCGTTGCAGGGGTGGCCGTATTTTCAGCGACGGTGGCTGGGCGGGTTACCAGATAGCTTACCCACTTGCTCGGATCACCGTTGGTGCCGGACACCAGTTTGGCAAGCGTGAATGCAATGTTGTAGTTGGTCGAAAACCCGTTTGAGGCGGATTTGGATTGACCGCCGAGGCCAACCACCGGGTTGCCCTTGTCGTCGGTCACCTTGAAAGTCACCACGGGCGGGCTGGCGATGCTGACAGTAATGCTTGTTGGGTCGATCTGGGGCTTCAAGCCCATCCATTGATCGGCCGTCAGACTGGTGGCACTCACCATGGCGGTGAGATCCTTGCCAGGGGCGCCTGGAGCACCCGCAGCACCGGTAGCACCGGTAGCACCGGTAGCGCCTGGCGCGCCATCACTGCCGCCGCAACCGGCGAGGGCAATGGACAACAAGCCGGCCGCAGCGAGCTTTGTCCAAAGGGGGGAATGTCGATTTAGGGTCGACAGGGCTGAAAGTTTCACTATGGCCTCCTTGGGCGTTAACGATAAAACACAGGTACTTTACGTGCACTTAACACTGGTCAATTTTCAACGCTGCTCTTCGTCGAAAGTTTGCGTTAAATCAAATGCCAGCTGTTTAGTCTAACAACGCGACGGGTCAATTTGTAAAGACGAAACGGTCCGGCAGCAACAACTTGACCGGCCCGGGCACATTCAAGCCCCCGAAAGCCGGGTCAACAGTCGATGGACCGCTATTGCAACTGGTAGCTGTAAGTCACGCCAATGGCGCTGACACTCTGGGTCGGCTTCTGCACCACGCTGCTGCCGTCGGAGTAGGTGAAATGGATTGACGGTACATATTAAAATATGCACAATCAGGACCATGCAATTTACCTGCAACTCGACCAAAAATGCGATCAATGTTCGAGACCGGCAGTTGCCCTTGCTGGCGGCGCGCGCCATGTTCAATCCGGACATGCAGGTGCGCGAAGATAAGCGGCGTGTTTACCCAGAACGCCGCTTTGTGGGATACAACCGGCTTGCCGGGCGTTTGATGGTGGTGGTTTTCTGTCTGCCGGCACCTGCGCGCGTTCATATCATCTCTTTCAGAAAGGCCAACACCCGTGAACAAAAGAAATTTGAAGCTCTTGCCCTCTGATCCAGAGCCCGAAATTGACTGGGCGGCGGTGAACTCAGCCCCACTGGCCGATGTGAGCGATGAGGACAGTCCGGAACTGACTGCGGCCGACGCGGCCCAACTGCGACCGTTGGGGGAAATGTTGCCCACGTTTTCGTCGCGCAAGACGCGCATTACCATCAAGCTTGACGATATGGTGTTGCGGGCCTACAAGGCGCGCGCCGGTGGTCGTGGATACCAGACACTGATCAACGAGACGCTGCGCCGGGGCTTACAGGCAGACGCGGTAAAAGAGGCGCTGCGTGAGGTGATTCGTGAGGAGTTGCACCAGGTTTGAGCTTGGCAGCCAATTCGAGGCACTGACTGTATGAGGACACAGGCTATTGCAACTGGTAGCTGTAAGTCACGCCAATGGCGCTGACACTCTGGGTCGGCTTGTGCGCCACGCCAATGACGACGAGATATCTCAGGCTAGCGAGAAGAGCCACCGAAGGCCCCGACCAGATGCGGGTAGCGCGCGAGCAATTCCGTGCGGCCCTGTTCGGCGCGTTGTCTCCATCCAGAGCCGCGGCCAACGGCATCCTGCCACGCAGCGACCACCCTTTCAGACGCACCGTTTGCGAGATGCCACTCCACCAGGGCGGCGGCCTGCACCAGGTCCTTGTTGGACTTGGCGCGCTGGGCTATGGGTCGCTCACCAAAGACGATGAGTTTGTGCACAGCGTAACGCGCGGGGTCGGGAAGATTGACGACGCAGGCACCGGAGCCAGAGAAGACCACCCCCCGAGTCGTCCCTTCCAGTGAAAATTCCATGAATTTCAGGGGTTCCAGCACCAAGCCCAGGCCTGCCATCCGAACTACGCCATCGGCCGATTCGCGCCCTGTATCGCTTGTCAGGAAATCAATGCGAAGTTCCGGGTCGGCGGGGTTTCGATACTGGGCGCCCGTGGCGCCAGAGAATTCGCGCACGGGCAGCAATCCCATCTCGAGCGAGGTGATGGCATCATGAACCGACATGCTGATGTTGGCAGGCAAGGCAATCGAAATGTTTCGGCCTGCATGGGCAAAGTCAACATCGAGGGTCTTGTCGCCCGATGTCCAGCGCACCCCGAGCATGTTTCCAAATGCGGTGAAGGCATGCGTGCCTATGAGAATACCGCCCGCCTTGAAGAATCCGTAAGCGGAAAGCTTGTGAACGATTCGAAAATGCTTGTCCAGCATCTCGGTGCATCCCAGAGCTTTCGATGCTGCCGCGCGCTTCTTCAGCAGATCCTGTCGTCCACCCAGCGCTGCCTTGTAATTGGCGACCAGTGACCGAACCCGCTCGGTGTCCGGTCCAACGTAAGCCATGCGACCCGTGCCGTCAATGTCGCGGTAGCCAAAATAGACGTAGTCATGGCCCCGAATGTTTCGCTTGTGAAAGGCGCCGGTGAGCAGGGAAAACGGCGCCATATCATTTGCCAATGCGGCGTCGAACAGCTCGGAATAGGAGGCCTGGGCGCTCAGTGAAAGCTCAGTCGAGAGGGTTTGCATGACCGACGAAGGTTACTACACATCTCTTGTTTTGTATAGTAACGGCATGAGTACAAAAGAAACTGTCACTTGGTCGCAGCGGATGAGCCCCTGATCAAGAGGCTATTGCAAGGCCAGACCTACTGCAGCTGGTAGACGTAAGTCACGCCAATGGCGCTGACGCTCTGGGTCGGCTTCTGCACCACGCTGCTGGCGTCGGAGTAGCTGAACGGCACGCTGTTGTAGCTCCAGGTCCAGTCGTTGACGCTGTTGCGCTGGTGGATGAAGTCGACGCGCAGCGCTGAAACCTTGTCCAGCGCGTATTTGCCGAACAGCTTCAGGGCTGTCTGGCTGTAGACGATGTCGGGCAGGCCGCCGGTGGTGGCCAGCAGGTTGCGCACGTCCTGTCCGCCCAGTGCATCGACGGCTTGGGCGTAGACGCTCTTGTCGTCCATATAGGACAGGCCGCCGCCGATGTCGAAGGTGCTGCTGACCTTGCCCGTGAAGCCGATGTTGGCGCCGAGGTTCTTGTTGTCGAAGGCCATCACGTAACCGGCCGGGCGCACCTGGTTCAGGTTTTGCCGGCTCTGCGACAGGTAGCCGTTGAGTGCCCAGTTGTCGGACAGGGCATAGGCCCAGTCCAGGCTCAGCTGGTCCATGCGGGTGTCGCGCAGGCCATAGGCGCTGAGCGTGTCATACCGGTCCTTGCCGGTCTCGGCGCTGAACTGCAGCGTCAGGCTTTCGGTCGGCTGCCAGTCGGAAAACAGCTTCAGCTTGTCGCGCTTGCGGTCGGCCAGCGTCGGCATGTAGATGGCCGTCGGCGGCAGGCCGGCAACCGGGTCGGAGGGGTTGGTGACCTCGGTGACACCGAGGCCGCTGTTGTCCTTGAGCCAGTTCGAGCCGTCGCGCCGGGCGCTCGAGACGCTGACCCAGCCGCTGAAGGTCTCCGACATGCGGCCCCGCAGTTCGGCGCGCACGGTGGTCTCGTCGGTCTTCTGCCGCAGCGCGCTGATGCCCGATACCGCACTGGTGGCCGTGACGACGCCGCGGTCTATGCTTTCACGGTCCGCGCCCAGGGTGCCGCGGTAGTCGCTGTTGAAGGCCCAGCTGGCCTGCAGCTTGCCATGGGTCTTCTTGTTGGAATTTTGGCGGTTGGTGTAGGTGAAAGGCAGAGCGGGCGGTGGCGGTACCGCCCCTTCGAGGTTGTACATCGCGATCGGCGTCTGGTCGTCGCGGTTCTCGTAGCGCAGGTCGGCCAGCAGGCTCAGCTGCGGCAGCGGGCGCGAGCTCAGGCCCAGTTTGGCTGTGTTCGTGTTGAACTGCCCGTTCAGGCTGTTGACGCCGGCCGGCGCGCCGGCCAGACCGGCAGCGGCAAAATCGTCGTTCTGCGTGGCGACGGTGCGCCCGAGCTTGAAGGTGCCTCGTGTGGTCTTGCTGAAGTCGTAACTGCCGCTGAGGTCGATCTGGTGCGCCTGGTTGTCCGGTGCCAGCGCCTGCGGCAGGCCCAGGATGCCG
>Ga0315271_10000921_pt1 | contig 17205 bp, 15 predicted proteins | sample C3_top_MG_FD_204664 | JGI IMG/M metagenome (GOLD analysis project Ga0315271, IMG submission 204664) | Sediment microbial communities from Yellowstone Lake, YNP, Wyoming, USA - C3_top | ecosystem: Environmental > Aquatic > Freshwater > Lake > Sediment | place: USA: Wyoming | collected 2017-08-01
GCCGCCGCCGACCAGCCCGCCGCGCCGGCGGGCGCGGCGGTGACCCATCCCGCCGGCAACCGGTGCGCCAGCGCCTCCGCGGCGAGCCTGGACGCGCCGAGCGGCCTCGTGATGACGATCGGCTCGGTCACCGTGGGGCGCCTCGAGTGCTGGTCACTTGTGATAGGGCTCGCCGCGCCGGATCGTCCCGGCGCGATAGAGCTGCTCCGCGAGCACCAGCCGCGCGAGCTCGTGCGGCAGCGTCCAGGGCGCGAGCGAGAGCTTCCGGCGCGCGGCACTGCGCACCGCCTCCGAGAGGCCGTTCGCTCCACCGATGACGAAGGCGAGATCCGGCCCTGCCCGCTCGCGTTCCTCCTGGAGCCACACGGCGAACGCCTCCGAGGTCATCGCCTTGCCGCCAGCGTCGCACGCCACGATCTGCGTCCCCGGCGCCAGCGCCTCGAGCAGGCGCTTCCCCTCGCGCTCCCGCACCGCGGCCGGCGTCGCACCACGCCCCGGCTCGGCGCGCACCTCGCGCACGTCCAGCGGCCAGTAGCGCGCGGCGCGCGATTCGTAGTCCCGGATCGCCGCCGCGAGCGCGGGATCGCGCGGCGCGCCGACGGCCGCCACGATCAGCCGCACGAGGGTCCGCGACCGGAGCCCCGCACCCGCTCAGACGGCCGCGCCGCAGGGCGCGGCGCGTCTCACCAGCCGGCACCCGAAACCCGGACGCTCACGCGTAGACGCCCCGCAGCCGGTGCACGTTGGCGACCCGCGAGATCGACAGCATGTACGCCGCCGTCCGCATGTTCACCTTGTGCTGCTTCGCGAGTTCAAGCACGTCGCGGAAGCTGTTCACCATGATCTGCTCGAGCCGCTGGTTCACGACCTCTTCCGTCCAGAAGTAGCCGCCGCGGTCCTGCACCCACTCGAAGTACGAGACGGTGACGCCGCCCGCATTCGCGAGGATGTCGGGGATCACGAAGACCCCCTTCTCGTCGAGGATCCCATCGGCCTCGGCCGTGGTCGGCCCGTTCGCCCCCTCGCAGATGATCTTGGCGCGGATGCTCCCCGCGTTGGCGCCGGTGATCACGTTCTCGAGTGCCGCCGGCACGAGCACGTCCACATCCATCGCCAGCAGCTCCTCGCTCGAGATCGCCTTCCCCTGCGTGAACCCTTCGAGCGACTTGTGCTTCTGCACGTGCGCGATCGCGGCATCCACGTCGATCCCCTTCGGATCGTGGAAGGAACCCACCCGGTCCCCGATCGCGACGATCTTGCATCCCTCGCGGTGCAGCAGCTGGGCGGTGACGGAGCCGACGTTGCCGAATCCCTGCACCGCCACCGTCGCCCCCTGCATCTGCATGCCGAGGTGCGCGAGCGCCTGCCGCGTCACGATCATGCAGCCGCGGCCCGTCGCCTCGCGGCGCCCGAGCGAGCCGCCCATCTCCACCGGCTTGCCGGTGACGACCGCGGTGACGGTGTGGCGCATGTGCATGGAGTAGGTGTCCATCACCCACGCCATGACGCGCTCGTTCGTGTTCACGTCGGGCGCCGGCACGTCGGAGTCCGGGCCGAGCGTATTGATGATCCCGGCCGTGTAGCGCCGCGTCAGCCGCTCGAGCTCCCCCATGCTGAGCTTGGCCGGGTCGCAGATCACCCCGCCCTTCGCGCCGCCGAAGGGGATGTTCACCACCGCGCACTTCCACGTCATCCACGCGGCGAGCGCCTTCACCTCGTCGATGTTCACCTGCATGTCGAAGCGGATCCCTCCCTTCGCCGGTCCGCGCGACGTGTTGTGGAGCACGCGGTAGCCGGTGAAGACCTCGACCTCCCCATTGTCCATGAGCACGGGGATCGAGACCGTGATCTGCTTCTCGCAATGGCTCAGGATCTTGAAGAGGCCCGGCTCGAGCTTCAGCAGCTCGGCGGCCCGCTTCAGGCGGGACATCATCTCCTCGAACGGATTGCTCTCGCTGAGGTGGCGGTCCCTGTCCGGGCGAAGGAAGTCGGTGGTCGGGCGCGGAGTGACTTTCGTCATGGGCGAAGTGGAGGGGCCGCGGCGCGGCCGCGAAGTCAGGGGTGGACTGGTCGGGCGCGGAGGATGGTCGCGATCGCTTCATCGAGCGAAGCGCGTCCATCCTCCACCGTCGAATGCTGTGAAACATACCACAACGCGGGCGCTCCGCGAGGCCAGAGCGGACCGAGCTTCACGTAGTCTTTCAGCGTACAGACGGGGAGCTCGGCGAGCGACGGGGCGAGGGACTCCGCATCGGCCGCGCTGAAGGCATGATGGTCCGGGAAGATGCGCGTTCGCACCGAAGCGCCGGTGGCGGCGAGCTGAGCCGCGAAGGCGGCGGGGTCACCGATGGCAGAGATCGCGAGAACGGCCGCTCCGCGGAGCGACGCCAGGGGGCGCTCGCCGCCCGCGTCATGCCGCAGCGGGCCGAGCCCGAGCCGCATCACCGCCAGTGGCACCCCGGGGGCCGCCTGGTGCACCGCCTCGCGGACGCGCGCGATCGCCCCTGGACCGGCCGCCTTCGCCGTGATGATCACGAGCGACGCGCGGCGCAGCGCCTCCGGGCGCTCCCGGAACGGCCCCGCCGGGAGGAGCCGCACGCGGCCCGGCCACCGGTCGGCGGAGACGAGCACCACATCCACGGCGCGCGCCGCGCGCCGGTGCTGGAAGGCATCGTCGAGCACCGCGACATCCGCTCCGTCGGCAGCCGCGCGCGCGACGCCGCGCACGCGATCGGGATCCACCACCACCGGCACGCCGGCGTTGAGCGCACCATGCACGAGGGGCTCGTCGCCGCCGTAGCCGCGCAGCACGATCGCCGGCCGCGCCCCGCGCGCCGCGAACTCAGCGGCGAACCAGGCGGCGACCGGGGTCTTCCCCGTGCCGCCGACGGTGAGATTGCCGACGCTCAGCGCGGGGATCGCGCCCGCGGTCGTGCGCAGCACCCCCGCGTCATAGAGCGCCCCGCGCGCGGCCACCGCCGCGCGGTACACGGCCGAGACGGGGGCGAGGAGGATCCGCCCCGCGCGCGCCGGCGCCCCCCCGCCGAACCAGAGCGTCCCGGGGAGATCAGCCATCGCCGGGCACGGTGGTCCGGTGCATCAGCTCGACGAAGCGGTCCGTCTGCTCGGCGGCCTCCCGTGCACTCGCCGCTTCCACGTACACGGGATCGCTCAACACCACCGTGATCCGCGTGAAGGGCTTCGGGATCTCGAACCGGTCCCAGCTGCGCAGCCGCCAGACCCCCTCCGCGAAAGCCCGGATGGCGATGATCGGGGCGCCGGCGCGCTGGGCCGCCATGAGCGCGCCCGGCGCAAAGGAGTGCCGGGGACCGCGCGGGCCGTCCGGAGTGACGGCCACCGGGTGCCCCTCTTCGAGCTGCGACGTGAGGGCGAGCAGCGCCCGCCCGGCGCCGCGTGACGTGGAACCGCGCACGGTGCGGTAGCCGAGGGACATCGCGGCGCGCGCGATGATCTCCCCGTCGCCGTGTTCGCTGATGAGGATCGCCGCCCGCGTCCGGCGCATGCTCCAGAGGAGCGGGAGCATCTCCCCATGCCAGAGACTGAAGACGAATCCCTGGCGCCGCGCGAGCAAGGCATCCACCACGCCGATATTGACGACGCGCAGCCGCCAGGTGGACGCGAGCATCCGGATGACCACGCCGCCCAGGCGGCCGAGCCACCGGTCGCGCCGCGCCCGCCGCGCCGCGCGGTCGGTCACGGGAGGGCGATCTCGCGGGCGATCGCCGCCACGCGCGCCGCCGCCCCGGGCGTGCCGAGCTGGTCGCGCACCGCCGCGAGCCCCTCGAGCATTCTCTGGCGCGCGGGGTTCGCGTGGTCGAGCAGCGGCTGCAGCGCCGCGGCCATCGCCTCGGGGCGCGCCGCCCCCTGCACGAACTCCGGCGCGACCTCGCGGCCGGCGACGACGTTCACGAGCCCGATCCGCGGGATCCGCACGAGCCGCCGCGCGAGTCCGTAGGTGATCGCGCTCGTGCGGTACGCCACGATCAGCGGGCAGCCGGCCACCGCCGCCTCGAGCGTCGAGGTGCCGCTCTTGGACAGCGCCGCGTCGGCGGCGCGCCACACCGTGAACGAGTGATGCGCGACCTGCTGGAAGGGACAGCGCGACGGATCCAGCGTGATCCCCGGCGCGACGCTCACCACCACGCGCAGCCCCGGCACCTGCGCCTCCACCCGGTGCGCGGTCTCGACGAAGAGATCGAGGTGCCGGTCGATCTCGCTCCGGCGGCTCCCCGGGAAGAGCGCGAGCACCGGCGCCGCCTCATCGATCCCCAGCGCCCCGCGCGCCGCGATGCGCTCCGGCATCGCTTCGTACGCGCGGTCGAGGAGAGGATGCCCCACGAAGGTCGCGTTCACGCCGGCCTCGCGCAGCATCGACTCCTCGAAGGGGAGGATGACCGCCGCGCGCGTGATCGTGCGCGCCATCTCCGTCATCCGCTTCGCCCCCCACGCCCACACCTGCGGCGTGATGTAGTACAGCACCGGGACGCCCGCCGCGTGCGCGGCCGCCGCGACCTTCATGTTGAAGCCCGGATAGTCGATGAGCACCACCAGCCCGACCGACCCCGACGCGAGCCGCCGCTTCAGCTCCGCGAGCAGCCGCCAGTGCCGCGGAATGTGCGCGAGCACCTCGAGGAAGCCCATGACGGCGAGCTGGTCGGTGTGCTCGAGCAGCGTGACGCCGGCCGCCTCCATGCGCGCGCCGCCGATCCCCGCGAGCGGGATCCCCGGCACCGCGCGGCGCAGCTCCACCGCCACCCCTGCCCCATGGAGATCGCCGGATGGCTCCCCGGCGACGAACAGCACCTCACGCACGGCGCGCCCCCGCCGCGGCGCCGAAGCGCGGCATCGACCGCTCGATCTCCGCCACGATCCGCGAAGCGACCGCGAGCGCGTCGCGCCCCGCCTGGCCGCTCACCGCCACCGGCTGCTCCCCGCGCACCGCCGCCACGAAGCTCTCGAACTCGAGCTTGAGCGGTTCCCCCTCCGGCGCCTCGAGCGCGATCCGCTCCATGAAATCCTCGAGCTGGCGCGGCGCCTCGGCGAGCGACGCGAGATCGAGGTTCCCCTTCAGTCGGTAGAACTCGCCATTCCCCGCCGCCAGGTCGAGCGACAGATAACCGCTCCGCTGGAAGATGCGCATCTTGCGGAAGCGGTCCCGCGAGACCCGGCTCGCCGTGATGTTCGCCACCGCACCGGTGTCGAACGTGAGCCGCGCGTTCGCGATGTCCACCGCCGGCGTCAGCACCGGGATCCCCGACGCCGCGACGTCCACGACCTTGCCGCCGACCACGGTCGCCACGAGATCGATGTCGTGGATCATGAGGTCGTGCACCACCGCGACATCCGCGCCGCGCGGGTTGAAGGGCGCCAGTCGGTTGATCTCGACGAAGCCCGGGTGATCGATATACGGCAGGGCCGCGCGCACGGCGCGGTTGAACCGCTCCACATGCCCCGTCTGCACGATCACGCCGCTCTTCGCCGCGGCGGTAAGCAGGTCGTCCGCTTCCTCGAGCGTCGCCGCGATCGGCTTCTCGATCAGGACGTGCTTCCCCGCCTCGATCGCCTTCCTGGCCACCGCGTGGTGCGCCTTCGTCGGCACCACGATGGTGAGCGCGTCCGACGCCGCGATGAGCGCGTCGAGCGAATCGAACGCCTTCACCCCGAGCTCGGCGACCACCTTCGCCACCCGCTCCGCGTTCGTGTCGTAGAAGCCGACCAGATCCGCCCCCGCGATGTCGCGGAAGAGGCGCACATGGTGATAACCGAGGCCACCCGCCCCGACGACACCGACCTTCAACGGTTTGCTCACATGACCACGCCGCGGCCGCTCGCGCCGACGAATTCGAGGAAGTGCTTCACCTCCGGGAACGGCTGCAACTCGTGCTCCGCGCGCTCCATCGCCTGCGTCACGTTGAGCTCGGAACGGAAGAAGAGCCGGTAGGCGCGCTTCAGCTCGTGCACGACCTCCGGCGTGAAGCCGTTCCGCTGCAGCCCGACGGTGTTCAGCCCGTACAGCTTGATCGGGTTCCCGACCGCCTTCAGGTACGGCGGCACGTCCTTCGGCACGCGCGAGTGCCCGCCGAGGAAGCTGTAGGCGCCGATCTTCACGAACTGGTGCACCGCCACGAGGCCGGAGATGATGCACCGGTCCTCGATCGTGATGTGCCCGGCGAACTGGCTGCCGTTCGAGATGATCACGTGGTCGCCCACGTGGCAGTCGTGCGCGAGATGCACGTACGTCATGATGAAGCCGTTCTTCCCGACGGTGGTCTTCATCGACTCGGTGGTGCCGCGGTTGATCGTCACATATTCGCGGATCACCGTGTGGTCGCCGATCTCCACCGTGGTCGGCTCCCCCTTGTACTTGAGGTCCTGCGGGTCGCCGCCGAGGATCGAGCCGCTGCCCACCTTCACGCCCTGGCCCAGCGTCACGTAGCGCTCGAGCGAGGCGCGGGGGGAGATCACGCAGCCGTCCCCGAGCGTGCAGTGCGGCCCGATGATCGCGAACGCCCCCACTTCGACATCGGAGCCGAGCTCCGCCTCCGGCGAGATGATCGCCGTCGGATGGATCTTCGCGCTCATCGGTCCATCACCATGGCGCTCATGTCCGCCTCGCACGCGACCTCGCCGTCGACCTTCGCGATGCCGTGCATCCGCGCGACCCGCGCCCGCATCTGCAGCAGCTCGATCTCGAAACGGAGCTGGTCGCCGGGCTTCACCGGCCGGCGCCACCGCACGTTGTCGAGCGAGGTGAAGTACACGACCTTGTTCTGCGGCTCCGCCATCGTGCCCATCAGGAGCACGCCGCCGACCTGCGCCATCGCCTCGATGATCAGCACCCCCGGCATGATCGGGTGCCCCGGAAAATGACCCTGGAAGAAGGGCTCGTTGATCGTGACGTTCTTGATCCCGACGACATGCTTGGGCCCCAGCTCGAGGATCCGGTCCACGAGCAGGAACGGATAGCGGTGGGGCAGCACCTTCATGATCTCTTCGATCGTGAGCATCCGCGTCTCCTTCGCGGCAAGGTTCACCAACTCCCGCACCAGCGCGACGGTCCCCCGGTGGCTCGGCTTGTACGCGACCACCCGCGCGCGCACCCGCTTCCCCGCCAGCGCGAGATCCCCGACGCAATCCAGCGCCTTGTGGCGCACGAACTCATCCGGCCAGCGCAGCGTCGTGTCGACCGGCCCCGACGCGTCGAGCACCACCGCGTTCTGCGTGGATGCCCCCTGGATCAATCCCATCTTCCGCAGCGCTTCCACCTCATGCACGAATCCGAAGGTGCGCGCCCCCGCCAGCTCGCTCGCGAAACGCTCCGCGGTCACATCCAGGGCCAGCGACTGCCGGCCGATGAGCGGATGGGGGAAGTCGATCGTGACCTCCAGCGACAGCGTGTCCGCCGGGTGCGCCTCGTACCGCGACTCGCCGTCGGTGACCACCACCGGCGCGTCGATGCGCAGAAACTGCACCGTCCCCTCCTGCTCGGCAATGCCCGCCTTCGCGAGCGCCTCGAAGAAGGGACGGGCGCTCCCGTCGAGGATCGGCGGCTCCGGCGCATCCATCTCGATGACGAGATCGTCGATGCCGTGCGCCGCGACCGCCGCGAGCACGTGCTCCACCGTGTGCAGCGCCCCCTCGCCATCGCCGATCTGCGTCCGGCGCTCCACTTGCACCGCCCGCTCCACGAGCGCCGGCGTCGCGGGCGCGCCCGGCAGGTCCACACGCCGGAAGACGATCCCGCTCCCCGACGCCGCCGGCTTGAAGACGAGCCGGCACTGGCGTCCCAGATGCAGCCCGATCCCCTCGAGCGGCGTCACGGTGCCGATCGTCCGGCGCTTCGCCGCTGCGCTCACGCCTTCCCCCCACCGGCGAGCCGTTCGAGCTCCTTCACGATCTTCGCGAGCCGTCCCAGCGCCGCCTGGCCCAACAGCGTCTCGCGGTGCGGGCGGGCGAGCGTCCCCGACCAGGTCTCCCTGGCAGGGACGCTGCTCGCCACCCCCGACTGCCCGGCGATCCGCGCCCCGGCGCCGATCGTGAGGTGCCCCCCGACCCCCGCCTGCCCGCCGACCACGGCCCCATCGCCGAACGTCGTCGACCCGGAGATGCCCACCTGCGCCGCGATGAGACAGAGCCGGCCGAGCCGCACGTTGTGCGCGATGTGCACCAGATTGTCGATCTTCGTACCGGCACCGATCACGGTGTCGTCGATGCTCCCGCGGCAGATCGCCGTGTTGGCACCGATCTCCACGTCGTCCTCGATCACGCAGCGCCCCACGTGCGGGATCTTCTGGTGCGCCCCCGCCGCGTAGACATAGCCGAAACCGTCGGCGCCGATGCGCGTACCGGCGTGGAGCCGCACGCGCCGCCCCACGACGGACCCCGGATAGAGCGTCACCGACGAGACGAGATGACTGTCGTCGCCGATGGCCACGCCGCGCCCCACGTCGCAGTGCGCGCCGATCACCACCCGGTCGCCGAGCTCGGCCCCGTCGCCGATCACCGCGTACGCACCGATGGAGACCGCGTCCCCGAGATGGGCCCCCCGCCCGATCACCGCCGTCGGGTGCACCCCGGGCGGCGCCACGGGAGCGGCGTACAGCAGCGGCAGCACCTTGAGCATCGCCTCCGGCGGCCGCTCGACGACGATGCGACAAGCGGGGCCGGCCGCGTCCGCGAACTCGGGCGCCACGAGCACGGCGCCGGCACGCGTGTTGCCGAAATCGGGGAGATACGACGCCTTCCCGAGGAAACTCAGTTCGTCGGCGCCCGCGCGCGCGAGCGGCGCGACCGCGCGGATGCGCACCGCGCCGTCGCCGCGCAACGTCCCGCCCACCCGCTGCGCGATCTCGGCCGCGGTGAGCGAGGGTCCCGCATCACCGGCGGCCCGGAGGCCGCCGGTGGATGGGGCCTTGGCCGTCAACGGCCTCGCGGGGGCTGACCGGGACGCGAAATGCCGGTCGGCTTCGCCGCGGCCGAGGGGGCCGGCTTCGTTCCCGGCTTCGGGGCGGCCTTCACCGGCCCCGCCGCCGCCAGCTTCTCGAGCACCTTGTCCGTCATGTCGAGCGTCGTGTCCACCGCGACGACGACCCCCGACTGACTTCCCGCGTCGAGGATCACGGCGTATCCGCCCTCGGCGCGCAGCCCCTCGATGATCACGCGGATCTGCTCCATGATCGGCTGGATCAGCTCGGCCTGGTGCTGCTGCGCCCGCCCCTCGAGCTGCTGCGCGCGCTGCTGGAACTGCTGCTGCTTCCCCTGGATCGCCTGCTCGCGCTGCGTCCGCTGCGCCGCCGTCAGCGTCGACTGCACCTTCCGGTAGTCCTGGATCATCCGGTCGAGGGAGTCGCTCATCTTCTGCACCTGCGCCTTCACGCCCTCGTTCTCGGTCTCGATGGTCTGCTGGGCCTCGGCGAAGCCGGGCGCCTGCGGCAGGAGCCGCTGCGAATTGACGTAGCCGATGCGCGTGGGCGGCACGGAGGCCGCCGCCGAGGCGCCGGTCGGCGCGGGGGCCGTCTGGGCCGAAGCGGCGCCCGCGGCGACGAGCGTGAAGGTCAGGGCGCCGAGCGCCAGGCGAGCGAGCGAGGTCATACGGACTCCCACCATAAGGTTATTGGAAGATGTTGCCGAGCCGGAAATGGAGCTGCCACGCCGGACTCGGCTGCCCGAAGAGGCTGGTGCGGTCGAAGCCGTAGCCATAGTCGAGGCCGAGCGGGCCGAGCGGTGTCACGATCGCGACGCCGACACCCGCCCCGCGGAAGAGCCGCGTGGGGTCGAAATCACGAGGCAAAGCGTACACGTTCCCGGCGTCGTAGAACAGGTCCGCGTACACCATGGAACTGAAGCGGAGGCCGATCTCGGCCGTCATCGAGAAGAAGGAGCTGCCGAACGAGGCCACCTGCGCCTGCTGCGTGCTCCCCGGCGCGTAGCCGTGGGGGGTGATCGAGAAGGACGGATAGCCGCGCAGCATCTCGCCGTACTGGGTGCCGCCCATCGTGAAGAGCTGCGAATAGAAGAACGGCCCGGTGCTCCCGAAGACGAAACCGCTGCGGGCGGTGAGTCCGAGGATGATCTTGATCGGCTGCGACCCCGGGGTCGTCCCCCCGATCGTGGCGAGCGTATTGTAGTTCCGGATCTCGCCGGTGATCCGCTCGAAATCCGCGGAACCGCCGAGCGGGCCGCCGTTGAGCTGGAGGGCGACGGTGCGCAGCGATCCCCCCGAGGCGAAGGGCATGTCCACGCGGTTGTCGTGCGTGATGCTGATGCCGACCGTCGAACGGAAGTTCTTGCTCGTGTTGACGCTCGTGTCCACCAGCGCCACGCCGCCGGAGAAGGTCACCGCCTCCGCGCCGTAGGAGAGGAAGATCCGCGTGAAGGGGGACCCGCGCACCGGGAAGCCGAGCTGGAGCGAGCCGCCGGTGCGCACGCTGCGGCCGAGGTCGGCGACGATGTACTGCGTGCGCGTATGGTATGCCGAGACCGACGCCGAGATCCGCGTGTGCTTCCACGACGGATCGGTGTACGTCAGCTGGAAATCGTTGTTGTAGCGGCCGAACTGCCACTGCAGGCTCCCGCGCTTGCAGGTGCCGAAGAGGTTCGGCTGGTCGAGCCCGATGAAGCCGCCGACGCCCGTCCCCTGCCCCACCGACGCGCCGAAGTTGACCGTCCCCGTCTTCTTCTCCTTCACGTGGAAGACGATGTCGACGTCCCCCTGCTCGTTCGCCGGACGCGTGTCCGGCGTCGGCAGCGGCGACTCGAAGAAGCCCATGTTCTGGACGTTCTGATAGCTGCGCAGCAGGCGGTCCTGGTTGAAGACATCGCCGGGCAGGATCACGAGCTGCTCGCGGATGCACGCCTCCGCCGTGTAATCGTTCCCGGTGATCTCGATCTTGTTGATCGTCGCCGGGATGCGCTCGTCGATCTCCCAGCGCAGGTTCACCGTGCGCGTGGTGTCGGTGCTCGGCACGCGGTCCACGATCGGGCGGATCGAGGCGTAGATGTAGCCCTCATTGCTGTACAGCTGCCGCACGCGCCCCGTCGCCTCGTCCCACGTCTCCTCGTTGAACGCCTTCGGGTCGGGGAGCTCCCCCTGGACGACGCTCATGATCTGCTGCGTGATCGACGGCCCCTGCCCGGTGAACGGGTAGTACGCGCGGATCTCCTCGGTGGAGAAGTGCCGGTTGCCGATGACCTCGAAGGTCCCGACGAGGTACTTGGCCCCCTCGTTCACGTAGACCACGATGATCCCCTTCCCGGTCACCGGGTCCACGACGATCGTGTCCTTGAGTACCTGGAAGTCGATGAAGCCGCGGTTCCGGTAGACCTTCACCAGCCGCTCGCCGATGTCGGCCGCGAGCTTGTCCTCATCCAGTTCGCCGTTCTGCCAGAAGAAGTACCCTTCGGTCTTCGTCTGCATCGCCGAGAGGAGCGTCGCGGTCTTGATCCGCTTGTTCCCCTTGAACTGGACCTCGGTGATCGCGAGCCGGCGCCCCTCATTCACGTTGAAGACGAGCTTGAGCCGCGCGTCCACGACGGTGGAGTCCACCCTCACCCGCTCGAGATAGTATCCCTTCTCGCGGTAGATCGAGTCCACGCGCGCCACGGAGTGGGCCACGAGCGCGGGGTCCACCGGACGGCCGACCGGGAGGTCGATCACGCCGCGGACGGTGCCCGGCGACACGACCTGCGCGCCGGTGACCGTCACCGAGGCGAGCAGCGGCCGTTCGATGAGGTGGACCATCAGCGTCGCCTTCCCGCTCACCGGGTTGACGTCGCAGCGCACCTGGATATCGTCGTAGTTGCCGGTGGCGAAGAGGTTCTTGATCGCCCGCTGGACGACGCGGTAGTTGAGCGTGTCCCCCGGCTTCAGCCCGGCGTCGGCGATGACCGTCGATTTCGGGATGCGGCTGATCCCGCTCACCGCCACCGAGTCGGGGATGGCGCATGGCTGGGCCGCGCCCTGGGCGAGCGCGGTGGCCGGCCCGAGGGCGGCGAGGAGGCTGAGAGCGGAGATTACGGCGCGAGGCATTCTCTAAAGATACACACGAAACGGCCGAATGGCCCCAATGCGGGTCACTCGGCCGTTACGCCGTCGGAGGGCGAGGGATTCAGGCTGTCTTGGTCAGAACGCGGAAATCGAGCTTGGCGCCATCAGGGGCGACATCCACCTCCACCTCGTCGCCGCGTGCGAAGTCGGCCACCAGGATCTTCTCGGAGAGCGGGTCCTCGATGTACTTCTGGATCGCGCGCTTCAGCGGACGGGCGCCGAAGTGTTCGTCATAGCCGTGCGTGGTGAGGAAATCGCTCGCCGCGTCGGTGAGCTTGAGCGTGATCTCCTCCTCCGCCAGCCGCCGCTGCGTCTCCTTGAGCAGGATCGAGACGATCTGGGCGATATGCGACTTCGCGAGCGGATGGAAGACGATGACGTCGTCGAGCCGGTTGAGGAACTCCGGATTGAAGACGCGCTGGATCTCCTCCTTCACCATTTCCTGGATCCGCTCGAAGTTCTGCTTGTCGTCCGGCGTGCTGAAGCCGAGCGACTTCCCCTTGGTGATGTCCCGCGCGCCGACGTTGGACGTCATGATCACGACGGTGTTCTTGAAGTCGATCACGCGGCCGTAGTTGTCGGTGAGGTGCCCCTCGTCGAGCACCTGCAGCAGGATGTTGAAGACGTCCGGGTGCGCCTTCTCGATCTCATCGAGCAGCACGACGCTGTACGGCTTGCGCCGCACGGCCTTCGTGAGCGTCCCGGAATCCTCGTAGCCGACGTAGCCCGGAGGCGCGCCGATGAGGCGCGACACCGAGAACTTCTCCATGTACTCGCTCATGTCGACGCGGATGAGCGCGCTCGGGTCCGCGAAGAGGAACTTCGCGAGCGAGCGGGCGAGCTCGGTCTTCCCGACGCCCGTGGGGCCGGAGAAGATGAACGAGCCGATCGGGCGCGCCGGGTCCTTGAGCCCCGCGCGGCTGCGGCGGATCGAGCGCGAGAGCGCCCGGATCGCCTCGTCCTGCCCGACCACCGAGACGTGCAGCTCCTCCTCCATGCGCATCAGGCGGGCGCTCTCCGCCTCCTGCAGGCGCGTGACGGGGATCCCCGTCCAGCGGCTGACGATGAAGGCGATCTCCTCCTCTCCCAGCACCGGCCGGAAGGACTCGCGGCGCTTCTCCCACTCTTCCTGCTGCTTGCGGATCTCCCCCTGGAGCTCGCGCTCCTTGTCGCGCAGCGACGCCGCCTTCTCGAAGTTCTGGTCGCGCACCGCCGCTTCCTTCTCGACGTTCACGCCCTCCAGCTTCCCCTTCAGCTCGGCGACTTCCGGCGGCGGCGCCTGCGCCGCCAGCCGCGCCCGCGCCCCGGCCTCGTCGATCACATCGATCGCCTTGTCGGGGAGGAAGCGGTCCGTGATGTAACGCTCCGAGAGCTTGGACGCGGCCACGAGCGTCGCATCGGGGATCGTCACGTGGTGATGATCCTCGTACTTCTTCCGGAGGCCGCGCAGGATCTCGACCGTCTCATCCACCGACGGCGGGTCCACGATCACGGTCTGGAAGCGCCGCTCGAGCGCCCCGTCCTTCTCGATGTACTTGCGGTACTCGTTGAGCGTGGACGCGCCGACGCACTGGAGCTCGCCACGCGCGAGCGCGGGCTTCAGCATGTTGCTGGCGTCGATCGCCCCCTCGGCCGCCCCCGCGCCCACCAGCGTGTGCAGCTCGTCGATGAAGAGGATCACGTTCTTGTTCTGCGCGATCTCGTTCATCACCGCCTTGAGCCGCTCCTCGAACTGGCCGCGGTACTTCGTGCCGGCGATCACCGCCGCCATGTCCAGCGCGAGCACGCGGTTGTCGCGCAGCGACTCCGGGCACTCGCCGGTCGCGATGATCTGCGCCAGCCCCTCGACGATCGCCGTCTTGCCGACGCCGGGCTCGCCGATGAGCACCGGATTGTTCTTCTTCCGGCGCGTGAGCACTTCCATGACGCGCTGGATCTCGTTCGCGCGCCCGATCGTCGGGTCCAGCTGCCCCTCCGCCGCGAGCATCGTGAGGTCGCGGCAGAAATGGTCGAGGGCCGGGGTCTTGGACTTCTTCTCCCCCTTGGGCGCCGGGGCCGCCGCGGGCGCGCCGCCCGACGGAGCGGCCGCGCCCGCCGCCGGCATCTCGGTGCCGAGGAGGCGCAGCGTCTCCGCCCGCGCCGCATCCAGGTTCACGCCGCTCTCCGTGAGCACCTGCGCCGCGATCCCCTTCTCCTCGCGCAGCAGCCCGAGCAGCAGGTGCTCGGTGCCGACGTAGCTGTGATTCAGCTCGCGCGCCTCGTTCATCGCGAGCTCGAGGACCTTCTTCGCCCGCGTCGTATACGGGAGATCGGGACCGGTGGCCTGCGCCGCCTTCCCCTTCTTCACCGTCTCCTCGATCTTCTGCTGGACCTCGTCCAGGTCCACGCTGAGGTTCTGCAGGACCGCGGCGGCCACCCCCTCGCCTTCGCGGATCAGCCCGAGCAGGATGTGCTCGGTGCCCACGTACTCGTGATGCAGGCGCGCGGCTTCCTCCCGCGCCATCGCCAGCACCTTACGAACCCGTTCCGTGAAGTTATAGCCGTTCATAGGTCCCTCGGTGCCGGGCCCCCCGAGACGGGGTCACCCGGTCGTCCCCGTTTCGTCGGCCAGCGTCTGCCGCACGTACGCCGCCCGCGCGATGTTCGCTTCGCTCTCCGTGAGCATCCGCCCCGCGCGCTGCGCCAGATGTGCCGACTGGGAAAAGATCAGGAGCTTGTTGAGCGTATATACACTCAGCCCGGGCACCAGTTTCAGCCCGACCGCCAGGCGCACCCCGCTCAGGTAGTTCATCGTCTCTTCGAACGACAGGCTCCGCGCGTACCGCAGCGTCCCATAGGCCCGCCAGAGCTTGTCCTCGATAATATAACCGGCGTCACGCAACAAGACACGCCTCGCCTCCTCCTCCCGCGCCACCACCGTCCGGAGCACGTACAGCAGTTGCTCGATGATCTCGTCCTCCGACCGCCCCAGCGTCGTCTGGTTCGAGATCTGGAAGAAGTTCCCCACCACCTCGCTCCCCTCGCCGTACAGCCCGCGGTACGTCAGCCCGATCTGCTGCAGCCCGGTGAGCGTCTTCGCGATCTCCTTCGTCAGCACCAGCCCCGGCAGGTGCATCAGCACCGACGCCCGCATACCGGTGCCGGTATTCGTCGGGCATGACGTCAGGAAGCCGAACTCCCCATGGAACGCGTACGGCACCCGCTTCCCCAGCTCCTCGTCCACCCGCTGGATCGCCGCGTATGCCCCCGCCAGGTCGAACCCCGACCGCAGCGTCTGCAGCCGCAGGTGGTCCTCCTCGTTCACCATGACGCCCGTCCCCTCGCCCAGGAACACGGCCGCCCCGCTCCGCACCGGATGCGAAGGATCCAGCCCGGCCAATTCGCGGCTCACCAGATGGCGCTCGTGGAGCAGCAGGCGCTCCTCGGCGGGCAGTTCATCCACCCGCACCAGCAGGCTCGCGGCGAGCCCCGGAGCCGCCGTGACGGCCTCCCGCACCCGGGCGAGGATCCGGAGCCGCTCCCCCTCGCGCGCCCGCCCCGGGAAGGCGAAGCCCTCCAGGTTCCGCGCCAGCCGGATGCGCGTCGAGAGCACCGTGCCGGCGTTCTCCCCGGACGCATCCAGCCAGGTGACGCCGCCGTCGGGAAGGAGCGACAGGTCGAGGGTCATTCGATCACCTTGATCTGGTCGCGCAGCCGCGCAGCCTCCTCGAAACGCTCCTGGTCGATCGCCCGTTTCAGGCGGTCGCGCAGCTCGGCGATGACCGTCGCCCCCTCGTCCACCGGGCCGACCGGGGCGACGTATTGCCTCCCTTCGTGCTTCGAGTTGCCGTGCACCTTGCGCAGGAGGTCGCGCAGGCTCGCCTCGAAGGCGCCGTAGCAGTACGCGCAGCCGAGGCGCCCCGTGTTCTTGAAGTCGCGCAGCGTCGCCTGGCAGAAGGAGCAGCGAACGCCGTCCGCCTCTGCCGCCGGCACCGCCTTCTGCTGCACCGCGAGGATGAAATCCGTCAGCGGCTGCTTGGGCACCGAGAGCTGCGTCTCGATCCCCCGCTCCGCGGCGCACTTCTCGCACAGGTTGAGCTGCTTGACGGGCGGCTCGGTCACCTGCGTCACCTGGATCACGGCGTCGCGCTCACGGCAGTTGTCGCAGAGCATCAGGCCATCCCCTCCTGGCCGGCTCCGGCGCGGAGCCGCCCATCTTCCAGGACGAGGATGCGGTCGGCCCGTGACGCGAGCGCCCGGTTGTGCGTGACGACCACCATCGCGATCCCGAGATCGCGCACCAGCCGGACGAACTCGTCGTGCAGCCGCTCGGCGTTGTGGTGGTCGAGGTTCCCCGAAGGCTCGTCGGCGAGCACCACGGCGGGATCCATGACCAGCGCGCGCGCGACCGCCGTGCGCTGCTGCTCGCCGCCGGAGAGCTCCCCGGGACGGTGGCTCATCCGCGCGCCGAGGCCGACCCGCTCGAGGATCTCGCGCGACTTCGCGCGCGCCTTCTCCAGCTCCCACCCCGCGATGCGCATCGGCATCATGACGTTCTCCTCCGCCGAGTACTCGCGCAGGAGATGGTGGAACTGGAAGACGAAGCCGACCTTCCGGTTGCGCGTCGCGGCGAGCGACTCGTCATCGCGGCCGGCGAGCGGCTCCCCCTCGAGCAGCACCTCGCCGCGCGACGGGCGGTCGAGCGCGCCGAGCAGGTGCAGGAGCGTGCTCTTCCCCGCGCCGCTCGCGCCGACGATCGCCACCAGTTCGCCCGCCTTCACCTCGAGCGAGATGCCGTCGAGCACATCGATGCGCCCGCCGTCGCCGCCGATGAAGGACTTCGCGATATCCCGCGCTTCGATGGCGTTCATTCGTGCCGGATCGCCTCGACCGGATAGAGCCGCGCCGCCTGCGCCGACGGATAGAGCGTGGCCAGCACGGCGATCGCCACGCTCGCCAGCACGATCCACGAGATGTCGAGCAGCTCGAGGCGCACCGGCAGGTGGTCGATGAAGTATACCTGTGGATCGAGGGCGATGAGGCGCCAGTGGTCGATCGCGAAACCGACCGCGACGCCCAGCGCCGCGCCGATGAGCGTGCCGACGAAGCCGATCACCAGCCCCTGGATGACGAAGATCCGCCGCACCGCCGCCGCGCGC
>Ga0315271_10000922_pt1 | contig 17202 bp, 16 predicted proteins | sample C3_top_MG_FD_204664 | JGI IMG/M metagenome (GOLD analysis project Ga0315271, IMG submission 204664) | Sediment microbial communities from Yellowstone Lake, YNP, Wyoming, USA - C3_top | ecosystem: Environmental > Aquatic > Freshwater > Lake > Sediment | place: USA: Wyoming | collected 2017-08-01
CGTGCTGGCCCCCGGGCCCGCTGGAGCGCGATGCGCGCACCTCGAGCTCGACGCGCGGAATCTCCACGCTGTTGTTGATCTTCAACGGGTCGTCAGCGGCCAATCCAGGATCCACGACAGGGTTCGCACTCAGGCCTATCCCTCTATAATGGTAGGGTTCGCGGCACTTTGCACCTTCCAAGCTCTTGCATTTTGCGTCACAAAGCCCGATCCTGAGGTTCTTGCACCCTGCAAGGGTCCTGCCCGGGGAGACCATGCGCTCGCACTTCTTCACATCCGCCGACGAGCGATTCAGCGCGGTCCTCGGCCCGCGGCGGGTGCTGCGATGGCTGTATCTCGGCCGGCTGTCGGTGGCGGCCGCCATCTACATCGCGGCCGTCTACGTCTGGCAGATCGCGGACCCCGAAAAGACGCTGGTCGCTTCGCTGAGCTTCGCGCTCACGCTGATGGTCGTGGTCGCCTCGGCCATCTGGACCGAGCTGCAGCGCAAGCCCGTCACCACCGGTTTTCTCTACGGGCAGTTCACGTTCGACCTGCTCGTCGTCACGTCGGTGGTGCACGTCACCGAGGGCGCGGCCTCGGGCTTCGCCGCGCTGTACATCCTGGTCAACGCGGCGGCCGCCATCCTCCTGCCGACGCGCGGCGCGCTGCTGGTGGCCGGGCTGGGCAGCATGTTCTACGTGGCCGACGTCATTGTGGTGGGCGGGGGCGTGCTGTCCATGGCGCTCATGCTCCAGCTCGCCGTATTCGTCGTCGTCGCGTTCGGCACCAGCTCCATTGCCGCGCGACTGCGCGAGAGCGGCCAGGGCACCGAGCGGCTGCAGGCCGAGCTGGCGAGCGTGCGGCTCCGCGCGGCCGACATCCTCGGCAACATCCGCAGCGGCATCATCACGGTGGACGAGTTCGGCGCGCTGCAGTACGCCAACCCGCTCGCCAGCGAACTGCTGGGCCTTCCGCTCGAGACGGCCATTGGCCATGTCGTCCTGGAGGACCTGCGGCGCGTGGCGCCGGTGGTCGGCAACGCGCTCGACCGCTCCATCCGCGACCAGGTGCACCTGAGCCGCGCCGAGGGTCTGCTGTCCAACGGCGGGCGCACCTTTCCCGTGGGCGTCACCACGACGTCGAGCCCCGGCACCGCGCACGTGCCGCGCACCGCCACCGCCATCTTCCAGGACATCAGCGACCAGAAGCGGTTCGAGCAGCTCAACCTGCGCGCGCAGCGCCTCGAAGCCGTGGCCGAGCTGTCGGCCTCGCTGGCGCACGAGATCAAGAACCCGCTGGCGTCCATCCGCAGCGCGGTGGAGCAGATGACGCGCCGTCCGGCGGCCAACGAGGATGAGCGCACGCTGGGCAACCTGGTGCTGCGCGAATCGGACCGGCTGTCCCGCCTGCTCACCGAGTTCCTCGACTTCGCGCGTGTGCGCGTCACCAAGGTGGAGCCGGTGGACCTCGCGCAGATTGCCAAGGGGGCGTCGGCGCTGGCCCTCGCGCACCCGGGTAAGTCGGCCGGCGTCACGCTCGACGTGCAGGTGCCCGCCGCGCCGATGCGCTTTGACGGCGACGAGGACCTGCTGCACCGTGCGCTCTTCAACCTCGTGCTCAACGCCATGCAGGCGGCGCCGGAAGGTTCGGCGGTGCGCGTCACCGCGCGACCGGTGGAGCAGGGCCAGCTCCCGCAGGGCGTGCCCTTTGAACGCGGCGGCTTCGAGATCGTCGTCTCCGACGACGGACCGGGCATCGCGCCCGACGTCCGCGAGCGGCTGTTCGAGCCCTTCACCACCACCAAGGTTGGCGGCACGGGCCTGGGCCTGGCGGTCACGCATCGCGCCATCGAGTCACATCGCGGCTACATCCTGGTGGACACCGACGATCACGGCACCCGCTTTACCGTGCTGCTGCCGCGCACGCATCGCCCCTCTGGAGGCACCGCGTCATGAATTCGCCCAAGCCCTCGGTCCTGGTCATCGACGACGAGACCGGTATCCTCGAGACGCTCGAGATCCTGCTGCGCACGGAGGGGTTTGCGCCCCGCATTGCGCACGGCGGCAAGGCCGGCCTCGAAGCCATTGAACAGGGCGAGTTCGACATCGTGCTCTCCGACGTGCGCATGCCGCAGGTGGGGGGCGTCGAGATCCTGGCCGCCGCGCGCCGCCGCGATCCCGACGTGCCCGTGATCCTCATGACGGCCCAGGCCACGCTGCAGACGGCCGTGCAGGCCGTGAACGAAGGCGCGTTCTATTACATCCAGAAGCCGTTCCGCAACGACGAGCTCGTCGCCATCCTGCGCCGCGCCGCGGAGCACCGGAACCTCCGCGTCGAGAACACGACGCTCAAGCGCGAGATCCGCCGCCGCGACCGCGCCACCGAGGGCGCGCCGATCGGCATCAACAAGAAGTGGCTGGAGTCGCTGCGCGTGGCCGAGGCGGTGGCCGGCACCGATTCCACGGTCCTCATCACCGGCGAGTCGGGCACGGGCAAGGAGGTCGTGGCCCGATACATCCACGAACTCTCGCAGCGCACCGACGGGCCGTTCCTCAGCATCAACTGCGGCGCGCTGCCCGAGGGCCTGCTCGAGAGCGAGCTGTTCGGCCACGTGAAGGGCTCGTTCACCGGCGCCGTCAAGGACAAGTCGGGGCTCTTCACGGCCGCCGCGGGCGGCACGTTCTTTCTCGACGAGATCGGTGAGACTACGGCGGCCACGCAGGTGAAGCTGCTGCGCGTGCTGCAGCAGCGCGAAGTGATTCCCGTGGGCGCCACCGACGCCGAGCCCATTGACGTGCGCATCCTCGCGGCCACCAATCGTGACCTCGAGGAGGAGATCAAGCGGGGCAACTTCCGCCGCGACCTGTTCTACCGGCTCAACGTCATCGCCATCCACCTGCCGCCGCTGCGGCAGCGGCGCGACGACATCCCGCTGCTCGCCGAGCGCTTTCTCGAGCAGGCGGCGGTGCAGCGCAACGAGCCGCTCAAGCGGCTCAGCGACGAGGCGCTCGAGCTGCTCGCCGACTACGCGTGGCCGGGCAACGTGCGCGAGCTCGAGAACGCGCTCGAGCGCGCGGTGATCCTCTGCACGGGGCCGGTCATCGGCCTCACGGCGCTGCCCGAGCGGCTCTCCGAGCGACGCGCCGAGCCGCTGGTGTCGGAACGCCCGGCGCAGAACCCGACGCTCGACACCATCGAGCGCGCCTACATCCTGTGGGTCCTGCAGAGCGAGCAGGGCAACAAGACGCGCGCGGCCGAGACGCTCGGCATTGACCCCTCAACGCTGCACCGCAAGCTCGCGCGGTACGGGGTCGACGCGTGACGGACGACGCGGCGCGCCAACGCACGCCGCTCGCTCCACGGACGATCGCCGTCATTGCGGCGCTCGTCGTGCTCGTGGGCGCCATTGCGTCCATCACGCCCGATCCCATTGGCGTCTTTTGGGACGATGGCGTGTACCTGCTCACCGCCAAGGCGCTCGCGGCCGGCGATGGCTATCGCTACACCTACCTGCCGGGTGCGCCGCCGGCCATTCACTACCCGCCGGGATTTCCGCTGCTGCTCGCGGCCGTGCTCCGGATCACGCCGGAGTTTCCCGCCAACGTGGCCCTGCTCAAGCTGCTCAACCCGCTCTGCCTCGCGCTGGGGGTGTACGGCGCGGCGCGGCTGGGCGCGCGCGTGCTGCGGCTCGGCGCAGGACCCGCGGCCGTCGCCGTCGTCATCTGTGCGCTCATCGCCCCCGTGCTGGTGCTCACCAATGTGCTGTTGTCGGAGTCGCTGTTTTTTGCGCTCCTCACGTGGGCGCTGATTGCCGCGGAAGACGCACTGACCGCGGGCGGCACGCGACGCGCGCTCGCGGCGGGCGCGCTGTGCGCGCTGCTCGCGCTCGTGCGCACCGTGGGTGGCGTGCTGATGCCCGCGGCGCTGATTGCGCTCTGGTGGCGCGGGCGCCGGCGCGAGGCGGGGCTGCTGCTGGCCGCCGCCGTGGTGCTGCTGGCGCCGTGGCAGCTGTGGGTGTGGGCCGCCGCGCGCGGCTTCCCCGACGAACTGCGCGGCAGCTACGGCCCGTACCTCGAGTGGGTGGTGAACGGCTACCGGCGCGATCCGGGCCTGGCGCTCGCGGTCGTCGCCAAGAATGCCGGCGACCTGTGGCGCGCGTTTGGCATCGTCTTTGCGCCGCGGCTGCCGCACGCGCTGCAGGTGGGTGCGGCGTGCGCGCTGCTCGCGGCATTCGGCGCGGGACTCGCGGCGCTCGCGCGCCGCGCCCCGGTGCTGCTGCTCTTCCTCCTGGCGTACGGCGCCGTCGTCCTGCTCTGGCCGTACAACCCCGAGCGTTTCGTCTGGGCCGTGTGGCCGCTGACGGGCCTGGTGCTCGTGGCCGCGGGGAAGGATGCAGGGGAGTGGCTGGCACCGCGATGGCCCGCCGCGCCGCGCGTCGTCATCCTCGGCGTCGCGCTGCTGCTCACCGGGCACGCGGCCTACGCGGCGCGCGGACTCGCGGCGGGTTGGGCGGGTGCCCCGCAACGCGCCATGACCGCGCGCCTCTGGCCGCTGGTGCAGTGGAGCGTCACGCACGCCGGCGCGCGCGACGTCGTGGCCAGCGACGGCCACGTGATGATTGCGCTGTACACCGGGCATACCACCATGCCGGTCTCTGTGCTGACGCCCGCGGAACACGTGCGCGCCAAGTCCGTGGCGCAGTTCGCCGACGAGCTGTCGGCACTCGACGCCCGGTTCCGGCCCACGCTGCTGGTGCTGTCGCCGGGTACTCCCGAAACCGACGCGGTGCCGGTCTTTGCGCGCCGCGATGGTGCCCCGTTCATCGTCACGCTGCCGCTGGTGCCCGGCGGCGGCGCGGCTTTTGCACTGAGACGCGGCCGTGAATAGTCCCGCCGCCGCGCTTGACCGCCGCACCCTGATGGCGACGCTCGCGATTGCCCTCCTGCTGGGGCTGTTCGCCATGAGCGACATTGCCGTCGGAATCTTCCAGGACGACGGGCACTACCTGATCCTCGCGCGGGCGCTCGCCCTCGGCGACGGCTACCGCTACACCAACCTCCCGGGCGCGCCGGCGGGCACGCACTTTCCGCCCGGCTTTCCGCTGCTGCTCGCGCCGCTCTGGTGGATGGTGCCGCGCTTTCCCGCCAACGTGGTGTTCTTCAAGCTCGTCAATGTCGGCCTGATGCCGGTGGCGGCGCTGGCCATTCGCGCGTTCGCGCGACGCGTCGGCGGACTGTCCGCACTCGCCGCATCGCTGCTGGCCATCGTCTGCATGGCCACGGTGCCCATGCTCTTCCTGAACGGGCTGCTGTTCTCGGAAACCGCGTTCATTGCCGCATTGTGCGGCACGCTGATCCTGGCCGAGTCGGTGGCGGCGAGCCCGCAGGTCTCCGTACGCCGCGTGCTGCTTGCGGGACTCTCCGTCGGGGCGCTCGGCCTGCTGCGCACCGTCGGCCTCGCGGTGCTTCCCGCGCTCTTCATGGTGCTCGCGCTCGATCGCCGCTGGCGCCACGCGCTGCTGCTCGCCATCGCCGCCCTCGTGCCGTTGCTGCCCTGGCAGGTGTGGACCGCGCTGCACGCGCACGGCGTGCCGCTGAGCATCGTGGGGGGCTACGGCTCGTACTCCACCTGGCTCGTGGATGCGTATCGCTCGGGCGGCCCCGCCTTTGCCGCAGCGGTCCTTCGCGAAAATCTCGACGGCCTGCGCATGCCGCTCACGCTGTTTGGGCTCATGGACGCGCCCGGCTGGGCGCAGCTGCTCGCCGCAATTCCGATGGTCGGTTTCCTTGGCGTGGGCCTTCGTCTGCTCTGGTCGCGGGCACGCGTCTCGGTGCTCGTGCTGCCGCCGTACCTCGCGCTGCTGCTCGCCTGGCCCTTTCCGCCCGACCGCTTTCTCTGGCCGCTCTGGCCGCTGCTGGTGCTCGCGATGGTGCTCGGCGCGCGGTCGCTCGGCTGGGGCGAGGTGGTGGGTGTCCAGTGGCGCCGGCCGGTGCGCGCGGTCGCGGCCGCGCTTGTTGTGCTGTTCGGCGTGTGGCACGCGCGCACGTGGCCCACGCGCAACTGGGAGCGCGGCGAGCGCGCCAACGCGCGCATGGGCGTGGCCGCGGCCAGCGTGGCGGCGGCGCTGCCGCGCGACGGCCTGGTGGCCAGCGACATGGACGCCATGGTGCACCTGTATGCGGGCCGCCCTGCCGTGCCCCTGCTCGCGCTGACCGCCGAGCAGCACGTGCGGGTGCGCACCGATGAGGAAGTGGCCTCGCAGCTGGCGGGAGTGCTCGACGCGTATCATCCGCGCTGGGTGCTCGTCACCGAACGTGAGTCCCTGCGGGCGGCCAAGGTGCTCGCGCGCCGGGGCCGCCTCCACCTGACGGGCGCCGACCCGTCGGGCGTGCTAGTGTATGATGTGAGCCGCTAGCCTCCGTCTCAAGCCCAGGTTCCGTCTCCAATGAACGAAACGCCCAACGCCATCCACGCCATTCCCCGCATGCGCGGCCGCACGCCGATCGATCCCGCCGATCTCGTGCTCTCCGTGCTCGTGCCGGTTTACAACGAAAAGGCCACGATCGAGCTGATCATCGACCAGATCCACGCCGTCGGCGTGCGCAAGCAGGTCATCTGCGTCGACGACTGCTCCACGGACGGCACGTTCGCGATCTTGGAGAAGCTCAAGGAGCAGGGTCGCATTGACGTCCTCGTCAAGCACGAGGTGAACAGCGGGAAGGGCCGCGCCATTCGCACCGCGCTCGCCGCCAGCACCGGCAACGTGGTGATCGTGCAGGACGCCGACCTCGAGTACGACCCCGCCGACTGGCCCGGCCTGCTCGAGCCCATCGTGGACGGGCGGGCGGACGCCGTGTTCGGCTCGCGTTTCCTCAGCGGCCCGCATCGCGTGCTCTACTACTGGCACTCGCTGGGCAACTGGGCGCTCACGCTCATGAGCAACATGGCCACCAACCTCAACCTCACCGACATGGAGACCTGCTACAAGGCGATCCGCGGTGACCTGGCGCGCTCGCTGAAACTGACGAGCGACCGGTTCGGCTTCGAGCCCGAGGTGACGGCGCGCCTGGCGCAGATGGACGTCCGCATCTTCGAGGTGCCCATCAGTTATTCGGGCCGCACGTACGCCGAGGGCAAGAAGATCGGCTGGCGGGACGGCGTCGCCGCCTTCGGCCACATCATCCGCTTCAACTTCTTCTCGTGACCGCGCCGACCGGCGGGCCGGAGCGCAGCGCTCCGGCCCCGGCGTACGCGTCGCCCGATCGCCTTGCCGATCCGCGGTGGGGGCTGTTTGCCGTCATCGTCGCGCTGCTCGCCATCGCGGCGTCGGCCACGAGCTTGCGCAACGGGTTCACGTACGACGATCGCTGGATCATCGTCGAGAACGGGCGCGTGCACGGGCTGCGCGCGCTCTGGCACTACTTCGAGGAGTCGTACTGGCCCATGAAGAGCGGCGCGGCGCTGTACCGCCCGCTCATCATCGTGACCTACGCGGCACAGTGGACCCTCGGCGGCGGGTCGCCGCTCATCTTCCACATGGTGAACGTGCTGCTCGCCGCCGTCTGCGCGGTGGCGGTGTTCTGGGTGGCGGGATTCCTGGTGCCCATCGGGGCCGCCTTTCTGGCCGCCGCGCTCTTTGCGGTGCACCCCGTGCACGTTGAGGCCATTGCCAACGTCGTCGGGCAGGCGGAGCTCTGGGCGGCGCTCATCGTGCTGCTCTGCTTCGGCCTCTACGCGCGCGACCGGCAGGAGGGCGCGCTCCGTCGCGAGACGGGCCTGGCCATCTGGTTCCTGTTCTCCGTGGGCCTGTTCTTCAAGGAGCACGTCATCGTGCTGCCCGCGCTGCTCGTGGCCGCCGAGGTGCTGCTGTACGAGGACGGCACCGTGTGGCGGCGCCTCGACCGCCTGCGCCTCTTGATGTGGCCGATGGTCCTGGTGGTGGCGGCGTACCTGGCCATGCGCGTGCACGTGGTCGGTGCCGTCGGCGGCGACGTGGAGCACCCATCGCTGCACAACACCACCGCCGTCGAGCGCCTGTTCATGATGCTCAACGTCGTGCCGGAGTACGGGCGCCTGCTCCTGTGGCCCATGCGCCTCTTCGCCGACTACTCGCCGCGCCACCTCATGGTGTACGCGCAGCCGGATCCGTCGCAGATCACGGGCGTCGTGCTGCTGCTGTGTGCGGCGGTGGCGTTCGCCATTGCCGTGCGCATTGCGCGGCCCGTGGCCTTTGCCTTCGCCTGGTTCGTGCTGTTCATCGGGCCGGTGACCAACGTGCTCATTCCCACCGGCATCCTGCTGGCGGAGCGCACGCTCTACCTGCCCAGCGTGGGGGCGATGATCGCGCTGGCCTACGGCATCACGCTGGTGGAGGCCCGCCTGCGCGCCGAGGGCTCGCCGCTGCGCCGCGCGGTGCCGCTCCTCTGCGCCATGGTGCTGGTGCTTGGCGTGGTGCGCAGCGCGACGCGCAACGGCTTCTGGCACGACTCCGACTCGGCGTTCGCCAAGATGGTGGATGAAGAGCCCATGAGCTTCAAGGCGCATTACGCCTGGGGCGGGCAACTGTTCGAGCGGCGGAAGGGCAAGGACGCGGAACTCGAATGGCACCTGGCCATCGCGCTGATGCCCGAGTACTACGGCGTGTACATGGATCTGGCGCACAAGTACCGCGAGGCGCACCTGTGCGGCGCGGCCATTCCGCTGTACGAAAAGGCGCTCTCCATCGAGCCCGACCTGCCCATTGGGCGCGTGGCGATTGCCGCATGCCAGCTGGAGCTCGCGCAGTGGCGGCGGGCCCGCTCCACGTCGCGGGTGGCCATCGCGCGCGGCGAGTACCGCAAGGCCTTCATTTACATGATTGGCCGTGCCGACAGCGCCCTGGTGGCGACCGACTCCCTGGATCCGACGATCGGCGCCAAGTGGCTCGCTCGGCGGGCCAGATGAGGTGGAAGCTCGCGATCTGCCGTACGATGGGCGGAATGCCGTCGGACAATTGCGGGGTGCTTACGGAGCTTAGTTTCTAACCCTTTATATGACAGTGTGTTAGCAAACGAATCGTGCTTTGGCAAGGCAATTGCTGTTGAAAGGGACCGGTAGTGAGCGGAAGCGGCGAGATGATGTACAGAATTGCCGTGGCTGTACAAAGAAGTGACACCCCGTAGTACCGCAACTTTGCAGATTGACGATTCGCGCTTCAGGTCGTCTTCACCCGCGCAAAGTCGCGTCCACCTCTCCCCACGGAGCATTGAGAATGCTTAGCAACCGCAAGGGCTTCACCCTGATCGAACTTCTGATCGTCGTCGTCATCATCGGCATTCTGGCTGCCATCGCGATCCCGAAGTTCGCCAACACGAAGGAAAAGGCGTACGTCGCTTCGATGAAGTCGGACCTCCGCAACCTGGTCACGGCGCAGGAAGCGTACTTCTCTGACAACAACAGCACCTATGCGTCGTCCACTGGCGCGATGGGCACGAACTATAAGTCGTCCAGCGGCGTGACGGTGACCATGGGTTCGGTCACGACGACGGGCTGGGGCGCCACGGCGGGCCATGCGTCGACGGCGAAGACCTGCGGCATCTCGGTCGGCGGCACGGCGACCAACGAAGGCGAGCCGGTCTGCAACTAAGCTGACCTGACCCGAGCAATGTGCCGGCGCATCCACCGAGGTGCGCCGGTTTCATTTTCGGCAGGAGCAGTTGCTGGGTAGGGCGGCGCGAGCAGTCTGCGCCTGCGCTGTACTACGGAGTGGTGGTGAAAACTCTCGGCGGTCTCTTCCGCCTAAGCCGCGCAACGTAGGGATGTGAATTTCATGTGGGAGCACACCATGTCATCGAATCGCAAGGGCTTCACGCTCATCGAACTGCTGATCGTCGTCGTCATCATCGGCATCCTGGCCGCGATCGCGATCCCGAAGTTCGCCAACACGAAGGAAAAGGCGTATGTCGCCTCGATGAAGTCGGACCTGCGCAACCTGGTCACCGCGCAGGAAGCCTACTTCTCGGACAACAACAGCTCGTACGCCTCGTCCACCGGCGCGATGGGCACGAACTACAAGTCGTCCAGCGGCGTGACGGTCACGATGGGTTCGGTGACGACGACGGGCTGGTCGGCCACCTCGGCGCACGCGTCGACGGCGAAGACCTGCGGCATCTCGGTCGGCGGCACGGCGACCAACGAAGGCGAGCCGGTCTGCAACTAAGCTGACGCTCCACGCATGATCGGGCGGGCCGGGAGAAATCCCGGCCCGCTCGTTCTTTTGGTGCCGCGCGCGGCCAAACGGTGACGCACGGCCCAGCCGGCCGCGGCACGTTGCCGCCATGCGTCGCACTGCCTTCTCGCTGGTTGAGCTCCTCGTGGCGCTGGTCCTGCTCGCCGTGGGGCTCGGCGCCGGCATGCGCGCTGCAGGCGCCGTGGCGAGGCTCGAAGGCGACGCCGCGAGGCGACGGCGGGTCGCCGACGTCCTGCGCGCCCGGCTCGATTCGCTGGCGGTCACGACATGCGGTCCCGACGTGGGCGGCCACGCGGCCTCCGGTGGCATCACCGAAGACTGGCAGGCCACCAGCGTTGGCGGGCGCTGGCACCTGGTGGTCCGGGCCGGCGCCGCGGGCCGGCCAGCGCTGGCGCGTACATGGACTGCGAGCGTGCGGTGCCGTCAGTGACCGCACGGGCCGGCACCACCGTGGCCGAACTGGTGGTGGCGCTCGCGCTGGCCGGCGTGGTTGCCGGAGCCGCCGGCCATGGTCTGGCGCAACTCCTGCGTGATCATCACGACCGCGCCGCCGGCGCCGCCGCCACCGACGCCGTGCAGCTGGCGCGCGACGTGCTGCGCGCCGAGTTGGCGCACGCCGACGCGAACATCCGGGTGCTTGGCGACACCGCCGTGCAGCTCGCGTCGCTGCGGCTGGTGTCGCCGGCCTGCGATGCGTCGGGCGACCGCCTCGTGATGCCTGCGACCACTCCCGCGTGGAGCGTACCGCGCGCCGGCGATTCAATTGGCGTCGCCGATACCACGCTGTCCCAATGGCGCACGACCCTGGTGTCCGTGGTCACCGAGCGTCCCTCGGCGGCCTGTCCGTCGGGCGGCAGGCGGCTGCTGCTCGCGTCGGCACCTCCGGCCGCGGCGCTGCCGCGCCTGCTGCCCGCGCGCGTCTGGCGCGTGGCGCGCTACGTACTGTATCGCGCCGGGGACGGCTCTTGGTGGATGGGCGAGCGGTCGTGCACGCCGGCCTGCTCGAGCGCCCAGCCCATCACCGGGCCGCTGCTCGCCCCCGCACAGGGCGGCCTTCGGATGTCGCTGCTCCTGGGCGCCGGCGGTCAACCGGTGGCGCTCGACGTCACGGTGCGCGCGCGGTTCGCGAATCGCGGGGCGCAACTGTCGGCGCGCCTGCCGCTCGCGACAAGTCGGTGACCCGGCGACCGGGTTTTGCGCTGCCGGCGGTGCTCGGCGCGCTCATCGTCATGGCGATGCTCGTGGCCGTGGGAGCTCAGCGCGCACTGCTGGCCGCGCGCGACGGCGCACTGGCCGAGGCGCGCGTGCAGATGGCGGCGGCCACGGAGACCGCGCTCGCCGAGGTGCTCGCCCGGGGCGCCGACACCGTGGCGCTGCGCGCCACGCCAGCGGGCGGCGTGCTCGACAGTGGAACCGCGATGGTGGGAACTGCCGCGGCCCGCTGGCGGCTGAACGTCGTCATGGCACCCGTGGCACTCCTGTCCATTGACGCCTCGGCGCCGGTGGTGGCCGGCAGCGCCCGGACCGCGTGGCGTGTCTGGCTGAGGAGTCGGGGCGATGCGGCGGGCCGGCCGGTTTGGAGTCCCGACGGGACCGGTCTGTGGACCCAGTTGCCATCGCCCTGAACGGCGCCGGTGTTACCTCTGACCGCCCCCGCTCGTGATACTGGGGCGGAACCTACCTCCCGTCCGGCTCAGGCCGCCGGAGGGTGGGAAACGCCGGCAGGTCGGTGTGGAGGCCTAAGTTCAAGCCAAGCCAGCGACTTGCGTCTTTCGCTACTATTGACCGCGTACTGTTTCCCTCTGCAACTTTGCGGGTCCGGGACGCGCACATGTCGTTCATCGTCGGGAGGCCGCGCAATGCGCGGACGCCCGACCGCACTCCTCGCCTGAGGGCCGGCTCGCGAATGGCGCTCTTCGGTCGCAAGAAGATCTCAGTTGGGCTCGATATTGGATCCGGCCTCGTCAAGGTGGCCGTGATCGATCACGCCAAGGGCGAGCCTGAACTGACCAAGGTGGCCATTACCCCCCTTCTCGCCGATGCAATCGTCGAGGGGGAGGTCATGGACCCGCAGATCGTGGCCGACGCCATCCAGGCGACGATGCTGGCCGCCGGAGTCACGACGAAGGATGTCGTGACCGCTGTCGGCGGCCGCGACGTGATCATCAAGAAGATCCAGATCGAGCGCGTCAAGGAGCAGCAGGCGCGCGAGCTCATGCGATGGGAAGCGGAGCAGCATGTGCCGTTCGATATGGAGTCGGTGGAACTCGACTTCCAGATCCTCGATCCCGACGCCGACGGCGTGGAGATGAGCGTGCTGCTGGTTGCCGCCAAGCGGGAGCTGGTCGAGGCGAAGCTGCGCCTGCTGGGTGACGCCGGGCTCAACCCGGCCGTCGTGGACGTTGACGCGTTCGCGCTGCACAACGCGTTCGAGCTCAGCTATCCCGATGCCATGCAGGGCGTGGTGGGCCTGGTGAACATTGGCCACGAAGTGACGAACATCAACATCCTCGACGAGGGCGTGCCGATCCTCACCCGAGACATTACGGTGGGTACGCGGCGCTTTCGCGAGGACCTGCAGCGCGAGCGCGGCCTGTCCGCCGAGGACGCCGCCAAGCTGCTCGAGGGTTACGACCGGTCGCCGCATCTCGACGCGGTGCTCGAAGGGCGTGGCGAGGAGATCTCCGTGGGCATCGAACGGGCCGCGGCGTTCCTCGCGTCGTCGTCGCGCAACAACGCGCAGATGCGCGCGGTGTACGTGTGCGGCGGCGGGTCACGCATTCCCGGGCTCTCCGACGTGCTCGCCGCCAGGCTGCGGGTGCAGGTGGAGCATGCCAACCCTCTGGCCAACCTGCGGGTTCGTGACGGCGCCTTCGAGGGCCTCGTCACGGACGAAGTGGCGCCCCTGCTGATGCTTCCCATCGGCCTGGCGCTGCGCCAGCCCGCCTGAGCCCGGACCAGCGGCCATGATTGAAATCAATCTTCTCCCAGGTTCGCGCAAGAAGTCCCGGCGCACCGGACCGTCCGTCGACATCGCCGGCGTGTTTCGCGACCTCGGGTCGCGCGTCCGCGATCCGTGGCTCATTTCCGCGGTCGGCGGCGTCGCCGTCGGCGTCGCGGCCATCGTGATCATGTGGACGCTGCAGTCGCGCCGCGAGGCGAGCCTCACGGAGCGCGAGCAGAAGTCGGTGCAGGATTCCACGCGGTACGCCTCCGTCATTGCCGAGCGCGGCAAGGCCGAGGCGCAGCGCGACTCGGTGAAGAAGCAGATCGCCGTCATCACGACGATCGACGGCACGCGCCTCATCTGGCCGCACGTGCTCGACGAGATCAGCCGCGCCATGCCGCCGTACGTCTGGCTCCGGGCCGTCACGCAGACGAGCGCGGTGTCCAACGAGTCGCCCGAGGTGCAGGCGGGCGTGGCGCCGAGCACGAAGAAGAAGGATGCCAGGCCCGCGGTGGCGGCCGGCGACGAGAATGTGCTGGCGCTGCAGGTCACCGGCAACACGGTGGACATCCAGGCGCTCACACGCTTCATCCGCGCGCTCGAGGCGTCGCCGTTCCTGCAGAACGTGCAGCTGGTCCGGTCGGACGTCGTGATGCAGCAGGGCAAGGAAGCAACCGAATTCCGTCTTGACATGCAGTTCCAGAAGCCCGACGCCTCGGCGCTGCGTACCGTGCCGTTCACCGTGTCGGTGAGGTAACCCATGGCCGGCCTTCCCACGAACCAGCGCGATCAGGTGCTCTTCTTTGTCGCCTTCCTTGGCGTCATCGGGGCCGGGGCGTTCTGGTACTTCGTCTATTCACCCAAGAGCGACGAGCTGGCCAAGGTGGCCACGCACGTCGACTCGCTCGACGCCGGCAACCAGCGCGCCAAGTCGCAGCTGGCCAAGGGGTCGGTGGCGACCATCCGGGCCGAGTCGCAGCGCCTGCGCGCGAACCTCGAGCTCATGCGCACGCTCGTGCCGGCCAGCAACGAAGTGCCGGCGCTGCTCGACCAGGTCACCACGGCCGCGCGCCGTGCGGGGCTCGACTTCAACCTCATCGAACCCGAGCCCGTCATCCAGGGTGAGCAGTTCGACACCTATCGCTACAAGCTGCGCGCCGTGGGCAGCTACCACGAGATCGGCGAGATGCTCACGAACATCGCGTCCATGACGCGCATCGTGGCGCCGCTCAACCTGCAGCTGACCCTGTCCAATACGCCGGCCGCGGCCAAGAACGCCTCGCCAGAGAAGGTGCCATTGAACGCGGCCTTCGAAATCCAGACCTACGCGGTGAAGACCGCGGGGGATGGTGGCGTTTCCGCTGCGCCGGCCAAGCCGGCCAAGAAGGGCTGATGCGCCGACTCCTCTCCCTCGTCCTCGTGGCGGTCGTCGCACGTGCGGCGGCGGCGCAGATGCCGCCGTCCATCAGCAAGCCCATTGAGCAGGCCAAGAAAGCGGCGAATGCCACCAATGAGCAGAGCCGCGCCATGCAGCAGCAGAGCCCCGCGGCCCCGGCCGCGAAGCCCGCACCGGTGAAACCCGCTGCGGCGCAGCCGGCACAGGCCGCGCCAACCAAGGCCGCTCCGGCCACGGCAAAACTGGCCACGGGTGCTGCGCCGGCGCTGGATTCCAGCAAGATCTCGTTTGACCGCGAAGTCTTTGCCTACGTCGTGGGCGGACGGCGCGATCCGTTTGCGTCGCCCATCGAAACGGGCGAGATCCGGCCGCTCATCGCCGATCTCAAGGTGACCGGCATTATCTTTGACGCGCGCGGACACAACTCCGTGGCGGTCATGCGCGACATGAGCACCCAAGAGCAGTACCGCGTCAAGACGGGGAACATCCTCGGCCGCGCCAAGGTGGCGCAGATCAAGCCGACGGAAGTCGTCATGACCATTGATGAGTACGGCTTCAGTCGTCAGGAAATCCTGAAGCTGGCCGTGCAGAAATCCCAGCAGACCAAGAGGACGCCATGAGGCGAGTCTTCCAGCTGGCCGCCCTCGCGGCCTCGCTGACCGTCGGCGCGCGAAGCGCCGTCGCCGCTGCGGCGGAAACGCCGCGCACCCCCTCCTCGGTGACCGCCCTCAGCGTGGTTCCAGCTGCGGGCCGGGCCGAAGTCGTGGTGGCCATCAACGGCGCCGTCGACGTCGTCGATTTCGTGCTAGAGAATCCGAGGCGCGTCGTGGTCGACTTCCGCGGCGCGACGCTCGGCATGCCGGCGCGCTTCTACGACAAGATCTCGCGCGGCGGCATCGTGAACGTGCGCGTGGCCCAGTACAAGCCGGACGTCGTCCGGCTGGTGCTCGACCTCGACGGACCACGGGAGTACTCGGTGGTGCGCGGCGAGAAGGACGTGCGCGTGGCCGTCAGCGGCCCCGACCAGTTTGCCGCGTGGCACCTGGGTGATGCGGCCAAGAGCGCCAAGAGCCAGACGGCGAGCATTTCCAACGTCGACGTGCCCGCCGCGGAGCAGCAGTCCGCCGCGCCGGCCGAGAAGTCGCGCGAGCAGAAGGTGTCGGAGCAGAAGCTGTCGCTCGGCAAGCCGGAGCCCAAGGGCGCGCCGTCCAAGACCGAGCCGATGTACGAGCAGCCGCGCATCACGGTCACGTACATCGATGCCGACATTCGTGACGTCATCGGGTCGTTTGCGACCTTTGCCAACAAGACCATCGTCATCGGGTCAACGGTCCAGGGCAAGGTCTCCTTCATGGAGATCAAGGACAAGCCGTGGGACGTGGCCCTCGCGGCCGTGCTCTCGTCGCTCAACCTGACCGCGCTCGAGGACACCACCGGCATCATCACGGTGGACAGCTACGCCAACCTGTCGGCACGCCAGGCGCAGGAGCCGCTGATCAGCCAGATCGTGCCGGTGAACTACGCCAAGGCGGCAACGCTCGCCAAGACCATCGAGCAGCTGCTTCAGGCGGGCTGTGGCGGCAAGGTCGGCGGCGGCACCTCGGCGGCCGCGGCCGGCGCTGGGGCCGAAGCCGGCGGTGCCGGTGCCGGGGCGGGCGGAACGGCCATCTCGACGGCCGGCTGCGGTCGCGGCTCCGTGGCCGTGGACGACAAGACCAACTCGCTCATCATCAGCGAGACGCAGGCGCGCCTCGCCGACGTGATGGGATTCATCAAGGACCTCGACGTGCGCACGCCGCTCGTGGCGATCAAGGCGAAGATCATCGCCGTTGACCGCACGGGCACCGAGAAGCTGGGCATCAGCTACGACCTCGGCATGGCCAACACATTCCAGAACAAGCTGAACCCGCGCATCCAGCCGGGTACCTCCACGGTCGTGCCGGGCGACTTCCGGGTGGACCTCACCGGCGACGGCTTTACCGGCATCGCCAACGCGGGCCGGCAGTACAAGAATGACGCGGCCGTGAGCCTCATCTACAACATGGCCATCGGTGGCTTCAACCTGACGTCGTTCCTCGACGCCTTGTCCATGGAGCAGCTCTCCGACATCCAGGCCGAGCCGAGCACCACGACGCTCGACAACACCGAGGCGAGCCTCTTCTCCGGCTCCACCATCTCGTACCTGCTCACACCGCCCGTGCCGGCCGGCCAGATCAACTCGGTCGCGCCGCAGATTGCACGGCAGGAAATCGGCATCACCCTCACGGTGACGCCGCGCGTGACGGCCAACCGCCAGCTCAACCTGATCGTCACCGCGACGCAGGAACAGCTGGTCGGCATCACGGCGGCCGGCCCGAACACGAACAAGCGCACCTCCAAGAATGAGGTGATGGTGGCTGACGGCGAGACCGTGGTCATCGGTGGCCTGACGCAGACGCAGGTGTCGAAGAACCGCACGGGCATTCCGTACCTGAGCTCGCTGCCGCTCATCGGGCGCCTGTTCAGCGAAACCGACACCGTCGAACGCAAGCAGGACCTGCTGATCCTCATCACGCCGCACATCCTCGACGAGGGTGAAGTGGTGAAGGGCAGCAGGAAGCCGTAACGGCCAGCCAGTTGCCTGATTAGCTTGAGCGGGGGCGGCCACGG
>Ga0315271_10000923_pt1 | contig 17199 bp, 10 predicted proteins | sample C3_top_MG_FD_204664 | JGI IMG/M metagenome (GOLD analysis project Ga0315271, IMG submission 204664) | Sediment microbial communities from Yellowstone Lake, YNP, Wyoming, USA - C3_top | ecosystem: Environmental > Aquatic > Freshwater > Lake > Sediment | place: USA: Wyoming | collected 2017-08-01
GCTGTTCGTGAGGTGCGCGTGGGCGTCCCAGGCCCCGAGGAGCAGCACGCCGAGGGAGACGGGGAGCGCGAGGCGTCTCATGCGAGCGCCACCCAGAGGAAGTAGCCCCCCGCGGCGGCCACGAACGCCCCGGCCGCGCGCAGGGCGACCCGTCCGGCGGGCCACCGATGCACGAGCCCGATGCCGATCCCGGTCGCGTGCAGGCACCCCGTCGCGACCACGAACCCGATGCTGAACGCGAGCCCGCTCGCGCCGGCCGGCAGCTCGGTCCCGTGCGCATGCCCGTGGAAGACGGCGAAGAACGCGACGAGCAGCGCGGCCACCCAGGCCGGAGGCCGCGCCTCGAGGCACACCGCGGTCCCGAGCGCGATCGCCGAGACCGCGATGCCGATCTCGGGCCCGGGCAATGGCACGCCCATCAGGCCGAGCATCCCCCCGAACGCCATGACCATCGGGAAGGTGACGGGCAGGAGCCAGATCGCGGGAGCCCCGAGCTGCGCGCCCCAGAGGCCCACCGCGACCATCGCCAGGATGTGATCGAGACCCGAGACGGGATGGGCCAGGCCGCTCCAGAACCCGGCCGCATCGCCCGCCCTCGCGTGCGCGAGCACGAGCCCGGTTCCCACGGGCCCCGGCCACCACGACAGCAGGGGCCGCGCGAGCGCGATCACCCGACGAGCCCGAACATCATGGCCGTGCGTTGGATCGTCCAGAAGGCGCCCAGGACGCCGATCGCGTAGCCCGGGAGGCGGGTCGCCCAGACCGGCCACCGGATCTCGAGCTGGCGGAACGAACGCTCCAGGGCGAGCACCAGCCCGACGAACGACACCTGACCGACCTCCACGCCGACGTTGAACGAGAGCAGCGCCATCGGCAGGTCGCCGCGAGGCAGCCCCGCGCTCGTGAGCGCGCTCGAGAACCCGAACCCGTGGAGCAGGCCGAAGCAGAACGCCACGAGCCACGGCTTGCGGATCGTGAGGCTCGTCCCGCCCCGCCACAGGCGCACGATCTCCGGGCCCAGGAACAGGATGCTGAGCGCGATGGCGGCATTCAGGGGCTCCACCGGCGCGCTCGCCCAGCGCAACGTCGCGATCCCGAGCGTGATCGAGTGCGCGACCGTGAACGCCGTGATCGTCTTCAGCAGCGTCCACCGGTCGCGGACGAGCAGGAGCAGCCCCAGGACGAACAGCAGGTGGTCGACGCCGAACAGGATGTGCTCCACCCCCAGCGTCCCGTAGACGGCCGCGACCTCCCACCCGGTCTGTCGCGCGGGGATCACCGTCGAGGGGTTCTGGGGCGTCAGCCGCTGCGTCCACACCGTCCCGTCGGCGAATTCCACGCGGGCCAAGGCGTCGGTCATCGTGGCCTCGAGTCCTCGGATCGTGAGCGTCGTCCCCCGCAGGCCCGGCGCACGAAGCGTCCAGGTCTGCACGGACGCGCCCGACGACACTCGCGACGTCACCGGCGAGGTAGGACGGGCCTCGCCGCCGAACTCGGGCTCGAGCCCGAGGCGCGCCGTCCCGACCATCGGCGTCTTCCAGAGCACGCGGTACTCGCCCGGGTGCTCTTCGTGCAGCTCGAGGTACGCGGGGCGCATCTCGTGCGCCCAGGCGGCCGGGGCCCACCCGAGGAGCGCGACGACGACCCCGAGGCACCAGGCGGCTCTCATCGCGCGCCCCCGGTGTCGGTCAGCGGCCCGACGAGATCCTTCACGCTCGGGTCGACGACGACGTCGTACTTCTCGCGCAGCCCGGCGAAGAACCGCTCGAAGCCCTCCTTCTGGCGGTCGTCTCGCCAGCGCTCGAGAACCTGCGCGCGGACGTCGGCGAACGGCCGGGGCTCGGCCCGCTTCGCCTCCTTCACCCGCACGAGATGGAAGCCGTACGTCGACGCGATCGGGCCCGACCACGGGCCCGGCGCCAGGGCGAGCACGGCGTCCCCGAACGCGGGCCCGAACTGGGCCACGAGATCCGCGCGGGTCGCCTCGCGGAACTCGCCCTCGAGCAGCCCGCCGTCCCCGAGCCCAGCGGGGTCGGCCCCGTCCCGGAGGCGTGCGAGCGCGCCCTGCACCGCTTCCTCGTGCTCCCGGCGGAAGTAGACCTGGGTAAAGGTCACGCGCGCGTCCGCACGGTAGAGCTCGGGATGCGCCGCGTACGCACGCTGCAGCTCGTCCTCGCTCGGCTCGCCCAGCCGGGCGGTGTCCCGCAGGACGAACTCGAGCTTCTGTGCCAGCCGCCGACGTACGTAGGGATCCTCGCGGTCGAGCCCCAGCTCGATCGCCTCGCGCGCGAGGAGCTCCTCACGCAGGTACTCCGTCACGAGGCCCTTGAGCTCGGTCGGGGTCGGCTCGCGCTGCCACTGGCGGCTCCACGTCTCCTTGAGCCACCGAACGTCGCCCTCCCCGATCTTGACCTGCGCCGCCCGAGCCTCGGCCTTCCCGCCGCGCGGCAGCCACGCGTAGACGGCGAACAGGGCCGCCCCGAGCGCCAGGAAGTGCACGAGCGGCTCCCCCAGGAGCCGGCGAAGCCGGCCACCATCTGCGGGGGGCGTCGTGGACATGGGCTGCGGATCCGAGGGAGTGGGCCGCACAAGGCACCGGAACGCCTATACCCGGCCTACGTCGGGGGTGCCACCGGTGACCCGGGTCTCGAGGGCACGTGGGGTCCGGCCGTGGGACGATCCTGCTCGCCATGTGGGGACCGGGAGCATCCGACGGGGCGGGCGAGCGTCACTCCTCGCGAAGGGGACGGGAGCGGACCCTGGGGCTACGCGCCGGGCTCGCCGGCCTCGGGCTGCTTGTCGCGGCCTCGGCGCGGCCCGTCGGCGGTGCCCCGCCGCCCGCGCCGGTCGTCTCGATCCGCCTGCTCTGCGTCGTCGCGGCCGACGACGACCCGGCAGCTCCCACCTTCACGAAGGACTTCAGGGCCGCGCAGCTGCCGGGGATGGTCGCGGAGCTCAACACCTACTACGCGCCGGTGGGGGTGCGGTTCCTCCTCGACGCACCGCCTCCTACGCGGGGCCCAGGCGCCGCTCCGTGGGGAGCGGACATCCAGGAGGTCCACGACACCGGCATCAACCGCGGCGGGGTCGTCGGGACGATGCGGCGCCTGCGGTTCGCCGCCGCGCACCCCGAGCGCCTCGTCGTCTTCTTCCGCGACGGCGAGGGCGCACACGTCGGGCCCGAGTCGGTCGTCTTCTGGAAGGGTGCCTATGCACCCACGCTCGCGCACGAGCTCGGCCACTTCTTCGGGCTGCCGCACACGTTCGCCAACGATCCCGCCTCGATCGAGGACGCTGCGGAGAAGATCCGCGCCTACGTCGAGGAGGGAGGCCATCCGCGCGACCATGGTCTCGACGTGTTCGACGGCGACCTGGACTGCGTCGACGACACGCCCCCCTGCATGCAGGGCGCGATCTGGAAGGCGGTCTGGCCCGACCAGGGTGGAGAGGACGGCGTGGCCCGCATGAAGGGACGCCGGGAGACGGCGGGGTTTCCCGTGAAGCTCCCCGTGAAGTTCCACGACGGGAGCTCGCTGGTCTACACGTACCGGCACCTCGAGGAGGTCCGGCGGAACTTCATGTCGTACTGGGGCGTCGCCCCGTTCGGGTTCTCCCCGGGTCAGATCCGCGTCATGCGGCGCACGCTGGTGTCCGGTGCCCATCTGCGGTTCTCGGCGGCCGTGGGATTCTCCGACTCCATCGCGGAACAGGTCGAGGGGTGCGCGATCGCCGCGCACGGTGAAGACGTGCGCGTCTTCGCGACCGACGCGGGCGGGGTCCTGCACGCGGGCGCGCTTCGCGTCACGCAGGCGGGAGCCGTCACCGCGGAGTGGACGTCCATGGGGGATCACAACGGGGCGAACGTCGCCTGCGCGCCCGCGGCGAAGTGGCGCAGCGACACCACGCTCGACCTCGTCGCGATGGGCGACGGGGTCATCAACAAGGTCGGAGGCCGCGGCTGGTGGCCGTCGCCGACGACGTGGTCGGGCATCGGCGTGTGGACCGTGCGCGCGCCGGCCGTGGCGTCCACGGCGCCGACCCGGCTGGACGTGTTCGCGAGGGCGATCGACGGCACCGTCGTGTCGAAGCCGTGGACCGAGGCGCACCAGGCGTGGCCTGCGTGGCGGCGGCTCGGGGGATCCGGCGCCGGAGCGCCCGCCGTCGCGGAGACGTCCGATCGTGTCATCCTCGCGATCCGCACCGCGCAGCGAACGATCGCGGTGAAGGTCGTGGTCGTGGACCCGCTCGAACCGTCGCGCGACCGTGGCGCGGGCGAAGACGACCGGTGGAACGACCTGGGCGGATCGGGGTACGACGACCCCGCGGTCGCCATCGTCGACGGCGGGGCGCTCGTGGCCGCGCGGTTCGAGGATGGATCCGTTCGCGTACGCCCCATCGACGCCGAGGGGCATGCGACTGCAGGGTGGGGCGACCTGGGCATCCGCGCGGGATCGAGGCCCGCGCTCGTCGGCGGCGCGGCGCCGAGGGTCGTGGTGCGCAGGCCGGACGGCGGGGTGTCGTCCTGCGTGCTCCCGACCACCTTGGACGAGCGCCTGACGTGGACCGACCTCGGCTCGACCGCCCGCGCCGCGCCGATCGCGGCGCGCATCGGTCCCGCAAAGATCTTGGTGGTCGTTCGGGTGCGGGACGGTGGCCTTTCCGCGCGCGTGCTGTCGGCAGGGGCCTCCGTGGACACCGCCCAGGGCGAGTGGTCCGACCTCGGATTCCCTCGCTAGCCCTCGCGTGTCGCAGTGCGGAGTCGGGGTCATGGGGACTCCGACTCCGCCTCTGCCGTGCGCTCTACCCCCGAAACGGTGAACCCGGGGGGTCCCAGAAGCGCTCCGTGTCGAAGGGAGGCAGATCCGGTGGATCGCCCCCGGCATCCGTGGGTGACGTCGGGCCCAAATTCTCTGCCGACCCGCCGGACCGCGGATCCGTCGCCTGCGGCGCCGGCATCTGCGGCGCCGGCATCTGCGGATCCGCCGCCTGAGGTGCTGCCGCCTGCGGAAGCGTCGCCGGTGGGTCGGCGCCCGGAGGATCGGCCGCTTCCGATGGGGGTCGGGACCGAGAGTCGAGCTCGGCCGTCCCGTTGGCCGGCTGCGGTCTCAAGACCGGGCCGAAGATGCCGCCAGGCTCGTACCGCTGCGCGAAGTCGCGCCCGAGCGCGTCGAAGAACTTGGGCTCCGCGGCGGTCCCCGACATCGAGATGGTGCCCACGTCGAGGAACAAGTGGTGGAGCGAACAGAGCAGGACGAGGTTGTCGGCCTCGCGGTCGCCGCCGCTCGCGTGCGCCACCACATGGGCCTTCTCGAGGAACGTCGTGTGCTCGCACATGGGGACCGCACACCGCTGTCCCTGCCGCTCGTAGATCTCGCGGCGCACGGCGATCGGCACGTAGCGCCCGTCCACCATCTCCGTCGGCAGGCAGCGGCGCTCCCCGGGCCTGACGCGATTCTCGTCGAACGTGTCGAGGTAGTGGTCGACGACAGTCTCGAGCGTTTCGCCGCGAGTCAGGGACCGACCCGCGCGTCGGGATGCGACGATGCGGGCGCGATCGAAGTCGTCTCGGCCCTTCAGGCTGACGAACGTTTCGAATGGGAGGACGAGCTCGGCGCACAGCGCGATCTCCTCCTTCCGGCGACGGACGCGGCGGCGAAGGGCCGACGTGGGCTCGCGCTCGGCCCAGCCGAGCCAGTCGTCGTCCGGGTGGAGCAGCCTGGGGTCGGCGAGCACCTCGGCGACGATGGACCCTGCGGCGACCGTGATCCGGCCTCCGGAGACCAGCTTCTCGAGGAGGGGGTTCAGTCGTACGGCGCGACCGAGCTCGCAGAGGGACCGCGCTTCGGAGCTCGGCAACCCGTGCCGCTCGCCGACCTCCCCGACGCTCGCGACACCGATCGCTTCCCAGCCGCGGCCCTCATGGAGCCGCGCGAGGATGGCCGCGATGCGGAGGTCGGCGTCGCGCCGTGCCTTGACGGCAGCCTCCAACTCGTCGAGCAGCTGGAGGGCCTGCGCGAACGGCATCGGCTCGGGGCGGGTGGGGTGGACGTCCATTACGAACATCATGCTAACTCACCCCACCGACAGTCTGCGGCGGACGTAGTACGGTTCCGGAGCTCCGGCCTAACGCATTTTCAGAGAATGAGTTAGGCGAGTTGGACCGGCCCGGGAGGTTCCCGGCCTCCGGCGACTCGATGCCCCGCCCTCGGGGGCGCGAATCGGTTGGCGCGCGCGGATGGCCTGACGAGGCGACGGTCCGCCAGCTTCCGGTAGGCCGCAGGCAGGCACATGACCGGGACCGAAGGCCCCCCCGAGTTCGGCTGTGCCCTCTGCCGCCGCAAGGACGCCGAATCGGCGTACGTCCAGCGACGCGCACCCGAGCCGGTGCGGATCGCCGAGTCCCCCTTCGGCGCCTCCCTCCGGCGCCGCACGCTGTCGCGGGGCGAGCGTGGGTCGCTGCGCGCTGACAGGAAGGCTCGGACCGTTCGCTGCCCTCGCGGGCGCGCGTCGGGCCGGCGTGCATCTCCCACCGCCGAGTTCACCGGGTCGCGTCACGGAATCCGCGCGCGGCCCTCCCGGCTCCCATACCCGATTCCCATTCCCCATCCCCACTTGCGCTGGCTCGGGGACGTGGCTACACCTGTGGATCGGATCCGAGGGCGACGCCAGCAGGGGAATTTCCATGCATTCGAGCCACAGTTTCGTGCACGCGGTCTGCAGAATCGCTCTTCGAGCAGGGGGCCCGGCGCTGCTCGCACTCGCCGGGTGCTCAGGGGCACGCGTCGTCTCGCGCTCGATCGCGATTCCTTCGCCGGCAAGTTCGCTGTACCAGTGCTTCATCACCTTCGGGGGCGCATGTCCTGGTACCGGTGGGGGCCCGCCGCTCCCCCTCGACACATCCCTGCCGCATTCCTTCCAAGGCTGCGAGACCCTGGTAGCAGCCGACGCGCAGCGCGTCGAAATCGCGCGGAGTGTGTTCGAGGACCCGGCCCTGACCGCGATCAGCGAATTCTCGAATCGACTCGTCCACGACGGCACGTCGCGCGCATGCGGGATCACGCCACCGTCGATACCTCTACGGCTCTCGGTCGCCGCGATCAGCGAGCTCGCGTCGTCCCTCGAGGCCGCGATCTCCGCCGATGCCTTCCAGCCGCTCGCCGAGCGGGCTGCGGTGCACGCTGCCCAGACGCACAATTCGGCGGACGAACTCCGGGCGCGGATCTACGCGTTCGTCGCGGCCTACATGAAGGCTTACTTCCGAAACGGGCACTTCGTCGAGGTGAAGGTCGACCTCACTGCGCTCAAGGAGAAGATCGAGGCGGAGATCCGCGAACGGTTGAGTCTCCCCAAGCCCAACGACGTCAGCAAGATCCTGAACTCGGAACTGACGCGGCGCCTGGAGCAGTTCCTGCCGACAGCCACGCAGAAGGAAATCGATGACATCATCACGGCGCTGAACGCTGGGACGGCCGTGCCGCCCGTGTTCACGATCGGGACGATCGCCGACACGGGTTTCGTCGCGCGCACCGGTGCGACGTATCAGTTCCCCGCACTCGTCGCCACGGTGGATCCCCTCGGCAAGCACCTCGTGGCTCTCCCCACGATCGACCTGAAGGCGGTCGGCGCCCAAGTGATCCGAGTCTTCCTCGAGGCGGTGTTCGATGCGTGGCTCGGCGTCCCTGCCGTCGATACCGCGACGGGGCTCGCCGTGAAGCCCACGGGTCTTTTGCGGTACGACCCCGATCCCACCAAGTCAAACGTCTCCATCGACGAGTTCGCGCAGATCGGCGACTACGCGAACTCCGTCGAGTCGGCCGTCGGGGCCGCGGTCGGCCGCCTGGTCCGCGGCGCGAGCTGGTTCTCCTTGAACAACGAGGCGGCCGCCAGCCTGGTCGAGACGGCGGTCGCCGTGATCGCCCGAAAGCTCGCCGAGAAGGCGCTCTGGTGCCTCTACGCCTGCCCACCTGCCGGCTCGACGAAGTCGGCGGCGGGAGTCGTCATCGAGCCCCGACCGGACCTGTCGCTCTTCGAGGTGCAGCTCTCGGCACCGTCGCGCTGAGGAAGCGAGCGATCGAGCTCCGCGCACGCGCCTCGAAGGCGTTCAAGCGTGGCGGAGGTACCCGACCCCCAGGACCCTGTCCCTCCGCGCCGCCCTACGGCTTCACGGGCAGGACGTGGATGGCCTTCACGACGAGCAGCACCTCGTCGCCCTTCACGAGCCCGAGCTCTTCGAGCGACTCGGTCGTCAGGACGGATGCCATCGGCACGGGGCCCATGGCCTCGTACTTCACGAGCGACATGACGTCGCCCTTCTTGACCGAGGTCACCTTCGCGCGGATCTGATTCCTCGCACCGTACTTCATCGGAATCTCCATGAACTCGTCTCCCCGGAAGGGGTGCTCCGGGGACGGCGTGGCCAGGGTAGCGGAGCGGGGCAGAAGGGTGAGAGCTACCCCCCCCCGGCCAAGGCGGCGTGCGCCGCGTCGGGTCCTCATTCGAGCAACGCCACGGAAAGGCGCGACCGTCGGCGAACGCGGGCCTCCTCCGCGGGCGAAGCCTGGTCCTCCGACGCTCGGCCGGAGACGGATGGGGCCAGGGTGTCCACGCGGCGGACGCCGGCGGAGCCCGTGCCGCCTTGGCTGCGACGGCCTTCCGAGTCCTCCCCCCGCGGCGCGCCGGACCCTTCGTTGCCTGCGCGCCGGCGCAGGCCACATCGTCCGGCGGGTCACCGACCCGTCGGACAGGCACCTTGGGAAGTCCGTCCCAGGTTGCCGGGCCCCGCTCTCGCGAGGCCGCTCCGGATGTACGCGGGGGAGTCTACCGCGCGGCGTGGACGAGGACGCGGGAGGCGTGTCATAGCGATCGGCACGGCCGCGCGTGAGCGGCGCGGGCAAGGGCGGCGGACGCGCTCCGTTCGTCCCGGAACTCGCGCGAAGCGTTCCTGGCTACGCGCGCGGGAGCCCGCTCGAAATCGGGAGGAAGCCGGACCGCCCCTGCGGCACAATCCGACCCATGGCCAACGAGAGACCGTCGGGCGAGTCGCCGCGCACCATCCTCGACTTCCTGGCGAAGAACGTCGGCGCGAACTCCATGGTCGCGCTGCGTCAGGACGACTCCACCCCGCTGCTGAAGCCGCTCCAGGGGCGCCTCCAGGCGGGGAAGTACCAGCTGCAGGGAGAGATCGCCAGGGGCGGCGTCGGGGTCGTGCTCAAGGGACACGACACCCACCTGGGTCGGGACGTGGCGTTGAAGGTCGTCCGTGAGGAGTTCGCCGACCACGCCGAGGTCATGCAGCGCTTCATCGAGGAGGCGCAGATCGGCGGACAGCTCCAGCACCCGGGCATCGTCCCCGTCTACGACATCGGCCTCCACGAGGGCCGTCCCTTCTTCACGATGAAGCTCATCAAGGGGCGCACCCTCGCGGCGCTCCTCGTGGAGAAAGGCGAGTCCCGGCGCAGGCTCCTCACGATCTTCGAGGCCGTCTGCCAGACGATGGCCTATGCGCACAGCCGCGGGGTCATCCACCGCGACTTGAAGCCCGCGAACGTCATGGTCGGTGCCTTCGGCGAGGTCCAGGTGGTGGACTGGGGCATGGGCAAGGTGCTCAAGTCCGGTGGCGTCGAGGACGAGCGGCGTGCCGTCAAGTCCCAAGAGACCATCGTCGCGACGCTCCGCAGCGCGCCGGGGTCCATCGGCAGCCAGTCCATGGTCGGCTCCGTGATGGGGACGCCCGGGTACATGCCGCCCGAGCAGGCCATGGGCGACGTCGAGAAGATGGACGAGCGCTCCGACGTCTTCTCGCTCGGGGCGATCTTGGCCGAGATCCTGACGGGGCTGCCGCCCTACACCGGCACCAACCACGAGATCATCCCTCGCGCCGCTCGCGGCGAGCTGGCGGAGTGCCTCGCGCGCATCGACTCCTGCGACGCGGACGACGAGCTGAAGGCGCTGTGCAGGGCGTGCCTCATGCCGGCGCGGCAGGCGCGGCCCCGGAACGCGGGGGAGCTGGCGGAGCGCGTCGGCGGGTACCTGGCGGCCTTGGAGGACAAGGCGAGGGCCGCCCAGGTCCAGGCCGCCGAGGAGCGCGTCCGGGCCGTCGAGGCGAAGCGGAAGCAGAGACTGACGCTGGCCCTCGCCGCGTCCGTCCTGGTGACGGCGCTCGTGGGAGGAGGGGGCCTGTGGTGGGTGCGCAGTCAGGCGGCCGCGCGTGAGGCGCGGCTGCGCGAGCAGTTCCAGGCGGCCGTGCTCGAGGCCGGACGTGCGGCCGACCCGACGGAGGCGCTCTCGGCCGCGGCGCGCGCCCGCGACCTGCTGGCGCAGTCCGCCGCCGCGCCGCCGGCGTCCAGCATCGCCGAGCTCGAGCGCGTCGAGTCCCTGGCGCGCACGACGCAGCGGCGTGCCCAGGTCGAGCGCGAGAACGCCGCCTTGCTCGCGGAGCTCGAGCGGGCCCGCGGGCCGAGGGCCGAGGACGACCGCTTCTCCGTGGACTGGCAGGCCGTGGATCGCGCCTACGCCACGGCGTTCTCGAAGCTGGGACTCGCACCCGACTCGGGGACCGTCGAGGAGGCGGCCGCGGCGCTCTCGACGCGAGGCGACGACGTGGCGCTGGCTGCGGCCCTGGACGACTGGACCTCGATCCGGCGCGAGCTGGGCGCGACGCCGGGGGCCACGCGACTCCGGGAGGTGACCACCCGTCTGGACGGGGATCCCGCCCGCGGCACTCTGCGCGCCGCCCTCATGTCCGAGGACACCGGGACGCTCGAGAAGCTCGCCCACGACGCGAACGTGACCGTGATGGAGCCGCGCACGATCCAGCTGCTGGGGCAGGCGCTCATGCAGCTCGACCGCCCCGGGGCCGCCCGTGAGCTGCTGCTGCGTGCCCACGATGCGCACCCGGACAACTTCCTGATCGCGCTGTACCTGGCCCGCGCATACTATCGCGAAGCCGGCGGCGCCACAGGCGAGCTGCAGCGGCTGTCCCTGCGATTCCATCTGGTCGCGCGCGCGCTTCGGCCCGGCGACTACATCGCCAACGTCGAGCTCGCTCAGCAGTACCTGAACGCGCAGGAGTACGATCGCGCGGAGAAGCTGTTCCGGGACCTGATGGCGACCCGCCCCACGGACGCCATCCTGCTCGGCGAGCTCGCGCTGGTGATGGGCATGAGCGGGCGGGCCGAGGAGGCAGAGTCGCAGTTTCGTGCGGCGTTGCGCCTCGATCCCGAGGCGGCCTGGGTGCGGAGGCAGCTGGCGGGCTTCCTCCTGGGGCGTGAACGACTCGACGAGGCGGTCGTCGAGCTCGAGCGGCTGATCGCCGGGCACGCCGTCCCCGCCTGGACGTACTTCCTGCTCGCGCAGGCCCGCGAGCATCAGGGCCGGCTGCCGGAGGCGCGCGAGGCGGTGCGCCGCGCGAGCGAGCTCCAACCGCACAGCGCCTCGGGACTCACGTTCGCCGCCGAGCGGTGGAGGGACCTGGGCGATCTCCCCGCGGCCACCTCCACCCTGCGCCGCGCGATCGAGATCGACCCGAAGCGGGCCCGGGCGCACGCGGTGCTCGGGCTCGCGCTGCAGCAGACGGAAGACCTCGACGGGGCGGCCGCCTCGCTGCGCCGAGCGCTCGCGCTCGAATCGGATCCGAAGGTCCGGGCACCCTATCGCTATTGGCTCGGCGCCACGTTGGTCCAGCAGCGCGATTTCGAAGCTGCGAGCGTCGAGCTGGAGGGGGCGATCGAAGGGCTGCCCAGCCTCGCGGACGCTCACGTGCTGCTCGGGAGGACCCGGCGATCGCGCGGGCGGCTGCAGGAGGCGCGCGACGGGTTGCTTCGTGCCGTCGCGCTCTGCCCAGGGGACGCCGGGGGCCTCACGGCGATCGGAGGGGAGCTCAGCGACGAGGGCGAGTTCGCCGGGGCCGTGTCCGCCCTCCGCAGCGTCATCCAGCTCGACCCGAAGCTGGCGCAGGCGCACCTTTTCCTCGGCATCACCCTGAGGAAGATGGGCGACCGCGACGGTGCGGTCGACGCGCTGCGCCGGGCGCTAGCGTCCGCACGGGACTCGAGGGCCCGGGCGGGGGCGCGCACGGAGCTCAGCGGGGTGCTCCTCGACAAGGGCGACCTCGACGGCGCGATCGCCGAGGCGGAGGGGGCGATCTCCGAGGACCCGAAGTTCGCACGGGCTCCCTTGGCACTGGCGCGGGCAAGATTGCGCCAGGCGCGGGTTCCGGAGGCGCGCGCGGCCCTCCGACGGGCGCTCGAGCTCGCCTCCGGCAATGCAGCGCTGCTCACGGACATCGGCGGGCTGATGGGCGACATCGGCGAGCTTGCCGAGGCCCTGTCCGCCCTGCGAAGTGCCGTCGAGATGGACCCGACGTCCGCGCTTGCGCTCCGGTTGCTCGGCATCACGCTCGCGAAGTCGGGAGACGCGGACGGCGCGATCGCGGCCCTGCGTCGATCGATTGCCGTCGAGCGGGATCCGGCGGCTCAGTTCACGATGCACATGATCCTGGGCGACCTGCTCCTCAACAGGGGCGACGCCGACGGTTCACTGGCCGCGTATACCAAGGCCGTCGAATGGGGTCCGGAGAACCCCTTCGCTCGGTTCGTTCTCGCCGTGGCGAAGCTGCGGACCGGGCCTCCGGGTCGATGGCCGGCGGTGCTCGCGGGTCGAGAGGAGCCCGCGGACTGGAGCGAGGCGCTGGCCGTCGCCGAACTGGCCGTCAGCCAGGCCAAGGACCATGCCGGGGCGCTGCGGCTCTACCGCCGCGGCTTCGAGGGGAACCCCGCGATCATGGACGTGCCAGAGCAGACCCTCGTCTACAACGCGGCGTGCGCCGCCGCGCTCGTGGGAGCCACGGAGCATGGGCAGGCCCTCAAGTGGCTGCGAGCGCAGCTCGTCATGCTGGACAAGGCGCTCGCGACGAACCCGGGCTTCGTCGCGGCGCAGCTCGCGTACTGGAAGCAGGATCCGGACCTCCGGTCCGTTCGGGACGCCAAAGACCTCTCCGAGGACTTCCGTACGTTTTGGGCCGACCTGGACGCGCTCCTCACCCGCGCCGGAAAGCTGGCGCCGAACGTAGCGGGGTCGGGCGGAGTCAAGTGATCCGGATGCCGGGTCTCCCGCCGGGCCCACCGGTCGATCAGGCGACCGTCCGGATCCGTGCCGCCCGTTGCACGGGAGTTACCTGACCTCCGCACGGGGATCGAGGTGCCGGCTCCGGAATCGCCCCCCGGGGTGCCCTGGGTTTCGTGGAGGGGTCAGGGGCTGGGGACCGCGGTCGCCTCGAGGGCGAGCGCTTCGAACGGGTTGGGGGACTTGTAGCCGAGGGCGGAGTGCGCCGAACGGGGATTGTGCAAGACGTGGAAGCGCGGCGGCGGGAGGATATCGCAGGGGACCGCACGAGCGGTTCCTCCGTGTCTTGGCCGTGAAGTCGGAGGGATGCTGCGATGTCCAACCTGGCGATCCCTCGTCCTTCGGCGGGACATCCCGCGCCGACGCGACCTCTGCTCCGTGCATTCCTCGCGCTCGCTGTCCTCTCGCTCGCGCCCTGGGCCTCGCCCCCGCGCGCGGTGGCGGAGGATCGACCCGGGGATGCGATCCTGAAGGAGGTCTTGGCGCAGGTCGAGGGGGCGCAGAAGGCCACCAAGGCGAAGAGCGTCCTCGTCGATCTGAGCCAAGCGCACGATGCGACCGTGCTCGCGCTGAAGGGAGCTGATCACTCGAAGGAGTCCGTCGACGCGATGAAGGCGTCGCGCCGTCTGCTCCAGCATGCGCTCGACGGAGCCGGCAAGGAGGGCGGCGAGGCCGCGGGCCACATCTCGAAGGCGATCGCGATGGTCGATGCCTACCTCCTCCCGGGCGTGGACGTGAAGCCCGATCCCTCGCGCACCCTCCCGGGTCCCAAGCCGGCCCTTCCGTCCCTCCCGGGGGGGAAGGATCGTGCGCGGCCCGAAGTCCCGACGACAGATCCCTACCGCCCGCCTGTCGCCATCGCGGCGGGCCGGGGCCGGTTCCGTGTCTGGCTGAACGGGTTCCTCGTCACGACGCGAACTGCCGATGGCGTGCTCGACGCCGTGGATCCCAACGGGGTCGGCGACGAGGTGGCGCTGATCACCCACGCCGTCACGGTCGACGCGGGAGGCGTCGTCCGCTCGAGCATGTGGGGACGCACGCGCACCGGTACGATGGGGGCCCGTCCTCCCAATGACGCGCAGGCCGGGAGCCGGACTCCGACGGGTGGCCTACGGAGCGGCGACGCTTACCCCACGCCCACGCCGTGGCATCGCGAGGGCGACAGCCGCACGGCCCTCCCGCCGACCCGCCTCTTCGAGGGCGAGCTCGGCGGCGATGGCCCCGCGGCGGTGATCATGCCCACCCTCTGGGAGTGGGACGCCACCGACCCGACCGGACTCGAGACCTCCTACATGGCGGCGCTCGACCGCGATCGTGCTGCCATCGGATCGGCCGTCGCCGCGCAGCTCCGCCGCCCCGCCGGACCCACCCCGGCGCCGTTCGTCGTGGACGGGTCGGCCCTGGGCATCGGGAACACGGTGCTCCTCGACATGGGCGCACCGTCCAATCGGCCCATCGGCATGAGGCCCCTCAGCGGTCGCTTCGGGTTCCGTCCCCAGGCGCTCGTGCTGACCTACGACGCCGCCCTTCGGATCATGGCCACCGACTTCGGCCACGGTCGCGGGATCATCCCGATCCGCTACCAGGACGACACGCAGTGGATGCAGGGCGACTACACGCTCTTCCTCGAGGTCGAGCGGGTGGCGGGCGAGGCCGCTGCCGCGGGTCCCGAACGTCCGTGGGCGTCGATGACGCGATTCAACCCGCTCGTGCACGGCTTCCTGTTCGTCAACTCGTTCACGAACGACGGGTCCGGCGGCGCCACGACCGGCGGCCTGTGCGGCGGGATGATGTACGCGGCGATGGACTACTTCCTCGCCGGGCGGCGCATCCCCGCCGTCGACTACCTGCCCGCGGTCGGCTCTCCCCTGCAGTCGTACATCTTCGGCCGCCAGAACATCCAGCTCACGAGCAATCTCGGCCAGCTCGTCGACATGGCGGCCGGCGCGGTGTTGCCGGTGAACGAGACGCCGTACTTCGAGCGCGGACTCGGCGGCGACACCCTTCGTGGCATTCGCGGGCAGATCGACGCGGGCACGCCGGCGATCCTCTTGCTCCAGAACCCGGACGACATCTACGGACACTCGGTGCTCGTCCTCGGCTACGACATGGGGCGCTATCGCGGGGATCTCGGCGAGCACAGGGAGGACCTTCGGTTCTTCGTCTACGACCCGAATCACCCGAGGGAGATCCGGATCCTCAAGCCCGACTTCGCGACGCAGCGCTACGTCTACGAGCCGCTCCCGCGCCAGGCCGAAGACCCGCACGCGCACTGGCTCACCTTCGTCCTCGACACGCAGTACCGGCCCGTCGAAGCCCCGTCGATCTCCGACCCCGATCGCGGCGGCCCGGACGGCCTCGTCCGAGAGCTCCACCTGATCCTTCGGACCGGCGGGGACGAGCTCGTGGCGAGCAACGACGACGTGTCGGCGACCGTCCACATCGAGGGACGGCCGCCGCAGGTCTTCGAGAACCTCAACAACCACATGCGCTGGCTGCCCTTCTACGACCAGACCATCCCCCTGCTGCTCAGCACGCCCGCCCAGGCGGCCGACATCCGCCGCGTCGTCGTCACGAAGACCGCACGCCTCACCGCGCTGGGTGTCGCCGATCTCTGGGACCTCGACAAGCTGGAGATCCAGGTGTTGGACGGGGGGCCGGTGGTGCCTCGCCAGATCTTCCTCGGCGAGGGAACGCCCCTCCTGCGATTCACCGAACACGAGACGACGTTCACGGCCGAGATCCATCGGTAGCGAGCGAAATTCCTCGCGTCGCGGCCGGGCCCAGGGGCCTCGGGAGTAGACTGCGTCGTTCGCTGGAGGAGGAATGCCATGGGCATTTCCCGCTCGATCGTGTCGGCGCTCGTCGCAGCTCTCGTGTCCGGCTGCGCCGGGAGCTGCCCGCGCACGTGCGTACCGTGCGATTCGCACGCCGCGACGTCTCCCCTGCCGACGGTGACCCCGGTCCTCGGCCAAGGATCCTCGATCGACCTGCTGCCGGGGCTGCCGTACGGCCCCATCCCGGGCGCGAAGGAGCCGCTCCAGCACTTCGTCTCCTGCCGCGTGTGGGTGACGCCCGACGCCGGCCTCGCCAAGGCCGTGCCCGAGGGGACGCTCGAGCCCGGCGGGGGCCGCCGTATCCTGTCCGCGGCCGCCGCGGACTCGACGGCGACCGCCCTGACGAACTGGCCAGGCGCTCAACCGCTGATGATGCCGAAGCTCCTGACGGTGGACGGGCAGGTCGCGACGATGTGGGTCGGGGAGGGGGCCGGCTCGGCCCGCTCGCCCGCAGAACAACGACTCCTGTCGGTCCCCGGTGACTCGGGGCTCGTGCTCGAGGCGTCGATCTCGGCCCTCCCCGCCAGCTCGCGCTCGCATCTCCATCTCACGGGAGCCTGGCGCCCCGTCTCGGACGCGAAGGGACCCTCGCGCCCGGCACTGACCCTCGCCGCCGACGAGACCCTCGACACGCTCGACGACCTGCTGGCTTTCTCGGCTCCCCGGGTCGAGTCGGACGGCACGAAGACGCGGCTGGTGGTCCTCCTCCACGTCCAGCGCCTCGAGCCCAAGCCGCCCGCTTCGCCGTAGGACGCAGCGCGCGTGGGGTAACCTTTCCCCGTGAAGCGAGTCCGGCGCGCCACCTCCGACGATATCTCCGACCCGTGCGTGGTCGAGTGTCGCCTGTGCCACAAGGACTACCGGGCGATCGGCTACACGCACCTTCGTCACATCCACGGCTTCCAGGGCGACCATCCCATCGAGGACTACAAGCGGAGGTTTGGGCTGGACATCGCGATGTGCCACGACTCGCGGCGCCTGCTGCGCCGCGGGAAAGAAGCCTATTGGGAGAGGCGCGGCCAGCGTTGGACTCGAAAGAGAGTGCTTGACGCGTTGCGCAACAGGGTTCGCCGCGGCGAGCCCGTCGCCATGGCACGTCTCGACGTGCCCCTGCGGGACGCGATCGCGCGACGCTACGGAAAGTGGACCACTGCCATGCGCCGGGCACGACTCGACCCCAAGGCCTACCGCCTGAACCTGCGCTGGGACGAGGCCGATGTGGTGGCAGCCATCTCCAAAC
>Ga0315271_10000924_pt1 | contig 17186 bp, 14 predicted proteins | sample C3_top_MG_FD_204664 | JGI IMG/M metagenome (GOLD analysis project Ga0315271, IMG submission 204664) | Sediment microbial communities from Yellowstone Lake, YNP, Wyoming, USA - C3_top | ecosystem: Environmental > Aquatic > Freshwater > Lake > Sediment | place: USA: Wyoming | collected 2017-08-01
TGCTGGAAGCGACGCTGCGCCGCCACTACGAGCGCGCGCTCGGCGCCGGCTGGCGCGAGCTGCCGGAGATGAAGAAGCTGCTGCATGACGCGCATCGCGGCAACATGAAGCGCCCATCGGAAGCGGCCAGCGCCGACCTGATGGCCTTTGTCGCCTACTACGAGCACCACGTCGCCCAGTCGCAGCGCAACAAGGTGATCGACGCGCAGGTGCGCACCTTCCGCCACAACCGCGAGCACTACCAGAAGATCACCGCCAACCTTCTGCCCGTGCTATCGATGCTGACCTCGGGCGACCTGGGGCGCAGCCTGTCGCCCGAACCCTTCGATGCCGACGACCGGCGGCCGATCATGAACTTCGAGAAGATCGAGCGCGCCGGCCATGTGCTGTACATGTGCCTCGATTCGCTGCCCGATCCATCCGTGGCCACCGCCATCGGCGCCTTGGCGCTGGCCGACCTGGCCGCGCGCGCCGGCATGCGCTACAACCTCGGTGGCTACCGGCGCATCTCGCTGTTCGTCGACGAGGTGTCGAACGTCATCAACCAGCCGCTGATCGAGATCCTCAACAAGGGCGCCGAGGGCGGCATCTTCACCACCTGTGCGATGCAGACGCTGGCCGACCTGGCCAAACGCCTGGGCAGCGAAGACGCCGCACGCATGGCGCTGGGCAACCTCAATAACCTGATCGCGCTGCGCTCGAAAGACCGCCCGACGCAGGACTTCGTGGTCGAGACCTTCGGCAAGACTGCGATCCACACCATGCGCGTGGGGCTGAGCAGCGGCGCCGATGCTCACCTGGGCGACTTCTCGTCGAGCTACTCGACGCAGCTCACCGAGAGCTTCGAGGAGATGGTGCCGGCCGACGTGCTGGGCAAGCTGCCGAACCTGCAGTACTTTGCGTCGGTCTCCGGAGGCCGCATCATCAAGGGGCGGTTTCCGATCCTCGATCCTGACCCACCAGTTGCGACAGGCACGCCAGCGCCCAGGCCGAAGGCAACAACATGATCCGCGCCGTCGCGGTGATCTCGCTAGTCAGCCTGCTGGTTCTGGTGCTCTACTTGCCTTCGGCCCACCCGCCCGAGCGCTTCCTGGTGCAGTTGCGCACCGAGCACCAGGCCAGTTTGGAGTTCTGGGGCGCCGCTCCTGCCCTGCGCATCTTGTCGCGCGCGCTAAGCGTGCAGGACTCCGCGCGCCAGGCCACGCCTGTTCCATCGGCCGGCGACGCGCCACAGGCCAACGCGGTGGACGGGGCCGTGGCACACGAGATGGCCTCCGTGAACCAGCGGCTGTTCAACAACGCCTACTTCCGCTCGATCGACGCGCTGGTGCTGCTGGCCGCCTTCCGTCTCGCGACATTGCTGGAGTGGCTGCCCTGGCTGCTGGCATTCGCCGCCGCCGTTCTCGTGGACGGCTACGTCGTCCGGCTGATCAAGTCCAAGGAGTTTCGGCAGCACGACCCAGAGATGTTCGCGCTGTACGCCTGCACGGCCATCGTCACGGCCTGCGCGACCGTGGTGGGGTTCGTGGTGCCGGTCACCGTGCATCCACTGGTGATGCCCTGCGTGCCGCTGCTGGTCAGTCTGCTGCTCAGCCGGGCAGTGGGGAGTTTTCACCGCCGGGGGTAGCGTCTCAGGGACGTCATCAACTCGATTGATTCTTGGAATGTCCTGCACGACAGTCGTTTGCAGTGACCGCTTCGAGGCGGTCTGACGCTCGCGGCGAATCTCAGGTCTCGACCCCAAACCGGAAGTAGCCAGGATCGATTGGGACGCTCGGAAGCGGACGCTCAATGTTTGGCCGGGGCGAGGCGTCTTGAGCGTCATCTTCCGAAACGCTCACTATCATCAGCCTCTGTTACCCACCAATCTGCGCCGTGTCCATCGCCCTCTTCCGCCCGCAAGTAGATCCTTCGCGCCAGCACCCAATCTTCCGCAAGATGCTTGAAGACCAGTACGGGCCTGAACGCGCCGTACTGATCGAATGGGCTCAGGGATTCGAGGACCGGGACGGCAAGTTTGTCCAAGAGTTCCAGATGACTTTCGAGTCAAGTATGTGGGAGCTTTACCTGAATGCCGCGTTGAAACCTTGGGGCCTCATGCCCGACATGTCGTTCAGTTCCCCTGACTTTGTCATCACGCACCCAACTAAACTCGCCATCGAGGCCACCATCGCCGCGCCTGCTCAGGGCGGCAAATCGGCGTTCGGCTACGACATCAACGACATCCCGAGCGACTTCTCGAAGTTCAACGCTGATGCGGCGGTGCGAATCTGCAACAGCTTTGACGCCAAGGTGCGTCGCTATCGAAAGTACTACTCGACGATGCCTCACGTGGCGGGCACGCCGTTTGTTGTCGCCATAGCCGCCTTCGACCGTCCCCTCGCGCATTTCGCCGCCAGCCGCCCGGTCATTGCTGCGATGTACGGCCTCTATCACGACGAAGCGGCGACACCACGTGATGCGGACCGAGTCACGAGCTACAACGTCGTTACTGCAGCAAAAACGGAGGTTGTGGACATCCCGGTGGGCTTGTTCTGTGACAACACCTACGCGGACGTTTCGGCAGTCATTTACAGCTCCTTGGCCACGTGGGGGAAGATCCGCGCGTTGGCCGACAACCCCGCGGCGCACACGATTTATAGGACCTTCCATCCGCAGGAAGGCAGCCTCTTTCCCGAGGTTCGGACGAGCCCCAAAAGCGAGTACCACGAGGACCTGATGGACGGACTGTGGGTATTGCATAACCCGTTCGCCAAGCGCCCAATTGCGGATGGCGCTCTATCTCATCCTCGAGTCGCCGAGGTACACGTGGCACCGGACGGGGAGCTTCTGATCACCGCTCCGGACGATCTTCTCTTGTTGCGAACCCTCTTTTCCGTAACGCCCCGCCGCGGGTGAGCCAGAAGCGAGCCTTCAGCCCCTGGACCGGGCGTGTTCCATGCTGGACAACATCCCCTTAAGTGGACACGATCCTTGCCGCTGCACCCGCCGGCTTCAAGACGGGTTCACCGCGCGCTTACGCCGCAATCGCAGGTCGACGCGGGGCGACTGACATTGATCCGTTTCGACGACCTCATCCAGAGAAGACCTCGCGGTGATGGTTCAGAAAGTCATCGAGATTGGGGGACTTCTCATAGCTGGTCACGTGCAGAATCGCCCTGATGCTGCGCGCAAAGAAGTAGTTCGAGATGCGCAGCCAGACTGCGATCAAGTCTCTGTTGTGCTCCGAATCGCCATACGTCTCCGCAGCTGGTCGCAGCCACAGCGCGGGAGGCACCGAATGCACGTAGGTCGAGAGGTCGGCAACGACTCCACCAACAAAGTCCGCGTGCCGGGCACAAGCCGCAATCAGGCGTTCGGCCCTGGTCTTGTAGAAGATGGACTCTCCTGACTTCAGCCTGGCCATTCGTTTCTCGTAGAGCGGCGACTGCTGGATCCTGGCCCAATAGGTCGACTGTGCATCGGGAAAGAACTGCTGGGCCTTGGCTGCATCGACGGCGCGCTGCACATGAGCAATGCGCGCGGCCATATAGTGACCAAGGAGTTGCCTGTTGAGATGGCGCTCGTCGGTGGACTGCCCTTCGCCCAGCATCATGTCGATCACGTCGTGCGTGTCCACGACATTGCGTACAAGCGTGGCAAGAGACCGCATGTCGACTGCCTCGGCAGTTTTGGCCGCAGGCGGAAGCAGCTTGTAGATCGACACGACCGTGGTCTGCATCGTCTGCGAAAGGATTACCGTGGCCCAGTCAACAAACCTCTCGCTGCCGAAGTCCGCTTGCAGCCTGTCGACATAGGGCGCGAACGCGTTTGCCCCAAGGAACAGCGCTGCAGCTTGTCCAGGTAGGTTGTCGGTCTGAGCCGATTTGTTGTCATCAGGTTGGGACATGATTGGCTGGGATTGATTGGCTTTCCGTCCGCGCCTCTATCGAGGAGTCGCTGATCGCGGTGAGTTCGATCGCTTCCTGTACAGATCATCCGGACAGCCCGTGGAGCCCATGCCCCTCGGCCAGACGGCGAGTTTCTACACGAATGAGATGGAAATGTTCTGCCGCATCTTCTCTACGGAGTTTGCCGAGCTGGGCACAACCTCAGTTCAGGCGGGGCGACGGGGGTTGTGAGTACGCCTCGCTGTCGGCATAGTGTCGGGACTCTGTATGGCTGCACTACTCAGGAAGGATCTCTCCCGCATCAGCAGGGCTGTGCAGGTACTCTTTTCGATGAAGGGAATCCTACGCGCCGACGAGTGGAAGTCTCTGCCGCCAAGGCAACTCCTCAGCCGCGAACTTCGGCTACACGATAACCGATCGGTGTTCATGAGTGACGCAGCCTATGAGTCGCTTCGGACCATTGTCAGCATCATTCACGCGGCCGACGTCTTCGAGGACAACGCCGAGTTCTCGGACGTCTGGTCGGCATGCCGTGCCGTGGTTCAGGGGTGCCTGGCCAATGGAGTGATGCCAGAGAACGGCGCAGAGCTTGTTGCGATGACGACGGAAAAGGTAAATCCACAGATCGACGAGTTCACCTTCGTCGTGCCGCTCGAGGGCGTGACGCTTGAGCTCGAGGTCTTGCGTTTCGGAGTTGTATCCATTGTCCCGTCGACTGCGGACTGGCTGTTAGCCAATGCGCGAAAGCCAACTGAAGATCTCGCAAAGGGCCTTGCTCTGTCGATGAAGGCACCGTGCTGGCTCGTGGGCAGCGTGAGGGGCACATACAAAGCGGCTGAACGCAAGATCGAACTGCTTGCTCGCCTGACCGCGGGACTACTCGGAATTCTTGCAGCGGCGACGTACGAGGGCGGAGCCGAGGGGTTCCGGATTCGCGCGGTGATGGTTCCCGAGGATGGCACCCGCTCGGGAACGACTTTGGCTGTGTGGAGCAAGACCATCCAGGAACTCTCCTTTGCGAGGCGCATGGCAGCCGGTCAGCCATTTCCGCTCGACGAGACCTTCCTGAAGAAGATGAACTCAGCTGACTCCGTGGTCTCTGATGCGATCGCGACAGTGCAGCGTCAACCTCGTAATGATTTGGAGGAGGCGATCGTCAAGGCCGTCTACTGGTACGCGGACGCGCACCTTGACTCGATTGAAGTCATGCGCTTTGTGAAGTTCTGGAGTTGCATCGAGACCTTCTTTCCAGCACCGAAGAACATCACGAAAACCGTCTGCTTGGGCGCGACGGCAGTTCTTGTTTATGGCCCGCTCAGGAGCATTCCGCTCGCTGACTACCAAGCGACAAAAACGCGTTTGACAGCGCTCTACGGACTTCGCTCTGGGGCGGTCCACCACGCCAAGCATGACCATGTCTCGTCGCGCGACATCGAAGAACTGAGCCAGTGGGCCGCGTGGCTGGTCTTGAATGTGGTAGCACTGAACAAACGCGGCGTGTCCGAGCGAAGCACGCTCCTGGAAGAATGCCAACGCCTAGACAACATCGAGACGAGGGCGCCTAGCGACCCACGTAGCTCGAAGCCGATTCCTCCCTCGGCGGGCACGAACGATGCCAGCTGGTGACATCGGAATTGAAGGTCTCTCCGAGCCCCGCGAAGGACCGCTCATGGCCGAAATCGCCACCGGCGAGCATCAGCTGCCGGTAGCATCCATGTTGCACTGAAAAAGTTCGCCAACTACGTGTCGCCGTGCCCGCTGCCCGTGGGCCTATTGAAGCGCATGCAGGTTAACGATTGGTCTCCCCGGCAGTCTGTCCACCAGGCACCGGCGGCACTCACGGTGGAGTGTCCCAGCGCACGCCAAGATGGGACCACCGGACCACCTGCACAGGGCAGATATCCTTCCCGCATGAACCAACCCGCCCTCTCCGCCTTCATCTGGTCGGTTGCCGACCTGCTGCGCGGCGACTACAAGCAATCCGAGTACGGCAAGGTCATCCTGCCCTTCACCGTGCTGCGCCGGCTCGACTGCGTGCTCGAAGCCACCAAGCCCGCCGTGCTCGCCGAGCTGTCCAGGCGCCAGAAGCTCGGCGTCAACCCCGAGCCCTTCCTGCTGCGCGTCAGCGGCCAAACTTTCTTCAACACCTCGCCGCTGGATGTGAAGAAGCTGATCGGCGATGCCGACCACATCAAGGAAAACCTCTACGCCTACATCCAGGCCTTTTCGCCGGCCGTGCGCGACATCTTCGAGTGCTTCGACTTCTACGTGCAGATCGAGCGCCTGTCCAAGGCCGGCCTGCTTTACCAGGTGACCGAGCGCTTTGCACAGGTGGACCTGCACCCCACCAAAGTCGGCAACCCGAAGATGGGCCTCGTCTTCGAGGAGCTGATCCGCAAGTTCGCGGAAATCAGCAACGAAACGGCCGGGGAACACTTCACGCCGCGCGAGGTGATCCGCCTAATGGTGGACCTGCTGTTCGTGGAGGACAACGATGCGCTGAGCAAGCCCGGCGTGGTCCGCACGATGTACGACCCGACCGGGGGTACCGGCGGCATGCTGTCGGTGGCTGCGGAGTACCTGGCGGAGTTGAACCCCAAGGCACGGCTGGCCTTGTTCGGGCAGGAACTCAACCCCGAGTCCTACGCCATCTGCAAGGCCGACATGCTGATCCGCGGCCAGGACATCAGCCACATCGTGCTCGGCAACACCTTGTCCGATGACGGCCTGCTGGGCAAGCTGTTCGACTACATGCTCTCGAATCCGCCTTTCGGCGTCGAGTGGAAGAAGATCGAGAAGGCGATCCGCGATGAGTACGAAAAGCTCGGCTACAGCGGGCGCTTCGGCCCCGGTCTGCCGCGGGTGTCGGACGGTTCGCTGCTGTTCCTGCTGCACCTGCTTAGCAAGATGCGCCCGGCCGCTGACGGCGGCAGCCGCTTCGGCATCGTGCTCAACGGCTCGCCGCTCTTCACCGGCGGTGCCGGCAGCGGCGAAAGCGAGATCCGCCGCTACGTGCTGGAGAACGACCTGGTCGAGGCCATCATCGGCCTGCCCACCGACATGTTCTACAACACCGGCATCGCCACCTATGTGTGGGTGCTGAGCAACCGCAAGCAGGCGCAGCGCAAGGGCAAGGTGCAGCTCATCGACGCCAGCAGCTTTTGGCAAAAGATGCGCAAGAGCCTGGGCTCCAAGCGCAAGGAAATGAGCGAGGCGCACATTGCCACCGTCACGCGCCTGTTCGGCGGCTTCGTCGAGGCCGAGTTGCTGACACTGATCGACGCGCATGGCAAGCTGGTCAGCACCGAGGTCGTCACTGCGGGTTCGCCACTGCCCGCGCCGCCAGCCGGTGGCAAGATCAAGCGAGCGCCGCTGTCGCGCATCTTCCGCAGCGAAGACTTCGGGTATAGGACCATCACGGTGCAGCGCCCGCTGCGTGACGCCGGCGGCAAGCCGGTGCTCGCAGAGAGGGGAAAGCAGAAAGGCAAACTTCAACCCGACGCCGCGCTGCGCGACACCGAAAACGTGCCACTGTCCGAAGACGTGCAGCGCTTCTTCGAGCGTGAGGTCAGACCGCATGCGCCCGACGCGTGGATCGACCCGGACAAGACCAAGGTCGGCTACGAAATCCCGTTCAACCGGATCTTCTACGTCTTCGAGCCGCCGCGACCATTGGCCGAAATCGATGCCGAGTTGCTGCAAATGTCAGGCCGAATACTGACTCTGCTCTCGCCGCAGAGCCGCGACCGGGCGATAGCAAACGCCGTGACGAAAGGGCTGAACCCAGCCGCACCAATGAAGGATTCCGGGGTCGAGTGGCTTGGCCAGGTGCCGAGACATTGGAATGTACAACCCCTCAAGCACGTTGCTACCTTCCGCAGCGGAGGTACCCCGGACAAGGGCAAGCTGGAGTACTGGGATGGCGAGGTGCCATGGGCTTCGGCCAAAGATCTCAAAGTCGACGACCTGTTCGACACATCGGACCACATCACACACGAAGCCCTGGAAGTCGGCGCGGCCTCGCTCGTTCCGGCTGGATCGGTGCTCGTTGTTGTCCGCGGAATGATCCTGGCGCGCATGTTTCCCGTAACCACGGCAAGAATGCCGATGGCGATCAATCAGGATTTGAAAGCGGTGACTGCCCGACCGCATGCCGACGGTGAGTATCTGGCATGGCTGCTGCGCGCCTCCGCGGCGGAATCGTTGAGTCGCCTCGACGAAGCGGGCCACGGAACCAAGGCGCTTCGCATGGACGCGTGGGGTGACATTCGGGTACCCGTGCCCCCACTGGCAGAACAAAGGGCGACTTGATTAGCGACCAACCTCAGCGGCACGAATGAAGTGCGCCGGAGCTGGAGTTGAAACGCAGGCAGCGCGCAGCAGGCGAGCCAAGATGGAGTGCAGATTGAATCGACGGTTGAACCGATACTGGGCCTCTGCGAGGTAGCGATGAGCGTACTTGGCGAAGTCAAAGGCGTGATACGTGCCACCCAGGGACCGCTTGAGGTTGCCCAGGAAGGTGTTGACCGCCTTGAACTGATGCAGCTTGGTGCTGGCCTTGCCGCCGCCGGTGACGATGCGCTCATGCTCGGCGCCGACCATCTGCACCGCGCCGAAGCACCACAGGCCGTCGGAGACCACGCTGGCCGAGGGCGCGATCGAGCGCGCGGCAAAGGTCGCCACCTCCTCGTGCGTGAACGGCTGCTGGCGCAGGCACACGAACTGCGGCTGGCCGTCGGGCGTGGTTTGCACGGCGGCGACGAAGGGCACCTTGTTCTCCGAACCGCGCCCGGGCTTGCCCCCCGAGCGCTCGCCGCCCAGGTAGGCGTCGTCGATCTCCACCCGACCGTCGAGCAGCCGGTCGTCTTCGCGAACGCGCATGACCTCCATCAGCTTGTGCTTGATGAGCCAGGCGGTCTTGTAGCAAACGCCCAGGTGGCGCATGAGTTCGAGCGCAGCGACGTTGTTCTTGGACTGGGTCAGCAGGTGCATGGCCAGAAACCAGCGCGACAGCCCCAGCTTGGTGGCCTCGAAGATCGTGCCGGCGATGACGCTGCATTGGTGGCGGCAGGCCGTGCACTGAAAGTACAGGCGGCCCTGGCGCCGAAACGAACTGCTGTGGCCACAGCCGCACGCCGGGCAGGCAAAACCCGACGGCCAGCGCGACTCGATCAGCGCCGCCTCGCACTTGTCATCACTGCCGTAGCGGTTCATGAACTCGGCCATCGAAAGTCCAGGTTGAAACTGCACTCGGTTCATCGTCATGGTTCACCTCCAGTCGTGGTGAACCCATCATTCGCCCTCAGTGGCTCACCAGGTGAGCCTGCTGAGGTTCGTCACTAATCAGGAAGGGCGATTGCAGACTACTTGCGAGGAACTTGTTCAGCGATGGATGCCGGCCTTGGCGACATGCAGCGTGGCATCGCTCTGCTGCAGGAACGTCGCACCGCCATTGTCTCCGCCGCCGTCACCGGCCAGATCGATGTGAGAGGGGCCGAAGCTGTCGAATCAGGCCCTGGATCGCGCCTCTTACAACACGATTGATCGTACGGTTTACAATGCGCTGATTTGAACACAGGACGTACGCACCATGGCCCACATCACCGCCAACGACCTGAAGACCCGCGGCATCGCTGCCATCGAAGCTTCGCTCAGCGAGGGCCGTACCGAGGCCGTGGTGTCCGTGCGCGGTGCCGATCGCTACGTGGTGATGGAAGTTGCCCACTATCAGCACCTGCGCGAATGTGAACTCGAGGCGGCGGTGGCCGAGAGTCGGGCCGATATTGACGCCGGCCGCTTCGTGGTCGAATCTCCGGCCCAGCATGTGGCCCGGTTGCAAGCCATGATCAGCAGCGAGACCAAGACCGGTACGGCGCCCCCGCCAGCAACCAAGACAAGGGCACGCAGACCATCCGCCAAAGCACCGAGCAAGGTGGCCAAACGCCCGGGGCACTGATCGGGCGGTCGCCATTTCGAGCGCTCGGTCGTGGCCTACAAGATCATCTTCACCGAGCGCTACAACCGCATTGCCGCGCGCTTCCTGCAGCGGCACCCGGACATGGCCCGCGCCTATGTCAAAACCCTGACCCTGTTGGAGCTGAATCCGCATCACCCATCGCTCCGCCTGCATGCCCTGGGCGGGCGGCTTGCGGGGGTGCATTCGGTCTCCATCAATCTCTCGTACCGGATCACGCTGCACCTGCTGATCTCGAAACAGGAGATCGTGCCGCTCAACGTGGGCGATCATGATGCGGTGTATTGATCGAATCAAATGCCTCAGAGGGAGCGGCCGTGACTGACAGCATTACTGTTGATGATTTCAGCCGCGACCCGGATTCATTGATCGACCGTGCGTCTGGGCGCCACCGCGGCCCCGTCATCGCCAAGAACGGCAGGGAGGTCGGCGACGAGTGGCGCTCGGCAGGACGCCTGCCATGACGCTTCAGCGCGAAATCCACTTCGAAGACGAAATCTGCGCCGACCTGGCCGCCGCCGGGTGGCTGCATACCGAAGGCGACGCCGCCACATACGACCGCACCCGCGCCCTCTTCCCCGCCGACGTGCTGGCCTGGGTGCGGGCCACGCAGCCCGCCGCTTGGGCGGCGTTGAGCAAGAACTACGGCGCCGCCGCCGAAGCCACCCTGCTCGACCGCCTGCGCAAGAGCCTGGACGACCGGGGCACGCTGGACGTGTTGCGCCACGGCGTCGAGCTGCTGGGCCTGCGCCACCCGGTCGCGCTGGCGCAGTTCAAGCCGGCGCTGGCGATGAACCCCGACACGCTGGCGCGCTATGCGGCCAACCGGCTGCGCGTGGTGCGCCAGGTGCGCTACTCGCTGCACAACGAGAACGCCATCGACCTGGTGCTGTTTCTCAACGGTGTGCCGGTGGCCACCGCCGAGCTGAAGAGCGACTTCACGCAGAGCGTGGACGACGCGGTGGACCAGTACCGGTTCGACCGCGAGCCCGACACCCGCTCGGCCAGTGGGCGAAGCATGGAGCCGCTGCTGGGCTTTCCGTCGGGCGCGCTGGTTCACTTTGCCGTGAGCCATCACGAGGTGCGCATGACCACGCGGCTGGCCGGGGCGGGCACGTCCTTCCTGCCCTTCAACCTGGGTGACGACGGTGCCGCCGGCAACCCGCCCAACCCCGACGGCCACCGCACTGCGTACCTCTGGCGCGAGGTGTGGGCGCGCGACAGTTGGCTCGAGATCATCGGCCGCTACATGGTGGCGCAGCGCGACGACAAGAAGCGCATCAAGACGATCATCTTTCCGCGCTACCACCAGCTCGATTCCACGCGGTGCGTGCTGGTAGCGGTCTTGCGCGACGGGCCGGGAGGCAAGTACCTGATCCAGCATTCGGCCGGCTCGGGCAAGACCAACTCCATCGCCTGGAGCGCGCATTTCCTGGCCGACCTGCACGATGCGCAGCACCGCAAGCTGTTCGACACCGTGCTGGTGGTCAGCGACCGCACGGTGCTCGACTCGCAACTTCGGGACGCGATATTCGACTTCGAGCGCACTGCCGGCGTGGTGGCCACGATCAAGGGCGATGCCGGCAGCAAGAGCGGCGAGCTGGCCGCCGCGCTGTCGGGCGGCAAGAAGATCGTGGTGTGCACCATCCAGACCTTTCCCTTTGCGTTGAAGGCGGTGCAGGAACTGGCCGCCACGCAGGGTAAGCGCTTTGCGGTGATCGCCGACGAGGCGCACTCATCGCAGACCGGCGAGGCGGCGGCGCGGCTGAAGGAGGTGCTGTCAGCCGACGAGTTGCGCGAGCTGGCCGATGGGGGCGAGGTCAGCACCGAAGACCTGCTGGCCGCACAGATGACCGGCCGTGCGGCAGAGAGCGGCATCACCTACGTGGCCTACACCGCCACGCCGAAGGCCAAGACGCTGGAGCTGTTCGGCACGCGGCCAGACCCCTCGCGGCCGGCGGGGCCGGACAACCTGCCCGCCCCCTTCCATGTCTATTCGATGCGCCAGGCCATCGAAGAGGGCTTCATCCTCGACGTGCTGAAGAACTACACGCCGTACAAGCTGGCCTTCAGGCTGGCCCACGGTGGCCAGGAATACGACGAGAAGTCGGTCGAGCGCAGCGAGGCGCTCAAGGGAATCATGCGCTGGGTGAAGCTGCACCCGTACAACATCAGCCAGAAGGTGCAGGTGGTGGTGGAACACTACCGCGAGAGCGTGCAGCCCCTGCTCAACGGCCACGCCAAGGCGATGGTGGTGGTGAGCAGCCGGCAGGAGGTGGTGCGCTGGCAACTGGCCATCGACAAATACATCAAGGCGCAGGGCTACAAGATTGGCACGCTGGTCGCGTTCTCCGGCGAAGTGAACGACCCGACATCAGGCCCCGACCCGTTCACAGAAACCAGCGCGGCGCTGAACCCCAACCTGCGCGGCCGCGAGATGCGCGAGGCCTTCGGCACCGACGAGTACCAAATCCTGCTGGTGGCCAACAAGTTCCAGACCGGCTTCGACCAGCCGCTGCTGTGCGGCATGTACGTGGACAAGCGCCTGGCCGGCATCCAGGCGGTGCAGACACTGTCGCGCCTGAACCGGGCCTACCGCGGCGAACATGGCTTGAAGGACACCACCTACGTGGTCGACTTCGTGAACGACCCGCAGGAGGTGCTGCAGGCCTTCCAGACCTACTACGCCACCGCCACGCTGGCCGACGTGACGGACCCGCACCTGGTGTTCGACCTGCGCGCCAAGTTGGATGCAGCGGGCCACTACGACGAGTTCGAGGTGGATCGCGTGGTGACCGTGGAACTGAAGCCCAACGCGAAGCAGAGCGAACTGTCGGGCGCGCTGGAACCCGTGGTGTCGCGCCTGCTGCATCGCTACAAAGCGGCACAGGAGCGGCTGAAGGTGGCGCTGGCGCACAACGATGCAGCGGCGGCCGAGGCGGCACAGGGCGAGCTGAACGCGCTGGTGCTGTTCAAGGGCGACATGGGCGCCTTCCAGCGCATGTATGCCTTCCTGTCGCAGATCTTCGACTACGGCAACACGGCCGTCGAGAAGCGCTTCATCTTCTTCAAGCGGCTGCTGCCGTTGCTGGAGTTCGGCCGCGAGCGCGAAGGCATCGATCTGTCGAAGGTGGTGTTGACGCATCACACGCTGAAGGACAAAGGCCGGCAGGCGCTGGTGCTGCAAGGCGACAAGTACCCGACGCTGGGCCCGCTGACCGAAGCCGGCGGCGGCGAGGTGCGCGAGAAAGAGAAGGCCTACCTTGCCGACATCATCGAACGGGTGAACGACCTGTTCGAAGGCGAGTTGACCGACGACGACCGGCTCGTCTATGTGAACAACGTGATCAAGGGCAAGCTGCTCGAATCCGAGGTGCTGGCCGAACAGGCCGCGAACAACTCGAAGGAGCAGTTCGCCAACTCGCCGGACCTGAACAGCGAGCTGATGAGCGCCATCATCGATGCCTTTGCGGCTCACACGACGATGAGCAAGCAGGCGCTGGATTCACAGCGCGTGCGGGATGGGTTGAAGGACATCTTGCTGGGGCCAGCGATGTTGTATGAAGCGTTGAGGGGGCGTGGCGCGGAACCGACGAAGGGAGCGTAGATGGCCTCGTTCACCGAACGCGTCCTGATTCTTTGCAAGACCTACCCGTCACCGAGCGCGAAGTACGCCGAGACGTCGTGCGTGGCTGGTCTCACCCAAAGCGGTCGCCTCGTCCGCTTGTTCCCTGTCCCATTTCGCCTGGTGGCCGACGAGCAGCAGTTTCGAAAGTGGCAATGGATCGACGTCAGGCTCGAGAAGTCGTATGACGACCATCGGCCTGAGAGTCATCGAATTTTCATCGACACCATTTCGCGCGACGCTGAACCGATCAAGGCCGGAAAGAGGGGCTGGCCGCTGCGGATGGAGCTGTTGGGCAACCAGCGCATCTACAACAGCTTTGAAAACGTCGAACAGGCTAGGCAGGACAGCGGCATCACATTGGCCCTGTTCAAACCAACACGCATCACGTCGCTGGAAATCAAGGCGACGAAGAATGCGGACTGGACGGATGACGAGCGCGCGAAGCTGTTGCAGATGCAGCAGCAGAACAGCCTGTTCGATGCCGAGGAGGATCGAAGGCAAGTGCGCATGCTCGAGAAGATTCCGTTCGACTTCTACTACCACTTTGACTGTGAAGTGGACGGCCTGATCACGACGGGCAAGATCAAGCTGGTCGATTGGGAGGTCTGCGCGTTATATCGAAACGCTCGTCGTCAGCACGGGTCTGATTGGGAGCGCCCATTTCGCGACAAACTGGAACGCGAACTACCTTCGCGTGACCTGATGCTGCTACTGGGGACTATTCACCGATTCCCGGACCAGTGGCTCGCAGTCAGCTTGATCTACCCGCCTAGGCCACAGAGCGAAGACCCGAGTCAGACCACACTGTTTTAGCGCTCAAGTGCATGACTGACGGCCCGCCGGCCGCATGGGCCGCACGAGCCACGTAGGTCCGGTGGCACATGGTGTAGTCAGCTTCGAAGCAGACGAGGCACGCCCGAGTTGCCCGTGAAAGCTTGACCAGCTCGCGGACAGCGGCGTCTTGGGTCGCGAGGTATCTCAAGAAACCTTGCGAGTACCGCGACCAGGACCCGTCCGCCTTGTATCGATCGCGAATTGCCTTCGGGCAGCCCAGGGTCGGTGCATGAAGGTAGGCGATGCCGGCGCCACTAAGCGCCGCACTGAAGGCTAATTTGGAGAATCCGCGCTTCCGCGACAACGGCAGTTCGCGCACGTCCACGATCGTCTTGACCCCGGCTTCCCGGATACGCGCAATGAAGGCCTCGACGTCGAGTCCCTCGTAGCCGAATGTATAGAGATGCTGCGCAGATGCCATGGCGAGAATGATTTCGCCGGCGAGTTTAGCGTCAGCTCCACCTCACCCCTCTCAGCCCAGCTTCGGGTGAAGCTGCCGATCCCGAAACCCCCCTCACAAACCCCGCATTCCCGACGGCCCCGGCGCTCGCCCCCTCCTACCCTTCGGTCACGCGCTCAACAGAGCACCGCCCGCAGCCACCGACCCGAGGGAAGCGCCATGTTCACTGCCCTGCCCACCGCCCGCCAGGAACCATCCGTGCACGGTGCCGTTGAGGCAGAGCACCCGGACACCATCGAAACCCGCCTCTGGCTCGAAGAGCATGAGTGGCTCTACGGCCTGCTGCGCAGCGACGACAACGTCTCGCCGACCTTCCGATTCCCTGATCTCATCAGCGCCTGCGTGTCGCTGGTGTTCCTGCATGACGATGCCGCGCCGCGCATCTTTGACTTCCTCGGCACCCAACTCGTGCTGCGTTCGCCGCAAACGCCGCGCCGCCGCGAATCGATGTGGCGCCAGCAGTACGACCTGCTGTTGGCCCTGCAACGCTCGCCGGCCAATCGTCACCCCAACCCGAAGTTCCAACTCGACCAACTGACCACGGCTTGCGTCGCGCTGTGTCGGCAGTTCGACGAGGCGGACGCCCTCGTCCTGCGCCAAGCCCGGCTCAACATGGCCGACCGCTCTGCACGCTGGCGCCTGCCCCGCCCTGGCTGACTCGACTGTTGCCCGCGACCCGCACCACGACCTGACTTGACCCCGCCGGCACTACGCCCGGCTCACCCGAACCCGACCTTGACCGGATTTCCGGCCCCGACCTCGCTGCCCGCCTTGAGCCTTGCTTGCCGCGGGTGCTTTCGATGTCTCGCACTTTGCGACGGGTTGAGCCATGCGTCTGCTGCTCCTTGCCGGATGGGTTCTTTCGCTGTGCATGCCCGGTCATGCGCTGGCCTGCTGGGAGCAGGCTGCGCAACGCTACGGCATGGCGGCCGAACTGCTCTACGCCATCGCACGGGTCGAGTCCAACCTCGATCCGCAGGCGGTCAATCGCTCGCACCTTCAGCGCACTGGCACCTACGACATCGGGCTGATGCAGATCAACAGCTCGCACCTGGGCACGCTGGCGCGCCACGGCATCACCGAAGCCCAGCTGTACGACCCATGCACGAACATCCAGGTCGGCGCCTGGCTGCTGGCCGACACGTTCGCCCGGTACGGCGCCACCTGGGACGCCGTCGGCGCCTACAACGCCGCCTGCTCCCAGCTCAAGGGCTTGGCGTGCAGCGAGGCACGCTCACGCTATGCGTGGCAGGTTTATCGCAAGCTCCCGATGCAGGCATCGCCACCCGCAGGCGGAAGTGCCGTGCGAGGTCGCGGCGCCGCGCTGTCGCCTGCCGCCGGGCCGATCGTGCTCGCGGTTCGGGTGTCGCCATGAATCGCGTTGGCATTCGTCTGGTCGGCGGCCTGAGCCTGGCGGCGCTGAGCACGGCGTTCGCCTCGTCGTGCAGCCTGCCGCTACGCACGCTGTCGGCTCCGAGCCCGCCGGCCACTTACGCCGCGCCCGCGTTCGCGCCCACTGGACGAATCGCTCAGGTCGAGTTCGGCCGCCATGCAGCTTTCGCGCAGTGCGTGGCGCCCGCATGCCTCGTTGTCACACCGAAGACGCTCGCGATCGAGTTACGGCCCGCTCCCGCAACTTCGGCACCTATCAATCCCGTGTTGTCGCTGGCTGCTGGCGAAGCAATCGTCGCAAGCGGCCTCCCGCCCTCGCCTCCTGCGGCGCCCGACGTTGCATCGAACCCGGCACCAAATTCCGCACCCACCGCAGCGCTGTTGACGCGGCAGGTGATCGTGCATTTCGGGTTCGGCGAAGCGTCGTTGAGCGCGAGCGCGCGGACGCTGATCGACCAGTTCGCGGGGCAGTTGCCATCGGCGCGGCGCATCGCCATCAGCGGTCGCACCGACAGCGTCGGATCGCAGCAGAGCAACCAGGCCCTGGCCGTCGCCCGCGCAAACGCGGTGCGTGAGCACCTGCGCGCCCGGTACCCGCACCTGGCTCCTGCCGTAACGCTCGAGGCCCAGGGCGCGTGCTGCTTTGCGGCCTCGAACGAAACGCCCCAAGGCCGCGCGCTGAACCGCCGCGTCGAGGTCGTCTTCGAGCGCGACGTGGAGGACCTGTGATGAGCAACCTCCTGCCCTCGGCCTTCACGACCCGTCCTTACCCATTCCTACCCGATGCCACCTGGCCAGACCCGCTTCGTACCCGCCCAGCCCCAGCAGTCCGCCGGCCCCACCCGTCCGACGCACGGTGCCCACCCTCATCCGCCCGCCCAACGCTCAAACCATTCCTGGAGGACTTCATGAGCACCGCACTTCTCGATTCCCCGTCCACGTTCCGCGCCTCGGCCCGCAGGCCGATGGCTGTCGTCTCGCTGCTGGTGCTGCTCGCACTGGGCCTGT
>Ga0315271_10000925_pt1 | contig 17185 bp, 12 predicted proteins | sample C3_top_MG_FD_204664 | JGI IMG/M metagenome (GOLD analysis project Ga0315271, IMG submission 204664) | Sediment microbial communities from Yellowstone Lake, YNP, Wyoming, USA - C3_top | ecosystem: Environmental > Aquatic > Freshwater > Lake > Sediment | place: USA: Wyoming | collected 2017-08-01
GTCCGATGGTCGGGTAGACGCCCCCCCTGTCATCGAGCCCCGCGGCTATGCCGAGGCGGACGGTCAAGGGGAAGGAGTAGGCAAAGAGCAGGTCGAAACGGATCTCGGCGCCGACACCTGCGTGCAGTCCCTCCGCGCCGAAGGTCCCGTCGGTCCACGCCTCGCCGGCGTCCACGAAGAGCGCACCGTGGATGCGACGCAGGAAGAAGGGAGCGGAGACGCCGCCGCGGCCGACCTCAAGGAGCGGAAACCGGTATTCCAGGCCGGCGAGAACCGCCCGTTCGCCGCCGAAGGCGTTGGGCGGGTAGCCGCGCAGGAGCAGGGCCTGGTCGCCGGGGGAGTAATCGACGGCGCCGGGGGTGGACCCGCCGAGGCTGAAGTCGCCCTGCTGGGGCGGCCCGCCGGTGATCCCGCCGATGAAGAGGCGGGCCGCCAGCACGTGGCCGGGCGGCGGCAGCGCGAGGTATTCGTTCCAATCGAGGGAAGCAACGGTGAACGTGTACGCGCTGCCGAGACCCTCCTGGTAGTGTTCGAGCTGGATGTCGACCCGGCGGCCGTCCGCGGGACTGATCGAGAGCGGCTGGCTGTGGGCGTTGGAAAAGAACCAGGCGAGGCGCGTGGAGCCGAGCGGTCCGGTCGCAGGCAGCGGGCCGTCGTAACCCGGCCAGGGCGGCAGGGGGGTGAGACCGGAGAGTTCGCGGTAACGGTAGCCGATCGCGACCGCCTGCGAGGAGTCGAAACCGGGGAACGCAAGGCTGACGTCGGCTCCGACGGTGCGGACGCGCTCGCTGTAGTCCGCGCTGCCGCGGGCGTCCCGGAGCAGGCCGCGGTAGGTGCGGTCGAGGTCCGAAGATGCCAGGCGCAGCGCGGGGCGCAGGCCGTCGTAGGTGTAGTCCAGCACGTGCATCAGGCGGTCGCTCTGCGGTCCGTAAAGGGCGGTGAGCGCGTAGCGGTGGCGCTGCAGCGCGTCCTGTCCTCCCGTGACCAGCCCGAACAGCGTTCCGCTCGCGGGGCTGTACGCCGCCCACGGGAACCAGAGGCGGGGCAGGAGCGTGTCGAGAGCTGAGTAAGGGGTTGACGAAGAGCCGGTCGTTCCCGTCAGGGCTGCGGGGTCCTGACGCTGCGGACCTCCATCGTGCTCACTTCGTTCCGCCGCTGGAGACCTCCCCTCCGCGCCACCCCTGCGCCCGGCCAATGCATCATGACTGCTGGTTCCATCGAGAGTGCCAAGCTGATTCGTGACGTGATCGTCAACAAGGAGCGGCCCCACAGTCGGCTCGGATTCGTCTCCCTTGTCAGTAACCGATTCCTTGGCGGATGCTGGCGGGAAAGCGGTGGCGGTGTCCAGGTCCATTACCCGCAGGTCGTAACCGCGGGCGGTGTAATCGGTGAAGAGCAGACGGCGCCCGTCCGGCGAGGACGCCGGGGAGAAGGCGCCGCCGAGGACGTTCGTGACCTGCGTGACTTCGCCCGTCCCCGAGTCCCAGGTGAAAATGTTGAAGATTCCGGTGGTGTCCGAGGAGAAGGAGAGCTTGCGCCCGTCGGGGCTCCAGGCGGGGGCGCCGTCGAGGGCGCTCCCGTGCCCGACCCGCGCGCGCAGACGCCCGGCACGGTCGACGATGCGGATCTCGGTTTCGCCGCCCGGCATCCAGGCACTCACGGCGATGCTCAGGCCGTCGGGGCTCCAGCGCGGCTCGGCGAACTGGTCGGCGGAGGCATCGCCCAGCGGCTGCAGCCGACGTTCGGATCGCACGGGCAGCTGCTCGCCGAGATCCAGCAGCGCCAGGCGCGTCAAGCCGCGCGCGACGGTGACGAGCGCCAGCGTCCGGCCGTCGGGCGAGACGTCGGCATCGCGAGCGCGCAGGCCGCTGGTGATGCGGATCTCACGCTCGCGCGCGAAATCCCAGGCCCGGATATCATTGACCGTCGCGGCGCCTCGCAGGACGCTCGCCTTGGTGTAGTAGAGGCGGCGGCCATCGGGGCTCCAGGAGAGTGTCGTTCCGGAGGTGGTCGTCGAGAAGGCGTTTTTCACCAGGCGCCGTCGTCCGGATCCGTCGGCGTTCATGACCCAGATACCCGGGTAGCTGCGGCCGTCGGCGCGCAGCCACGCGATGCGGCGGCCGTCCGGCGACCAGGCCGCCGAGGCGTTGATGCGCCCGTCGGCGGTCAGAGCCGCCGACGGCGTCAGCCCGTGCGCCTTGACGGTGCGCTCCAGGTCCCGGCACCGCTGACGCAGTTCATCCGACCATTGCCGCCAGAGGTCGCGATACTCCTCGCCGAGGACCCTGCTGCCGGTGGACTCGACCAGAAAGGGAAGCGGCCGCCCCCCGTAGTCCCGGCTGAGCCCGGCTGTTTTTTCGCGGCCGAAGCGGCGGGCAAGAAAGCGCAGGAAGGATTCCCCGAAGAGATAGGGGACCTGCCCGGCGGGCCAGGCGTCCGGCAGGACCGCCATCTGGTCGAGAGTCGGGAACGGACCCTCGAGCGCGGCCATGCGCAGGATCATCGCGGACCCCGGCGAGCGCCCGCGCCCCCCGGCGGTCAGCTCGGTCTCCTCGAAGGTCGCCAACCCCTCGATCAGCCACTCGGGCTGGAGGGCGTTCGGGAAATACAAGCGCCCGAAGACCGAGCGCAGGGCCAGCGGGAAGCGCGCCGCCATGTCGAGCTGGAGGACGTGCGTGTACTCGTGCGTGATGACGAGGCGCAGCCAGTCGTCGTGACGCGTGGTGCCGAGGCCGAACTCCCCGAGCGGCGGGGTCGGCGTGATCATGATCTGGTTGTACGGGTAGGGGCTCGCCCAGCCGCTGGCCGCGTCGGAGTCGTCGGCGATGATCAGCTGCGTCCGCGCGCGGGGTTCCCAGCCGATGCGTGGCGCCAGGCGCGCGTGGGCATCCTCGGCGACCCGCGCGGCACGGCCGGCAAGCTCGTCGCAGCCCTCGTGGAAGTGGATCGCGAAGTGCGCCGTCTCGAGGGTGCGCCAACGGTGAACCGGATCGAACTTCGCGTGTGCGGAGACGGCTGCCAGCAGCGAGAGAAAAACGACCGGCACCGTTCGCATCCACCGCACGCATCGAGTATAGTTTAATCGGCGGAGGCCCGCCACGGTGGCCACGGCGCGCGTGCTGCCCGCTGTGCGCCTTGAGGGAAATACCAGGCCGGCGCTCGGGGGACCGGGACGCCGGTGCGGATCAAAAGGAGCGACAGGTGACGCTGCGACTGGATCGGGTTCCCCCTGCGGTGCGCGCCAAGGCCGCCCCCTTTCTCGAGGAGCTGGCGGGGAACGTCGGGCCGGGACTGCACTCGCTGCATCTGGTCGGCAGCGCCGTGACGCCCGACTGGAGCGAGGGGCGTTCGGACATCAACACGCTGCTGGTGCTGCGGGAGATGGACCTGGCGGTGCTAGGATCGATCGCGCCGCTGGGTCAACGCTTCAAGAAATCGGGGATCGCCCCGCCGCTCGTGATGGACCAGGCGTACGTCCGCTCGTCGCTCGACGTCTTCCCGATGGAGTTTCTCGAGATGCGGCTGATCCACGAGACGGTCCTCGGGGAGGACATCCTCGCCTCGATCGCGATCGACCGCGGCGACCTGCGCCACCAGTGCGAGCGCGAGATCAAGAGCCGCCTGGTCGGGCTGCGCCAGGCGTACCTGCGGTCGCTCGGCGAGCCCAAGGCGCTCGCCGAAGCGCTGGTCAGCTTCCTCTCCGGTTACCAGCCGCTGGCGCGCGGCATCCTCGTGGTGCTCGGCCAGGAGCCGCCGCGGCGGCGCGTGGAGGCGTTCGCGGCTCTTGAGGCAATCGTCGGCCCGGACGCCGGCGTGTTCCTCGAGATGCTCGCGCTGAAGGAGGGCCGGGAAAAACCGGGCGCGGCGCGGGTGCGTGACCTGTTCGAGCGCTGTCACCAGGCCACGGAGCGGCTCGGGCGCATGGTCGACGAGCATGCGGCTTAGAGCGCTCGGCGGGGCGCTGCTCGTTTCGCTGCTGGCCCTCGCCGCGCCCGTCGTGGCGGTTGGGCCGCCTGTCCCGGCCTCGCCGCCGGACTACGTGGTCGATCTGGCCGGCGTCATCGACGACGGCGTCGAGGCCCGCACGAACGCTTTGCTGCGCGAACTGGAGGAGCGGACGACGGCGCAGGTGATCGTGCTGACGCTGCCCACGCTCGACGGCGAGTCGCTCGAGGCCTTTTCGATCGACCTGGCGCACAACCGCTGGAAGCTCGGCCAGAAGGGGAAGGACAACGGCGTCCTGCTCACGCTCGCGCTGCAGGAGCGTAAATACCGCATCGAGGTCGGCTACGGGCTGGAGGGCGTGCTCCCGGACAGCCTCGTCGGCAGTCTCGGCCGGGAGGTGCTCGTCCCGGCTTTCCGCGCCGGGGACTTCGGCGGCGGGATTGCGGCGATGGCCGGGGAGCTGGCGACGCGCATCGCGGCGGCCTCCGGGGTGACGCTGTCGGCCGCCCCCCCCGTCGCGGTTCGCCGGCCGGGGCGACCGGCGGGGGAGCCGAGTCCCCTGGCCAAGGGGCTCGCGCTGCTGGCCGTCGTGATCTTCGTCTATCTGCTCGTGCGCCACCCGCAGTTGTTGATGCTGATGCTGCTCTCCTCCCGGGGAGGGTCCCGCGACTCCTGGGGGGGCGGCGGCGGGGGCTTCGGCGGCGGTGGCGGTGGCGGATTCGGGGGAGGCGGCTCCTCCGGGTCCTGGTGAGTTCGCAGGAGGTCCGCAGCGGCAGGGCCCCGCAGCCTGCACGGGAACCGGACGTCCCTTGACACCGGGGCAGCAGGATTGTTTGACGGGGAATCGGTATAATCGCGTCTTGAAAATCGAGATCGCAGATTCGGGGTCATAGGCAAGGAGGCCTGCGCATGAGCAAGGGTTTGAAAGCGGCACTGATCATCGGCGGCGTCGTTCTGTTCTTCGGCGCCTGGCTCGTCTCCTGGGGCATCAGCGGCTACAACGGCGTCATCAAGATGGACGAGGCCGTCAAGGGGCAGTGGGCCCAGGTCGAGAACCAGCTCAAGCGCCGGTACGACCTGATCCCGAACCTCGTGGAGACCGTCAAGGGCTTCGCCACCCACGAGAAGGAGATCTTCACGAACATCGCCGAGGCGCGCACCAAGTATTTCGCCGCCCAGAGTGTCGGCGACAAGGTGGCCGCCTCCAAGGGGCTCGAAGGCGCCCTCTCCCGCCTGCTGATGCTGCAGGAGAACTACCCGCAGCTCAAGGCCAACGAGAACTTCCTCAAGCTCCAGGATTCCCTCGAGGGCACCGAGAACCGGATCGCCGTCGAGCGGATGCGCTACAACGAGACGGTCAAGGCGCTCAACGCCTACGTGCGCGGCTTTCCGGGCAGCGTCTTCGCCGGGTTCGCCCACGTTCAGCAGGCGGTGTACTACGATCTGCCGGCCGGCCAGGAAGAGGCTCCGAAAGTCAACTTCGGGAGATGAGGATGCGCGGGTGCACTACCGCGGCGCCACCGCCGCGCCGGTCGTTCCGATGACGCCGAGGCACGTCGCGCTCGCCCGCGTCGGGGATCTGTTCGACAAGCTGGCCAGGCGGCCGGGGATCGACGAGATCGTCCCCTCGTTCGTCAAATTCCACCAGGAACTCCTGGCGGCGCGCGAAACGGGCGACGAGGACCGGATCGAGACCGCACTCGCGCGTCTCTATTGCGTCGTCCACGGCTCCGGCGGCGCCTACGCCGATGCGGAGCGGGCGGCGTTCGACAAGCTGGGCGGCTACTGGTGCCACGCGGGCGGGCTCGAGCCGTTGCACGTGGCCGCGCCCTTTTTCACGCCCGAAACGCGATTCGTCGACTACGGTGCCGGCAACGGCCTCCAGGGTCTGCTCTTCCAGCAGTTGTACCCCCACCGGCTGACGACGCTCGTCGAACTCGGCGGGCCGATGATCGAACAGGGGCGCCGGCTGCAGGCGCTGCTCGGGATTCCCGGGGAACGCGTCGAGTGGGTCCACGCGAACATCATGGATGTCCCCCCCGAGCGTTTCGACGTCATCTATCTTTACCGTCCGGTGCGTCCGGAAGGCGAGGGGCGGGCTTTTTACCAGATGTTCGCCCGGGAGGTGGCGAAGGTCGGCCACCCGGTGACGATCGTCAGCGTCGCGGACTGCCTGCGGGATTTCCTGCCGCCCGCCTTTCGCGTGATCCACGGTGACGGCCAGATCACCTGCTTCACCAACCACCCTGCGGCGTGAGGCCGGTGGAGGTCCGCTGCGACAGGACCTCGCAGCCCGCACTGGTTCTTGCGCTGCTTCTCGGTGCTCTGGTCCGCATCGCCTACCTCGCCCTGACCGAGCTTCCCCGCTTCGACCCGTGGCGGCACCTCAAACTCGTCGAGAACATCCGCGCCGGGCACGGTTTCACCCTCTTCGACGGACAGCCCTACCTCTGGCACCACCCCGCGTGGTACTACCTCAGCGCGGCCCTGCCCGCCCGGGTCGGCGGCCAGTGGCTCGCCGGTGCGCTGTCGCTGCTGTCGGTTGCGCTGGTTTGGCGGTGGTTGCGCGCGACGCATCCCGACTCGCCCTGGGCCGCCGGCGCCGCGGCGCTGCTGATGGCGCTCTTCGGCCCCCTGGTGTCGTTCACCTGCCAGATGGGGCCGGAGAGTTTTTCGCTCGCGCTGGTGCTCGCGGCACTGGTCCTGGTCTGCATCCGGCCCGGACTCTTCGCGGCTGCGGGGGCCGGGGCGCTGTTCGGCCTCGCCGTCGCGGCGCGGCTCAATTTCGCGCTCAATGGGTTTCTCTTCCTGCCGTTTCTCGCGACGCGGCGCCGCGCGTTCATCTGGGCCGCCGGCGCCGCAGTCCCGCTCGGGGCCTCCTGGTGGCGCAACCATCAGGTCATCGCCTCGTACCCCTGGATCTTCACCTGGGACGGGCTGGCCACGCGTTCAGCCGGTTTCAACGCGCTCTCGACGCTGGTCATCCAGCTGCACCCGGCCGTGCGCGAGGGGTTGCACCGCCTGCATTCTCACCTGGCGCCGGTGCCGCTGTGGTTTCGCGGTCCCGAGGGGATCGCCTGGAGGCCGCTGCTGTTTCTGCTGATCGCGGCCGCCTGCCTGGTCGCCAGCCGCCGTCGTGAACTGGCGCTGGCGGGGTTCACGGCCGCCGGCGCCTTCCTGTTTCTCGACCGGAGCCTCTCCGCGAATTTCTTCCGGGTCTGGCTCGGCGTCTTCCCGGTCCTGATCGCGGCGGTGGCGATCGCCGCGGACCGGGTGCGTTCCCGCGGCGGGGGGCGAAGCCGCGTGCCGCGGCTCCTCGCCGCCGGCCTCGTGGCGCTGGTTGTCGCCTGCGGGGTCGGCGAGCTGCTCCCGCAGGCGATGTACCCGATCGAGGCCGTGACGCCGCCGGCGGAGCTGCTCACCGAGGACGCCTACCTCGTCAACAGCGGCTTTTACCACCCGGAGGCCGCGGCCTGGCGCTACCCCGAAAAGCGATTTGTCGGTCTCCCGCTGGACCCCGGCGAGGTGGATGACTTCCTTCGCGCCTTCCCCGGGTACCGCGCGGTGCTGTGGCATACTGGCGGGGTGCAGGACGACGTGGCGCGCTACCTGATCAAGAGCAAAGGGTATGCCGTCGCGCGCAAAGCCGCCAACACCGCGGGTCTGGGCTATGCGGTGCTGCTGCCGCGGCCGGCCAAGTAGACCTCGAGCTGGATCGATGCCCGACCCGGTCGCGCCGAGGCAGCCTCGGGAGCTCAAGGCCGGCAGAGCGTATCCAGCGGTAGTCTTCAGCGTCGCCTTCGTCCTGCGGGCGATCTCCCTCGCGCTGTTTCTCCAAACCCCGTACGCGCTGTACCCGGTTCTCGACGCCCGGCGTTTCTACGAGTGGGCGCTGGAGATCCTGGCGGGGACCCCGGCGCCGGGCCCGTTCCTCTACGAGCCGCTCTACGCCTACCTGCAGGTCGCGATCTACGCGCTGAAGGGCATAGATTTCCACAACCTTCTCGTTTTTCAGATGGTCGCCGGATCACTTGGCGCCGTGCTGGCATACGTCATCCTGCGGGGACACCTGCCGCCGCGCTGGTCCATGGCCGGAGCCCTGGCGTACGCCGCGTACCCGGTCACGCTGCTCGCGGACACCCTGCCGATCAAGGAGTCGATCGCGACGGTCCTGCTGCTCGCCGCGCTGCTGCTGCTGCAGCGGCACGCGCGCTCGGGGCGCGTGCAGACGCTCTTTCTCGCCGGCCTGGTGCTCGGCCTGGTCCTGCTCGTGCGGGAGAACCTGCTGGCGCTCGCGCCCTTTCTGCTGCTTTTCCTGTTCGCGGTCGGCGGCGGGGTTGCGGTCGCCGCGCGCCGGGCGGGCGTGCTCCTGCTGGGGATCGCGCTGGCGGTGCTCCCCGTGACGGCCCGCAATTGCGTCGTGGGCGGGGATTGCGTCCTCGTCGCGGCCTCCGGCGGCTCGAATCTCTTCATGGCCTTCAACGACCGTTCGCGCGGCGATTCCTTCGTGCAGCCGGCGTTCGCCCGCAGCGGTCCGGCACGGCTGACCGAGGATTCGATCGTCGAGGCCGCGCGCCGCGCGGGCCGCCCGGTCACCGCGTCCGAGGCTTCGCGCTTCTGGTCAGGCGAGGCACTGCGGTACGTGCTCGATCACCCGGCTCGCACCGCGGGCCTGCTCGCGCAGCGGGCCTGGGTGTCGCTCGGGAACGACGAGATCTCCGGCAACTATCCGCACGAGTATTTTTCGCGCGTCAATCCGCTGATCGGTTTCAACCCGCTCGGATTCGGGCTCATCCTGGCCTTCGGCGCGGTGGGGTGGTGGTGCGCGCGCCGCGAGCGGGCGACGCTCCTCTTCCCGGCGGTGTTCTTCGGGACCTGGGTTTCGTTTCTCCCCTTCTGGACCCTGGATCGTTTTCGGCTGCCGATGGTCCTGCCGCTGATCGCCGGCTCGCTGTTCGCCGTCAGGGAATTGGCCCGCCGGCTGAGTCTGCGCGACATGCGGGGCGCCGGAGCGCTCCTGCTGGCCGTGGGGTTCGTGCTCGCCGTCGCGCTGCCCCCGCGGCTCGATGCGCGGCGCCGGGCGGAGATCGTCGGGCTGGCCTACGCCCGGGGGGCCGACCTGTATCTGCAGGCGGGCGACCTGACCAGGGCGGGGACCTATCTCGACGAGGCGCGACGCAGTCCGCACGCGCTCCCGGAGATCAGCCTGGTGGCCGCGCGGTACTTCGCCGCGGTCGGACGGCCGGAGGACGCCTTGCGCGAGCTGGCGGTGTTCCGGGCCCGGCGCCGCGATTTTGAGGACGCCGAGCTGCTCCAGGCGCGGCTGCTGGCGGCGCGCGGCGCGCGGACGGCGGCAATCGGGGTTCTCGAGGAGTATCTTGCCGCGTGGCCAGGGAGCGCCCGAGCCGTCCAGGCTCTCGCCGAGCTGCGGGAAGCGGCCCGCTAATAGGCGTGCTTGTTGACGAAGCCGCTCTTGAGCGTGAGCCAGAGGATCTTCAAATCGAAGGTCAAGGACCAGTTCTCGATGTAGTAGATGTCGTACTCGATCCGCTTCTCGATCGAGGTGTTGCCGCGCCAGCCGTTGACCTGGGCCCAGCCGGTGAGGCCGCACTTCACTTTGTGGCGCAGCATGTAGCGCGGGATCTTCTCGCGGAACTGGTCGACGAAGACCGGCCGCTCGGGCCGCGGGCCGACGAAGCTCATCTGCCCCTTGAGGATGTTGAACAGCTGCGGCAACTCGTCGAGGCTGGTGCGCCGCAGGAAGGACCCGACACGGGTGCGCCGCGGGTCGTGCCGGCTGGCCCAGACCGCGCCGGTCTCGGCCTCGGCGTCGACGCGCATCGAGCGGAACTTGAACATTTCGAAGAGGGTGCCGTCCAGGCTCATCCGTTCCTGCCGGTAGAGGATGGGGCCGGGGGAGGTGAGCTTGATCGCGAGGGCGATGAGGGCGAGCAGCGGCGCGAGGGCCACGAGACCGAGAAACGAAAAGACCAGGTCCCCGACCCGCTTGACCGGCGCGTACCAGCCGGAGAGCGGGGTCTCGGCGAGGTTGATCATCGGGATACCGTCCAGGCTCTCGAGGCCCGCGCGCAGCATGACGAACTGCAGGATGTCGGGGACGATCAGGATGTCGATCATCTCCTGCCCGATCAGGGCCAGGCCGCGCTCGAGGTCGGCGTGCGACTCGCGGGGAAGTGCGAAAAAGACCTGGGTGGCGTTGTGGGTCCGCACGAGCTCGGGGAGGTCATCGATCCGGCCGAGCACCCGGACGGGCGATTCGCCCGGCGCCGCGGCATTGTCGACGAACCCGGCCACCCGCAGCCCGAGCTGCGGCAGCTCCGCGATCTTCTGCGCCACGGTGCGCCCGAGCTCGCCGGCGCCGACGATGATCGCCTGGTTCACGTTGTAGCCGCGCGTGCGGCGCACCCGCACCGCGACGATGATCCCGGCGCGGCCGAGGCTGGCGATCAGGATGCTGGTGCCCCAGAAGAGCAGGAGCATGACGCGCGAGAAGCTGTAGTCGCGGTAGAAAAAGGTCAACGCGATCAGGAAGAGCGTGGCGAGCGAGCCGGACTTGGCGACCGCGAGGGCCTCGTCGATGAAGAAATGCTTGCGGTGCGGGTGGTAGAGACCGTTCGCCCAACTGGCGTAGAACCACAGGGCAAGCGCGATGGGGAGGAAGGAGAGGTAGACCCCGAGCGGGGCAAAACCCTTGGTGACCGGGACGATTTCAAAGCGGAAGCGCAGGAAGTAGGCGAGGAAATAGGCGACCGACACGGTGGCGAAGTCGGTGACGAATGCGATCGCGGAGAGGACCCGCAGCGGCCTGTGCATCATGACTGAGGGGGATTATAGCACGGCGCTCCTCCCGCTCAGTCCTTTGTCTCTTGCAGGGTCGTGTACTTCCCCAGGTTCCGCTCCGCCGCCTTGCCGGGGTCCACGTTGCTGTTCTGCTGGATCTGAACCGCCTGCTGGAGCACCGCGATTGCCCTGGCCTTCTCCTTGCGGGCAACCAGCAGGTCCGCGTACGCGAGGCGGCCCCAGTAGGCGAAAAAAGGCGTCAGCCGAGGCTGAGCCAGCAGGGCTTCGTGCTCGCTGGCAGCCTCGCTGAAAAGATTGTTGCTGGCGAGCATCTGCGCCAGGAAGTAGCGGGCGTCGGAGTACGTCGGGTCGATCTGCAGCACTCGTCGGAACTGCTCGATGGCTTCAGGGTATCTCTTCTGTTTTCCCAGGTAGACGCCGAGGTTGAAGCGATTCTCCTTGTTGCCGGGATCGAGGCGCACCGACTCGTAGCCCTGAGCGGCCGCTTCGTCCCCGTTCCCCAGGGCATCGTGGACCATGGCCAGCTCGAAGGGAGCCCTGGCGTCGTCGGGATGACGGCTTGCGGCGTACCGATACACCTGCAGCGCATCCTCGAGCCTGTTCATCATCACGTACGTCTTGCCCAGGTTGAGCCCCGCCTGCGGATTGTCCGGCTCGCGCTTGAGGATTTCCCGGAATTCCCGGGCGGCTTCTTCCCGGTAGCCATTGGCTCGCAAGGCGATGCCCAGGTTGTTGTGAATGTCGGCGATGAAGGTGGGCGCGCTCAGCGCATTTCTGACGTGCTCGAGCGCCTCCCGGGCCAGCTCGCCGGCACTCCCCGCGCCGCCCGGTTGTTGCACGAGTCGCCCGTGGTCCTTGAGCAGCAGCTGCCCGAGCGCGTTCTCCGCGAACCAATTGCCTCCGGGAAGAGCGATCGCGTAGCGGTACAGCCTCTTGCCGTCGTGCCACCGCCCCGCTTGCGTGTGAGCCATCCAGCCGAGCGTCCCGATCAACGCCAGTCCGGCCACAACCACAGCTGCGGTGACTGCTCGGCGCGCCTGGGCCCGGGCCCATTCCGCAATCCCCGTCGACAATGCCAGGAAGATGCCGATGAGCGGCACGTACGTGTACCTGTCGGCCCAGCCCTGGTAGCCAACCTGGACGATGCCGATGACGGGGATCAGCGTCACCACGTACCAGAGCCACCCCGCGGTCAGGGCGGGGCGCTTTCGCGCCGCAGCCAGGGCCAGCCCGCAGAAGAGCGCAAACGCCAGCCCCGAGCCTGCCAGATACAGAGACGGCCAGCCGTGCAGCTTGTACAGGTAGAGCGGGGAGAGATCGGTCGGCCACACCATCTTCCCGAGGTAGATCAGATACGACATGATCGCGTTCTCGATTCTCAGCGGGAGCAGGATCACGTCCGTCGAGGCGATCGCCCCTCCCGCATCCTGGGCCAGCAGCGTGAGACCGCACGAAATCCCCGTCAACACGAGCAGCGGGAGCTTCTCCAGAACAGGTCCCCGGCGGCCGCTGCCGAACATGCCCGTACCCGCCGCTCTTTGATCCACGGACGCAGCGGCGAATCGGCCGAACCGGTTCAGCGGCCACCAGTCCATCACGAGGAGCAGGAGAGGCAGGGTCACCAGCATCGGCTTTGCCATCAATCCGAGAGCGAACAAGACGAAGACCACCGCATACGTCCCCCCTCGCGGCCGGCGGGCATACCAGCCGTAGGCCAGCATGGTCAGCAGCCAGAACAGGGTGCTGAGGACGTCCTTGCGCTCGGCGACCCAGGCGACCGATTCGACATGAAGCGGATGCACGGCGAACAAGGCGGCCACGAATGCGCTGCGCCAGCGGCGGCCGGTGAGGCGAGCCATGAGCAAGAACAAGAGAAGCGTGTTGAGGACGTGCATGACGATGTTGGTCAGGTGGTAGCCCTCGATGGCTCCCGGGGTGCGGAAGGAGCCCGGGTTGGCCGCGTCGGTCGGCGCCCCGTAGAGGGTGGTGTCGATCATGAGCGAGATCCAGGTCAACGGGTGCCAGTTGCCGGCGTGACTCGGCAGGCCGCCGATCTGGAATGCCCAGCGGACACTGTCCGCGGTCAACCCGGCTTTCACGCGCGGATTGCCGAACACGTAGGTCTCGTCGTCGAGCGAGATCAGTTCGAATCTCGTGGCCTGCCCATAGATCGCCACCGTGATCAGGACCAGAAAGGCGCAGATCAGCGCGAAAACCACCCGTTCGCGCGGCCCTCGCTTCTCCCGCCCGGGCGATTTCAGCCGTTCTGGTTGGGCAGCCATGGCGTTCGGCGCCTCGTGCGCTGCGACGGGCTTCCCGCCTCAACCTTGCCGGTGCCCGGCCTGCGACGCGCGCTCCACGAACGCCTTGAACTCCGTGAGGTAGCGCGGCCGGTCGAAGCGCTGCACCGCGGCGCGGGTCGCCGCCGGGTCGAAATCACGCTCGTGCGCCTCGAAAAAACGCACGGCCTCGACGAGCGCCTCGGCGGTCTGCTCCGGATAGAGCACGCCGGTCGGCGCGGCTGATGAGGCGGGCCAGCCGGCTGACGCGGGAAAACCGGGGTGCGGCACGACGGTTTCGAGCACGCCGCCCTTGCCGAGCGCGATCACGGGCCGGCCGCAGCCCTGGGCCTCCACGGGGGTGATGCCGAAATCCTCCTCGGCCGCGAAGACGAACGCCCGACACCCGGCGTAGGCCTCGCGCAGCGCCTCCGGCGAGGTCCACCCGAGAAAACGGACGTTCGGCCCGGCGAGGCTCCGCAGGCGCGCCTCGTCCTGTCCGGTGCCGATGATCCGCAGCTCGCGGCCGAGGCGGTTGAAGGCCTCCACGACCAGGTCGACGCGTTTGTAGGGCGCGAACGCGTTCACCATCAGGTAGTAGCCGCCGGAGCCGTCCCCGAGGCGCAGACTGGCGAGGTCGACCGGCGGGTAGATCACCTCGGCCTCCCGCCCGTACGCGGTGCGGATCCGGGCCGCCACATGCCGCGAGTTGGCGGCGTAGCGGTGCGGCCGGTCGGCGGTGGCGACATCCCAGGCGCGCATCCGGCCGATGAGGGCGGGGATCGCCCGGCGGTTCCACCAGGCGAGCCGCTCGGGCGGGAAGTAGTGGCGATACTGGTCCCAGGCGTAGCGCATCGGCGTGTGGCAGTAGCAGAGATGGGTCGCGCCGGGCGCCGCCCGCGCGCCCTTGGCGACGCAGTGGCTGCTCGAAATGACCAGGTCGTACCCCGCGAGGTCGAACGACTCGATCGCCCGCGGGTACAGGGGCAGCAGGTGGCGGTAGATGCGCTGCCACCCCGGCACGCGCTGGAGAGGGGAGGTGCGGATGTCCATCCGCTCGATCAGCGGGGAGAGGTGCCCGCGGCGATAAAACAAGGTGAAAAGGGTCGCCGCCGGGTAGAGTTCGCACAGCGCCTCGAGGCACTTCTCCCCGCCGCGCATGCCCGTGAGCCAGTCGTGGACGAGCGCCACCCGCGGGGTCACGACGCCAGGACCCCGCGGTAGAGCGCGAGCGTGCGCTGCGCCGCATCGTCCCAGGAGAACAGCCGGGCGCGCTCGAGGCCGAGGTGGACGAGCCGCTCGCGCAGCGCGGGGTCGTCGAGGATCCGGCAGATCGCCTCGACGAGAGAATCGGAGCTCTCGGGGGAGAAGTAGGCGGCGGCCGGGCCGAGCACTTCGGGGAGCGATGGACTCGACGAGGAGGCCACCGGCGTACCGCAGGCCATCGCTTCCAGGGGCGGGAGGCCGAACCCCTCGCGGCGCGAGGGGAACACGAACGCCGCCGCGGCCCCGTAGAGGCGCGCGAGGGTCTCGCGGTCGACCGGCGCGGCGGTCCGCGTGCGTGCGTCGATGCCGAGCTGGCGAATGCGTCGCGCGAGTGACCGGCGCTGACGCTCGTCGCCGCCCACCAGCAGCAGGTGCAGCGCCGGGTAGCGCCGCGCCAGCTTGACGAATCCCTGGAGGAGCAGGCCGATGTTCTTGTGGCCCTTGGGGTTGCCGACGAAGAGCAGGTACGGCCCCCGGATGCCGTAGGCTTCCGCGACGAACGCCGCGGTTTCCGCATCGGGCCGCGGGTGGAAGATCTCCTCGACGCCGTTCGGTATGACCTCGATCCTGGGGCGCAGCCTCGGGAACTGCTGCAGGATTTCACGCTCGGAGGCGTGCGAGACGGTGATCACCCGCGCCGCGGCGCGAACCGCGCGACCGATCATCAGCCGGGCGTAGAGCCACGGCAGGCCGCGAAACTCGCGCGCCGTCAGGTGGATGACGTCGTGGATGGTCACGACCGACGGGCAGGGCAGGCGCACGGGCAGGACATAGTGCGGGGCGTGGTAGAGGTCGAGGCGCAGCTCCCGCGCTTTCGCCGCCAGAGCGGTCAGCTCCCCGAGAGAGTAGCCGCCGGAGCGCTCCGGCACCAGCCTGATGCGATCGCCGGCGGGGAGCAGTTCCTCGTCGCCGGGGCGGTGGAAGAGGACCCACTCGGCCGAGCGGTCGAGGCGCACCAGGCGGTGCACGAGGTTGCGCACGTGCGTGCCGATGCCGTAGTCGGCCGCTTTGCGCGCGTCGATGCCGATTCTCATGCGGGCCACCCCACCCGTTCGTCCGCCGTCGCGGCGCAGCCTGCGGTCATGGGCGCGCGGCCTCCCGATAGACGTCGAGGACCCGGCGGGCGGTGCGATCCCAGGAGAACCCGGCGGCGCGGGCGAGGCCGCGCTCGCGCATCGCAGCGCGGCGCTGCGGGGCGGCGGTAAGCTCGGCGATGCGGCGCGCGAGGAGCGCCGCATCGCCGGGGGCGAACAGCTCGCCCGCGTCCCCGACGACCTCGGGCAGGGAGGAGGCGTCGGCGGCGAGCACCGGCGTCCCGCAGGCCATCGCCTCGAGCGCCGAGAGGCCGAAGCCCTCGTACTGCGAGGGGATCACCGCGAGTTCGGCGCCGCGGTAGAGCCAGGGCAGGTCCTCGTCGGGAACGTAGCCGAGGATCCTGACCGCCGGGTCGAGGCCGCGTCGGCGCACGTCCTCGGCGATTTCCGCGCCGCGCCAGCCGGCGCCCCCGGCGAGCGCGAGCTGGAACGCCGGCCCGTGCGGGTACGCGCGCTGGAAGATCTCGAAGGCGTCGACGAGGAGCGGGATGTTCTTGCGCGGCTCGAAGACGCTGACGAAGAGCAGGTAGCGCCCGGCGAGGCCGTGCCGGGCGCACACCCGCGCTCTTCCCTCGGGGTCGGGGTCGGGGGTGAAAGCCGCGGCGGCGGCGAGCGGCACGGTCACCACCTTGTGCGGGGCGACGGGGAAGCGCTCGAGGATTTCGCCTCGCGTGTACTCGGCGTCCGTCATCACGATTCGCGCCGCCCGCAGGGCTCGTCCGACCAGCAGGCGGAAGAGCAGCCGGAATTGGGGCGAGACGGCACCGGGGCAGCGCAGCGGGATGAGATCGTGCACGGTCACCACGAGCGGGCAGCCCGCGAAGACGGGCAGTTCGAAGTTCGCGGTGCCGTGGAAGAGCGCGAGCCGCTGAGCCCGGCAGGCACCGGGGAGCGAGCCGAAGGTCCAGAGGAGGCGCTGCTTCACCGGCAGGACGACGTTCGTGAAGCCCTGGTGCTGCGACCCGCGCAGCGGTTCGTCGGTGAAGAGGACGAACTCGTCGGTCCCGCCGGCTCGCCCGAGGGCCGCGACGAGGCTCTCGGTGTAGCTGCCGATCCCCGTGCGCGGCGCGGTCGCCAGCCGCGCGTCGATGCCGATCCTCACCGCGGCCGTCTCATGGGGCGGCGGGGGGCTCCTTGCTCGAGCGGAAGAAATGTTGGTATTCCCAGAAGTACAGGGCGGCGCTTCCCACCGAGAGTGCGAGCGTCATCCAGAGAAAGGTGGTGCCGAGCAGGAAGTAGGTGCCGTCGGGGACCCACGAGGGCCAGGTGTTCACCGGGTTGCGGGGCGTGACGATGAGAAAGGAGATCGCGGTGATGCTCATCCCCATCTTCCACTTGCCGACCTTGCCGGCGGGGATCACGACGCCTTCGGCCGACGCCACGCTGCGCAGGCCGGTGATGAGGAACTCCCGGCCGATCAGCAGCGCGGCCATGAAGTCCGGGACGAGATCCTTGCGCACCAGGGGCAGCAGCGCCGCCGTCACGAGCAGCTTGTCGGCCACCGGGTCGAGCAGCTTGCCGAGATTGGTGACCTGGCCGCGGCTGCGGGCGACGTAGCCGTCGAGCCAGTCCGTCGCCGAAGCCAGCAGGAAAATCGCCAGCGCGATCCAGCGGTCGACGACGTGGTCGGGCACCATGAAGACCAGCAGCAGCGGGATCAGGACGATGCGCAGCAGGGTGATGTTGTTGGCGGTGATCACGGGGTGGGCTCCCGCCGCCAGCCCGGCACTTCCAGGTATTTCCAGGGGACGTTCGTGAACACCCGGGTGCCGTCGGCGC